>Ga0007854_10000026_pt1 | contig 117202 bp, 135 predicted proteins | sample CryBogCBH12Aug08_FD_60382 | JGI IMG/M metagenome (GOLD analysis project Ga0007854, IMG submission 60382) | Freshwater microbial communities from Crystal Bog, Wisconsin, USA - CBH12Aug08 | ecosystem: Environmental > Aquatic > Freshwater > Lake | place: Crystal Bog, Wisconsin, USA | collected... | reverse complement strand
CCCGTCGTCGTCGGGACAGTGCCGAGCTGGACCGTCGAGCCACCCGACTGGCCAGTGCCCAGGCCACCGCGGGCCAGCACGTCCATCACGATGCCCTCCGTGGAGAAGTCATCCGTGTAGTTGAAGGGCTGCATGCCGTTCACCTCCGCGATGAACGTCTGCTGGGGCGTGCAGTCCACGAACGAGTCGCGCTGGACGACCCACACCAGCTCCTTGACCGGGTGGTTGAAGTTCAGCTGGATCTTGTTGGACGACGACGTGATCGACTCGGCACCCGTGAACTGGAGCTGCTCAATCAGGTACTCGTGCGTCTGCTGGGCGAAACGGCGGCGCTCCTCCGTGTCCAGGTAGATGTAGTCGATGTACAGCGAGGCGGCCGTCAGCGACTGGATGCTCGTCGGCGCCGTCTGCGAGCCCACCAGCTCGTAGTAGCAGCAGTTGATCCACTGCTCAAACTCCACGTTGATGCGCACCTCGTGGTACTGGAGCGCGATCAGCGGGATGGCCAGGCCGGGGTTGCGGCAGAACCAGAACTGGAGCGGGATGTACAGCGTGCGGGCCGGCGTGCCGGCGCGGGGGGCGCACGTGTTCGTCAGCTCCGAGCCCGCGCACGAGGCATCCAGCGCATAGCCCTTGCGGTCCTTCATCAGGACAAGGTCGTGCGTGTTGCCGATCATGTCGTTGAGCGCCTCGATCGTGCCCACATCCTGGGACAGCTGGGTCCAGATCTGCATCCAGTCGCCGTACTGGCGGTCGATGCGCTGGCCGCCAATCTCGAGCTCCACCGTCTTGACGAGGCGGTGGCCGATGTAGTTGAGCCAGCGGAAGCGGTTGAGCTGGCTGACCGAGTTGAAGTCCACCGCCGGGAGAACCACCTGGAGGTACGTACGGTACATCAGGTCGGCGTTACGGTTGATGACGGCCGTCACGCGCTTGTTGAAGTCGGCCTGGCCGTTGAACGTCACCTCAATGGACTCCATCGCGAAGTTGGTATGACGCTTGTACAGGACCTTCCAGAACGTGATCTGGGGGGAGCCCGAGATGTAGATATCCTGCGCACCATAGCTGACGAGCTGAAGAAGACCACCACCCATATCGTTTGTTTGATAGAGCGCAATATTATTTTTATCGGCTAGGGCGACGCGGCTGTCCTCAACTTGTAGAATGCAGCCAGGTATGTCTGGTACTTTGGAGGGAGATACGGATTGTCTTCAATGGCGACCTTGAGATTGTGATACGCTATTCCCAGCCCCTCGCGCCCATATAAATTCATCGAACTGTCTAGCTTTGTTTGAATGTAGTTGAGGTCAGTATACTCGGCGGTATTCAGTTCTTGGTGAGAAAATTCGAGGATCTTGTTTTGAATGAAACTGGCATCTCCAAAGTACGACAGGTGCCAGCCGGCTTGGTGGGCGACCGGATACGGAGTGTCGCGCATAGCCTGGCAGGACCCAGAGTAATTGCGATAGGCAAAAATCCGAGCAAGCGTCCATTCCACTGGGCTCCGCGTATTAAGATTGTAACAGTGATACACTTGTCCCATTGCATAGCATGTAATCTGAACTTGATCGGAACGAACCTTTTTGAGAAGATCGGGATCTGGAATTTCGTCCAAATCTGAAACCATAACTACATCCTGTGGCCCTAGGTTGAGACGTTCAAATCCCCGGGCGATACAGTTGCGCTGGTAGTATTCGTTCTCCCATTGCTGATTTTTAGAATAGTCGATTGCAGGAGCTACGTAAAGAAAGTCATCAACGACTATATGAATAATCTTGTGAGCCCACTTTGCATACCGACCCTTGTTGTCTTCAAAGAACAGCGGCTTCTTATTCCCTGCAAATGTGTGGGTAGACTCAACGAGAATGAATGTGTCAACAACATCGTCGAGAATAGAAAGTCTATACTCGAGCATATTGAGTTCATTGTAAAAAATAAAGCCATCTATGATCTTCATTTTAGTTGTATATAAGCAGTTTATCTAAGGGGTCTCAACGCCTATGTCTTTGAACTGCGAGGAAGGCTTGCTCGCTTCTTGGCTACGAGGTCCCTGAGGATCCGTACAAGCCGGAATATGAACTCGGGGAACCTCTGGTTATTCGGAGGCTGTGCACTGTCTATGTAATTCCAAGCAAGTTGGAATTCCTCATTCTCCTTGAATTCTATGAGCAGCGGGGTTTCTCCTATGTTGTTCCGTCCGCGCAGTGCTGCAAAAATGTCTTCCCATAATCCCTTTGAATATTTTGGTTCTTGGTCTTCGGGGAGCTGGGCTTCCTCTCGCGCAATCATTTCGTCTTTTGCCTTTCTGGTGTACCTGTAGTCCGGACTGAGGATCTCGTCTAACCTATCAAGCTGCTCTTCCACACCCGCACCACCACGGCGACGGCGGCGACGGCGAGTGCCTGCCGTGCGCATCGGGGGCGTCACGGGAGAGGAAGGCGTGCTCGGGATTAGCCGTCCAAACACATCGCGTTCGGGCAGAGCTTGTGTGGAACGTAGCTTTTCCGAAGCCTTTTTAAGAACACTGGCATCTGTGCCCGGAGGAAGATCGCCACCTCTCTCCACCCGAGCCTTGCGTCTTGACTGCCGACGTCTCCGCGTAGTGTGATGCATTATCTTGTAGGCAGATTTTACACGTCGCCAAAGGCTCCTTGTACCCCTTACGCCTTGCTGAGCAGGTGCGCCTTCTTCGCGCGGGCACGCAGCGTCGCCTTGCGTCCCGAGCTCTTAAGACCGTGGCTCTTGAGAACGCGCTTAAGGGCCTTCGCGGTCGGGCCACGACGGCGGCGGCCACCTCCCATATCATCACCGAGTGCGGGCTTAACTTCGTTTCCGGCGGGGGTCATTTTGTTTTAATGTAGAGACAAACTTTCAGGCTGAACGCAGAAAACTAAAAAATGGAGCCCCTTGCCGTCGGTTGTATTGTTGGGTTTCTCATTGTTGTCGGAGGCTTCGCGTATGCATGCATTAAGGCGAGGCGTCAGACGGGTAAGTTGGCCAAGTCGTCCTCAAATCAGAGTTTGGCAGAGATGGTTCCTGAGGACCCTACTCAAGGATCAGCTTAAAATATCAAAGAAGTACAATGGTTCGTCGCAAGACAAGGCGGCAAAGGGGTAGCGGGAACTGCCAAGATGCGATGGCCTATGCAAGATGTAAGGCCGGAAGCGGGGTTTGGTTCAAGAAGTTCTCATCTCTGATCCGGCCTGTCCTAATAACGTATATCATTGACAATCCGAAGGGGGATATGTGTATGACCAACTCGGGAACACTGTTGAAGCAGTTCGTCCGGGATGAAAAGGCAAAAAGGTCTATGTGGTCTGGTATCGTATGGGAAGCAGCGGAAGATAAACAGGCCAATCTTCAGATCAGGTGGATGATGGATACAATTCGCACAGACAATGAGTTTAGGTCGGCATGTGCGAAGCGGGATAAACAGCAAATGACGCTTATTATGGACGAGTACCTTCAGAGATTTAAGGACCATGCGTGCGATGCCTTTAACGAAGATTACTACTATGGTACTTGGTGTAACCGGAAACCTAGTCCATATGACGCACTATCTAACAGCGCGTGCCAGGATTTAGGATACCGAGTAGCGTGTACGGATCCGCGTGTGCTTCATCAACAACTGAACATTCTTCGCGGGGGACGTCGTCGCTCTACTCTAAGATCAACTTTGGCGTAATGTGCATGGCCTCCAACTCTTGCATCCAGAGCTTCATGGCATACGGAATGGTCTTCATGACAAAGTCCGTCTTGTTGCCACAGGCACCGCACGAGTAGATGCCCTCCACTGGATTGACCACGGCCAGCGTGCCGCATGACTTGCAGAGCCCCGTCTTAAAGGGGTCGGACACATCCATCAGACGCTCCTTGGTAAACACCGAGATGCCGTGTGACAGCATACAATCGCGCTCCATCTCACCCACACGCAGACCGCCATCACGAGAACGGCCCTCGCACGGCTGGCGAGTGAGACTCACAATCGGACCGCGGGCACGCGAGTTTCCAGTCCACGCTGGCTTCCCGTTGCGCCGGACATAGAACACGTGCCCCGGAACCTCTAAGCAGTAGACCTTACCATCGAAAGGAACCATCCGCTCACTTTGCCCGTGCTGTGTCTTATGGTGACCGTGGTTCATCGCAGGCCGATTCTTTGCCCGAATGAATGCAAGTAGCCACAAGTCTTGCGTCGTTACACCCGAGTGATTTCCGATCGTGTAGGGGCTACCGGCTGCAGTATGAAGGCGCTTATTTGCAGACCATCCTGCGTGAAGTGCAAGGCGCTGAATATCATCTGCAAGCTTTGTGGATGCCGTAGAGTACAATAGAGATCCAGATCCCCCAGTGTGTCCATCACTAAGAAGTAGTCCGCTGATAAGTGTCAGAGACTGTTCCTTACTCAGCTCCCATACCCACTCGGGTAGCCGCTTATTCGTTGCACCAACACTCAGAGGACGCATATAGTTACGAAGATTCCTGTCCGAAACGTCCAGCTTGCACGAGTCTGGGTAGTAGTGATAGGCGAGATTGAGGCGGGGCAGACATGCCTCCAGAGCCGCCTTAACACGAGGCTTATTTGCCGCAACTGTCACGCGACTGTCCGTACACCACCCGTCGCCAATCCAGATACCGAAGAATGTTAGCCAGGCATCCATATCAACCGGGCCAACACCCGGGAGTACAAATTGGTACGCCGGAACCGTCCACTCACCGTCCTTCTGATATTTGACGTGCTTTCCCACAATATCCCCAGCCTCGTGGAATCCATACCTCCACTCTTGCTTTCGAGTGTATGACTTGGCAACCCACATCTGATGATTTGGGGTCACCTTTAGGCTGATCTGATCTGCCTCCACTTCATACATCTCGCCCTGATGATCGTACTCAAATGTCTGAAGGGGGTGCTCGTAGATAACACGCCCATTCTGAAGCGTGGCTACCTTGTCCTCCAATGTAACCTCGTTAATAGGCTTCCAACCCGCCACTGTCAAGACATCGTGATCATCAGTCATACAATGCTTCTTGTCGATGACCATGTGCTTCAGACGCTGGTAGAAGGTCGGTCCCATGAAGATCTCGGCCTGCATCATCTCGCCCGTCTGGCCGTTATACAGGATCTCATTTCCGTAAGGATGCATACCCATATCCACCATGTGCTTCTTCAGGTCCTCCACCTTGAGGTGAGAGTACGGCGTGCCATCACCCAGCGTCCCCTTGCGAACACCGATCTTGCCAAAGATGTTCTCCATCAGCTGAGCAATCGTCATGCGGGACGGAACCGCGTGAGGGTTCATGATGATATCCGGACGCAGACCGGTAGAGGTGAAGGGCATATCCTCCTCCTCCATCATCATGCCGATGGTTCCCTTCTGACCGTGACGAGACGACACCTTATCGCCAATCTGCGGAATACGCTCCGACACGGTACGGACCTTGATGAATGGGTAGCCATCCGAGTTCTTGTCCTGCCACACTCCGTCAATACGGCACTGCTCGGAGTTCTTGTGGGTCGTAGAGGCATCGCGAAAGGCGTATCCGGCTGCGTCATTGCGCAGATTGACAACCTTGCCAATGATGACATCGTTCTCATTGATCACCGAGTTGATGATCGGCAGGCCATTGTCGGACACAGCGGCATAGGATGTGTTCTTGTACTTGCGCGTATTATGCTTCTGCGGCTTCATGAACTTCTCCTCTCGACCCGAGGTCACGTTCCGGTGCTCCTCATCCTTGTACATACCATAGTACAGCCCCCGGAAGAAGCCGCGCGCCACTGCCGACTTGTTCATGATCACCGAATCCTCCTGATTGTAACCACCATAACAGGCAATCGCCACAATTGCATTCATTCCAAAGGGCATCTCGTGCATCTTCAGAATGTTCATGGCCCGCGTCTCCACAATCGGACGAGCAATGGAGCACAGTACATAGGCATTCTTGTCCAGGCGCTTGGCAAAGTTGCCGGCATAGACGCACATAGCCTGCTTACCCATGGCCGACTGATAGGTATTACGAGGCGACTGGTTATGGTCGGACAGAGGAATGGTGGATGCCATGTGCCCCACAATCAGAGAGGGATGAATCTCGTAATGCGTGTGAGATGACGTCATTTCGCTGCGGCTCATGGCAATGCGCAGGGTCTCCGTCTCAGACGAATCAATATAGTCAATACTGGACTTGCACCACTCGTTCCAGCTGGTCGTGTCCTCCGGAGGGGACATTCCTGCCCGGAACACTGGTCGGACGCAGCGACCGCCATCCGTTTCCACTGTGATACCATTCATCAGGGTATACCAGGCCACCGAGATGTGAGGGTGAAGACGGCGCGTCTGCTTTGCTGCTCGCAGGGAAACGACCAGATTGTGCGGATCCTTCGTGTAGCCAACAATCACTCCATTCACCGTCACGGATGTTCCTTCGTAGACCTGGGGCGTGGTAATCCACTGAATACCGCCCAGCTCGCGAAGATAGTGAATGACCGTGGTGGACGGCGTGTGCTGCGAGATTGAGGTCAGCAGGCTCATGTTCTTCACAATACCGACCGAATGACCCTCAGGCGTCTCCACCGGACACATGAAGCCCCACGAGGTACCGTGAAGCTTACGAGGCGCCAACAGCTTGCCTGACTTCTCCACCGGCGTCTGAATACGACGCAAATGGCTCAAGGTCGCAGCATAGGACATTCTGGCGAGCACCTGTGAGACACCGACCTTTGTCGCATTGGACATGGCGGCTGCCGAGCCAAGGCCCTGAACCGCAAAGTTGCCCGTGGCCAGAGCCTGCTTCAGCTTGCCCTCAATTGCCGACACCTTCAGGATCTTATACAGGTTGTTCCCATTCAGAACATCCATTGGCCGCGGTCCGCCCTCGCCGCGCTTCCAGGAATCGTTATTGACCTCCTGAACAAACTCATTGCGAGTGTCATTGCAGACCTTCTGAAACAGCTGGCGGAACAGATGGGTCAGCAGGGCTCCCGTCGTAACCACACGCTTGTTCGGATAGGCATCACGATCGTCCAGTGGGATCTGCTTGCAGTAGGTCAGCAGAAGACGGCGAATCATGGATCCCATGAGCATGGCCTTGCGAGCATTGTGAACGGGCGTGGTCGTCAGCTCCTCGGCAAATCGCACGTGAGGGAGCAGCTCGGAGTTCAGAAGCTGACGAACATAGGCGCACTTATCCTCCTGGTTCGTGCCATACTGCAAGTGGTTCGTCAAGTACTGAATCGCCTCCTGCTGCGTAAAGACCCGAAGCTCAGCCGCGTCACGAAACGAGGCTGCCAACAGCTCCACGTGAAGATCATCCTCGGAACCCCACACAATGTTGGTAATGGCACGATCCGTCAGAACACCCAGGGCACGGAAATACACCACCACTGGAATGTCCTCCCGGAACCGAGGCACACACGCCGTCAGCGGGTTACCATAGCCATTGAACTTGGAGCTCAGGCGGATCTCCAGCTTCTTGGGCGGCATCGTAAAGGACTCGTGGAGAGACTTGATCTCTACCGAGTGCGTGTGCTTAGACGCCGACTTCTTGTTCTGAAAGATCATGATGCGATTGTCAGCCACCTTCTCCTGACACAGGATCGTGCGCTCGGAGCCGTGAATGATAAAGTACCCCAGCGGATCGTGGGCGCACTCGCCATACTCGGCCAGGCTCATGGGGTAATCCTTCAGCAGACACAGGCTAGATCCCAGCATCACCGGCAGCTTGCCGAGCGAGATGCCCTCAAACACATGCGATTCCTCATCGTAGGTATCCAGCAGCGGTCCCTTGTAGGTCCGCACAAGAAACCGAATGTCCACATACATCTGGGCTGCGTAGGTGAAGTTACGAATACGCGCCTCCATGGGTAGCATCGGCTTCACACGTCCAGTCGCCTCCTGAATACGGGGCTTGATATAGGAGACATTCTCAAAGGACAGCTTGAACTCATACTTGTACTTCTTGAGCGCCTCATCTTGCTCATGCCAGACCGTGATAGGCGGTGTAGACTGCATGATCAAGGGAATCTTGTGGCGAACAAAGTCCTCATAGGAATCGAGCTGATGATCCACCATGCGGCGGACCCCGTTGCTGAAGTAGGCGCGGACGGCATTCCACTCGTTGACGAGTACCGCGGGAGGAGCGACCGAAGGGAGGGACGTCATGGTAACTATTGGTGGGGTCTTCGCTGTAAATAAACTCATCCGTTTTGAATAAGTGATGTCCGGGGTCAAAATTCAGAAAGTAGATCACGTGGAGCCGGAGGCAAAGCGCCCCGTCCACCACAAGTCAATGAGAACATATCCTCGCGGAGCCATGAAAGGAACTCGGTCTCGTGGCGGGGGTGGAATTGTTCCGGTCAAGGACCCTGCTCGCCCTCCCCCTGTTCGCAAGGGGACGCTGAGGATCCTGACGAAGAAGGGTGCTGAAGCTCGCCGCAAGACGATCAAGAAGACCGTGAGCGAGATGAACGACGGTGTTGTTCGCGCATCCCTGAAAAAGTCCAACATCAACATCAACCCAAAGACACCTGCCAACATTGCACGTGAAATCCTTGAAGGCGGCATGGAAGCAGGAATGATTGTCGTCAAGTAAAGTAATGACGTCCATTTGGGGACCCCTTGGCTGGATGGCCCTCCATTCAGCCGCATCGTGTTATCCCGATACACCACTTCCGGCCGAGAGAACTCTGATCTATACCTGGCTGGATATGTTCCAATCCACAATCACCTGCCCGAGCTGTAGGGAGCACTTTGGCCATTCTCTCAATGGATACCGAAGACTGCACCCGGAGATGCTGAATTCGCGCGCAGAGTTCATGCTTGCTACCTTTCGGCTTCACAATACCGTAAATCGCAGACTGAACAAGCCGATTTACCCCAGCGTGGCTGCCTGTTTTGAACAGCTCCGGACAAATATGAAGACCCGTCCTGCCCGTGAGTATCGTGCTGCGTATCTCAACCACATTCGGCGTTTCTGGAGAACCATGCAGGATGCGTCTGGATTTACGGCCCTCAAGAAAATCAATGAAATGACCAAGATTGAAATTGACTACTTTCAGCGCCACGACAATAACTTTGAGACTGACATTCCTGAAGCCGATGTTCTGCCGATTGGACCCGCACTTGCCGCTGCGCTCCCGGGTGCCGAGCAGCCGCCTCTTATTCGGCTGGATACTCGCAGCGCTCCCCGCATGGGTCTTGTCAATGGTCGGTTTCAGGTGAGGAGATGAGTGCGGACCCGTGTCGGTTCTGCCATTGGGTTCCAAGGCAGAGAGATAAGCGGATCGGTCTCCCACGAATAGGCCTTCATCCACGGATGACGAGAATCACGCCCTTCCTCGTAGAACTCATCCGGGAACTTGCCCCGACCCGGCAGAATGAAATCCAGCTGTTCTTGGATCCCAAATGGCGGGACTGGGTGATCCCACGTAAAGTCGGTGATCCGCGGAGTGTCCGTGATTGCCGACAGTAACGGTGCCTCCGCATACGGATAATACCAGCACCAGTCCAGAACCTCAGAGGTCTTGAAATAATGCAGCGTCCAAGCCAGCGACTTTTGAAATGCATAGACCACCTTGTTCCAATCCACCACCCCGTCCATGAGATGGATCGCCATACGGCTTTCAATCGCATGACCGTCACGAGACACAATGTGCCGATCGGTCTCCTTTGCTCGTTTCGTGAGCACTTTCAACTCGTCATCTGCCGCGGCTTCTACCGTTTGCTTTGTCATGTAATGAACGGCCCGGCCATATCCGTCCTCCCGCAATGAGAACATGACAATGGTCGGCATAAAGTCATTTCCAAAGCACATGACGCACATATCCACCCAATCGTCCGGCTTCATGGGCAGCACCTTGCAAAGTGCGGACACGTCAAAGGTAGAATAACCCGAATCTCGGTTCTCGCGCACCAACTTGATAGGACCCAGATCAGACTGCGCAACGGAAATCAGTACTAGGTCAGCATCCATTCCGTAGATCAAAATATCCTTGCGGTCCTCCGGCGGCATACCTCGCAGCCACGTGAAGATCTTGTGCTCTCCCTCACCCGGCTCATCTGTCCCCGACAGACGACACTCGGGGAAGCAGAACCGCAGAGTATCCTCCAACTCCATCATGAACTCGGTACCGGGTGAGATCTGGTTCTTGTCAAAAAGCGCAGGTTCGGGAATGCGCATGCGACGATAGCGTTGCTGAACGATCTTGGCATACGGCACCAGACCATCAAAGGCAATCAAAACCCTCTTGCCTCGTGCCACATCACGAAGGAAGTTGCGGAGCGCGACCACGACACTGCCGATTGGATTCTCAGGCTTCAAATAGGTGTGAATGAATGCATTGAAATCCAGCCCCAGTGCATCGCATTCCAGAGGGACGTTCCCCGTGTCCCGTTGAATGTGCTTGTGGGTACGCAACAGAGACGCAATATAGTAAGGAATACCCATTGCCCTTGATACGCACGAGACCCTAAAGTCACTTTGACAGGACGCCCAAAATGGATTTGGTTCAGCCAAGAAAAGCCGACTTGGGGCATCATCATCAACTTCAACAATGGCACACATCTGCAACTTCATCAAGAAGGGCGACCTTCGCGCCTGCGCGGCTTTCGTCCACCCCAACACGCTGTGCGGCGTCCACGCACAAATCAAGGCACGTCTTCCGGAGCACGTCGCGGGGACGTGCGAGTTTGTCATGGGTACCGGTCGAAATGAGCACTGGTGCACGGGGCAAGTGGTTGCAGGAGACCGACTGTGCCAGTTGCACGTAGGCCGTCGCGAGGGCGAGGATCGCCTGCGAGTAGCCAGGCGTGCGGCAGAACTAGATGCCAGGCGTGCGCAGATTGCCATGCACATGGAGATGCACGCGCCTGCGCCCGGACCACACCCACCCAATTACGCAGCCTACTATGGTGCAGCAGGACCCCCTGCACGTGTGGGGGACCTGCAACGGCTTGCGAACGATCGGCAGAACGTTCACACCGGCCCCGTGGTCAAGCAGACCAACGAGGGCGAGGAGAAGTTACTGGCTGTCAAGACGAATGGACATTCAGTGGGTCTCGCGATCCTGCGAGACTTTGCGGCACGGCGTGGATCCATGCGGGGGTTCATGATTGTGGCCAATGACGTACATCAATGGTATTCAACATCAACGTGTCGCCGCGTGGGCGATCGTCTGTATGGCCGACTTCTAGAGGGTCTGTGGACTCTGATTGAGGAACAGCCAGCAACGATTCGCAATCAACTCAAGACGCGCCTCTGGGAGGAGGCAACCGAGTCCGTTGGGATGTGTTGCGAGGGACACATCGCGCGCCTGGTGAATGTGATGGCGGGATTTGATGATGCGTTCCGACCGCGCGTGTCCGTTGGGGAGGTCATCCAGTCCAAGATGGCGGACCTTGCGAACATGGACCTTCCCGGGGCAGACAAGGTGGCAAGGGCGCGTGCGTTCCTAACGGAACTGGCCGTGTCAGCTGAGGATCAGGCCCCGTGGCTGGAAGCTCTTGCGTGAACCAGACCAGTCAACCCAAAAAATCTTTTTACATGCGGTAAAACGGATTTAGATTGGGGAGGCACCCTCAATGTAGTGACCATGGCAACTCCCAATTGTCCAATCTGCGATTCGCAAATGCTTTCCCACGCGTCCTACGGTGTCACCAAGACGGCAGGATGTCGCATGTGTGAAGAAATCGTCTGCCCAGAGTGCTACCACGGAATGCGCTATACCTGCAAGATCTTCAAGCTTGAGAAGGAGAAGCACGAATGCGTCTTTTGCAAGAGCCTAGATTACAAGTACTTCATGTACAAGGTAGTCTACGACACGACTGGAGAGTTCATGTGTTCTGACTGTGCCGAAGCTATTCTGGAGAAGTAAGTAAATGGTCGCGCTTGGTCTCGTCCTTCTTGGACTTGTCGTTTTTTTCATGTACATGTGGAAGACGGAACCCACCCCGCGGCAGGGATGCTCTACGTGCCCGAACCGAAACAATATTGTAGATTAATAAATGCAGTCCGGTGAGCGTATGGATGATGTTGAGGTAAATAACACAATCAAGGGCGGTCGCAAGCGCAATGTGATCGGTCCGCTGAAGAAGGGTGAGTTGGTATCCAAGGGATACAAGACGACGAATAAGGCATCCACTCGTCGTCGTGCATTGGCCAAGGCTGTGCATGCGTATGGAAAGCTGTCCACTTTTCGCAAGCTCAACGCAGTTGCCGTTCTGACCAAGCGTAGGTCGCCGGCAAGTTCAAAGACATTCAAGAAGGACCGGGACTGGGTGAAGAAAACCTACTTCTAGAATAAATGAAGACACCCAAGATCAGCTGGTCATTTGTCTTTATGCTTGTCATTGTGGGCATTTTTACCCGCACTCTGTTTATGAGCTATTTTGAGGAGCACTTTACGGCCCCATCAGCGCAGAGGAAGGCTACGGACTGTCCCGACGGAACCCGGACTACTGACGGTCACTGCCTCATGGAGTGAAGGCGCCTGACGCAGCATCAACTTTGACCTAAACTTCTGAGCATCAAAATATTCATAAACCGCTTCCTTGACCACGTCGGGGTCAAAATCCTTGCAGGAGAAGACATCCAGATACATGGTGTTGTTCTCCTCCACAAAGTGCGCGGCAATGTTGGATGTCTCAATCAGCTGAATGAGCGTGTAGCCCTTCTTGTTGCCCGAACCAAACATGACAACCTGCGGGTTGCCATACGGGACCATGTCAATGCGCTTCACCAGATCCTTGGCAAAGCTCGTGATAACGGTAGGGCAGCCAATCATCTTCGGGCTGCAGCCGGCGGCGTCAAGGATCAGGTGCTTGCCCCAAGTGCGGAGAACGGTTGCCATATAGTCTATACTCTTGTCTTCTCTCTAAATAATGAAGAACGTAGGTCTCAACACCATTCCCTCGGTCAAGGGTCATGTTTTCAACCTGACAATCAATCTCGTCTGTATTGCCGTGTTCTACGTGTTCCTCGGTGGGCTGCTGTCGTGGTGCCTGTGGCGTGTCTTTCCTGCGTTTGATGCAGAGTGGGAAAAGCAATCCAACCTCTATCAGCTCCTAGATGTGGCCTCCGAGATCTCCATCATTGTCATTCTCGCATTCTGGACCACGTACATGGTCCATTCCTTCGTCCCCGTCCTGCCTGTCAGCCAGGGACTGGAAGGATACTTGGAGTCGTTTGGTGGGCAGATGATCTTTGTCTACGCCGTCTTTGTTTTCCTGGATACGCTGGATGATAAACTCAAGCACGTATACCACGATTTTTTCGGAACCAAACCCACCTCCTCGTAAAATTTCTCGTGGTAGAGTAAACAAAAATGTTCGCTAAGCTCGCCTTCCTTGCCGCGCTGTTCTATTTCCTGATCCCGGGTGTGCTGGTCCGCCTCCCCCCGGGCGGCTCCACCATGACGGTGAACCTGACGCACGCCGTCGTGTTCGCGCTGGTGTCGTCGTTTGCCTGGAAGGCGCTCAAGGGCAAGCTGGGCAAGTAGAAACCTCCACAACAAGAACCCAATGAAAACTGCTGACGTTTGAGGGACGATAGACTGGCACCCCTGCCCCTGTATCGTCCAAAACGGATCCGTTCACCCCAAATAAATAGAGGGTGGACCCAACATGGCATTCACTACCTCCACCATGGCCAAGCACACCTTCTTCTGCACCGAACCAAACTGCAGCCGCGAGACGGCCCTGTCGCAGAGCAAGTGCCCTATGTGCGCATGCCCGGGATGCGGGGACATTGGGGCCACCATTGTCGGGTCTGACTATTGTCACACCTGCCTGTCGGTGCGCGACCATCCGTGCAACCAGGCCTTCATTGAGGACACGTGCGACGGATGCACGGTCCAGTACCGTTGCACTTGCGACGACAGTGGCCGCATGTGCCCGTCTTGCGACGAAGAGTCCAGTGACCCGTGTCGGGGATGCGGCACCCATTCGCTGTGGGATGACCGCTACTGCCGCGAGTGCTACGAGGTTCGCTACGGCGCGGGGAACGTGCGAGTCTCGGACGAAATCAAGGCGGGGCTTCTCGCCAATCTGCCGGACAAGTGGAGTTTCACGCCCGCGCACCCGCCGCTTCCTCCCTCGCCTGTCCGCTCTCCGGAGGAACTGCGAGAGATCATTGCGGAGATTGAGGCGCGCCTTCTGACCAACATGACCAAGGGACAGAAGGACGACTGGATTTGGATCCTCCAGAACCGCCGCACGGACTTGGCCGAGGCGGAGAAGGAGATGTGGGAGGGCTATGACCAGGATGACCTCAACAAGATGGACCTGGAAAACCGCCGCGGCTGGTGACCGCCAGGCGGAGGACCGGAGGGACGTGAAAACGGAACCGAGCGACCACAAAAAACCACTTTTTAACTGTAAGAATGGAGTGCGCCATGTGCAAAACGTACGTCTACGACACGCTCTGCCGGCCAACCTCCACATGGGGCGTCAATCAAAAGAGAGCCATCCACCACGCAAAGGAGTTTGTGCCGGAATTTGTTCGCATTGCCTTTCATGCCACACCCACGGACTATCTTGCACTCCGGTTCGTTGAAACGGGCGGAGTCAGTCATTCATGCTGCTGCATTCTGCGGCATCCTCCACTGGTCGTGGCCAAGACATGGATTCGCGACAAGTTGGATCAGATCGGCGACCTTGACGAGATTCACTTTGAACACTCGGGCGAACGTGTGCGGCTGCGTATTCGCATTCCAAAGCCGAGGCACCACAAGGACGATCTGTATACGTAATAACAATGAACGAGGCTGCGCAAATTGCCTTCGCCATCAAGTCTGTCGTGTTTGCCATTGAGGCGGCCAGGAAATCAGGTAAGACCCACTTTTTCTATTCAACGGTTGTGGAAGGCGATACGCTGATTGGTCCGGGTGTTCTGAGGAAGCATCTTCTTGATGTTGTGATTGCCCTTCAAAAGGTCTATCGCAACCGACTCGTTGTCAGTCGCACACCTGGAGGCATTGTCGTTCATCCCTGCGAGAGCACGTGCTTTACTAATGGATGACCCTGATGCACAGCAATGTCACGCCACGCAAGGTATTCGCGAAAGGTCCTCTCATTCTTTGAAAAGGGAACCGTCGGGTAGCAGCTTTTCAACTCCTGGAATGCCGCGGCCTGCTCGTGGGCATTCTGCTGGCGCAGGAACATCAGGATCTGATCCAGCTTGCCCTTGCGCTGCTCCTGTGTCAGAGCCTTGAAGTTTGTGTAGAACACCTCCATTGCCTTCTTGGGGATCCAAAGGTTAAAATGGATTTCGTTCCCTCAGCAGAAACAACCTTGGTCAAAATGGAGCAACTCTATATTCTCGAACTCACCTGCGGAAAGTGGCTCGTCGGCAAGTCAAAGAATGTTGATCACACCTACGCCTACTACGCCTGCGGATTTGGACCCCGATGGATCCAGGTCTACAATCCGGTTCGGATCGCGGAAACTCGCCCAATCTCCGGACCGAATGATGTTTACAATGCAACACTCGCCCTCATGAAGAAGCACGGCATTGACGCGGTGCGGCCGTTTGATTGCGAGAGTATGGGACTGGGAGACGAGCAGGAGCGCCTGATCCGCTTCCAGTTGTATGCGCCCGCAGGTGCCTGTGTTCGGTGCCATGCGACGGGGCATGATTACAAGGAGTGTGTTCAGCCTCTGAACACCAGTTGGGCGTGCCAGTGGTGCGTGTCGGATTACCCCAACCGCCATGCGTGCGAGCAACACGAGAAGGGATGCCGCCCGCCCAAGCCGGCAGCGCCCGAGCCGACGGACTGGTGCACGCGCTGCGGCCGGACAGAGCACACGGCCAATCGGTGCTACGAGATCAAGCACACGGAGGGATGGCGTCTGCCTTCGTGAGCATCAGACACAAGTTTCACTTACTCATTTTTCAACTTTCTATTGAATAAGATGTTCACGGTTGTTGCGTCTGTCATGACAAAGCACACGACCACTGAAGACGTTCATGATCTATTCAAGAAACGAGTGGACACGCTTTTGCAGGCAGGATGGGAACCTGTTGGGACACCTGTCTATTACCCTAACGCAATTACGCAATGCATGGCCCTCGGACCCGTGACATCCACATTGCTAGAGACAATCAACGCAGTTCAATCAAAAGGGTCCTTTGTTCCCCTCAATCTCGTGTATAGGTTTGGGGGTCGTGGTCCATTCGGCGAGAAGCACTGGTATGACGAGTGGAGTTGAGTGCCTAAAAAACGGATAGTCATTCGTTCAACAAACCCTTTTTCCATACAAGATGTCTTCCACTATCGACACCGAACTCGCATCTCTCCATGCCCGCATCGCCCAGCTTGAGGAAGCCAAGAAGGTTCCTCCTCCGCCAATCATCACTGCACAAGAACTGCTCATCAAGGCGAAGGAGAATGTCAAGACCAACCTGTCGAGAAAGAACGAAAGTCCCATCGTAACTGCATGTAGGTTCTCATACAAATCTCAGACAGAAATGCTTGAGTCCATCGTGGAGAGTCTGAACCGCATTCACGCGCGCTTAGATGCATTGGAGCAGACCAGTCGTTAAAAATGGATCCTGATTTACACAATGCCAACTTTTTACCGTCAAGATGTCGCAACTCTATGTGCTCAAGCTTGAGGGTGGCAAGTACTACGTCGGCAAGAGCGACAATCCCGCGCAGCGATACAAGCAGCACAAAGATGGGGTCGGTGCTGCGTGGACCAAGAAGTATGCCCCCGTCAAGTTCATGGAGACCCGTGCCTTGAAAGGAGAACACGACGAGACAAACCTCACCAAGGACCTCATGAAGAAATATGGTGTGGACAATGTGCGCGGAGGTGCCTATACGCAGATTGTGTTGGACGACGCGACCAAGTCGGTCTTGGAACGGGAGATACTTGGGAACACCGACAAGTGCTACAAGTGTGGACTAGGGGGACACTTTGCAAATCAATGTCCGCTAGAAAAGGCGGCACCTGCGCTTCTGTGGGAATGCGCCTACTGTCCAAAGCGCTTCGTGACGGAACCTGCATGTGACAGACATATGACAGCCTGTCCAGGACAGGTTGGGTCTAACTGCTACCGATGTGGACGGAATAGCCATTATGCAAATAACTGCTTTGCCAAGACCCACCTGGATGGATCTGAGTTAGAGGAAAATGAGGAGGATGATGAAGAAGAGGAATATGAGGAGGATGATGCGTGTGACAGGTGTGGGCGAACAAGCCACTCTAGCGACAACTGCTACGCGAGGACGAACGCAGATGGAGACGAGATCTGTGATTAATTGTTTGGATCTTCATCGTCACCCATATCCATATAGTCCTCCTCGGTCAGGCCCGTGGCTAGCATGGCTTCGTCAAAGTCAATTCCGACGCTGATGAGAAGGCGGACTAGGCCGGTCTTGACGATCTTTTCTTCGTGTTGTTGGTCGGCGATCGGGGCATTGGTCCGGACGAGGTTTGCGTGACGAGTGACGGCCGCAACCCAGTTGGCAACGAGAATAGGATTGTACTCCATTTTGAACGCTGTCTTGGTTTGTTATGGTACCATCAAATCCATTTTCTCGGTCGTCCAAAACGGATCGGCTGGGTCAAATTGAATAGAACCCAAAATGCCTATCCTTTCCAACTACGATATTGGCGTACTGAATGCAGCTGCTCGCAACACCAACTTCACGGCGAACTTCCGGAAGGCGTGCATGTGGAAGATGCTCGATCAGGTCCTAGGATCTGTCGTTGATTTCAAGGAGCGAATGCTGGAGGCAATTGACACAGCCACGCATCGCAAGCAGATGGCTGTGATGCTGCCTCGGACCTACGAGTGGAATGAGAGCATTGAGGTGGATGAGCGCCAAATCCGAGCCCGCGATGTGGTGAGCAGCACGAACATTCTGAAGGAGATTGAGGCAGGGATCGGAGAGAACATCAGGATCCGGTTCGTGAGCCTCACCCTGCCGGACGGATCGCCTGGGTTCGGGTTTCGGGCAGAGTATTGGCCTCCACCGATGGTGTTTGAGGATCTGCCAACCTACATTCACAACGACATGCCGTATCTGGACTGAGGTATCGCAAAATGAATGAATTCACTCTTTTTAACCATATGTTTCAATGGAGACTCCCCGACCCATTCTTGAAGTAGAGGATCTCAAAGATCACCCGTGGCCAGAGATCATTTGGGATGACTTCAGGTCCTACGCACTTGATTGGACCATCGATATGTACCGACAACTCCAACTGCGTTTGTTACTCAGGCATGGCATTCGGCGATCAGACGACGACTATGACGATCCCGATCCATATGCGAAATACTATATCTTCTACTGCAGGATCTAGCGGCGACGAGTGGGACGTGACCGGCTCCGGCGTTTCTGTTTCCGAGTGCGACGACCGCCAGCCGATCCAAAGACATCGCGTAGCATCTTGAGCTGCTCCTCTCGGCTCAACGCGTCTTCGCCTTCATCTCCGGACACTCCAAAGACAGCAATTGTTTCAAGAACATCGCGGATCTTGGCAACAAATGCAGGATCATCTTTGCGCATACGACTGGCTCTGTCAATGACCTTTCTCAGCTCAGCATCGGGACCCGCAATTGCTCCGGCTTCTATGAACACACGCGCCGGAGGTTCAGGGTTCAGCTTGGAAAGAAGTTTGTCTGGGATCGCCTGGCCATCAAGAGGCAGGAATTGGTGCTTTATCTCTGGATACAAATTGTTTCTTGGGTTCATTTCCTTAGGCGTTTGGTAGCCCCATTTCGTATAGGATGCTGCAGCCTCGGGAGTGAGAGGATACAGGTAGATAAAGGCAGCCCCATCTGCTCGTGCGTCGGCCAACAGTGAAGCATGAAGTGTCCGTCCGATCCCTGCGTGCTGAGGATTGGGAACCCGTGTCACACTGATTTCCGACAGATAGACATACGTGCGACTGAAGCGGCGCCGTGTCTCGGCCACCAGCCACCCTACAATCAGCTCCTCCGGGGTCTTTGCAACATAGTGGCGAACATGCAGGGCCCACTTGTTACTGGGAGCACACCCAAGCGTCCAGGGAAGCACACGAGAGTTGAACAGCTTTTTTGTACCTTGCTGGACGTCGGCCAAGGCTGTCAATCGGGTTATTTCGGCAAGCTGTCCGGGAACCGCGCAGTCGTATTTATTTACACTGTATCCGGGAGGCACAACAGCGGCGGCCATTATTAAACACGTTGAATAAATTGATTGATATGCATAATGGCATACACTACACCAGGCGCAATTCTTTTTCGCTACATACCTGGAGTAGGCCGGGTTGCCGCTGCAATTCCTACACCCGTGGCTGTTGGCCTGGGAAATGTCGCCGTCGTAGATATCGTGTATGGCAACGACAGCACTGCAAAAGTAGGAGGAACAACTCCATTCAAGACAGTCAATGCAGCGGTTTCGGCCGTAACATCAGGACAAACTGTATGGATTCTGCCAGGAACCTACACAATCACCTCACCAATTGTGCTTCCGAATGGCGTCTCATTACGCGGAGTGTCCTTGCAGACGTGTGTTCTCCAGTCAAATGTCACCACTTCGGCTACGATGCTCACAATGGGAGAGGGCTGTCGTGTGGAGGACCTGAGCCTCACACTGAACTGCACAGGGTCAACAAACAACGTCGTTCTCAAGGGCGTCGTCTTTGGAGGAACCAGCTCACAAACTTCGAAGATCCGTGTGTGCGTCGTGACGATCAATAACGCGACTATGGCGAGGACCCTGACTTCAACCGTTACAGGCGTAGAGTTCAATGGAACAGGAGCTCTCACGTCTTCATCGTTCTCGTTTAACAGCATCAAGGGATCAACGATCAACGTCATCTCAAACGGAGCTGGAAACAAGCGTGGTCTGTTGATTTCAAACACGAATCAAGCCAGTACTCGTGATACGAACATCTATGTCGCCACGCCGTCCGATACGGCATCAACGGGTTCTTATGTTGGCGTGGAAACCAATGACTCCAATAACACGGGATCGGTTCAGCTTCGTTCAACAACCATCGGCGTGGGTGCCTACAGCTCGTCGCCATACACGGCCTCTGACATTCTCCAGAGCACACCCGCGACGATTTCTAGCCCGACCTACCTCGCCTCGGCTGGAATCCAGATTGGTCCAGGAACAGATCTGGTTACAAAGTCTGCAGGAGGATCTCCTTTCTCGTCATACGTCTATCCTACCATTATCTACTATGGATTGAAGGGGAACCTCAGTAGCGGAACTGCAGGATACTTATGGCCAGGAACACAGGCGGTTTCGGCAGGGACCTTCCCCGACGCTGGCACTCCGCCAGCGTACTTCCGCGTCCAGCAACCGCTCTTGCTCTCTGGAATGTATGCATCGTTAAACACAGCTCCTGGTGGTGCAAACTCAGTGACCATAACCGTATATCAGAACGGGGTTTCAACGGGTACATACACAACAACAATTTCAGGAACCGCAACGTCCAATACGTTCTATAACGGTTCACTACGATTCAATACAGGCGATTTTATCAGTGTATATATCTCGTATACCGGTGGTGGAGCGAATCTGGCCCACGATTTGACCGTTCAGTTGGACCTCTTCTAAACACTCTGAATAAATTCCCAGCTAAGGTAGTCACAGATCTTCTTCCAGATCTGATCGTGAGCGATCAGGCGGTCACGGGACTTGAGCAAAGGAAAGAACACCTTGTACTCATCTAAGTCCAGCAGCTCAAAGAACTTGTACAGGATATACGAGTACGAAAGAAAGTTCGTGCGGTCATTGGGACAATACAGCAGAAACGGTGCCTGAATTTCTTGGAACATTGCTCGGACCTTTTCCTCTATTTCGGGGGTGATGGTCGGTGGCGGATTTCCATTCAGACGGCTCAGAATGTGAGCGCGGTGCTCGTAATACTTGGACCGTCCCAGCTTCTTCAGGATCTGGCGTGTATCCTCCTCCGACAAGTCGGCTACGTTGTCAATGCGTCGCTTGCGGATCTCCAAAATCACCTCATTCATAACCTCCTCTGGAATAATGGTGGATTCCTTGGCCTGAAACTGATTGAGAATTTCGTTCAGGTGGTTGATCTTCTTGTACGCATAATTGTTGCGCTCCTTGGGCGGATCGCGGAAGCTGGGAAAGTCGGACACAACCAGAGCATACTCCTCGGAGCCACAACTCGGACACACAAGAATTCCCTCTGAGCTAATCTCTTCACGAGCAACATTGCAAGCAGAACAGTGTTCCGTCAGTAACTGTGTTGCATCGGGACCGTTACTCAACTTCATACGGGATACATACTCGTCAAAGATCTGCTTCTTGGACAACCCAGTGTCCGCGGGGGTCGTATTCGCGACAAAGAACTTCAGGAAGGTATTGGCATCTTTAGGCGGAGGCGCAGACGGCGCAGAGGGTAATGCCTCCTTTCCATAGTAATCGAGTAGAATGTCCATATTTTTCATGTAATAGTCTTCTACAGGGTTGATACGCATGAGTTCCTGCTCTATCTCGCGAATCTGAGAATCCACCTGCGAGCACTTGACAATTTCTGTCAGTTCGGTTGAGGTGCTCAGACGTTCGCGCTGACTTCGGAGGTCGGCTAATTTATTCCGAAGATCAGTCTGCTTCCCATCCATATCACGTAACGACTGCACTTGTTCCTGATGAACCGAGTCCAGCGTCCCCATCGAGGATCCACTCGCCGCTGGATCCCTCGTCTTGCGAATTCTGAAGACGTCCATTTGTAAACTCTTCAGTCTGCTTCCTGAAGACCGAATTTGTAAACATGCAAGGACGCTGTCGCTTCAGAGCCAAAAATGTCTTTTCATATGGAAGACCGTATTTTTCAACAATGTAGGTCAGAGTCAGAAAAGCCGAGCGATTAATTCCACATTGGCAATGAACGAATACGGTCCCATTGCCTTCGCGCAGAAAGGTGGTCAGCGTTGACTTGAAGAGAGGATACCAATCTAGAATGTTTGCTTCGGCGGAGTCAAACGCATTGAGACACGCGTAATTGCTTGGATATGCCTTTTTGAACCAAGCGGGAGAATGGTCCGGAAACGCACAGTTTATGACATGAGTAATATTGTGTCTACGCAAAAAGGAGGGTGTGAGCATTTCACCAGCGCCCACTAGGATGCGTGGATAGAACCACGCAGGCTGTTCATACATATACCTCGGGCGAAGGACCAGCATGTTATTGTAGGGCGACATCTGTTTAATCGGGCCTTGGGCGTGGGGACTTACCACGAGGTCTCCTTCTCAAGACGGCGTTGCGCCAGGGCTTCTGCGGCAGTAAGGATTGTTGCCGCCTCAACATCCACGACAAAGTCTAGGTAGACATTGACATTGGTCCCGCTCATCTCATACAGAGACACCACGTTCTTTCCGCAGGCCTGAGCAAGACGCTCCAGCACGTCATACTCATTGAGAATGTCCTCCACATTGTACACTAGGCCTTCGTGGCTCTGCATATTGTGCACCTGAAGCAGGAGAAAGCGAGACGGGCGCCTATCATAGACCGACTCCCAAAACCGCTGCTTGAGGTTGGCGAACCGAGCAGCCGTCTCCAGCGTTGCCAAGAGATGATTGGCATACTTGGTGTCGTTTTCCTTGCGAATATTAGCTGCGCGGAGAATGTCATCAATATCCGAGGAGCGAAGAATAGTGGTCTCAATCATTTTAGATATATTTGAAGGATATGCGAAAGTGAATATTCATTTTTTACCGCGTCTGGTCCGCTTGGTCTTGCGTCTGCCGCCCCTCGGCTGTTCCCACCGAAAGGCAAAGATTTCTCCTCTCCGGCTGGCAATTCGGCTCGTAAGGAGCTGAGTGATTTCCCTGCATTCATCAGCAGTCGCATCAACCCGAAAAGGCTGACCAGGTCCTCCCGCAACAAGGCGAGCAGGAGTGGCACGAAGATCAAGTCCAATCTCTTCAAAGAGTTCCCGAGCGGCACACAGAGAAAGCGCTTCTCCGCCATCGCAGGTGCCACTTACGTCTCTGTATCCCATCTTATTCGGAATGTAGATGTACTGACGCCCTTTGGCGTCTGGTTCTCTCAGCTGTGCCAGAGGATAGTTTGGGTGAAGAGCCTGCCATTCAGCAAACGTATCCGGCTTGCTACCCGGAGCCTCGCCATCTTTCCGGAGGCGCTCAGCAGGGTCTCCAACCTGAGTTCCGGTTACTACTTTCAAAACAGTTCTATCTGGGTTTCGTACCTGTATTTTTACAGCCTGCCCCATTACTTCTTAACCGAGGAAACTTAGGAGGAAGACGTTCAGCAAGTGAGACAGAACCACGGCCGCACCGCCGAGGACACCTGCGCCCTGCCATGAGACAACGCCTCCAGATGTATAGGCATTCGGAATGTAGCGGAGCAGGAGATCACGGGGAGCCGACAGAGACAGAATGACCGTGGCAAGGAAGAAGGAGATGTACAGGGTCAGGTTGGCCCACATCATGCGCATCATGGGGAGCGACGGCTTGAACGACGGCGCCATCTGGGTACGCTGAATGTGATCAGATCCCGAAACACCCATCATGGGCGGCATAGACTGAGGCAGCCCGGGCGACGGCAAAAGAGCATCAAGCGAAGTTTGGTCCTCCATTGTTTATGGAGAAGACGGGATTTCACAGTTGGCATCTTCCACGCGATACTTGTAGCATTTTCCATCCACCTTGACGGTCTTGGTATTCACATCTTCCAACGACACACCAAGGACCCGCTGCGTGTCGTAGTTGCGGTGAAACAGCAGGGCCGAGATGCCAAGTCCGATGATGAAAGAGAAGAATGGGCTTGCGCGTTCAATGGCCTTGGTGAAGTCAAGCATTACTTCTTGCTGAGACTTGCGAGTAGGTTGAAGGAGTCTGCCTCCTCTCCACACGGCACCTCAATAGCATGCGTGCGAACACACCCGGTATCCGTGTGAAAAATGTCATTGTCATAGGGAGACGGCACGGAGACTTGCTTGCGGGTCGGAGGGACAAGAACACACGCAATAAGCAGTCCGACAATGGCGCCGGCTGCAATCCAGACGAGCTGAAACATTATACACTACTCACATTATTAGTGCCCATTTGGTTGAACACGGCAACAGCAATCGGGGTGGTCACAAGTCCAGAATAGGGGATAAGGATGGCCAGAAGGGTCAGCGCATAGGCCGTTCGGTTATGTCCGCCCAACATCATGACTCGCCACGCAATCGCAATGCTAAAGACATACAGCGCAATGCCAATGACATATCCAAAAATGCTTAACCCGCTCATCAAAGTTCCCGAGACCGTCGGCATGGTGGGAAGCGCAATAACCGGAGCTTTTCCAAGTTGGACGGGCTGCCCATCAGGAACGGCAATTGTTCGCTGGACGCCCGTTGTTCGGTCAGTGTAGGTGACGGTCAGACGGCGACCCTTGATGACATTTGCAGAGGATTGTTGTTCAGCTATCTTCTTCTGCAGCATTGCCGTCTCCAGTTGGTTTGACTGATACATCATGCACTTCTCGTCCGATGCACTTCCGCACACCTTTGCTGCTTGAAGGGCAATATCCGCCTTGTCTGAATCGGAGAGAGTTACGGATGTATTTGTGCCAAAAATGTCCACATACGGCACAAGGCTGTTGTTGGCAACGGTGTCCAGATATCCACCGGACGCCTTGGCTTGAATGTTTTTGGTAACATCTGTGGAGGACTGTTCGTCGCCCCACATGGCAGAGTTGATTACGATACTCATTGTTAGTTAGCAAACACGAAATTCGCGAGACCAGACACGATACGCAAAAAGTTCACAGACTCTACGTAGACGCCGAGGTTATACGTATAGGCAAAAATTACATTGTCTCCATTCGTATTCACGACCACGGGGGTCACATACGGATACACTGGAAGACCAGTGACGGGATCGCGCAGAGCACACTGAGCCTGCGTAATGTAAACTGGATTGGGACTATTCACTGTGGATGTGATGGCATACAGAACCTGCTGAGAGGCAACTCCGGCTGTTGTGACGAGCGGCTGCTGAAGGGTCAGACGAAGAACGACCTTGTTGAACAGACTGCCGTTAATTGCGCCACTCGGCTGGTACAGATCGTTATTGAGGGCAAAGGAATACATGTAGACGCCGGGGATCTGAGGAGCATTGCCCGTGGTGTGCTTGTACATCTGAAGAAGCGAAAAGTACGAGGTGGGCTTCACAGAGAACCGCTCCTTGCCGTCCAGCAGAAGCTGACCGTTTGTGATCGGATCACGGGGATACACGGAGGAAATCTGCAGCTGGCCGCTGGAATACAGGAACGTCTGCGTCTCCGTAGAGCTCGTGGTCGGTGAAAAGACATCATTGGCCGTCCCGGTTGTCGTAAAGGGCGCGCGAAGAGGATTGTCCCAATTCGTGTAATTGTCCCAGTCATTTGCCAGGATCTTATCCGATCGCTGCGAAGTCCATACGATGCGCGTGATCAGGTTAAAGAACGGAAGCAGAATATCCGAGTTGCCACCATACTGACCGGGGTTGTTGGTGTATGTGACCGTCTTGACCAAGAATGTCTGATCCGCACTGGCCAGCTGAGCCATTTCCATCTCCGTGAGGTAGATGAAGTTTCCTTCCAGATAAGGATCGGGAAAGAATGTGGTCAGGGCATTGTTAGATGAACTGCCATCAAGGTTCGGCGGGCTCAGAAACCGGCCAATTCCATCGTACGGGGCATTCGGAAAGAGGGGATTAAAGGCCGCTCCCGTCGGGCGAATACGATTTCCGTAGGTAGTGTTTGCCGGGTTCACATCAATGACAGTGTACAGCTGATTGAGGGGCCGATACGTCACATTGATAAAGACATCGGAGTTCTGCATGGAGACCAGAGGCAGAGCCATACCCGGGTTCTCGCAGAACCAAAAGTGAAGGGGAATGACCAGCTGACGAGAGCGAATGGACGGCTCGGGGGTCAGCGTATTGGGAACACCACCAGGCTGGTTCAGCGGTGTCACTGCGTGAGGGTACTGTCCCATCCGATCATAGGCATTGGCCGGATCATTCATCTCAGGAACATTGCCAACCATCTGATCCACCAGCTTGCGCTTGTTGGGATCGTGGGTCAGATACGAATAGAACTTCAGCCACTCGCCCGTGAGCCGCTGAAGAACCTGTCCGTTGGCCGTGATCTCCACGTGGTCAATCAGATTGTAGCCAATATTGTCAATCCACTGAAACTCATATCCAATGGAATTGGATCGCTGATCGTAGCCCGCCGGCGGCGCCGAGGATCCGAGATAAGAAAGAGGAGACCAAATGTCAGGCAGCGTCACCACCAAGTAGGTATCGTGAAGCAGCTGCGCATACCGATCAATACGGCAGGGAATTGTCCGGGTTGTTGTTTGGTCAAAGCTCAGGTTGGAACTGGTAAAGGTCATTCGGATTGACTCCATGGCAAAGTTCGTGTGCCGCCGATAGACGGCTCGGAAATGTGTCATGGATGGGCTTCCATTCACGAGTTCGTTCTGTGCTCCAATGGCAACCAGCTGGAGAAGACCACCCGGCATATTGTGTTACTAATGAGATTAGACTAAATAGGTCGTAGTCGCAGTGTTCGCCGGCACGCAGCACGACGAGGTATAGGTTGTTCCCAGGACCGCCGGGTAATATGCATTGATGCCCATTCCGCCGACAAACCGAGTGTACTGCTGGGACTTGTTGCCGAGCACACCAATGTACTGAGTGTTTGTCCTGCGCTTCTGGGGCGGAGGAGCGACCGCCAGCGAATTGGCAATGATCCGGCGCTTCAGCTGCGTAACATAATCTTGTACGTTGTTGACTTGCATTTGTTATTTACGGAGAAATGATGTAATTTGTACAATGCGGTTCGTTCTTATCAGCACTCACGTAGATCAGACAACGGGGTACTCCAAGGTGGTTGTGAATCTTCTCAAGCAGCTGGCGAAGCTGGCCCCGTCAGGCGTCAAGACGTATCATTTTGGATTTCAGCGCCATCCGTCTCGCGGCAATATCCGCACAGTGCCGGCAAGTGTCATTGCCTACGATGCAGCGGCCAATGAGGATCCGAAGGAGGAGGGCTTTGGCTTCAACAAGATCCACGAGTATCTGGAGATGGTGAACCCAGATGTGGTCATGATCTACAATGACCCCCTGATCATCCATCGCTTTGTGGAGGCCATGAAGTATGAGAAGGATGTGTCTCCGTATAAGCTGTGGGTCTACGTGGATCAGGTCTACGAGGGAATTGCGCCTGCACTGGCCGATACAATTCGCAAGAATGCTCACCGTGTGTATTGCTTCACGCAGTATTGGACGGATGTCTTCAAGACCTACGGCGACTTTCAGGATGTGCGTACGCTGGAGAATGCTGTGGATACGAGCATGTTTTCCAAGCTTCCGGAGACAACCCGAAACAACATTCGGGCCACGATGGGTCTCCCCTTCAATGCCGTTCTGATGGTGAATGCGAACCGCAACAGCCAGCGCAAGCGCCATGATCTTGCCGTCATGGGATTTGTGGATCTGATTGCGCGCGATCCTACGAAGCCCTATTACTTTATGATTGTCACGGGTCTCAACGCTCAGCAGGGAGCCTATTACGACATTAGCCGGATCTTCACGGTGGAGCTTGAGCGCCGTGGTCTCAAGCCCGAGGATTTCGCCAAGCGGCTGATGTTGGTAGATACGTCGGCAAAGGCCGTGCCCGACTCGGCCATTAACGAGATTTACAATGCTGCGGACATTGGCGTGAACACCTCCGATGGAGAGGGGTTCGGGCTCTGTCAGATTGAGCACCTCTACACAGGCGCACCGCAGATTGTTACGGACATTGGAACCTACCGTTCGTTCATGGATGAGACGGTGTGTGGATTTGTCAAGCCCGGCGATCGCGTCTATTATTCGGGCACCATGCCGCTTGGATTGTGGGCTCCGAGCTTCAGCTACAAGGATCTTGCCGATCGAATGGAGGACATGATTGCCATTCTTCCCCAGATGAAGAAGTCGGCGGCGGCCTACAAGTTCAAGACGTGGGACGAGGTCTGTGCGGCCTGGCTGGAGGATGTCAAGGCCGAGGCGTAAAATGGATCTGCTCGTCCCCCAAACAAAAGACATTGTTCAAAATGTCGCTTCAACACATTCTTTCTATGCACGCCTTGAAGGGGTCTCAGCTAAACATCAAGGACCAGACGGATGAATACATTACCTACAATGCCATTCGCGAAGTGAACCAGAAGAGGCTCATGCGAAGTTCATATGTCAAGGAGGTGAAGAAGAAGTGCAGGCTTAGTGATGGGAGCTATAGATGTTGCATGTGCAACGGCACGTTTAAGTCCATCACATTGGCACATGTCGGAATTCCACATTCAATTAGGATCAAGACCATCATGAAAAACAACCCTGGGATGAGCGTTGCTGACTTGGCTCGAATTGATATGGCCGAACATACGGCGGATACTACCTTGTATGTCGCGTGCTGTCGCACCTGCAATACAAAGTTAGAGAATGTTGTTCCAGAGCCGCAGTTTCTAGTGGAGCCGATTGATGCCGATTAGAGCAGGAACCGTATAGATGTCGGGGACGTCATAACACCCATTCGCAGAAGACGCTGGTGATCGTCCCACGCAGGCCCATCAAACACTTCTTTTGTATTTGGATCAATGATGAGCGAGATGCCCTTGATTAGCACCTTCTGCAAACGACGGTGCTTCTTGGATGTGTTGCGCAGAACCGTGGCATCCAAGTCTTCATTCTTGATATTCGGCCTGAACGCCAGATCTTCTCCGGTTGTGGTTGTGTCAAATCGCATGCACGAGACCTGAGGGCGTTCGCGAGAGTGGAGCTTTCGGTGGATCTCGCAGTCCACCGCCGATTCTTTCAGCAGCAGAGACATGCGCTGACCGATACGCTCCTTTTCAAACGCCGTCTCATACAGGTACTCATCGGTGGACATGAATGTCTCCACAGGATCGCCCTCATAGCGCTTTGTGACCATATCGTTACGACGAATAGCCACAATGTTCGGGTACTCTGCGGATTTCATCTGGTCCTCCGTAAAGACGGAAATGTAAAAGCTGACCTTGACCGTTCGCTCCTCCATGGGAAGCGTGGCGTGGGAGCAGATGCGAATGGCGCGGCCAATGACCTGATCGTGACGAGCCGGCGTCCAGTGCGGTTCCATGATGTGGACGTGGCGGACATTGTTCAGAGTAATTCCTTCTGCGCCCGATGCTGAAGCCATGAGCACGTTCAGGATCTTCTTGCCACGCTTCTCCACGCTCTCCTTGAGAGACGACGGAAAGTTCTTGGAATACACTCCATTGAAAATCTGACGGGTCAGGTCACGCTCCTCCTCCTTCTCCTCGCCGGTGTAAAAGGTATAGGCCGGGCGATCGTCCATCTCCGGATCCTCTACCCACTGATTTGCAGTGTGAGACAGTTTGTATCTCTGCCATCCCGCGTGCTCCAGCACAGCCGACAGCACACCCAGTCCCTCCAGCGAGCGATACTGGGAATAGACAAATTGATTTTTGCCCTTGGACTTCTTGATGTTTTGCAGAATTCTCAGCATCTTCGGGCTGAATGTTTCCAGCCCCTTCTCGGAGAGATAGCGAGCAGGCTCGGCCAACAGCTTCTTGCGAATTTCGTCACTGGAGAGATTTGTGGGATTGTCCTCTGTCGCTCCCTCTTCTGCCTCGGGCTTCTTCAGGTCAGGCGGCAACGCATAATCACAAACAAGGCGAGTGGGTACTCGGAAGGTGCTAAGGTTCTCATTCAGCTTGCTGCGACCACGCCGAGAATCAATCTTCATTTCAATCCAGCGGACTTCTAGGTAGCGAGTGAATTGCTCCTTGGACATCGGCACCTTTTCTAAGGTATCCTCAAGCTCAATGCGCTTCGGAAGCAGGCGCTCATCGGCACCCTTGAAATACGAGACCAATCCCTGAATACGACGACGGAACAACATGGGGTTCTTCACGTTCAGTCCATCAATGAACAGCTTTGCAAACTCTTCATAGTCCGTGGGCAAGCACTGGAACTCCTCTGTCGTCACACGCTCAGAGGCAATCTCACCTCCACCTACTTCTGTGGCAATCTTGGTCTTTATCGACGCAACCCAATCAGCCGCCTGAGGAATGAACGGCATGTCCTTCATATACTGCACGGCAATACGGTCGCCATCCCCATTGTAGGTGGAGCGAAACTGGGGAGGATTGCGGGTGACCAGCACTTGCTTCTTCAGCGTATTGAACTCAATCGTGTCAACCTCGGGGAGACTACGAAAGGCCTTTGTGATCTTCTCCTCGTCCCAGGTCGGAATGGTCTGGAAGGGAATGGTGATGCGCTCGATGGGACCCCGCAGCAAGTTCATCATGTAGGCAATTTCATTGGGCGAGTTAATGATTGGCGTTCCCGACAGCAGAACCACCTTGCAACGAGTAGCATGGTAGATGGCATCGTAAAGCTTGCCGGTGATTTCAGATTCGTTAATGACGCGAGAGATCAAGTTGTGCGCCTCGTCTATGATCACCACGGAATCGTCATACATTCCCTCCTTGGTGTAGTCCCCAATGCTGGTCCGTGTCAGTCCATTGTAGCGAACAAAGTTGAAGCGCTGCTTCAGCACATCGGCAATCTGCGCCCGGATTGCTGCCTTGTCCTGAGTAGACAAGCTCTCAAAATTCGGCTGCTGACTTGGCGTAGTGACAAAAATGCGATTGTGCTTGTCCATGAATGCCTCTGAGATGCCGAGCTGCTTGCCGATCTTGCGCACGTCATCTGACATTTGGCGCACCGTCCAGTGGTTCTCCACCGCATAGACCGGGTCGCCGCATTTCTGCAGCTCCTCCCGAAAGTTGGCTTCCAGCGACGCCGGGACCATGACATAGACCTTGCTGGTTGACAGCAGCGACTCGGCCACCGCGATGGACGAGCATGTCTTGCCTGATCCCAGTCCGTGATACACCAGCAGGCCACGATAGGGCGTTTCTATTTTTAGGTAGTCGCGAATGATCTTTTGATAAGGAAAAAGCTCACGACCTGTGCCCGTTCGTTTGGCACACAGATCAATGTTCTTATCCTCCTCATCCAACGGATCTACGTCCTTGGCTCGGTAGTCCGACTTAATGAACTGGCGTGTGATGGCGTCTGAGAACGCCTTCCTGTTTGGTAACACGTATTCGCCCATTGTGTTTGGTGTGGAACTTTTTACACTACTTCATACAATGGATCTGACCCGACGAAACCATCGTATGTGGATGGTGACAATATACCTGTTTCTGATGGCAGGGTTCCTCTACCTGAAGCCGTCCGTCGCCTTTGGGCGTGAAGGACGGATTCGCCCGTTTGGGGCAACCGACCGGGAAGCCACTGTGTTCCCGTTGTGGTGGTGGGTATTTGTGATTAGCGTAGTAGCGTATGTAATTACGGTCTATTTCGCGGGGTTCCGTTTCACATCCTAGGTTTCAAAGGTCATGACAACACTCCGTAACTCGTCAAGCATTGCACCTCGCTGGACGTGGTGAGGGCGAACCAGAGCAGAACATTCATCAAACGTCTTCCATGCAATACCCGAGATCTCTCGGCGCTGCATTGGAGTAAAGCGCTGAGCCAAATCAACCATCTCCGGATGCTGGATCAGAGCCACAAAGTAAATGTGCCGATACGTAATTCCATTCAATCCTTCAAAGGTCTCTTCAAGCCGAATGTTCTTCAGCACAACATACGCATCGCGCGGAATGTTCGTCTCCTCACCAAACTCACGGATCGCACACTCTACATCACTCTCTCCCCGAATTCTGCGTCCCTTGGGAAATCCCCACTCAGGTTCCTCGTAGGCGGATGGATGGTTCGCCACGAGAGTAGGCCAATCCAGCTGAGCAAATCTGGCCTTGGACACTGCCAGGTCGCCGTTTGAATGGTCATCGCCCCACAAACTCTTCCAAATGTCCTCAATAGGCGTCTCGGTAAGGAGACGCTGCTCTGAGATTGTCATATTCCCAATCAATCGCCCAACATAGTCCAAGTCCGCGGGATCGTACTTTCCCCGCATAAACTCCGCAAAACTCATACTGTCTTTCCGCCGGATCATCAGTAGGGTCGATGTGGCCGGATCAATCGGCAAAGCAGATTTGTTCGCAAGAATAAGCCCACATGATAAAACCGGATCTCGGCACGCCCGAAAGAGATGACCTCGTGTCCCGCAATTGTTACAATACATTACTTGTTGTGATCTTGGAGGTTGATCTATTCGTTTTTCCATTGTGTCTTACCACAACTTCCTTTGTAAGTGATACATAAATGGGATCCTCTGCCTCACAACCCCTTCCGGGCGCTGCTCCGACGGGCTTCAATGCCTTCAGCGTGATCATGAAAGTCCTTGTAGCCATTGTGGGGCTGGTCGTTCTCCTTCTTGCTGCGCTATTTATCTACAATGCCGTTGCCGCTGCATCCGGAAAGCCAGGGACCTCTGTCCTTGGATCTCCCACGGTTCCTGATCAAGCACCTCTACCCTTGGATGGGAAACAAAAGAAGGTGATTGCTGCAGCAAATGCACCCATTACGCAGGGGGCAGACAATAGCATTCAGTTTTGGATGTACATCAAGGACTGGGATTATCAGTTTGGCAAGAAGAAGAGCATTCTCTATCGCCAGGACACGACAACTCCAACGTTCCGCAACCCGGACATTTCCCTTCACCCAACGGACAATAGCCTGGACGTAACAATCTCTATCTACCCTGGCGACCCGAGCGATACCTCGTCCACAGGCGACAGCTACACGTGCACAGTAGAGAATGTTCCCCTTCAGACATGGTTTGCGGTATCCGTCGCTGTCTACCAGCGCAACCTGGATGTCTACATTAACGGCAAGCTCGTCAAGTCCTGCGTGCTTCCTGGCGTTCCTCGTCCGGCGGCTGGTGACATTGTTGTAGGTGACGCGAGCGGGTTCTCTGGATCCGTGTGCAATGTACATGCATACCCCAACATGATTGGGCCGTCCGACGCAGCCTCCTTCTTCTCGGCGGGCACCAACTGCGCGTCCTTCGCTCAGCCCTCGTCCACAAACTCGGCAACGAGCGGATCTAAGATGACACTCTTTGGATACACATTCACGTTTGATGTCAAGGATAGTTCGGGCAAGACGGTTCAAAGTTCATCTTTCTAGTGTGTAATGCGGATCCTCCTCAAGTGCCCAACTCGGTCTCGTCCAACGCAATTTCTAAGCGTTCTTCGGAAATATGTTGACCTTGCCAACCGGCCTGATCTGCTGGGCGTATGCGTATCTTGCGACTCTGACGATGCAACCATGACCCCGGCCGACATTCAGTATGCCATCAAGAACATTACGCACACAACTGCATGGACGGAGATCTATTACGGGGCCAGCAAGACCAAAATTGAAGCCGTCAATGCGAATATGGACTCCATTCCCTGGGCTTGGGATATTGTCGTGGTGGTGTCTGATGATATGAGCCCACAAATCAAAGGCTACGACGATGTTCTTCGGTCGCACATGATGGCAAAGTTCCCTGATACAAACGGTATTTTGTGGGTCAATGACGGGACCCAAGGGGCGAAGCTAAATACAATTTCAATTCTGGGGCGAGAAATGTATACTGCGCTTGGTCACATCTATCACCCTGTGTACAAGAGCTTGTTTTGCGACACGGAGTTCACAGATCTTTGCAAGGGAAAGTTGGCATCCAAGTGCACGTACATTCCTTATGTTCTAATTCGCCACGAACACCCGGGCACGGGCTTTCCGGAGCGCATGGATGCTCTCTATGCCCGAAACAATGCCTACTGGAGAGAGGATATGTACATGTACATTTCCCGAAAGACGTATGAATATGATTGGAGCATTCTGCTTCCCACCATTCCGGGTCGCGAAGACCGCCTGCAAAGTCTCATTCGTAGTATTCACGAGCGCCGTCTTGCAATTTGCCCCGATCTTCGCATCGAGATATGTATGTCCTTTGACAATCGTGAAAAGACAATTGGCGTCAAGCGCCAGGAGCTGTTGGAGGCTGCAAAGGGAAAGTACATGTCCTTTGTAGATGACGATGATGAGCTGACCGCTGCATACTTTGAAGATGCCCTTGAGACAATCAAGGGATCGTATCACTGCTGCCGTCTTCGTGGGCAGATGGATCAATATACATTCACACATACCATTGCACATGCGCTAGATGGACCCATGTGCGTCGGCGATGTCTTTTTGCGTCCACCCAATCACCTTAATGTACTTCTGTCGGATGTTGGAAAAATGATGTCGTTCAAGAACCTTTCCCACGGCGAAGACTTTGATTGGGCCCTTCAATTGGCGCAAAGCGGGTATCTACAGACCGAGTACCGATCAGATGAAAGCCGGATACACTACATTTACAATTTGGGATCGCGCACGATTCATCCCAAGACGATAGAGAAGCAGCGGGCGATGACATATAACGAACTGCTAAAGGCACTCATGCAACCAGAGCCCGCTGTCACTAAGCCCAGCTCCGCTCCTCCTGCAAGCGGCCTTCGCCTGAGTGCGAAGGGCTTTGTTTCTAAGTAGTAGGTAATGGGTGTAGTTGAGATTATCGGGGGACTTGTTGTTCTTGTCATTATAGTCATCATCATTTGGCGAGTGCTGACGCCGCAAGCAAAGAAGTCGGATGCAGTCGACATTTTCCCGGGTTCCATCTCAGGCAAGCAGGTACAGACGGCATCCGTTACAATTGACCGATCCTTCAATCAACCGCAGGGAGCTACATTTTCCTACACTGGCTGGATCCTTGTCAATGATTTCACATTCAACTATGGCAAGAAGCGGACGATCTTTACCAAGGGAGACTGCCCCGGTCTCTATCTGGACACCACCTCCAATTCGCTCTTGATCGCGGTCAATACATATGCGGATATGGCCGAGACGGTTCTGATTGACAATATACCGGCCAACAAGTGGGTGCACTTTGCCATTATCGTAGATCAAGACGCGATGGACGTCTACATCAACGGTATTATTCGCCAGCACCACGCCTTTTCTCAGCTCCCCAAGCAGAATGATGAGACGGTCAAGGCGGGTGGTACAGCCGAGGCCGGATGGGACGGTGTTCTGGCAAATCTGCAGTATACTCCGCGTTCACTGTCAGCAGGCGAAGTAGCTGCTCTGACAGCGAATGTTCCGAAGGACGATCTGCATGCGAAACCGTCGGGTCCCCAGTACTTTGACTTGACTTGGTACACCGGACGAACTTAATTCTCAGGGCATTACAATGAGCGCAGGTGGTCAAAATAGTTCAAGCTTGTCGGGCATCACGGGAATGTGCGTTCGGGATGGATCGTGTGTGACTGCACAGACACGCGTGCGTCAGATTTATCAAGACTTCAATTCTAACACGCCCAATGCAGTTCGTCCCCGTATTCCCAATGGAAACAACAACTACCTTCAGTACCTTCAGGGCATCAAGGAGGCTTCGTCTAGCTCGCTCGGAGGGTCGGCGTCCTGTGCGACATGTGTAGGACTGACCTACAATGGAAACGTAACGACCAGCAATGCACCGTATGTCCTCAACTTTAAGAACGGGAACTATCCTCCGGTTTAAGATCCTTGAGTTTTTCAATTGCGCTCTTGGCCTTCTTCTTAGACGCAGCATCACTGGGATCATAGGTAAAGAAGTATTCCAGATAGGCGGCCGACGACTTGTCCTTTCCAAGTTCCGAATACAGCTTCGCTTTATTACGCTTCATATCCGTGAATGATTCTTGTTCCCCAATACACTCCTTGGGGGTCAAGACATCAAACCGACGAGAAGGTTTCTCATTGGCAATTTCCACAAGTCGCTGGGCGATACAGAGAACACTGGCAATATTAGCCTCTTCTGCACCCGAATACATGTAGGCAAAGAAGAACTGAAGCGTGGTCGGAATGCTCGCCACACGCACACCATTCTTCATCTCGTGATAGCTATGGCAGGCCGTTGTCTCGTAAAAGCGAAACAACGACCTTTTGCCATCTGCATTCAGCACCACTGTGCGCCGAGGAAGGATGTCGTTTTCTTCACTAACCACTACATTCTCTCCCTTTGTCAGTCGCTCAATGGTCTCGCGTTCTGCCAACAGTCCAATAGGAGTTGTCCACTTCTCGCCAAGATGGATCTCCGCCGCACTCACACTCAGCAGAACAACAGGCTCATTCTTTAGCATCTTGATGACGCCCTTCTGCTGCTCTGCCGTGAGCTGGTCATGGACTGACCCCTCTTCCTTTTTGCACGTCACTGGATGAGCGGCATTTAAAAGCTGAAGTCGCTTGTAGACCTTCTCCCAGCGAGACACGTCACCGCGCGGGCGGCTCAGCTCAAGATACATGGACATACGCAGAAAATTCGGAGGCACATAGTGAATGTTGTTACGCACTTCAGCCTGATCCCACAGCCGGTCAAAGATCTCGGGTGTCAGGCTGGTAATATCGGCAACACCCGTGTAATCTGCAAAGACCTTGAATGTTCCAAGATGCATGCCCGGCTTGACCTCAACCTCCTTAATTCCGTGCTTCTTGAGCTGATTGGCAATGATAACCGCATGGGCCTGAGGTGTCTTGCTGAAGAAGTCATAGTCCGGCACCTCCACCTTCGGGTCATAGAACTGATCCTTCTTGGGCAGAAGGTTGTTGATGGCCGTACCACCGTAACAAAGCACAGGATGTTTCTTCAAGAAGGCTTCTACGACACCCATACTCGTCTTGATCGCGGGGTCGGCGGCGGCAGCACGGTTGTTCTCATCCTCAAGGTCCTCAATAATCTTGGCAAGGTCCTCCATTAAAAATGGATAGGACTTTGTTTTTATCTCTAGAAGCAGCAAGAATGCCACCCAGACAATACAATCTTCGTAACCGCAAGGTGCCTGTCGTTTGGGTGGACGACGACACGCTCAAGACCAAGGAAGAGGAGGACGACGAGGACGACTCCGACTACGAGGAGGAATCTGAAGAGGAGACTGAAGACGAGGAGGAGGATGAGACTGAGGAAGAGGACGAAGAGGAGGAGGAGACTACCCTCAAGTTGCCCAAGGGGTCCAAGGTGTCGGTCAAGTTGCATATTCATCAGTTTGCAGGTGGAAAGGGCGGTCGCATTGACATTGAGCGCGAGGACTCGGATGAGGAGGAATCCGAAGAGGAGGAAGAGGAGTTCATTGCCCACCTCATGGACAAGTATGTTCGTCCCACAAAGGGTATGGTTCCTAGTCGCAAGGCCCGAAAGGAGCGCGAGAATCCGGATGTGCCCGCCCTTTCTCTGAATGAGGAGGAAGAGGAATATTTTGAGGATCTGTCCAAGTCCAAGCGCCGTCGTCTGAATGAGCAGATGAAGGGTCTTGCCAAGCTTGTGTCGGATGGTGACGTTCCCTACAAGTTCCGCGTGCTTGCCCTTCCTATCCCCGATGCTCTGAAGGCAAGCGTCATTCGCAAGATTGATGTTCTGAATGAGATGGACTCGGAAGGCGGAGAGGTCCACAAGCTCAAGACGTGGGTGGATGGCTTCCTGCGGATCCCCTTTGGCACGGTGGTCCCGCTTCCAGTCAAGTTTGCCGAGGATCGGGCTGGCTGCTCCAAGTTCCTGGCCGACACGCAGGTGACCATGGACAAGGCAGTCTACGGAATGAATGCTGCCAAGGCCCAGGTCATGCAGATTGTCGCCCAGTGGATCGCCAATCCCGCGTCTGTAGGTAACGTGATTGCCCTGAAGGGACCGATGGGAGTAGGCAAGACCTCCTTCGCCCGTCATGGAGTTGCCGAGGTGCTGAAGCGACCCTTTGAGTTCTTCTCGCTGGGTGGCGCATCGGACTCGGCGAACTTTGTCGGTCACTCGTATACCTACGAAGGAGCCACCTGGGGGCGTATCGCCGATGCCATCATGTCGGCTCGGTGCATGAACCCTGTGATCTACTTTGATGAGCTGGACAAGGTCTCCACGACGGCACACGGCGAAGAGATCATTTCCATGCTGATCCACTTGACGGATCGGTCGCAGAACTCGCACTTCCACGACCGCTACTTTGCGGGGGTTGACTTTGATCTGAGCCAGTGTCTGTTTGTCTTCTCGTTCAATGATGAGACGAAGATCCATCCGATTCTGAAGGACCGCATGCAGGTCATCACCTGTGCGGGATATACCTCAGAGGACAAGCGGTCCATTGTCCGGCAGTATGTCTGGCCCCAGGTGCTGGAGAGGATCAACATGAAGGACGATCTGACCATCACGGATGATGCGATCAAGTTCATGATCGCTGAGTATTCTCACGAGGAGGAGGGTGTTCGTGTTCTGATCCGGGCGGTGGAGACGCTTGTCACTCGCATCAACCTTCTGCGTATTGCCGATGAGAAGACGGCAAAGAGCTATCCGTTCTACAAGGCGGTCAAGCTTCCCATGACAATCACGCCGGAGGATGTCAAGTCCATTCTTGTAGAGCAGAAGCAGGTCAATGAGTCGTGGCGTCAGCTCTACGCTTGAATCCAGTCACTATCCTCTAAGGTAAATGTCGCAGTGTACGGTGTATCGTCCATTACTGCAAACATGCATGTTACTGTTTTTCCACTGACCGACAGGCTGATGCAAAACTCAACCAGGTCAGAATAAAAGAGAAAGGGCAGAGTCATCCGCCTCGGTTGGTAAGTCTCGGCGTCCAAAGCCACAATGCAGTGATAATAGATACGCGGTGTTGAGCCAATGACAAAGTGACTCAGAGCCCACAGCTCATTTTTCACCTTGATGGGCCTGGCCGATCCCCGCAAATGCCGAAAGAACAACGGCGTCGGATACGACTTGACAAGGGGCGTCTTGGCCCCATCAAAGGCTCGAACTTCAAATGGATGCCATTGATAGATGAACTGGTCTGTACCCGAGATCGGCAACCAGTTCTTCTCACATACAGCTCCCTTCGGAGACTCCATGACCACACAGTCTGAATACGAAGCCGTGTCGGGATGATAGCGGCCGCGGAGAATAGAGAGGCTATCCGAGTATTCAGCTGTCGTGGCCAGAAAACAAAGCTCATTCTTGGAGTTCAAGAACAGGCGAATATCTTCAAGACCCTTGATATGTGCGTCTCGGCGCCGCAAGTCGATTGAACTGTCATTCATACAGATCGTCTCGCCCGTCACGGTATTGACGCAGGCATTCAGCGTCTTCACCAGATTCTTGTCGGAATAACTCCCATCCTTCATGGTATAACTCGTGTTCGTGTGATTGAGATTGTAATTCACAAACCGAACGTTTTGATAGTCTCCGCATGCGGATATTACAGATGGGTGAAAATTCGGACCAAAGAGGTGCCGATGAACTGAAATAGGGGTGGCGTTGCGATCCACAGGCTCAATGTAGAACTTCAGGTTGTCGTAGACATTGTCGGGGAACGGCTTGGGAGACATCAGATAGTTCATGCATTCCCGGAGAGCATCCTTCTTAGTGCAAAGAGTGTAGTACTTGCAAATGGTCTCCTCATAGTCAAAGAGTCCGCGGTAGACATCCTTTTCAATGAAGAGCGCATCGGTGGGCAGCGGAATCCTCTTTCCCATGCGAATGTAGTGCATGGCCCGGTAATGCTCGCCCTTGATACGGAAATGCTTTGCCAGGCAGTAAATTGCCTCTGAGCGCCCCGGGTAGAATGCATAGGCCTTTTGGACCCACACCTCAAGCTGAATCGGATCGCCAAGGATTTCATAGGTCTTGGCAATCATGTAGTGTGAGTACCAAACCTCTTCATACCAACCGCCGGCAGCAATGCGGCGCTGATAGGCTTCAATTGCCTTGAGCCAGTTTCCCATGGAGTGGTGGGTCTGAGCAAGATAGAACATGTAACGAACATTGGTCGGGTCCTCCTCCAGTCCCTTTTCAAGCAATGCAAGGTCGCGGGTAAACTTATCCGCCTTGCAGCCGCCATCATTGTGGTCATCAATATAGCAGACTGACTTGGGAATGGCCGCACATTCTCCATCCCAGTACTCGTGCGTTACACCCTTGCAGACCCACGGATAATCCATTCGGACGAGTCGGGTATTGGGATACTCAATGGGACCCGCAGATTGAATAATTGTGTATCCAATCCCGCCTAGTGCTTGCTGACGCAACGTTCCTGGCACGAACATCATATCAGCATCCAGCAAAAGTCCATACGTATCCGCAAGATCCATATTCGCACTAACGCAGAAATCACGGGCAATCGCGAAACTCGCACTCCGAGTGCTGCCGAAATCCTTCCACGGTGCGTGTCCGAGACAGCCCTTGTGCACCTCCAAAAACTCATGGGCAATCTGAACCGTCTTGTCCGTAGACCCCGTATCGGTAATGACAAATGCATCTACAACGCCCTCTACTGCCTCCAGGCACCGCTTAAGGATCTTCTCCTCGTTCTTCACCATCAGAATCAGAACAAACTTCGGCATTCTGCGTCCGTATTGACATTCCTCTCTTCGCTCTGTCTAAGTAAATGACCACGGACTTTGTAAAGCAGTCTCTTCGTGAGAACCTGAACCGCGTTCTCATTCCTCACGTTGCCGACGGTCTCTGGAGCATCTACGACAATGCCAAGACGGCCTGTATGCGCAACAAGCAGCCGAGCGAAATCCTGAAGACCTTTCAGAACCTCCTCACTCGCGTTCCCCAGTGGACGGAGGAGATCCTGAATGCAGAGGTTGCTCGCATTGAGAAGGTGTCCAAGTGCGAGTACATGGATGATCTTCTGCTGGGTGTCTTTGTGAGCTACATTCGTGCATTTGCCACGCTTCAGCAGTCCGAGGAGACGCACGTCAATGTGGAGTTTGAGCGCCCGTCTCTCTCCAAGTTCATTTTCACGCTGTACAAGTCGGCGGCCCGCAAGAGTTGGTCCAATGCCTATCTCTTTAAGACGGTTGATGTATCGTCCGAGCAGCAGTCCCGCAATCGTCGCGACATTGAGACAATGCTCGGTGGCGCCCTAGACGAGGTGATTGATAGCTTCATCCCGTGGAAGGATATCAGCAAGGCCTACTTCCAGAGCAGGACCCCGGCTGCTGCCCCGGCGCCGGTGCCGGTCGCTGAGCCTGCTCCGGTTGCCGCTCCGGCTCCTCCCAAGCCCACGCTGAGCTTTGGCGAGTCAGAGACGGTTGAGTTTGAGACGGACAATGAGGAGGAAGAGGAAGAGCGCCCTCGCCTTCAGATGGGAGAGGATGTCAAGCTGGACCTGTCGGAGGATGAGGAGGAGCCGGCCGCCAAGCCCGCGGGCGTCGTCAAGCTGGACCTGTAGTCGCAGCGCCGCGTCTAACTACCTCTAAACCAATCCACATTGAAAAGCAAATGCTGGACTACCAAATGCTCGGTATGGTTGTCGGCGCCGTCATGATTGTCGCCGCCCTTCTGTATGTGCTTGACCGTCGCGCAAAGACCCAGCCGGTTGATTACACAGATCTCGGAAAGATCGCGGTCGGATCCGGAGTTCTTGCGTCCGGCGTTCTGTATTCGATCGGCACGGAGACGGTCAGCGATGTCGCGGAGACTGTCACTTCCGCCGCGTCCGCTGCTCAGGACATGTTTGTTGGCAAGCCGGAGTTTTAAGACAATCCAATAAAAACAGTATGTCTCGCATAGTTCGTCTTGCAGGAAGAGCGATTGACCTTTCGGGGTTGCACGGTATTTGGCTTGGAACCAAGCATCCAATTGGCTCGCGGATCACGCTATTCTATCCCAAAGGGCCTACGCAGACGATTGACTATGAACATGGCGAATGGGAACAAGCCGAAAAGGACACAAAGTTTCTGCAAGATGCCAGGAAGGAGTTTTTAAGTCCACTTAATCACGAGAAATCGGGTAAACCACCTCTTATGGATGGTGCACCCAGGGAATTCCTTGACTAACGCATCCCGCACAGTATCCAAAGACAAGGTTTCAGGAACCTCAACCACGTGACACGTATCTCCCGCTCGTGCGTTTGAGCATGCAGTTCTAACTGTAGTCTCAATAAAGACATCTAGCTGACAAAGATCACGAAGTTCCTCTGCACTCGGCATTCTTTTCATACATCTAAATAATCGTAAATGGGCTGCCCATATGCAAATATTCTCGGAACTCCCGGACAGGGTGTTCATGCAGCGAGGATCTTTGGATTCGCACTGAATGACACGTGGATGACCGTAGTCGCCGCTTTGATTACGTCGTTCTTGTTCAATATTACGTGGTGGAAATCTCTGATTGCCTGGTTTGTTGTGGGCGAACTTTTGCACGTGCTGTTTGGTGTGAATTCTACCTTTACCAAGATGTTAGGTATCAATCAGCAGTGCATCTCGTAACTGAGCGGCTGACAGAGTTACGCGGTACTGCACCATCCGGCCAATCTCCTTCTTTGGCACTGCCGAATCCCCGCAGTAGCGCACAATGGCCTTGTACAGGTCAAATCCGTGGTAGCGATCGTGATTGTCCATCTTCTTGCGGAACATGACCGACGAACCATCTGTCTGCTTCATCCACTGCAGAAAGATACTAAACAATGGATGCGTGTATTCATGCTTCGGTCCCTTGGGAAACATATCCCAGAAGACCGACGTAGCAAAGCGAACCAGATCAAACGAAGACGAGGCCGAAATATGCGGGTGCTTGTTATTGTAGAACGGCTCCATGTTGTACTGACCGCCGGCTTCCTCATCCTCCTGAAACTGGCTGCTCATGAATGTCTTGGGCTCCTTCAGCCCAGTCAGACGCAGACTGATGATTGCGCGATCAAAGTCAATGATTTTCATGAGGTATCCAAATGTCGGAACATTGTAGGTGATTCCGGCGTGAATGTAGACGCAGTGGGTCTGGTCGGTCTTGACATACATCACATTGTTGCCGTGAAGATCATTGTGCGTGAAACCAAAGGTGCGCTGAGCATAGGCAAGAGCAAAGACAACCTGCGAGACCCAGGCTGCGTGCTTCTCGGGCTCAGGGTGAAGCTTGATGAGATCGTAAAAGGTTCCTTCGCAAACCTCCATGACCGTTGTCACCACCGGCACATCGCTGAAGGTGGCCCACGCAAAGGATTCGGGCTCCTCATCCTCACCCTCCTCATCATCCGTTGCCTCCGAGCAATCACATGATTCAATATCGTAGACATCGTCCTCATCCGACTCCTCGTCTTCCTCCTCCGGGGGCTCCGAAGATGCAACGTCATAGGCCTCCACATCGCGTTCGTCACCCGTGCTCACGTGATCCACTGTTACATCATTCACCTCACCCAAGTCAACCTCTTCGGCAGTGTCCAGCGCAATACGAGCCCGGCGCGTGTGACTGAACTCGGCATCATGTCCGGCCGTGCGAAGCTTCAGCTCAAAGGTCTTGCCAATACGATCGGCAAACCAGCCCTTCTCAGTCAGCTCCTCGTAGTCATCCGAAATATCAATCGTGTGCGATCCGGCCACACCGACATAGACACCATAGACCTTGGGGAAATGAGGGCACTCAGACTCGGACAGAGCAATAGTTGTGATGGCTCCAACATAGGCAGCCGTATGAGGACTTTGCATGGTGGAATGCATATCATCCGCTACATTCGCTCTCTTCGGAACGCCAAAGGAGCCGTAGTCGCCGCGCATCGTCTTGAAGGGCGACAGGATCATGGTCGTCTTGCGATGGATGGGAATGGTCTTCCCTCCAACCTTGACGTGGGTTGCATCTACCACCGCGTCAATCGGATTATCCAGCTTGACACCATACTCATGCAACCCAGCTACATTTTCCGTCTTGAATAGCTTCTCAAGGCAAGGAAAGAACGGCTGCATCGTCTTCATAGACCAGTGCGTTCCATCGAGCTTCGGCACACGATGGATCTTCATGCTCACGGACGTCGTTCTCAGGTCCTTTCCCATTATCAACTGTCTCGGTGATGAATGTCAAAAAATAAACGACGGGGAGAACAAGATGAATTTCCAACTCAGAAAGTTCAACATGGACATGATCAAGGATAGATGCGGAATGGATTCGCGTAAAAGTCCCATGATCGTGATCATTGGCAAGAAGGATACGGGCAAATCCTTCTTGGCTCGCGACCTGCTGTTTAACGTTCAAGACTGTTTTCCGGCTGGCATGGTCATCTCGCCGACAGAAGTGGTGAATGAATATTTTCAAGCCTTTGTGCCTTCAAAACTCATTCATGACAAGTATGAACCTGCCAAGGTTCAAGCATTCATCAAGCGGCAATTTGGAGCCAAACAGCGATTTCTCAAGACCAAGGCAAGTGGACAGCCGTTTGATCCTCGGGCTTTCCTGATTCTGGACGACTGTCTCTACGCAGCCAAGGAGTGGATCAATGAAGAATCCACTCGCTTCGTCTTCATGAACGGCCGCCATCTTGATATGATGACGATAATCACCATGCAGTATCCGCTGGGTATCACACCCAATCTTCGTACCAACGTGGATTTCGTATTCATTCTTCGCGAGAATATCCTAGGTAACCGTCGTAGAATTTACGAGAATTACGCAGGTATGTTTCCTACATTTGAAATGTTTTGTGATTTCATGGATCAGTGCACGGAGAACTACGAGGGACTGGTGATCTGCAATAACGTTGCGTCAAACAAGCTGGAGGATCAGGTGTTTTGGTACAAGGCCTCAGAGCATCCGCCGTTCAGGCTCTGTGACCCTACCCTCTGGGTTGATAATCGCCAGTTTGAGTCGTCTATGCTCCGCGACGGCGAGTACGACGCTTCTTCCTTGAAGAAGAAGAACGCCCAGCCGACCGTCTGGGTAAAGAAACTCTAGATCCACCGAACTTTGCCTTTGCAAAGAGTGCGGAGAGAGGTCCTTCAATATATTCACTTCCAAACTCATCGTAGCTTCGCGGGACCATGCTTAGAAAAACGGTTATCGTAATTTCAGAGCCTACTTCTTCACGATACGGGTAACGAATCATGTCAAGAATTTCTTCTGTGGTCGTTCCCGAGCAGAAGCCGGGTTGGGGCTCAAGGCTTCGTATCTGGCCGTCCTCTGTCTTCGCGATGACGAACGCATGCCCCCTTGTAGCAGAATTAGACATGACAATCGTTGCAAAGTGAGAAAACAGACTGATACGGAATTTGTCTATGAGAGCGGCTGTGAGTTTGAATGATATAGGATAATACTTCTTTCTTTCCTCTTCGACGTGCTTGTTGACACGGGCTCGAATCTGGTCTCCCGTTATAGGGGCAACCCCTTCTCTGGAGAGTTTCTCCGTCAGAGATTTAGGAATAAGTCCAAGAAGTCTGCTCGCTGCCGCAACGCAGTTTTGAGGATTCACGGCTACCTGAGTCACAGGTTTTTTGTAGACGCGTACATCTGCCTCTTGAAGAGGGACTTGATAGAGATAAGACCTTCTCGAAGTGTCTGCGTCTATATCCATAGACTCCTCCATTGATTATCGTGTCTATTTTTTACGACGAGCGACGACGGGTGCGCCGACGTCTCGTGGTCCGTTTGTGCGATCCTCCTCTTCTCCTCGGATGGTCGCGCTCCCACTTAACCATTTTAGCAAAAGCAACCTGGTATGCTATGGTCTCACCATCCACGCCGGCGCCAAGGGTTCTCCGGCGTGCCTCTGTGGCTATCTCCTCCACGCGGGCCTGTGAAAGTGGGTCCATAGATTCAAATAAGGCTCGGCTTTCTCCGTATGCTTTAGCGTTCGGTCCGAGTGCAGCCATTCCACGAACGGTGTTTGTAGCACCAGCTACGTATGCTTCGCTAAGTGTCTGATCTATGAAATCCTGGGGAGGACCTCCAGCTGCCGGCGCTGTCGGTGCCGGTCGGGGTGCGGCCGCTGCCTGCGCCCGACCGACGATCCCGTAATTATATGCCCCCGCCGGAGGCCTGTATTGCTGCGGCGGCCGAGGTGGAAGAGCTGCCAGTGCTGCCTCCTTCCGCCGCTGCCGCTCCTCCGCCGCTGCCCGATCCACCGCCGCAAGTTCCTCCCGGGCCGCCGCCGCCAACCTCTGCTGCCTAGCCTCCGCCTCGGCAGCCGCTACCGCTGCCGGTGGGGGTGGAGGTGGCGGCGGTGCTCCTGCTGCCGCCGGCCCGAAATCGAGAGGATTTGCTCCTGGAGCCCGTGCTAGTTCTGGCACTACAAAAAGACCCGGTGCCGGGCCCGCTGGCCGCCCTGGGCCTGGGCGCCGAGATATTGCCGCGGTATCGTCGATTACCATTGCGTAGTTTGAAGATTGTGCCACCGCTGTCGCCGGTGCCGGTGCTGCCGCTGCTGCGGCGACTGGTGGAGGCTCAATTTGAAGTATCTGCCGGCGCATTGCGACAAACCCTGGGCGATCCCGTCCAATCAGGGCCACAAGTTCGTCGTAGGATCCGCAATTAAGGTAGGCTCTCTGCCCGGTGAGAGCATATGCCGTCCATCCTCTCACAACTCGAAGACCCCTTTGAATAGTCGGATCGTTGGCCGGCCGCCCTCCGTTAACTGCGTCCCACATTGCACTCAGCGGTCGTGTTACTGCGAGAGGACATTGGGGATAATCGTCGCCCAGGGCAATCCAATCTCTAAGTACAACTGCGGGATCTAGAACAGCGCCGTTCTCTGGTACTCCCAGTGCAGATTGCGCCCACCTGTGTATTCCGTCTCTAATCGTGCGAACGTCTTTCGGGTCTCGAATAAACAGAATTCGTCCAAAATCGGCAAGACATCCAATGTATTGTCCGTTTATAACTGTGTATCCTGCGTTGCCATGGTGCAAATCGGCGTGAGCGAACATAGGCCCGCCATCCCGAACAAGCTCAGTGGCAGCAACCAATACCGAATCAATCGCTTGCCCACCCCGTCGCTTGCCATCAGGACCACGAGCTAAACTGCCGAGAGTCCCACTATACTGTGGAGTAATCAAATTCATAGAATGCTGTCGGGCTTGAGCTTCAGCGCACCCGTGTCCACCTGCACCTCGCGGGCCAGTAAATGTGTCGGCAGGAAGACGCGCAGTTTCTACCCGACAACTGGCTACAAATGTTGACAACAAGCGGCTGTTAATAAGATGCGTACCGAGACGGCCGTAGTATAGTTGGAAAATCCCTTCTGACTGCATGTCACTACTGTTCGTGGCTACCAAGCGACTTACATACTGAAACCGAGGATCCGGCTGGAACCCCTGACAGGGTATATACGGTCGGACAACGCATGTATCGGCACCTCCCGCGAGGATTGCGCCGCCACTTTGTTCGTACTCGGCCATTGATATTGTAGCTAGTCTATATTTTACTCTCGCATCGCTCCCTCCGTCGGGTGAACAGGCGCAGACGCCGCGGCAAGACCGTCCTCTAGCGCCTTCTCGGCCGCATTGGCCTTACGACGCCGCTCGTTCTCTTCCTTCTGGGCCTTGATGGACTCCTCGCGCTGCTCAGCAAAGAACATCTCCTTGTTGGACTCGTTCTCCTTATACTTGCGCATCAGCTCGTTCAGCTCCTTCTCAGCATACTCCACCTCGGGCATCAGGTGCTCCGAGGGATCCCACGGCAGCCACGCACCGACCTTACCAATGTACAGGTTGTCCTTCGGGTAACGGCGCTGGAGAACCTTGGAGAAGAGCTGGGCCTCCTCCACCGTGGCAAAGGCACGACGAACCTTGACGCCGCGAACATTGGTGCGGAAATCAACCTGCGTGTCATACATCTCCTGCAGGTCCTTCTCGTTCTTCAGGAGGAAGATCTGGTACTGCTCGTGAATATCCGTCTTCTTCACCTCATCCTTGCGGACGGAGACAAAGTCATTCGCATCCTTCATCAGGTCATCAATCTTGAGGGAGTACTTCTTGGACATGAAGGCCATGAGACTTTCCAGTCCCTTGACCTTCCACTCGTAGTCCATCCACTGCACGAACTTCTCAAACATGAACTCCTCCTTGTTCTTCATCACCTTCTCGGGACTGATGAAAGACACGATGCAGTACTTCTGCGTCGGGATCTCAGGGTCTTCGTCAAGATAGTCAACAGGTCCATTCTCATCGCGCTTGGGGAGCTCAGTGCGGGGCATTTACTCTACCACTCGGTTCACATGAAAGTCTTTTCTACGCACTATGCAATGAGCAAGCTCTCGGCCAAGGAATTTGATGAGTACCGGAACGAGCCGGCCCCGAGCAAGGAGGGTCTGTTCAGCGACGATGACGAGAAGAAGATGGCTGCCGAGCGCTTTTGGAAGCAATTCGTCTATCGCGCCGAACTTGGACAGGTTGGTCTGCTCATGGAAGGCGAGGAGCTGAAAAAGACACAGGCGCTTATCGGAAGCCCCGAGAAACGAAAGGAGTTTGAGGAGCTCACGGGTCACAGCGAGCAGGAGTTTACCGATGTACTTAAGAAGTATGTAGATGAGGCCGAGGAAGACAGAAAATCACTGTACAAGGATGGCATGGACCGGTTCCAGACGTTTCTCCAGACAGGAGCACGGCGCCGTCGCAGACAGACACGGAAACTTCGTCGTCGCACGTCCAAGAAATCGCGTCGGAGCAAAAATGTACGGTAAAGATAAATGTACGACATCTTCACTACTGCGTACCTCTTCTTTCTGCTGTGCCCCGGTGTCGTGGTCTCGCTCGGATCCGGAATGATGGCCGCGGCGATCCATGCCATCGTGTTCTTCGTGGTTCTGCAGTACCTTTCTCTGTATATCCCCTGGTGGGCTGTGTGGCTTGTGGGCGTTCCTTTCGTTTCCTACAAGGTGTTGTCGGGTCGCTCGGTGGCTGCCGTATAATAATTTAAACTAACCTAGCTTCTTAAATATAGAGTAGAATGGGGTGCATATATAAAATAACATGTTCCGAGAATGGAAAGTCTTACATAGGACAAACTAGGAAAGACAGTCCCAGTTCCAGATATACTCGGCACTGGAATGACGCTATCAAGCGAAACACAGATACTCCACTCTACAGAGCATTCAAGAAATATGGACGAGATGCGTTTTCACTAGAAACACTTTGTATCATCCCAGCCGAATCTCTTGATAACATGGAATGCTATTTTGCCGAACAATATGAGTCATATGTTTGGGAAAACGGTTACAATGCGGTATTATGTGGGAAGGGTAGGGCTCCCAACTTTAATCACAAGCAAGAACATCGCGATTTAGTGTCTAAGCTAATGAAGGGTAAGAAAATGAGTGATGAGACGAAGAAGAAGTTGAGTGATGCCAAAAAAGGCACTCTGTGTAAGTGGGATGATGCAACAAGAGCTCGGGTCATAGAGAAATGCAGAATCCACGCAACTGGGAGAAAACTTAGTGACGAGGCGAAGGCAAAGATTGGTGCAATTCACAAGGGAAGGAAAGCAACAGACGAAGCCAAGAAAAAGATGTCCGAGTCCCACCGGAAGCGCCTTGAAGATCCGAATGCATACACGCGGAAGGGAATTCCCCACAGCGATGAGACCAAGAAGCATTTGAGCGAGATTCATCGTCAACGATATTTAGAAAATCCCCGCGCTAACGGGTGTTCAAAGTTTACAGACGAGCAGGTTCGCCATATCCGCTTAAACCCAGATAAGTTGACGCAGAAACAACTTGGTGAGCACTACGGAGTATGCTTTCAGAATATCAGTCAAATACAGCTTCGCAAGACATATAAACACGTCGTCTGAAATTTCTTCCCGCCTAAGAACCAAACAAATGGATTCTAAGCCGAAGCCCACCCCCTCTGCCGGTGTTGACATGGCGGATTTGATCATGAGACTCGTAAAGTACCTTCTTGAGGGTCTTGCAGTGGCCATTGCCGCCTTTGTGCTTCCGGGCAAGACCCTGAAGGTTGCCGAGGTTGGCATGATTGCCCTGGTCGCGACGGCCACGTTCGCCATCCTGGATATCTATGCGCCTAGCGTTGGCGCGTCGGCTCGCACGGGTGCCGGTTTCGGCATTGGTGCCAACCTGGTTGGGTTCCCGCGGGTGTAAGGACCCTTGGGACGTGTCTAAGGAAAAAGGACCCCTTGGGGGACGTGATACGAGCTGTGGGGATCGAACCCACGCGGCTTTCGCCAACAGATCTTAAGACTGTCTCCTTAACCACTCGGACAAACTCGTTAGGTCTTGAGAACATTAATTAAACTACCTGCGAGGGAGACGGTGATGATAGATGCGTAGTTAGACTGTGTCATTTGGACCACACTGAGCGCGACGGAGCAGACGGGCGATGCGGTGGACACAAGCGTCTGCGCAATCTCGGCAAATGAATGAGGGACGCAGAACATGTCATAAAACCGAGCACAACCGTAATGAACCCCGTAATTGAGACCAACGGCCACGAGAGAGCGTGCAATAACTTCCATTTACCACTTACCCACCAAAAGAACTCAATAATGGAACCGACATCCATTTTACTTGTCCGTTACAATGGCCGTTGGGTGACACTCCACCCTCGTCCATTTGAACCTGAGCGAATGACCACGGATATTGCCTGGATGCAAATCAAGGAGAACATTACGGCTGAAGAAGCCTATCGTCGTTGGTTTGAGCTACAGCGCAGAATTTCTCGTGTTCTCAAGTAATGAATACGATCCTCCTCGCATTAGCATTTACCGTGCTGATCTACCTCGTGTGGAGATTGTGGAAGCCTGTGCTGGCACCGAAGCGCGAGGTAGCGAAGGACAAGGCCAATCTCTACTTTTTCCATACGGACTGGTGCGGTCACTGCATCAAGGCCATGCCTGAATGGGAAAAGCTGGAAGCAGGACCTAGACAGTTTGGCAATACCGAGGTCTCGTTTATTCGCGTGAATGCCGAGAAGGATCGCGAGACGGCGGATTTGTATGAAGTGCGGGCCTATCCGACGATAAAGCTGGAGACCTCAACGGCTCTCTACGACTACTCGGGCAGACCGACAGCAGAGAACCTAACAGATTATCTCCGGAAAACGCTTGGTAAAGAAGCGTGAAGCCTGACTATATCCCTGATCAAAGAGCTGTTTCTTGTTTTCCGGGGTCAGTTCTTGCAGAAGCGAAATTTCATCATTCTTGAACCAAATCACCGTATCCGTGTGTGACTCAAGACGCATAGCCTCGTAGAGCGTTGCGGCATAATCGGACATCTTCATTGCCTTTAGGCGGTCGGGGCTGATGAGCAGATCGGCGCGGCTAATGTGAAACACCAGGCAGCTGGCCGGAACGATCTTGTGCATGTTGTGGTCGAAAAATCCACCATCCACATAGACATTGTTGTAGATGACCTGCGGATGAAAGACAAAGGGTAGACAACATGAGGCTCGGAGCGCAGCCAAAATAGGAACTGTCCCTGAAAAGAAGACGGTGCGTCGTGTCGTGAGGTTGGCCGCCATGATGTAGAGCTTCTGCGGCGCGTCACCGATTGTTGCCGTTCGCAGATCAATACCTACCTTATCAAATGCCTTGACAACACAGTCTGTGAAGGGGTCCATTGAAAAGAGCCCCTTCTCAGTCGTGAAGGACGTCACTGTCGTCAAGCTAATTGCCGGAATTACACTTGACAGATTGAAATCATTCTCAAACATGGCGCGGATCGTCTCAAGAGGCAGATTGTAGGCCAGTGCGGTGGCCAACACGGATCCAGCCGAACACCCGTAGATTCCGTCCGGAAAGACCAAGTCTTGTCGTTCTTTCAGGGCAGCCAACCCACCAACCATCAGACCTCCACGAACACCTCCGCCTCCGAGTGCAATTGAGCTAAACATTCTTACAATGAGTATGTAAGGATGCTGAAAGCCCGTGACGTATGGGACGAACAAGAAGATCGCCGTGAGAAACGCATGCGTGCCATGAGACCCGTCTTATCCCAATTATACGGTCAAATCCGCAAACAGGCCACCCACTCTCCGAATGCACCCTATATCGTCTTTGAAATTCCCGCATATGTCTTTGGATACCCGCTCTTTCAAATGACGGAAGCCCGTGAATACATTATGAACACCCTTTCGCAAGGTGGATACATGGTGTGGGTCATTGACGAAAAATATCTGCTCATCTCTTGGCTCAAGACGGCTGGTGGCAAACTGTCTCAGCACCGCCCGCCCTTGCTGACCAATTACCGTCCTCAGGTCTATGATCCATCAACCCTGAACAGTATGCGATAGGAAAAATGGACATCATCTCACTCAAGAAAAGAGAAAGACATATGTGTGAACACGAAATTGTGGTCAATGACGGAGAGCGCGTCTGCACTCGCTGTGGAACGATCATGGGCGCAGAAATTGACGAGGGAGCCGAGTGGCGTGTCTACGGGAACACCGAGGACGATCCTTCGCGCACGGGAACCATTACAAGCGAGCTTCTGCCCGACTCTTCGTATGGATCCATGATGATGCGCAGGCGGGGTGGACAAGTATCTGAAGAAGCCAAATCTATTGCAAAGCTGTCTGCGTGGTCATTCTCAAGCCACGGAGAGAGATCTTGGATGGGTATCTTTGATGCGATTCAACAGTCCTGTGCTCGGGCTGGATTGCCCAAGGCCATTGTCATGGATGGATGTGCGACCTTCAAGAAGGTGGAGGATGCCCAAAAGACCCGTGGAGAAACTCGCCGAGCACTGATGGCAGCGGCAATCTTTACGTCATGTCGCCAGCACGATGCAACTCGGACACATGAAGAAGTGGCTGCCCTCTTTCATGTGTCTATTCGCGCTCTTTGCAAGGCACTGATGCGGTTCAATGATGGTGGATCCAATGTTCTGAGCACTCAGCTTGGAATTGCCGAACGTATCTGCGCAGATATGAGCTTGTCCGACACGGATCGCGATGCAATTGTTCTCATGCTCCAGAAAATGCCCGAGATGGAACACACGCCCAAGACCATTGTGGCTGGCGTTGTCTGCTCGGTGCTGGGCGGCCAAATCGCCAAGGTCTCAGCCGCGTCGGGAGTGTCATCGGTTTCCATCCGCAAGATTGTGGAAAAGTTTAAGGCGACGGGAAGTACGTGATGGAGTAGGTAAATGTGAGAGGTACTCCAGTCCCATTGGATAGTGTAAGGTTGCTGGTTGAGAAACTAATCGTAGCGTTAGATGTGGTATTTGCCATACTTGCTGCTGCATATGTTCCTCCCTGTGTTGTGACCGTTAGCATTCTAGATGCATAGTTAACGAAGGATGCAGTGTCGTGTGCGGATGCAATCATGATTCCTTTTTTCAACACGCCAATGTTGGATGTTCCGGCGGCACTAACCGTGATTGTTCCCGTTAGCGAGAAAAATCCACCTGTGGCCTGAATGGTTGCATTGCAGTTGGCTGAGCGTACATTGCTAAACCCCAAGGTTGCATTGCTATTGACGTCGTGGGTCATCACCAACGATGCCCAGCCATCGGATACACGCATGTTGCCATTGACGTCCAAGGTATACGTGCCGGGAAGTGTGTTAATTCCAAGGTTTCCATTGTTCGTAGATCCGCCGATGCGAGTAAAACCATTCACGTCTAATGTAATATAGTTTGAGGGGTCTGTCAGCACAGACGTATTTATGCCAATGCGGTTATTCACAAGATCCCCTACAATCGCGGTATTGGATCCGCTGCCGATGAGAAGGGTGTTGGAGACCGACGTGCCTCCGTTGGATACGCCGGGACCGAGAAAGATATTGTTGCTGCCCGTGGCAATGCCCGTAGCACAGCCAATGTAAATGTTGGAGTTTCCACCATTGAGCGTGTTTGCACCAATGGAAATGCTGTTGGAACTGTTGCTAACTCCGTATCCAGCGCGGTAGCCAAGGAACACAGAGTTTTTCACGTTTGACGACACACCGCCCGCACCCGTTCCCAAGAAGGTATCCGTGGTGTTGCTGCTGGTCACGAGTGTAGAATGGGAATTTCCCGCGCCAATGCCGACATATACATTGCCAGCTGAGTCCCCCACATTTGCCACATACGTAGTCACCGCATTGGCCGAGACGGTGTCAATGTTCACAAGCTCCAACTTCGTTTGATAGTTGCTCGTGGTGGTGTTGTAGACAAACGTGGGCCGAAACACGTTTGTCAGTAGGTTCTGGACGTTAGACGTGCTACTCATTGTATTCAGGAGAGACAAAGGTTTAAGTGTTTTCTCCGCTATATATACAGTATGTCCTTCACTCTCTTCCCTATCAAGCCTTCCGAGCAGCACCTCTACAAGATGTACAAGCAGAGCGTCGCCGTCTTTTGGACGCCAGACGAGATTGACTTTTCCAAGGATCAAGCCGATTGGGCAAAGCTGACCGAAAATGAGCGCCATTTCATTGGGCGCGTACTGGCGTTCTTTGCTGGATCGGACGGAATTGTCATGGAGAACCTGGTGACCCGGTTTCAGGGTGAAGTGAAGTCACAGGTGGTCAAGCTGTTCTACTCCTTTCAGAACGCGATGGAGGGAATTCACTCGGAGACATATTCTCTGCTGATTGATACCTACATCAAGGACGAGGAGGAGAAGGCCAAGCTGTTCAATGCAATTGAGACGATCCCGTGCATTGGCAAGAAGGCGGAGTGGGCTCTGAACTGGATGGGATCTGACAAGTCCTTTGCAACGCGCCTTGTCGCCTTTGCCTGCGTGGAGGGCATCTTCTTCTCGGGCGCATTTTGCTCTATCTTTTGGCTGAAGAAGCGCGGCCTGCTTCCGGGCCTGACGTTTTCCAATGAGCTCATTTCTCGCGACGAAGGACTTCACACGCAGTTCGCGGTGGCCCTGTTTCACACGCTAGAGACCAAGCCCTCCGAGGAGACTGTGGCAACCATCATTCAGCAGGCTGTGGCCCTGGAGAAGGAGTTTATTTGCGATGCGCTCTCTTGCTCGCTGATTGGAATGAACGCAAAGCTGATGCAGCAGTACATTGAGTTTGTGGCTGATCGTCTTGCGGTCCAGTTGGGCGGCAAGAAGATCTATGGTGTGTCGAATCCCTTCGACTTCATGGACCTGATTAGTTTGGAGGGGAAGACGAACTTCTTTGAGAAGAAGGTGTCGGATTATTCCCGCGTGACAACGTCCGAGGCGCTTCGGCTGGATGCCGATTTCTAAGCAGTTGCCTTCGGGGCCACCACCGTGGGCGTGGGGGCCGGCGGCGCAGTCGCCTTCTTGAGTGTCGCATCAACACCCTCGCGGACAAACACGTAGTAGACGATGACAAGGGCGAGAAGAACCCAGGCCCACGTAGGGAACTTGGGCATCTTCATTTTATACATACTGATATATAATTAGACGGCTCGTCATGGGTGTTGCTAAGAGCAAGGCGTTGTTTCTAGAGAAATTCCCGGAGTTCCGAGAGCAATGGGAGCGAAACAGAGTGCGGACCGCTGGGTTCATCAAGTATACAACATTGGCAAATACCAAGAAAGGATACGGCGTTTCAGTTGACACCTCTGCGCTTCCCTCGTTAAAACGCATAAATGCCCTCGGGTTTTTCACATTGGATTCGCAAACTGGAGAATTTATCAAGGACAACTATCGTGAACGAGCATACTGCGAGGGCTTTATACCGAATCAACTCTTGAGTTCATTTGTAAAGCACCTGAATGAATGCAACGAGAAACTAGAGATTGTTGTGTATCCAAACAATGATATCAATATTCCGTTGACGCTTCAAACAGTAAATGGAGTTGAAAAGACATTTACAGTTATTCCTAGGTATACTGAATCTGAAATTCAACCGTATGCCATTGACGCGGTTTTGAATGCCGGAGAAAGGGGATCTACCGAATCGTATTATGAAGGTCCGCCGGTAGGACATATTGATATAGATCCTAGTCGTTGGACTCTTGTGCTTGTCTTTGATCCCGCATGGGGACACAATGCGGTAGATGAAACAGGGGTCTTCACGTGTATTGAAGATGCCATGACACGCGCACTACAAGAACCCGTTCCTCAAAATGCTGGACGCAGACGTCGTAGGTTGATGACAAGACGGTATTGCAAGAAAACGCCATGCCGTCGCATGGGCTTTACGCAAAAGGCGAGCTGCCGTCCGTATAAGAACTGTTATCAATGAAGAATTACATTCCCAGCCGACGTCGTCAGCTTCTCGTCACCGGTCTTAGAAGGCGTGACCGGAACAAAGTGCTCCGTGGACATCAGGCCGAGAACGAACATGATGAGAAACGAGACGACCACAATGACAAGAACATACTTGCCCAGCGTCCAAAGCAGTCCCTTCATTGACGAAGAGTTCTTTGCAGCGTAGGCACCGACACCCGACGCAACCATTGTCTCAAGAAAGCCACCTCCCTTCTTAGCAGGCATTTATTGAGAACGCAAGGTTATTTCCCTGATGCCGAGTTGGTGGCATTGGCCGGCGGCGGGGGATCGGCCTTCTTTCCGAACATCACGGCAATCAGAATAAAGACAATGAAAAACAGGAGAAGACCGCCCAGGAAATAGGCGAAATACTTGGCAGCCGTTCCGACAACTCCGAGCACACTGGAATCGGGGTTTTGCTTGGCAAGGTAGGCTCCCATGCCTACAAGCGCAGCGTCTTCAACAAGTCCATCGCCACCGAACATCTTTCTGTGACGAGCCATTTACCTTTAACGCGGAAAGAATGGCAATGGACGAGGACGGCGCGATTGCTCTAGTTGTATTTGGATCCGTGATGGTTTGCATTGTCTTTGTTGTCGTCGGGTCTTGGGTCTGCCCGCAGACACGTCCCCGTCGTATCTCGGGATATGATGATAGCCTCGTTTAAGGCGCCCACAACCTTTCCCCGCCCTCGGTATAAATGGAGTTCCTTCATGCATCAATTGCGCTTCTCGCGTCCATGGTCCTCGTTCTTGCGGGAATGGTCGGCTGGATCTACTGGCAGCAGACGCGCCTTTTCCAGAACATGAATGCCGTGGCCCTGGTGATTGGCGACCTGAACCAGTCGCTGATGGCAACCGTGGCCAAGCCCAAGATTGAGCTGGCGACCGTCTCGCCGCCCCAGGAGACCGTCCAGCACGCCGAGATCCCGACGTCGGATGAGGAGGAGGATGAGGACGATCGCCTGTCGGTTGAGAAGGAGGCCGAGGTCATCACGGGTGCGCCGGCGCCCCTTGACACGGATGGTCTCCAGGACAAGTCCAAGAAGGAGCTGCAGGAGCTTCTGACGGCCCGCGGTATTCCGTTTGGCAAGGCGGATCCCAAGAACACATTGATTTCTCTGCTTAAAGCCACGGCGTAAAGGAATACAATGAAAGTTGTTTCGTTTGACATTGGACTTCGTAATTTGGCATACTGTGTTTTGGAAGGCACAGACCGCAACGATGTACGCATCGTAGATTGGAATATCATTGACGTACTAGGAGAACAGGCGGGTGTCGGTGCTCCTAGATGTCACAAGTGCACGTCAGCTGCGCGTTACGAGCATGCGTCCAATGGACAATTCGCTTGTGCCAAGCATACGCCGCGCAGAAAAGCAAAGGTCACAAAGGCCGAGATCAATAAGCTGACGCCGAATGAGCTTCACGCCCAGATTGATGCAGAGGGCTTGACAACGGATGCCACGAAAAAGTCGGATTTGGTTGGTCTGCTCTACAATCACCGAAAGCAGAATACGTGGAAGAAGTGTGTCTCATCTGCTATTCAGGGATCGGTGCTGGATCTGGCTCCTGCCATTATCAAGAGTTTGGATGCCCGAGCTGCATCTTGGAAAGGCGCAGATGTTGTGGCACTGGAGAACCAGATGGACCGCCGGATGTTCGGGGTCCAGGCCATGATCCAGATGTATTTTTCGTGCCGTGGGTTTCGGTGCTTGGGTGTGTCGGCAACCCACAAGCTTTCCAATATCGTGACTGTGGACGATTCAACGGCATCGTACAAGGGTCGTAAGAAGACGGGCATAACACACGCCTATTCTTTGGTGCCTGCTGCGAACCAAGAGCATTTTGCTAAGCACCCCAAGAAGGACGATTTAGCAGACTCGTTCCTGCAGGGGCTCTGGGTGTTGGAACATACCAAAACTTAAATGTAGAAGTGATACAATGGCCACGATTGCTCTTGGCAGTACTGCACTGGTTCTTGGTTTGGCCGCTGCAGCTATTGCGTCAAAACCCCATGATGTAGCCGCAGCAGAAGCCGCACTAAAAGCGGCCGCGGATCATGTTGCCGAGGTCAAGGCACAAAAGGAAGTCAAGCTGCCTCCAGTTGAAGAGGTTGAAGGCTGGGGTCACGAAGTTGATGATCGTGGCCAAACATATTGGTGGCCCTTGAATGATGAAACAAAGACACAGTGGGAGAAGCCCACTAGACCTCCTGCTCCTGCACCGGCACCTGTAGTTGCCCCGGCTCCTGTGGCTGCACCTGCACCGGCACCTGCGCCTGCGCCTGCTCCGGCTGCTGCTGTTGTTCCTGCACCTGCTCCTGCGCCCGCACCTGCTCCTGCTCCTGCGCCTGCGCCTGCGCCTGCTCCGGCTGCTGCTGTTGTTCCTGCACCTGCACCGGCTCCTGCGCCTGCTCCGGCTGCTGCTGTTGTTCCTGCACCTGCACCGGCTCCTGCGCCTGCTCCTGCGGCTTTGACGAGACTCCAAGCACTTGAGCGTACAGCGGCTGCTCTTCAGCCCGGACCTGCCAAGGATGAGGCTCTTGCAGCGATTGCAGCGGAAAAGGCAAAGAATAAGCTTACCATCCGGGCTCCTCGTCAACCCGATGCGTCTGAAATTGAGCGAGAAGAGGCCGAACTTCGTGCATTACACGAAAGGCATGCTGCAGAACGAGCTCGCAAACGTGCGGCCGGCGAGCCCGTTGACACGACCGAAGCAGAAGAAGTCGAGATCGCTGCACTCCATGCTCGGCGTGCTGCAGATCGGGCTCGTAGGCGTGCGGCTGGGGAGCAGGTTGAGACCCCTCGGGCTCGGGCTCGGAAGGCAGGTTCGGGTCGTCGTCGCGTTCTAACTTTCAGAAGGAAGCCCAAGACAAGAAGTAAGAATGGACATAGATCTCCTCGTAAACGCACAATCCGCAGGAATCGCTAATCTGGAGACGGTGGATCTCCCCACAATTACGTTTGATGATGTGCCCGCCTCCACGCCGGGGCCGAAGCTTGTTCCGTCGGCGGAGGAGACTGGGCCGATCAGCATGGGTGGCACAATGAACTTCAATGCCGAGCCCTATGCTCCCCAGGTTGCTCCTCGCAGAGTGTCGGATGAGGCAATGATGAAGGAGAAGTATGAGGTGCTCCGGAAGTTCGAGCGTCTCTCCAAGATGGGCGTGCCGATGCGCAAGCGCTTTACCATGGATTCCCCGCTTGAGGAGATGAAGCTGGAACTGGAGTTCATCAAGCGCGAGAAGTCAATGGACGCCACTATCAAGCAGTTCTCGGAGTGGTTCGTGACGGCCATGAGCGGTTTGGAGTATGGCTCTAAGCATGTCACTCTGCTCAAGGCATTTGGTCTGCAGCTGGACGGTCTTTCCGAGTCCGCACAGATGAATGTGGTGGACCTTGAGGATGATTTTGAGGAACTGTACGATCAATATGGCGACAACCTCAAGATGCACCCGCTTGTCAAGATCCCGATGCGCGCATGCATGATGATCTACATGGTTCACCTGACGAACCAGATGACCCGCAAGGCGCCGATCCCGAACATTGATGATATCATGCGCCAGAACCCCGACATTGCTCGTAGTTTGGCGGCTGCGGCTATGCAGAACCAGACCCAGCAGATGCGCACAACTGCCAATGTCCCTCCTCCTCCTCAGGCCACGAACCCTCTTGCTGGACTGATGAGCTTTATGCAGTCGGGCATGCCGCCGGCACCTCCTCCCTCCATGATCCCGAAGCAGCCTGCCGCCGATAAGCAGGTCAAGATCGGTGGTGGTGGTGGTGCCAAGGTCAAGGCTCCTCCTGCGCCTGCTCCCGCTCCGGCACCGGCACCGGCACCGGCTCCGGAGATGCGGTCTCCGCCGAACATTGATGAGCTTCTGAAGAACATCAAGCAGTCGGTCATTGTTCCTCCGGGCAACGGTCCTCCTCCCGCTACTCCTGCGTCAGCTCTTCGTGGAAGTGGGCCGAAGAAGAATGCGGGATCCACCGGCAAGAACTCTGTTGTAATCAAGCTTTAAATCTGCGTGTAGAATAAATGCCTGCAGGAAGCGTCATAGTTTTTCCCAAACACGAGCGTCCGCCGGCTGCAAGAAAGCCCACTGACGCCGAAAAGAAGGAGATGGACGCTAAGCAGGAGGCGTCACTGAGAAATGCGCTGGCCGAGACAGAGCACGCAAAGGTGGCTCGGGATGCGGCGAATGCAGCTTTAAGCCGCAAGAAGGGAGGCCGCAAGTCCCGTCGTCGTCACAGCAGACGTCGTCACACACGGGCCACAAGGGCCCTCACAGCCCGCAAGCATTAAAAAACGTAACAAGGAATAAGATGACCCCTGAAGAAAAAGCCGCAGCAAAAGCTCCGCTCTTGGGAAAAAGAAGTGCTCTTGAAGCCAAGATTGCGTCGCTTAAGCAGCAGATCAGCAAAATTGAAAATGCAGAGGAACCGGATACTCCGGCATCTGGGGTCGGAAGCCCAGGTGCAGTTGATTATGCTGCAGAACTTCGTGTTGAATTGGAGGCTGCAGAAGATGAGCTCCTTGCCAATGCCACAGTGCTTAACAAATACGCGGGTCGGCGGCGGCGTGGTGGAGCTGAGAGCGAGGCAAGCCAGTGTCTTAGAGAACTTGAACGGGATCTTCCAAAATTGATAGAGGATAATTACGAAGCACGCGTTTCAGAGAGTAACATTCTTCAGAGAATCAAAGATGGCGTTAAAGACGCCCCGATTGCGCCTGCGGGGCCTGTAGCACCACCCGGATTTGTTCCGAGCTGGGTGAACCAAAAAGTTGAAGAAGCCGAACGACAGATTAAAAGTGGGGTGCGACGAGGCCTCCCTACGAGAAATAAGTTGATCGTGATCCTGGGCGGGTTAGATGACATGTTCCATACTTGGCGCCAGGGTGGACGCCGCCGGACTGCTCGCAGGCACCGCAAAGCGCGCAAGACGCGCCGCTCGTAGTTCGTCCGGTGTCAGCGTAACTGCCGGCCCAACTGCCTCTCCATTTAGCTCACACATCTGAACCCACTCCTCTTGCGTGATCTTTTGAAATGTCTTTAGGCAGATGGAGACATCCTTCTGTGTCTTCTTTCCCATATGCCGACAATAGTCACAGTTTGTCATGACGATATACTGTGCCCAGGGTCCAGTGCGCAACACCAGCGCATAAAACGTAGACAGTTGCTTCCAGGTCACGACGTTCTTCTTGTGCGATACATGTGTCTTGTACTTGCACTGAACGGCATAGTACTTTCCATCCTTTTCAGCCACGATGTCGATTCCGACATCCGGGCGGCGAAGGCTTAGTGTGGTCAAGAGTTCCTCAGGAACATCCTTGAGGAGCCAAACGGTATTCATCTTTCGTACATGCTTGAGATACTTGACGCAGAACTCTTCAAAGACATCGCCACGTACCTTCTTGTTGTCTCGTACTCGCATCTCGGTAAAGGTGTGGGCTGGCTGATTGTACCACTTGTGGCATTCTGCAAGGAAGAGGTCAAAGAGACTTTGTCCGTCTGGGCGTGGTGTTAGAAAGAGTGCATGAAGATCCATGATGCAACCGTCTACTCGGCTGCTTAAACTCAATCCGTTTTACGAAACAGCAGAGGCGCAGACTTATCGTAAGCCGGGTGATCTGCCTTGGACACACCCGGATCTACCTTGCCGGGATTGGTCATGCCCTCGGCGCTGCGACGAGAGACACCCGAGGCAATGATAATGTATCCAGCGGTCAGAAGGGTAGAGTGAACAACGTCGCGAGTGGCAATGAAGCACACGGCAAAAATCGCAATGCGTCTCAGCAGGATATTGCGATTGTACTCCTTTTCATCACCACTGAACTCATCCACCAGGTGACGAGACCCGATATTCAGCAGGATCATCATGACACCGATAAAAAACTTGTTGGAGTTGATGGCATCCAGGACCGTCGGCTTCTTCATTATCCTATGCCGAGAGTTTAGACGGGCGAAACCGTGGAGGAAGACCCGCCGGACGGCTGAACACCGCCCATTGTGGGAGGAGCACCAACCGGCGGCATCGTGGGCATCGGGGTCGTCATCGGCGCCGTGCTGACACCGGGTCTAGGCGGCGGCGTGGTTACACTCGCGCCCGGCAGAGATCCAGAGGACGAAGGAGGGACGCTTCCGGCCGCCGCGGACACTGTCTTGCAGCTATTTGTCACAGCATCCAGCGCATATCCATCCGGGCACGTCACCGTGGGCGCAACAGTGGTCGTCGGCGTCGTGAAGCCCTCCCAGCTCATCCGCGAGCAACGCAGGTACGCAATCACGAGCAGAAGCGCCACCGAGCAGCTGACGTACTTGTGGACGTAGATAATTCCAGCGAGAGCCGCCGCCTTTCCAACCGAGGTGGACAGCAGCTCGCGAACAGCTTGAAGGCTCGGGATAAACGCGAGGTAGGCAATCAACGCACCAACCGCAAAGAGTTCAGTACGAGGAGACAGCATTTATAGTTCCCTCATATTTTTCTGTGTTTCTTTGAACAAGTGGAGTATGAACTACTCGAGCCTTGAAGATGCCTTTGGCAGCCCCTTCGGTCAGCGCCGACCGATTACAGCTGAGCACCCCGAAAAGAAGGAGACGTTCACTACCGAAAGACCGGATCAGTCCGAGAAGCATGCTGAACTGATAAAGTCCGTGACGCCCTCGCTTCCTCTTGATAAGGATCCGGAGACTGTCTCCTTCAATGCCACACCCGCCAAGCCTCTTCCGGATGCCCCACTGGATCCCCGTCTGCCCACCTTTGACCGGGCTCGGGTTCGTGAGCATTTCGGCATGAGCGGTGGCGGCGGTGATGATTCCAAGCTGGATCGCATTCTTCGTCTGATTGAGCAGAACCGCACAGGCTATGCACCCAACACAACACAGGATATGCTCCTGTACATTGCTACGGGTGTGTTTTTCCTGTTTACGTTTGATACGTTTGTTACACTGGGCAAGTCTATGAGGGGTCGTTAATTACGGCGACCCAGACCGATCGTTCGGCCCAAGACGGGTAGACAGAGACGAGAACTTGTCAAATCCATTGTCAAGGTACTCAATCTCAAACGTCAAGCAATAGTTGAGTCCGGTAGGAGGTGTTGCCGATGCATAGGCCTGCGATGTATTCCAATAAATGAAGCCCTGGCTGCCCTGCTGAGAGTGAAGGCGGGTGCGAATCCGGAGACGATCCAGTTTTCCAATCGGGGGACTGAACCGAGAAATATTCTCCATACCCGAGTGATCGTTGTACTCAATCAGATAGTTGCCCGAAGCAGACGTGTTAGCGACTGCAGAGGTGGCGATCTTTGCAAAGAAGCTGTCAGGATACTGCGACCGATTGCCGGCCAGCGCAGTCTCGTCTCCCTTGTTCAGGCCATCAATGTCCACCATGAAATACATGGGAAACGGCGCAGCCAGCTTGACATCTCCGGCCGATGTAAAGGTTCCCGACGCAATGTTCTGGCCGTACGTATAGGGGTGCTGAATAGCAAGATCCATCGTCGGGAACTCGGCACTCATCAGGCGGAGAGACACGACCTTCTCGTAGACGCGAGGAAGATAGACAATGAACTCGCCATTGGTGAAGTAGATGCCCGTATCGCGGTCGGACGAGTCAATGTGAAGCACCTTCTTCACAGTCCTGAGTTCAGGTGTCGGTGTGGACTTGTTCACAATGGTTCCACGGTAGTCAAACTGCATTATTACTTCTCGTGAGATAAATCGGCGTCAGCTGTCCGCCACGTCTTTCCGTGAAGCACGAAGGAATGCACCCGAGCCATTCCCCACGCATGAGGCGTTGCGCCTGGGCGGTGACCTGTGCGCCAAGCGGCCATGCCACGATTAAAGACCTTGTGCAAAACTCCGAGCGAGACGCCGGTTGCCTTGGCGATTTCAGGCAGAGACTTCACTCCGGGATACTTTGTGTGAAACCGAGAGGAGTAGGACGATGGCCGGCGCTGCGTTCCCTTGTCAGTCTTAAACGGCTTGTAAGCCTTCGGGTCCTTCCACGACATCTTTGACCTACGGGTGATCTCCCGATGACGCTGAGACTTGCGTCGTGTAGAAAGCCCACGATAGTACTTAGGCGGCCACAACATTGTATTCTACGTTTAAAATCAAATATGGGCGACGGGGCAACGGACATTGGGCAAAATGTTAGTTGGACAGTTACATTAGAGGATTACTTTGCTCAGACCGGTGAGAAGGCAAATGGTCTGGCCATTATGCACAAGCGTGCGGAGAGCATTTTTACTCGCCGCAAGACATACATTGATCTGCCGGTGATTGTGGGATCTGGTGCGGTTGCTTTTCTGAACGCTGGATCGTCAAGCCTCTTCACCGACCACCAGCTCGCCGCCACCGCGCTCGGCGTGGGGTCGCTGATTATTGGCGTTCTGAACACGATTGGCACCTATTTTGGTTGGGCCAAGCGTGCGGAGGGCCACCGTCTCTCGGGCATTCACTACGCCAAGCTCTATCGGTTCATCAATGTGGAGATGCGCCTGCCTCGTGACCAGCGCATGCAGCCGGGCGATTTCCTGAAGTATGTAAAGGACCAGTACGATCGACTGGCTGAGCTGAGCCCGATGCTTCCGAGCTCCATCACCAAGGACTTTGCCAAGCAAATGGAAAAATACATGGACATCTCCAAGCCAGAGGAGACGAATGGCCTGAACAAGATTGAGATCTTCATTGACTCGGCGAATGAGCTTCACACGGGTATGGTCAGTCCTCTTGAACCTCCGCCGAAAATGGCGACGGTCCCCCCAAAGCAGGTAACTCAGGTTCCGGTGGTGGCACCGGCCGCCCCGGCAAAGCCATCTGCGTAACCCGATAGTTTCGCTTTCGGTATAGAGTGTTTCGTGCCCCAAACTGCCGCCGAAACTGGGGATCCACGATATCTACAATAACCGGGTGGATCTTGCGAACTGACTGTTCTACTCGCAGAATACGCCCCACAATCTGATCAATGTCTGGCCGCGGTGTGGCCATGACCAACGTGTTCAAGGTAGGGACATCAAATCCCTCCTTGCACATGGAATACGTAGCAATCAGAATGGCCTTGTCAGCACAGAACTCAGTCCGCTTTGCCGAGCTGACCTTTTGCGAAAGAATACAGGCTGTGGCTTGCACCTCGGGGGTCAAACCATCCAAGATGGCCTTGCAATGATCGACTCGGTCCGACAGCACCAGAATTTGCCGTCCTTCATCACACACATCTTCAATAATCTTGCAGAGCCACTGCGTCCTGTCTGCACACTCGGCCAGTTTATTGACCATGATAGGCACCGACACAAATCCCTGCGAACTGAGAACAACCTTGTTGAACTCGGGGTCCGTATTGACATACTGAAAGACCTCCACGGTGACCTTTGTGTCCACCGAATCGCCCGTATCTGACTTGTAAAGTAGCGGGCCTAGAAACCAGTGAATTACATACATCAATTTGTCCTTTCGGTCTGGCGTTGCAGACAGTCCAAGCATGTATCGCGAAGTGATCTTCGGTAGCGCCTGCACGAAAACCTCAGATGCGATATGATGGCACTCATCCACGATGACCAACCCGATCGGCTTGAATACATTGATGTTTAGTTCCTTCATGGAAAGGGTTTGGAGCATAACAATCACAACGTCCCGATTGTCCACTTCGCACACATCTGCCTGGACTCGGCCTATTCTCGCATTCGGTAGAAAGGATTTGATGCGATCTTCCCATTGGTCTCGCAAGAAGGTGTTGTGGACAATGACGAGCGTAGGAAGGCGTAGTTGAGAGGCGATGTATAGCGCACACACCGTTTTCCCTCCACCTGTCCGGAGGGAGATAATTCCATCATGGGGTTTGGGAAGCAGGAAGGAATCCACAACGGGGCGCTGCGCGTCGCGGATGGTTCCGGCAAAGGTCCAGTGTTGAGCTGGGGTTTCTGCAACATTTCGGGTGGTCGGAACCTCTCCGTACTTGTCAAGTCCATAGTGCTTGGGGAGATAGAGGAAGGACTTGTCTTCATGATACACGGGATATCGTGGGACAGCGTGCGGGTTGATGAGCGAGAAGGGTTTGACCGTAAGCGCCTTCTTGATAGAAGGATCATTTGCGGTTTTTGTAATTTGGTATCCATGGATGGTCAGCATGCCAACCAATTCTTTGTATGTAGGAGGTTCGTTTTACTCGGCCACGGAGACATCCGTGTAGAGAAGGCCGTCAATAGTGTCCATGATAATCTCCTCGGCACTCTCCAGATCGGAGACGTGGAAGATGATGCTGGGCCCAGTCACCGGCGAGATCTGAACCTTCTCCCAGGGATCAAGATCCATCTGGAGCGACTGGAACATGTTGCCGAGGTAACGGCGAACCCCCGCGCGGGTAAGGATGAAGGTGTAGGCCGTACGGGACCTGGAGTCGCCGGGCGCATAGCGGACGCGCATCGTCTCGGTTGCGCGCTCACCACGGATGAAGTCAATACGGTCGTCCTCGTTGTCGCCGGGGTGGATAAGCCAAACAGTAAGCAGGTTCATTATTCATTACCGACACCCCTCCTTTAAACCTGTCCGTCGTCCCGCTCAAAGTCATTGCCCAGAATGGCTTCGTAGATATTTCCGCCAGCCGCATTGGATCCACCAAAGTCTCCATACTGGCCTCGGGTCGCAATGTCCTCCCCTGCAGGGAGAACCTGGCGATCTTGATCTTCCTCATCTACCGTCTGTCCCACACCAACATCCGTGTCCTCCTTCTCTTGCTCTGCGGCAACTTCCTTGGCAAACAGAATACGATCCTGCGTCTTGATCACATACGGCGCCAGTCCGCGATCCATGAGATCCTTTGTGATCTCGCGCTCAGCGTCAGGCATCATACGAAGACGCTCCGTCACCGTGTAGCGCTCCTTTGCCTTGAGCGTATTTGTCACAACCGCCGCCTTCTTGACGTCAGCCGTCAGCAGGATTAGTGTGAGGTCATTCTTCTTCATATCATCCAGCTTCGTCTTGGTCAGGGGGTCCTTGTTGATCTCTCTCATCAACTCAAATACGTAGCCCTTTGTAATGTCGCGCAGGTCATCCGCTTTTTGCGTGGGATCCAGTGTTTGGACCGGAGTGGGCAGCCCGAAGACACTGGCAAGATAGGTGGCAAGGAGAACATTCGTATGCCAATCTTCTGACGCGCCTTCCTTACCGAGCTTCAGTCGGGCCAGCACATCCTTCTCCTTGACCGACACAGCCTTGAGCTCATTGCGAACGGACACTGGCTTTTCTACCATTTTTGTTTTTATGGACCCTTCGCGAGTAAAGTGAGAGATATTGCTGCGGAGAGGCACCTCGGGCTGCTTGACCTTGGGAGGGCGAATACTCGTCCAATACACGCGGGTCGTCGGGCATGCAGGCAGGGACTTTACACTGCCGAATGCATCCTTGGCCGGCATCACAATTGTACCGGGAAGCATAGTGGATGGTTTGGTCGGCTCCTCCGCTGGAAGGGCAGCTTCGGCCCGTATAAATCCAGCTTCAAGCATGGCTGCCGACTCCTTTCCTTTCAGAAGCGTGGCAATGACCTTGATCACCAGATCCTTCACCTTCTTTGGCGCATTCAGAACCGAGCGCATGGTTGTGGCGCTGGAGCCCTTGAACGAAGTGGGATACGCTTCCAGTGTCTTGGAGAGCACCAATAACATGCTATCCACAATTGTGTATCCTTCGGGTGTCGGCGCATCGCGAGGGTATCCACGCAACGTCAGCGGTTTGCTACTGAACGATCTGCGAGGAACAAGAGCCGGCATGTGTGTCTGAATGAGCAGGATACACTGAGCAATTCCTACTGCACCGCCGTCCAACTTGGCCTTCTCCAGCTGCGCTGCAAGTGTGCGCCCCATTGTCAGAATGGGCAGCAGCTGATCCACCTCGGGAACGATATACAGCAGAGAAATCAACATAAAAAACACCTCGTCAGACGGTTTGGCAAAGTCAAACAGATCCTTCAGCTGCGACAATGTCTTGACTTGATCCATGGCGCCGCTGTTTCCAAACGACTTTACCTCCAGGGCATCTGAGTGACGAATGACATGGCCGTCATCCGTGAACTCATCTTGGTTCTCCAGCACATCTGAATTCACATGCTCTCCACAGAACTTGCACACCCGAAATCCATCCACCTTTGCCGTCCAGTTGTCATAGAAGGCCCGCCGGTCTTCGGCAAGATCTCCCAGCAGAATGGACATGGTGTGAAGACATACTAGAAAGAGCCCCTTGGAATCCACAAAGGTGCTTCCATCCAAAAGAGCACCGCTGACCAGTTCTGTCACATCACGAACTTTGTCCTCGGGAAGACGCTGCTTGTCGCCCAGCACAACCAAAATCTCATGACGAAGGTGAGAAACCTCGCGGGCCGGCGTGGACTCAATCTTCGGCTCCGGAGGAACAAATGCCTTTAGCGGGCGGTTGATCGTCAGTGCCCTGACATACTCTTCCAAAATGGCCTCGTGGGTCTTTTCCATCCACTGCTTACGACCCTTGTAGCCCTCGCGCTTCCGTTCCTGCTTGATGAGCTCAAGAGGAACGCACTGGTAGGTCAGCTTGTCCTTGGCACCCCACGTCCGGCGAAGAACACCCCGAATGGAAAAGTCATGAAAGTCCAGCCCATCCAAATCGCACTCTCGTATGGTTGTGGCCGGGTATTCAAAGTCGGCATCAGCGCCCGGAGACATGGCCACAGTTCCATTCAGTCCCGCTTGCGACATGAGCATATGAACGACCAGCTCACCGCCGTCCATCTGCTCCATGAGCCACTGGCGGGAGGACATTGCAGGAAAGTAGCTGTCGTAATACTTCAGAAGGTTCTCGGACGGCTTGTCACCCCGAGAGATCGGAAACTCAATCTTCGGCGCCTCCTTTGCTACGACCATCTCAACCGGGGGAAACCGGGACTTCCACGAGCTCCACGGAATATCCGACAGCTTCACATCGTAGACGCGGAGATACTTCATGCCCTCCCCATACGGATCGGTTGTAATGGGAACTGCGTGGGTCAGAATGGCATCCAGAGACGGAAGAATGTCGGACAGAGGCGCCGTATTCTCAATCACCGTAGCGGCGCTGGACTGCAAAAAGGGATGTTCCGGCAGGGGGTTCGGAACTGGAACTGGACGCTTCTCTGCGTAGTAGCCCACAAACTTCACGACGTCAGCCGTGTTGGCCATTGGCACCGACAGGATATCAAACCGTCCATCCTCGTGCCGCTGGGTCCGAGGATAGTAAAAGGTGGGCAGAGCGCGAATGGGAGAGTGTCCATCTTGATCCACAAATTCCGTGGCGGTCTTGACTGGATACGGAATGCCGTCTCCACCTTCGCTTGCATACGGTTGAGGAAGCGCGGCCAACATTCTGCGGTAGAAATTGGGAAGGCGCATGTGCTCAGCATCAAACAGCGGGGCCCACGAGGCGTCTACATCGTAGGCAGTGGGCTCAATCGTTGTATAGAGGGGATGAATCCAGCTCAGTCGCTTTCCATACTCGGGCTCGCGCAGAAGATACGTATCTGCTGTCGGCACAATATGCTCCAAATACAAGGCACGAAGACGCTCGGCTTCCTTCCGCAGCACCTCCATCTGGAACTTGGTGACGCGTCCCTTGGGAATTAGCTTTTCATAGGCATCACCCACCTGCTCATCCAAAGTATAAAAACGAATTGTCTCTGGGCGCTGAATAGTCTCGTCATACTCCAGCTCTTCCACCACGACAAATTCGGCTAGCGTAAATTTCAACGTGTCCTTCTCGGCAAGCGCCTCCTCTTCCTTAGCGTTCAGGTCGCCCCAGTCTGCCCCCCAGTTTGCCTGGGTAGCCTTGAAGAACTGTTTTACTTCGTCCTCCGAAGCAGTCATTATACTGACTTGAGAATGGTTTCACACAGCGCCACCGCCTCCTCTCTGAACTTGGCAATCACCTTCTCCGGCTCCGTCTTGGTATTGAACCGGACGATCATCTTGGGCAAGAGCGGATGCACGATCCGATACGATACGTAGTTGATCCCCTGTCCATAGATGAGGATCTGGGCCAGGGCTCCAAGCGTATGTCCCTCCTCTTCCGTCTCAATGGAATACCAATTGTCATCCTCTCGCAGAATGGGATTGGCGCACCAATCCTCAATCTTCTTCTTGTAGACCGTGGCGGCCCGCATAAGAAGCTCCTTGGCCGGAATGACACCAATGCTCTCCACGGCAAAGTCAAACCAGAACGGGCGCCCCTGGTCGTCCACCGCATAGGATCGCTGGATCTCAAAGTTGTCAAAGATCTTTGCCAGCTCTGCGCGGGCCGTCTCGTCATCCCCCGCCGTGGCCACATACGTATCCTTGTCCAGCTTGGCCCGCTCCATATCAATATGGTTCTTGAAGGTGGCCACGCAGACGTGCGAGGCTCCCTTGGTCTCCACCGCCAACGAGGCCTTTACGTGAATGGACTCGGAGGGCTGGAGGTTCATGAAGAACAGCGGCTCGTCCAGATCGCGGTCCTTGAGGAGAACGTTCTTGCGGGGACCATCCACCACAAAGTCATCCGTCGTCACTTCCACAACCCCCTTGCGGGTCAGGTCAGGCGTGGCCGGCGGAAGAAACCGCAGCTCAATCTTCGTGTCCCGAACAATCGCCGCCTCCTCGGGCTTTACATTGACAGGGATCATCTCCACACGATGACGCAGCATCTCGTGGATCATCTTGGTGGAGTTGTCCAGAATTTGCACATTGCGAATAACAACCGTAGGGATCTCAGACAGCAGGATACGCCGAAGACCATTGACAAAGGCGACGGGGACATTCTTGAATTCAACGTCAAGGCGATTGCCGTTCAAAGAAATAGATGAGCGCTCCATTGTATCTAGTCTGTCTTTCGTTATACCTTATCCGTTTTTTTCAGGGCAAACAGCAACGAGATGAACAACCAACCGATCCTGTTTTACAGCCCGCGCTGCTCGCACTCCCAGCAGATCATTCAGACGCTCAAGGGCCTGAAGAAGGAGAGCCTGTGCCGCATGTATTCCATTGATGGCAAGACGCGGGCTGAGCTTCCGCCGTTTCTGAAGAGCGTGCCTACCCTCTACAATCCGGAGACGAAGGATGTCTATATCGGCAAGGACATTTACGCCTACATTGCCAAGCCGGTTACATCTCGTCGCGAGGTGCCGACCCAGCAGCAGCCCCAGGTGGCCGCCCAGCAGCCCACGGGATCCAAGCTCAGTGTCAAGGGCGGCAACGAGGGTATTCAGGAGTGGTCCTTTGCTGGATCGGGCTTCTCGGACATGTATTCGGACTGGGCTGCGCCTAACAAGTTCGTGGCCGATGAGCTCCACTATACGTACATTGGAAATACCCAGTATACGCCTCCGGCACCCGAGCCGGAGACCAAGCAGAGCTACGAAGGGAACAAGGATGGGCGCAACGGCGACCTGGCATCCAGAATGGAGGCTATGCAGAAGCAGCGCGATGCTGAGTTCGCCGGCCCCGTGCGTCAGTAAGCTTACACATTCTACTCAAGTATAAAGTAGAATGTCTAAGAAGATTTTTATGGACGCCTTTTTCAGCCAGTTCCACGACTTCATGGGCGAGCTCATTCGGGTCTTTCCGAATGACGAGGACTTCCCTGCCTACGACGCCGGAGTGGGGCTGGTTCAGAAAATGAACCCAGCAATGGTGTTGTCCGAGTTTGGCAAGCACGTCATGCCATTTGAGGACATTCTTCGCTCTCGCGATGGCAACTTTTTCATGTTTCACGACTTCCAATCACTGGACCCCGACAACACTATGGAGAATGTCATCAAGAAGCTCAAGAACTACTGGGCTGAACTGTCTGAGGGAAACAAGAAGACCATCTGGGACTATATCACCCTGCTACTGGACATCTACAAACGATGTGTCTGATTCCTCAATGCCGTAGAGTCCCTTTGGGTTCAGAGACACTAGCTCCGCCACAGCAGCTTCAGGATTTCCAAAGTTCTGAAACAGAATGCGCACGGCCTCTGCAGGAGACCATTTGTCATCAAGCGTAGGATCGTCAGGGATCGTGACATCCTGCTCGTAAAATGCATCCACCATCTCTTTCAGAACTGCACGGCTGCAGTTCTTAAAGTGAACAATCATATCCACACGACCCGGACGGATCAGCGCCTTGTCAATCCGCTCAGGGTAGTTAGACGAAAAGGCAATGATGCGGCCATTGGCTTCCAGGGTTCCGTCGAGCAGATTGAGCAGAAAGGACAAATCAAACACTTCCTTCTCATCCTGCTTGCGGTCTCCAAACGGATCCTCGTCCTTCTTCTTGTCCTCCACAACCGGCTTCTTCCACTCGCGGCGCAGAACCACATCGCCCATGGCATCAATGTCCTCAATCACATACAGCCGCTCAGCAATCGGGATCGTGTACTTTTCCGTATTGACGCCATTGAAGACATACAGCTCGTCATTGAAGAATAGATGGTGAAGCTGCTGCTTGGTCTTGATCTCCGACAGCTGAATGTTCACAATGTGACGACGACCAGCATGAGCAATGGCCTTGATACTAGAGGTCTTGCCCGTTCCCGGCGGTCCGTGAAACATGAAGCCCAGCGTATACGGAATGCCCTTCTTTTCATACCAGTCCCGATGTTCCAGAAAAAATTGAACACGATCCTTCACCTGCTTTCGCTGTTCAAAGAAGACATTCTCAAAGGTGCGAGTGGTGATGAACTTGGTCTTGGTGTAGACAAGGTGCGTGGACGGCAGCGGGTTCTGCACGGTGCCCTTTGTCTTGGTCTGAACCATCTGGTCAAAGTAGTAGCGGTGAGCTCCCAGCTTGTTGGCCATTCTACGCTCGTAATCGGAGTTACAGTTATCCACAAAGGTCTGGAGGTGCTGAACGTCGTGTTCGTAGCAATACAGCTTGAACTTGATGATCTCAGGCGCACCATCCACGACCTTGAGGTCATTCAGTTCAAAGTAGACATCATTCTCCAGGCAGACGGGCTCAAACTCATTGGGAAGGTAGTCGTGGTTGGTCACGGCAAGCAGGCTCTTCATGGACGGAAGCGTCGTCACAAAAAAGACCACGGCATCCATGCGTCCCGAATAGATTGTTTGGGTGGTCGGACGGTTGGCATTGGCCTGTGTTTGGGCCCCACGCTCGCACGTGATGGAAGCCCGAGGTGTTCTCAAGGCCGAGGTGGGAACTTCGGCTACACCACTCGGCTTGCGACGAACACAGCAAAAGGACCGGGCCCACGCCGACCAAACTGGGAAGGTCCGAACGCCAATATCAAACAAGTTCAGAGCCATCATATTCATGAGCGGGTTCTTGGTAGCAGGCATTTGCAGCATCATCTGCGTCTTGACCAATTCATTGAACTGCATCCTTTATACAATGCCATACGATGTAATACACTTGTCTAACGTAGAACCGGTCTGGTGAACGGGCTTGGTGCGACGCAAGCGAAGCTCCTTGGATGCCTTGTCAACTGTATCCTGCGACAGAGAGACAAATTTCTTCACATCGCGGATCGGGCCCTGGACATTCATGGATGGCACATGAAGACGGAGGGGCGGCAGCTGAATGGCAACCATATCCTCGGAATTCGCAACATACTCCCGAAACTGCTCAATGTCCAGCGGGCCACCGAACATTCGGAGAAGGTGCCGATGGGGAGCCGGGGTCAGCGTCTTGTTGGTGTAGAGCGCCCGATACAGATCCGACAGGAGAGCATGGCGGTTCCAGCGAGTAATGTCGGAGAGAGACACATCATTGTAGAGGTAGGCCAGCGCACACTCAGGAGAGCAAAAGTGTCCCTCGCATGAGTGCATATTCTCATAGGCATCATAGCTGATCGGAAGAACCGTCGCCCTCCACGGAAACGGATGGCAGCACCACATACACGCGCTCGTGGCTCCATAGGACGGAGAACGAGTGCGAGCAAGGATGGTCTTCATGGTCTCTGTGTTAAACCGCTCAGCAACACGAGACGTTTCCACGGTGGACAGGATATCTGCATAGTCCGTATTTGTCTGCGTCGGCTCAGACCAGGCACACTGGGTCACATCGGCAAAACTCGTGGTGCTTCCAGCCGGCACAGGAAGGTTTCCGTCTGAGGGAAGTCGTAACGAGAAAACAACGGGAGCTTCAGGAAGATGTTTTCGTGGAGGCATTGTCTTCTTCAAGCTGGCTAAGTGAAAGTTCAAAATGGAAGCCAGTGGGTCCAGACTACAGACACTCAAGATGGCAGACCTTTCCACCGCATACCAGCGCAAGACGCACCGCGAGCACATCCTCGACCTCCCCGACACCTACATTGGCAGCGTGACGACTGCAACGGAAGAGGTGTTCCTGCGAGAGGAGGACAGCTTTGCACCCCACATCATTCCCATCAACCCTGGTTTCTACAAGCTCGTGGATGAGCTGCTGGTCAACGCTCACGATCAGGTTATCCGCCTGCGATCCAGGCAGTCCACGAACCCTGTCAAGGCAATTGAGATCACGTGCTCGCCTCAGTCCTTCAGCATCAAGAATGACGGTGATCCGATTGATGTGGCCGAGCACCCGGAGCACAAGACGTGGATCCCGCAGATGATCTTTGGCGAGCTGCTGACCAGCACAAATTACGACAAGAATGAGAAGAAGCTGGTCGGTGGAAAGAACGGATATGGTGTCAAGCTGGTGAATATCTTTGCCAAGTGTATGCAGGTTGTGGTTGTGGATCAGCCGCGCGGGTTGATCTACTCGCAGACCTTCCGAAACAACATGACGGTGGTGGAGAAGCCGACGGTCAAGCCGTCAAAGCAAAAGTCTAGCGTGCTTGTGGAGTGGACACCGGACTTTGCTCGGTTCGGCATGACGGACATTCCAGCCGACATGATCCGCCTGATTGAGCGCCGTGTGTGGGATCTAGCCATGACCCTTGGCAAGGATGTAAAGGTGTCTTGGAATGGCACGGCAGTCAAGTGCAAGAACTTGACCGAGTATGCCAAGGCGTTTGGATGCGATCCGGTGATTTACGAGACGCCGAATGAGCGGTGGCATGTGGTCGTCGCCGACAGTCCGAGCGATAAGGCATTCGGCATGTCCTTTGTGAATGGTATCTGGACCTCCAAGGGAGGCACGCATGTGGATGGCGTGACGAACCAGGTGGTCAATTACATTGTGGAGTACCTGGAGACTAAGAAGAAGGTCAAGGTCAAGCCGAGTATGGTGCGTGACAACCTAGCTGTCTTCCTGACAGCGATGATTGAGAACCCGAGTTTCACAAGCCAGACCAAGGAGACGCTGACGACCAAGCCGGCGGCCTTTGGGTCTAGTTTCAAGCTGAGCGAGGAGACACTGAAGAAGGTGGTGTCCAAGCTGGCCCTTGTACCCAAGCTGTTGGAGGCTCAGTCGGCCAAGGATGCCAAGGAGAACTCCAAGACGGATGGCAAGAAGCAGAGCCGCATCACGGGCATTCCCAAGCTGGACGATGCGGTGCTGGCAGGAACCAAGGATTCGGCCAAGTGCACGCTAATCCTCACCGAGGGAGATTCAGCCAAGGCCATGGCACTGAGCGGTCTGAGCCAGGAGCAGCGGAAGTTCTTTGGTGTCTATCCGCTGAAGGGCAAGGTGCTGAATGTGAAGGACACCTCCGATGCAAAGGTTGAGCACACCAAGGAGATTGCTGAGCTCAAGAAGATCATTGGATTGACATCGGGCAAGCAGTATGCGAATGTCAATGACCTCCGCTATGGGTCCGTGATGATCATGACGGATCAGGACTTGGATGGGTCGCATATTCGCGGCCTGCTCATCAATCTCTTCCACGAGCTCTGGCATGAGCTCATTGCCATTCCGGGGTTCCTGACCTACATGGCCACTCCGATTGTCAAGGCAACAAAGGGCCGTGGGGAGACGAGGACCTTCTACTCGCAGTACGAGTACGAGCAGTGGCGGGCCGGCGAGGGGTCCAAGGGTTGGAAGGTCAAGTATTACAAGGGACTGGGTACCTCCACGCGCGACGAGGCAAAGGAGTATTTCAGCAAGGTGAGCGCGGTTCGCTTTGACTATGATGAGAAGGCAGACAAGTCAATTGACCTGGCCTTTAACAAGCAGCGAGCCGATGACCGTAAGGAGTGGCTGAAGGGCTATGACCGCACGACGCTGGTGCCGGCGGGAAACCACGTGCCCTATGATGATTTCATTCACAAGGATTTGATCCACTTCAGCTACTACAATCTGGAGCGATCCATTCCCAATGTGATGGATGGACTGAAGACCTCGCAGCGCAAGATCCTGTATGCGGCCTTCAAGCGAAATCTGACAGCAGAGATCCGTGTGGCTCAGTTTGCTGGATACGTGTCGGAGCACACTGGCTATCACCACGGCGAGGCCTCGCTGAATGAGACGATTGTGGGCATGGCGCAGGATTTCATGGGATCCAACAATATCCCGTGGCTGGTTCCGCAGGGACAGTTTGGTACTCGCATTCAGGGTGGAAAGGATGCCGCCTCGCCCCGTTATATCCACACATATCTCCAGCCTCGTATTCGCAAGCTGGTGCGTGAGGAGGACTTTGCCGTGCTAAAGTATCGTGATGACGATGGCCTTCCTGTGGAGCCGGAGTGGTATGCTCCGGTGTTGCCCATGCTGCTGGTCAATGGAGCCCGTGGCATTGGCACTGGGTACAGCACCTACATTCCGCCGTGCAATCCGGCTACGATCAAGGCCATGCTTGTTGCGCACCTGACCTCGGGTGCCTCTCTGACGGCCACGCCGCTGGCTCCCTACTTTGAGGGGTTCAAGGGAACCTATACGGCTGACGGGGTAGTGGGATCCTTCAAGAAGGAGAAGGGTGCAGAGGAGTTTGTGGTGACGGAGCTTCCGCCTGGAACTTGGACGGCCGACTACCGCGAGTGGCTGGAGAAGGAGTTGGCCGAGGGTCGCATCAAGGACTTTGTGGATACGTCCACGGATCAGCAGATCAACATTCGGATCAAGGGGATTTCCGACGAGGCGCTTGTCAAGTCCCTGACTGAGAAGATCCGGACCACGAACATGCACGCCTTCAACCATAAGGGTGTGATCACAAAGTATGGCACCCTGAATGATATTCTCGTGGAGTTTGCCAGTGTCCGCGCAGAGATGTACGAGACTCGCCGCCAGCATCAGATCAAGGTGCTGGAGGAGAAGTTGCCTTATCATGTGAACGTGGTTCGGTTTATTGAAGACCAGATCCGAGACGAGCCGGAGGTGGTTCTCAAGAAGAAGTCTCTGAAGGAGTGCGATGACATTCTGAAGGAGCACAAGTATGCGCAGGTGGAGGGGAGCTACGACTACATTATGCGCCTGCCCGTGTCGGCCTTTACCTCGGAGAAGGCGGCCAAGCACAAGAAGGACATGGAGGATATTCTTGCTGAGATTGCTCGTCTGAAGACAACCACATCGGAGAAGATGTGGCTCGCAGATTTAGAGCAGGTATAATAAGAAGAGTATGAGCAATTACTTGGACTTACTCATTCAACAAGACAAGTCCTCACGAACAAACTACTCCTTTGATCCCCGTATTCAGATGCAGGCCACGCGCGGGTATACATCTGTAGAACCTTTTTCAAATGCACCGCCTGCCTCGTCCTTCAATTACACCGGGCAGCCCGAAGGATCTCACTCGGATGCCGCAATCGTCCAGGCATCGCCCAAGACAGTGATTGTCAAGCGATATGTTGTCATGGATACCTCGCAGAGAGATTGGGTGAAGCAGCCAAATCCCTTTTCAAATTTGTCCTTTACCTTTGGCAACCAGGGTGGTGGTGGAAGCAACCCGCCGGTCTATACGAACAATCCCTTTATTCCGACCTTTGCCGATCAACAGCAGTTGCTGACAACACCCCTGCCCGGCGCTCCAAACGTTACTGGATGGACACTCTCAAATGTTTCGTATCCGGCCTACAACTCCAGTCTTCCGAGCGGCAACTTTATTGCGTTTGACACTGGATACACCATTGCTGCATCGGGCTCCGGGTTTGGCAGTGTCTTTACACCTTGCAATGTGGCGGCCATTCGCCTTGTGCGCGCCGTCATGCCGCAGCGCCAGTTCTCAGACATTCCATTGGTCCCGAACCCTGATGGCACTCTGACAACAATTTCGTCAAACATTCAGGCTACACTGGCAAACACAACCTTCTCCACCTTTTCCACATATCCCTATCTGATGCTCTACCTCAATGAGTACTTTGGGCAGTATGTCGGAGGCAATGAACCGACCCGCAGATCCTTCTCCGTCATGACGCAGAAGCAGCGTCAACAGCAGACCTTCACATCCAACGGACTGGGCGTTCAGCAGTTTGATTATGAGCCGTGGGGCGAGGAGGCACTTCGCCTGCAAAGTCCGATTACCAATCTTCAGCGACTGCAGATAAGCGTAACCGATCCGATTGGCAATATATTCATTCACAATGACACCCTGACAATTTCTCTCATGCAGACGGACTCAAATGGACTCTACATCAACTGCTTCACACCGAACAGGCAGTACTTCAGTGGTAACGAGATGCGTGTCGGTGATCGCGTTGTCTTTTATCCACAGACCATCTCCAACATGCTGAAGTCATCGTATCTTGCCGTACAAAACACGGACAAGCAAAAGTTCGTTCAGGCCTTGCTGACCGGAACATTTACAGTTCTGGCGCTGTTGGACTATGTTCCCAATCCCGATGGTCTTTATGTGCCAAGAGCATCGGCATCTCCAGCCCAGCCCCATACAACACCGTATGTGTCATCTTATAACGGATTTACCATTCCCAACTTCTTTGCCGTTGGCGATCAAGGTTCCGTGACCCCACTCTACCCTAAGTCAATTGACGGATACGGAACGGGTGCGTCCAATGCAACCTATACCATCCTGGAGCCGAATTCGCTGGTGGGGTCTAACCTTGAATTCATGAATGCGACGCTTCAGCCCGTGTATACGCTTGAGCTGGACATTCTTCAGCCGGACACGGGTGCCATCGGAGGAAAGATTGTCTTGTAACAAAGCAATGACTTCTCCCCTTGTTGGCACATACGCAACTTCCCTGTCCGACTTTTACACCCAAACGGCCATTGCGAATGCGCCCAAGCACACGGGTCGTCTTCCAGCTGCGGCCAGCGAGGAAAAGTCTACTCTGCCGCCGTTTACCCTGACGTCGCAGGAGCCGTATGTGGTCCCGTCTCGTGTGGCTGAGCAGATGCAGTACCGTCACGAAGCGACGCCTCTCAACACCGTCTACTTTAGCGAGGCGAATGTGGAAAATCTTCAGCAGGAGATTGCCAATGCTGTTCTCATGATGAGCGGTGCCAAGCGCTATGTCATTGGCCGCCAGAACGATGCCGATCTGAAGACGGTCATGCGCTCCTACTACCTGCAGTACGCGCAGAACGATCCTCTTCGCGTCTCGGAGGAGCTCACTCTCCTGAACAACCGTGTGATCGGCTGGTGCTCCAACAACATTCTAGTTGAGATTGAGGCCTACAAGTATTACCGCAAGGACATTGAGGATTTCCCTGCTCCCATTGAGCGCCCTGTCATGACAAACATCTATGGCACGCGTACCGGAGAGCTGAAGAGCTTCTTCTGAGTAAGTAATGCTGGTTCGCTATCAGGATCGTATTTTTCTTCAAACGGATCGGTGGTTTGTGTGGGACACGGCCCTTGATCTCTTTCGGCCCATTGACTCCTTTGCGTGGACTGGGACAACATGGGAGCTGGACGATCGCGCATACCGAATGGATCCAACGGACAAGACTTATTGCTTTGGATCTCCAGAGATGCTGGCAACCTGCGTAGAGCTTAGCAAGATGTATCGCCCGGCTCTTGACACGGTGCCCACTGCAGAATATATTTCCATCGGGACCCCAGTTTGGTTCCGGGATCGGCTCGTGAATTTCACACACGCGGCGCCCAAGGATGTTCCCTCGTGGAAGAGACTGGTCAATGGACATGCCCGCACCTGCAAGAGGCGTTCATCAAAGAAGTTTACAAAGCGGACTCTCTAACTAAGCAAATGAGGGTCAATATTATCGGCAACACCAATTCACTGGGCCTGGCTCAGGACATTCATATCCTTCACGGAATGATTTTTCACACCTTGGGGAAGGGGACGATTATTCGTCACGTTCCTCACTTTCATCCTCAGTGCGAGGAGGCAGACATTAATTTTTTCGTTGAGTCCATCAATCCCTCGCTGTTCCAGTCGGCGGCCAAGAATGTGTGGATCCCCAATCCCGAGTGGACGCAGGCTTCATGGAAGCCTTATGGTCGCATGGTGGATGAGATCTGGGTCAAGACGCGCGAGGCGGAGAAGCTCTTTGCGGACTGGGGATCAGTTCGGTATATCAGCTGGACCTCGGTGGACAAGACCGTTCCTGAAACAAAGGACTATAGTCGCGCGCTGATCCCGGTGGGCAAGAATATGTGGCGCCACCCCAAGCCGATCATTCAGGCCTATATGCGGATCAAGCAGACCGATCCGGTTCTCTACGATCAGCTTCCGGGTGTGGATCTGGTCTACAATACCATTCATGTGCCGGCAATTCCGCAGTCGATTGCCGATAAGTTTGTCGTGCATTCTGAGCGCATCTCCGAGACAGAGTATGACAAGCTTGTAGCAGACTGTGGTCTGGTTATGTGCACGTCAGCGGCCGAGGGGTTTTGCCATGCAGTCAATGAGGTCATGTCGGCCGAGAGCATTCTCCTTCTCAGTCCGATTGAGCCGTTTCGCGAGTTGACGACAAGGGCAATCTGGGTCTCGGGATCCAAGTCGGTTCCTCACCCTGAGTGTCTGGGTACGCTTGAGGATGTAGATGTCGGATCCATCGTGGATGCTCTGACCTTCTACACCAGAATGACCCATCACCAGCGCCGAGCCGAGAGCCGCGCCAATCGTGATCGATACGAGCATCGCCACCAGAACTTTCTCCTGCTGATTGATGCCGCCATCAAGGGGATCACCGCCAATCTGGGAACCTACTCACTGGAGTCCATGCTCCCCAAGGAGGCTGAGCTGCCGCATATTTCGGTCATTACCATTACACGTGATCGCCGCGCCTTTATTCCGCTTGTCAAGTATGGACTGATTGCGCAGACCTATCCTGCAGATAAGATTGAGTGGATTATCGTGGATGATGGAAAGGATCAAATCAAGGACCTGGTCTCAGACATGAAGAATGTTGTCTATGTTCTTTCCGATGAGCCCATGACCATTGGAGCCAAGCGGAATCTTGCCGCGAGCTATGCATCGCATGACATTCTGGTGAATATGGACGACGATGATGTATATCCGAGCAACAGCCTGTTGTCTCGCGTCGCCCACATGCTGGCCGAGCCGAAGAAGGAGTGCCTGTTTTCCACGGTTATTCCCTGCTACGACATTCACGAAAAGAAGTCCTTCATGAATGTTCCTCCGACAAAGCTTCCGATGTGCGAGCGGGTGTCGGAGGCAACGCTCTGCTTTACATGGGCATTTTGGGAGGCCGGGCGGTTCCCCGATCAGCAGATTGCCGAGGGTGGTGGCTTCATTCGCGGCCGTGAGCAGCAGTGCCGCGAGCTGTCTCCGCAGGATGTCATTGTGAGTCTCATTCACAAGAAGAATACCTCCTCTCGGAAGGCGCCTCCGATGGCTGAGCCGAATGGATGCCACTACGGGTTCTCTGACGAGCTCTTTACGTTAGTTACAGAGATCGGCGAGTCTATCTAGACAACAATGCCTCTCAAGGAGTTTATTTTTGACCGTCACACAGATTATCATAGTTGGGCGTGGGCAGGTGGGTATTCTTGCTGTCATGCAGATGGCGCTATCGTTCGCGCAATGAAGACATACCTTCAAGGCCTTGAGCCATCCACTACCTTTGCTCTGACCATGGCAGATGGGTATTCATCAAGGCCCGACAATACAATTGCTCTCAAGAGCCGGGAAGACTTTGAACGAATCATTCCCGGGCCAAACACAATTGTCGGGATCTTGTGCACGCGAGACTTTAGTGATCCTCGTGCAGTCTTGATGCCGTTAGATGACGAATCCTTTACGCAAGGTGTGTGCGAGGTTGTCTCATCTCGAGCCACGCTTCCTTCGTGGGAGTCCAAGAAGCCGATTGTCTTTTGGCGCGGATGCTTGTCAGGTGGGCTTGCACCAACTCCGAGAACTCGAGCTGTGTGGGAGCTCTATGACTTTCCCCATGCCGACGTCAAGCTGACTCGCGAGCGGTGTATGGATCCTCCGCACATGGGAAGATTGATCTTTCCGCAGGACACGCGGTTTTACGACGAGAGCCGAACACTAGGCGATCATCTCGCCCACAAGTACATTCTTATTATTGACGGCAACTGCATTGCCTCTGCTCATCAGTGGGTCTTTGCATCAGGATCTGTACCAGTAATGATAACACATCCTGAGAACGACTGGTGGTTTCGTAAGTACCTGAAACCAATGGTTCACTATGTTCCGATTCAGTATGATCTATCGGACTTGAGGGAAAAAATTGAATGGTTGATTGCGAATGATGATAAGGCGAAGGAAATTGCAGCAAATGCGATGGAATTTGCTAGAACGGTGTTAAGCGCTGAATTTCAACACGGCTATCTCTTTCGAGAGGTCAGGCGGGCTGCCGGTGTTTAAGCGAACAGGCCCGCGCGGCGGCTGCGGCGCGTACGGCGGGTGTGACGGCGGCGGCGACGGCCACCCTCCTCCTCCTCAGCCGGCGGCGCGGCCGGCGGCGCCTCCGTCACAACGGGCTGATCCGCACCACCCTTCATCTTCATCATGCGCAGCATCTTGCGCGTAGCCTTGCTCATGCGGCGGCCGCGGCGGCGGCCACCCACGGCGGCAGGGGAAAGCATCGGGCCACCTCCAGACATTTTAAGGGCGCTGCTCATTTGTTTGTTCTAAGCAACACACAATTTATTAAGACGAGCAAGTAACGCAGGCGGGAGGCTCAACAGTAAATTGCTGGGCCTTGGCGGCGGCCTTTGTACGCAGATAATAGCATCCGGTCTTCAGTCCTGTCTTCCATGCATAAAAGTGCATAGACGACACCTTGGACAGAGTGGGCTCGGCGAGGAACAAATTGAGGGACTGCGACTGGCAGATGAAGGGGGCGCGATCACGAGCCATATTGATCAGCGTCTTCATGGGGATCTCCCACACAGTCTTGTAGAGCTCACGAAGCTCGGCGGGGAGCTCAAGCATGGTCTGAATAGACCCGTTATTGGCAATGATGGACGTGCGCACATCTGACGTCCACAACCCCAGCTTCACCAAATCCTCTACGAGATACTTGTTGACCACCATGAACTCGCCCGACAGCACACGACGAGAATACAGGTTGGACGTAAAGGGCTCAAAGCACTCATTATTGCCAAGGATCTGAGAGGTGGAGGCCGTCGGCATCGGCGCAATCAGCAGAGAGTTCCGCATGCCACCCGCACACATCTTGGCCAGTGCGCCCCAGTTTAGATAGGTAGTGGTCGGCGTCTCTCCCCACAGATGATACTGCATCTTACCACTGCTCATTGGCGAACCGGGGAAGCTTGAGTAGGAATTGTCTCCATTCAGTGAAAGACCGCGCCACTCATCCTTGGACGACCGCAGCATGCTCTCGGTTGCCGCAGCAAAGTAGATATTCTCAAAGATCTCGCGGTTCAGCTTTGCGGCGCCGTCGGACGTCCAGGGCAGTCGGAGCAGGGCAAAGACATCTGCGAGTCCCTGGATTCCAATTCCGATGGGACGGTGGCGGAGGTTGGAGGTCTTGCACTTCTCGGTCGGGTAATACGTCTTGTCAATGACAATATCCAGGTTCCGAGCGAGGATGGAAGTGTAGCTGCGAAGCTTCTCAAAGTTAAACACGGTCGTCTCTCCCTTTCTCTCAACGAACTTGGGGAGAGCCAGAGACCCGAGGTTGCAGACCGCTGTCTCATCAGGGGAGGTGTATTCAATGATTTCGGTACAGTTTCCGGTGAGGATCCCGTTGAACACTCCGGCGTGGTTGATTGGCTCATTGAAGCAATACGTGTCATCGCGGCGACCTCGCGAGATCACTTGTACTATCGTGACAAACTGTTCGGCGTTGCGCTGGGGGCTACGAGCAGTCCATGCGAGACGGTGCGTCTTGAATCCGAGTGTTGACAAATGATATAGTCCGGTTGACGACACGAGAAGGCGCCAGAGAGCCTTGCATTCGAATTCCGCATATCCGCCATGTCCGTCGGGAAGCATCGTCTTACGTTCCGGGAACGACTGAGACAGCTTGGACTGAACGCCAAGCGTTGTCAGCATGGACTGAACGTCTTTCAAAAACGAGTAATGAACCGACGCCACCTGAATGCTCTCGTTTGTCCCGTTGCGACAAATTGAACCGTCGGCATCAAGATATCCAGCCAGCCATTCAAGGCGGCAACGAATAGACGTATTTTCGGGAACTGCGAACTTCTGCTTGAGATCAAGAGGGAGCTGTGTATTCAAGCGGCCCGATGCATCTTCAACGCCTGTCATCGTGCGAATGGATAGATGTGGTACGAGCTTCTTCTTCTCACCATACAGCGCCAGAGAAGGGCGACCATTAGAATATGTACCATCCCCGCAAAAGAACCCATGTGTGTACGCGTACTCAAAGTCTGGGTTAATAGATTGAGTAATCGTGGGTAATCCGGACTTCTTGAGTTTCATACCGGGCTTGAGATCAGTCGCATCAATTCGGAGAGCATCTGCAATGGGGCGCTTGTCGCCATATCCCTCCGAAACAAGAAACTTGTGATAAGGCGTGCATGTGAGAACACGGCCGTCGCTAAGCTCCACATCAAGTAACTCTTGATCTACACCAGTCTTAGTCACCGTCACTTCTGAGAATGTATCTCCGTTCCAGACACGGACGGGCTTTCCGCGCTCGTGGATATCCTTGATCGGAATCTGCCCGTTGTCTGTGAGAACCATTGTCTCGGGCGCAACACAGAGGTTGCTTGACTTGATGGTTCCGAGGTTCTGCTGGTTGGACTTGGAGTTACACGCGTCCTTGTAGAGCAAATACGGACCGCCAGTCTGAATTTGGGCATCTACTATCATCTGCCACAATTTCTTAGCAGGGATCTCCCTCATCGCGAGGTTCTTGCGCTCGTAACTGCAATACAGCTCATTAAACTTGTCGCCCCAACAATCGGCCAGGCCCGGGCACGTATCGGGACTGAACAGCGACCACACACCATCCTGCTCTACACGCTGCATAAACAGATCAGGGATCCACAGGCCATAGAACAGATCACGAGCACGCTCATCGTCATTGCCCGTGTTCAGTTTCAGGCGCAGAAACTCCTCGATATCCGCGTGCCACGGCTCAAGGTAGATGGCAAAGGATCCATTGCGCTTTCCACCCTGATTGACATACTTGGCCGTGTCATTGAAGACCTTGAGCATCGGCGTGAGACCCGTGCTCTTGCCATTGGTCCCGTGAATATCCGCATCGCGGGCCCGGATATTGTGAACAGACAGACCAATGCCGCCCGCCCACTTGGAGATCTGCGCACACTCGCCCAGCGTATCGTAGATGCCCTTGATGCTGTCATCCTGCATGTGCACCAGAAAACACGACGACAGCTGCGGGTGCTTGGTCCCCGAGTTGAACAGCGTGGGAGTGGCATGGATGAAATACCCCTGCGACAGGGCATCATACGTCTCCTTCACACTCTTAAAGTTGTCCCCGTGAAGCTGGACGGCCACGCGCAGCCACATGTGCTGGGGCCGCTCACCCGGAAGCAGATAGCCCTTCTGCAGGGTCTTGAAGCCAAAATAATCAAACATAAAGTCGCGATCCCAGGAAAGCATGGCCTCGTACGCATCTCCATACGCCTTGACGAGACTGCGATACTCCTCCGAGAAGACCGGGTGGTCCACAATGGCTGACAGCGGCTTGGCATTCATCTTCTGATGATTGTCAATCACGAGACGAGCCGCCAGCTTACCATAGTTCGGGTGATACCGCGCCTGCATCATGGCACACGTCTCAGCCGCAAACTCGTCCAGGTCGGACGTCTTGATCTCATCTTGAATCTGATTGCAGACCTTCTGCGCGACCAAATCAGGGTTGACATGTGCAAGTCCCTCTGCGAGACGCTGGATCCGAGTGAGGACCTCATTGAAGGAGACAGGAACCCGATCGCCGTTGCGCTTGATTACGTACATATGGTCAGACATTCTCGCTACCCTATCTACCATCCTTACCTTTAAGCGGGTAAAAAGTATAACGCGCTCCAGTTTAAGCGGTTCGTCCGTGATCTATAAAAATGATCCCGATTGTGATTATCTGCTTCAACAACCACAAGTACGTAGAGAATACAGTGCGTCAGATCACTGCAAAGAACCCGTCTTACGTTCAGAACATTCTGATCATGGACAATGCCAGTACTGACCCGGATACTCGTGCATATCTTGACGCAACGCCAATTCGCGTGGCGAGGAATACTGTCAATCAGGGTCCGTGGCTAAACAATTTCTACAATGCCGATGTCTTCAGGACCCTTCCTCGGCGATACATTCTAACGGATGCAGATCTTGAGCTCAACCAAGCAATGCCGGCAAACTTCATTGACGACATGGTTTCAGTCATGGACTACACCGGGGCTTGGATTGTCGGTCTTGCATTGAAGCACGATGACTGTGAGCTCCCATATGGAGAGAAGTCGGTCTTTGAGTGCGAGCAGGCCTATTGGGAGAAGCGGATCCCCCACCCAACGTATGAACTTTATGATGCCGGTGTGGATACGACATTTGCACTGCGCGATCATGGTGGACGGGACATGTCGGTGCGCATTGCCGGAGACTTTACCGCGCGTCACCTTCCCTGGTACATGGAGGACGGCGTCATGACAATCGCTGAAAAGTACAAGTTGTATTCTAGTTGCGATCGCCGCCTGTCAAGCTCAGCAAATGCGATTCTTGAGTTCATTGAGAAGAAGTATGTTCGTCTTGAAGACGGAACCTTTGTTAGACGGTCCGAGTGAACCGATCTAAAAAAGGAGATACCGCATGCAGGGATTGAACCCGCGACTCTGGAGTTAAAAGCTCCATGCTCTACCAGCTGAGCTAATGCGGTTGAATGCGACACGCGGGAATTGAACCCGCGACTACGGCTTCATAAGAGCCGTGCTCTACCGACTGAGCTAGTGTCGCGAAAATACGCCATGTGGGGATTGAACCCACGGCCTTGGGGTTAGAAGCCCCACGCTCTATCCACTGAGCTAATAGCGCAAAAAATACCGATACCGGGAATCGAACCCGAGTCAAGGCTGTGAAAGAGCCCTATCCTAACCACTAGACTATATCGGTGCGTGGCAACGCTCGGGATCGAACCGAGGTTCAGAGGTTCAAAGCCTCTTGTCCTGACCACTAGACTACATCGCCGTATGATTTGCGTGGAATGTGTGTAAGCTTCAGAAGCGCGACCCGATATCAAACAGCGAGCCATTGTGCTCGAAGACGGGAGCAGAGACGTAGGTCGCACGCCCATAGTGCTCCACATCATCCCAGTTGGCGAGATCAGCCTCCTCATCCAACTCCTCGTTGCACTTGACCCGCTTCGTGCGGATCCTGGCCTTGACTGTGGTCCACCCCTTGCTATCCCACCCCATCAGTGGGTAGCTAGAGATTGGAAGAGTGTCTCCACTCTTGAGAATGATATGGTATGCCGGACTGACACGGCACGTCTGCAGCGCCACTGCATACTCCTTGGCATCCTTCTCATTGCTGACGATCTTGCGGGCGAACTCGAGGCAGGACTCCATGTTGGTGTTAGATGAGACAGACATTTTAGATTGCTTCCTACTCTTTTTCCTTTTTTAGGCGCAGATCCATTTTGGACGATCTACAGCTTCTCGGCGGTCAGCAACTTCATTTCCACATGCGCCGACTCCATTTCCTTCACAAACAAACTCATTGCATAGGGCATGGCCAGCTTGTCGGAGCTCGTATCCAGTCGCCCAGTCTCCTTGTCAAACTGAATTTCAGCTCCATCGGACCGATCCATAAAACTTTCGTGAAGGAACTTGGACATGCCGTGGGCCAACATTCCATCGCGCTCCATCTCTCCAATGGCCAAACCGCCGCCCTGGGCGCGACCGTGGAGAGGCTGGTGGGTCAGCAGCGTCTTCGGACCAGTCGCACGGTAATTGATCTTGTCCTCTACCATGTGCTTGAGGCGCTGGTAATAAATAGGTCCCATGAAAATATCCGCTTCCATCATTTCGCCGGTCTCGCCATTATACAAGGTTTCGTGACCGTGCGGCTCAAATCCTCGCAAGATCATTTCCGTCCTCAGATCACTCACACGCTTAGATGTCGTAAAGGGTGTTGCATCAATGAACGTGCCAATTTGAAGACCGAGTTTATTGCTCATGGCTTCCAGCAGCTGGCCGATGGTCATGCGAGTAGGCAATCCGTGAGGATTAAACAGCAGATCAGGGCGCACACCCTTGGCGGTGAAGGGCATGTTTTCTTCGTCCATGAGCTGACCAACGGTGCCCTTTTGCGAATGACGGGACGCCATCTTGTCGCCCGGAACCGGCGACCGCTCCTCCACAATGCGGATCTTGACGCCATTGGTGCCGTCGGGCATGGAATACCGATAAATGCCATCCACCCGACCATGCTGACCCCGCTTGGGAAGTTCCGACGCATCACGCCATCCCTTTTCTTGTCCCTCGGAATCCGTGATGGGCGTGACAATACCTACCAGCACCGTCTTTTCATCCACAATTGAATTCAGCTTGATCACTCCATCGGCATCCAGCATTTCGTAGGATACATCTTCCTTGCGCTTCACAGAGTCCATGAACTTGGGATTTGTTGCAGGATTAGCAATCATGGTGCGAATGGGCGGCTTCACCGAAGGATCCAGCAGGGACTCGCGAATATCGTAGGAGTGGAAATAGTGGGTCCGGAACAGTCCCCGCTTGAGTGCGGCCTTGTTGATAATAACCGAATCCTCCTGATTGTGCCCACCATAGACCGTAAAGGCCACCAGCACATTCTCGCCATACGGCATGCAGCCACCGGCACCCATGATTTCCCGATACATCCACGTATGAGAGAGCGGCTTCTGCGGGTTCACTGTGATGGACGCAATGGTGTCAAAACGCTTGTTGTAGTTTGTATGGTACCACGCACACGCCTGTTTCTGCTGAGCAGTGGCAAAGTTGTTGCGCGTTCCTGGATTGTGGTCCAGAAAAGGAACCAAGTTGGACATTGGGGAAATGCAAAAGGACATGTGGATCTCCGACTGCAGCTTGGGGTGAAAGGGTTCCAGTGAAAGCCGAGAGACACCCGACTCTGCTGCATCTACATAGTCCATCAGCTTCATCAGATCAACCCATGTCTTGGCTGCCATCACCTGATCCTCGGTGACGCCTTCGCGGTACACGGGTCGGATCGGCCGACCTGCGTCGCAGGTGATGGTGTAGATGTTCTCCAGACGGTTCCAGGCAAGGCTGACATCAAACCGAAGCTCGCCGCTACGGCGGAGGGCCACCAGCTTGCTATGGAGCTCCTCCGTGTCCTTGACGCAGAGGCCAACCAGGTCAGAATTCACATAGACCCGGGTCCAAGTCGGATCCCAGGTAGAGGGATGAATATCCTCAATTCTGCGAACAAACCCGAGCTTGAAAAGAGCGTCGCGAACAAGAGGCGAAGGGAATGCCGTGGAGACACGCGCCAGGATTGTCAGTGCCTTCAGGTGTCCGACACCCGAACCGTCCGGCGAATCAATAGGACACATGAGACCGAACTGCGACGCATACAGCCGACGAGGAGGCGCAGTGTTCATGGATGGATCAATCTGCAGAGATGTGCGACGAAGCTGAGACAGGTAGCTAATATAGGAGAGCCGACTTAGTTCCTGCGCAATGCCATCACGGCCTCCCCACTGACCCTTGAAGGATTTTGTGAACCCATTCATCAGCCGATAGCGCTTCCAATAGGTACCCACGGTCTCCCGCTCCACAAGCTTGGACAAATTGCGTCCCTCGTAAGTCTTGCGCTCATACTGCACACGAGAGTCCAGCTTGAGAAGCATCTCCTGGGCCGTCTCGCGGTAGAGACGACGGAACTCCTGAAACATCAGATTTCCCGAGGTGTCAAACCGCTTGTACTCAAGGTTATCGCGATCGGACGGAGGCTTGCGTTCAAGGGACACGTCAATTGCCATCTTGACCATCTGAGCAAGAAGGTAGGCCTTGCGACGGAACAGGACACCAGGATTGTCAGACTTTTCAATGTGAGGAAACATCAGCTCATAAATATTCTGAATGACCTCGGACCGATACTTGCGCTTGGTCAGGCGCTCAAGAACCTCAAGGTTGGATCCAGCCGTCTCAAGAAATTGAACGTGGCTGAGAATGATTTGCCGAATGGTGTCGTCGTAGGCAATCCGGTCGGGATCGGGCACACCGGCCAAAATGAGATCGTAGATATCGTGGTCTGTGGTCACGCCCAATGCCGCAAAGACGCTCATCACGGGGACCGGATCCTGAAACCCAGGCAGAGTAATGACCAGAGATCGCTGGTTCAGCTGCTTCTCGGGATTTGATCGCTTCGGGTCGTCAATGACCCCAGACGGCGGCCCGAGCACGAGGTAATGCGAATACGGTCCCTTGGATGCATCTTCAGAAACCGACTTGATGCCGACATACGTCTCCTTTTCCCCCCCAAACTTCTCTGTTTGGACAAACTTGTCCTCCGCCGCTTCACCCTGCGTCTTCTCATCCACATTCTTCAGCGAGGCTGCCGATCGGTTGCGAATACCCGAATACATCATGTTGTTGCCAAGAAGCTCCTGGGTCAGCAGAACCCGCTCCTTGCCATCAATGATGAAATAGCCGCCCAGCTCGTAGAGACACTCGCCGATCGGGTACCCGTCCATGGCCGTCAGGTAGCACGGCTTGCTACGAAGCATCAGCGGGATCTCACCAATGACGATATTCTCAAACGTCTTTGTCTCCACCGGGCCATCGGCAAAGACATACTCAAACACCACGTCGGCTGTGAATTTCAGAGCGTAGCTGATGTTGTCTAGGCGGCACGCATGGGGAACAATCGGCGCACCGTGCTCATCCACGGGAGCCTCAAAGGAGATCTTGGAGCCGTCCTTTCCACCGATATAGACACGAATGTAGCGGGTCGGCTTGTCCTTCTCCACGAGCTCAAGCTGGTAGGGATTTGAGACCTTGACAAAGGTCGGAATGCTCGTATCCAACATTGCGTTGAACGATGCAAGGTGATGATCAACCAGCGGGAAGCTCGTGTCTTGGAACAGTGTCCTAAGCACGTGTCTAGGACCCTCCATTGTGTTTGAGAGCAGTAAGCATTTTCTCTGGAAAGACGAAGAAGGAGTATGTGGAGTGAAACCCGCCGTCCCGAGTTCCTCTCGCAGGTCATGGGGCACACAGAGGTGAAGGAGCGTTTGTCAGCGTATCTTTCCAAGAAGCCCTACAGAGACGTCCTTCTTCTTCATGGCCCGCCGGGCATAGGAAAAACAACCATGGCGCTGGCTGCTGCTCGTTCGGCGCAGATGGAGCCGCTTGAGATAAATGCAAGTCAGTCCATGCGCAGCCACGAAGATGTGGCTCAGCTGATTAATTCGTGTCGTCATACACGTACTTTGACATCCCTCATCCGAGGAGATGATAAAGCCATGTGTCTAATTTTAGATGAAGTGGACGGATCGGATCCCCATGCGCAAAAGAAGCTGTCCGAGTGGATGACGGGCAACGATCGGCGTGTCCCGGTGATCATGACCTGCAATGAAGTTCCCCGCATCATGAAGTCTGTAGAGCGGATTGCTCTGGTCAGGTGCTTCCCTCCAAAGCCCTCAGATCTTCAGGGGTTATTTCCTGGAGAAGATGCTGCAGAACTTGCCAAACGATTCAAACATGATGTTCGTCGGATCCTGCAGTTTCTGCAGTATGGTTCATCGGATTCGCTCCCACAAGCCACGCGGCCAACCGATTGCTCACCGGAGGTGTCGTGTATCCTGGGGCAGAAGCTGTGGGTGCAGGAGGACCTGCTGTCCGGACATCATGGCGGCAAATCGGGCAGTGGACGCTCTGAGTGAACCACTCGGAGATGCAGTCAGTATGAAAAGAATGACCGCAGTGCGTGAGACGTGTATGCGACGGAGCAAGTGCATCCTGGCAAATGGCGCAATTGTTAGACGCTGCCTCCGGAACCGTAACCGTCTCTGTTGCCGTCGCAAGCTGGGCCGCCGACGGACGAACAACAACCGGATCGTCCCACCCAACGGGGAAGGTCAAAGGAATTGTCGCAGTATACTGAACCGTTCGGTTCCTCTGCATAGACTGCATGCGCAGAATGCTCATGACCATTGCGTTGCTCCGCTGATGGGCGGCCAGAAGAGACTCGCGATGCGACGTTAAAAAACGAAGGGTCTGATAGAACTGCCGATCCGATTCAAACATACTGTGAAGAACATCCAATGTGTTGATCTGCTCGTCGTCTCCCATTGGTATTGTTTCGCAGGGTGTGCGAAAGCTATTTCCGGACAAAGGCGTCCATGGGTCCCCGAACTGCGGCCTTGACCATCTTGCTCAGCAGGGGTGATCCCAGGAACATCATTGTCTCCAACTGATCCGCCTTCTTGTCCAGCACGGCAAGTGTAGCCTCCTCCTCGTCCTTCAGCTTCTCCATAAATCGCGCATACATTGCTGAGTAACTCTCCTTCGTGGGCGGCTTGTATCCCTCCAGCTGCTCAATACACAATGCAAAGAGCTGGGCCACGGGGTTCTGGACCTGATTTGTAACATAGAAGTTGACATCCGGCTTTAGCTTGTGGGCTCGCACATAATCCACGTGCTCAATTCGGTCACCCTGCTTGGCCTTGTCCTTGTTCTCGGCCACATAGATGAACTGCACGCGATCACCAACCTTGGGCGCCGTGCCCGGATCGCGTGATTCCATGCGATCTGCTAGCTTTCTATGAGCAAGTGAAGAGTCGGGCATTGTAAGTCCGAACTGCAGAGCATACTCCTTGACCCTATGAAAGGATGCCTTTGCACCATTGAGTTCGTCGTGTTTCCCCGAGCTTTTGTGCTTTCGGATATCTTCGGGGACAGTTGTAACATAGTCATCGCGCAGAGACTTGCTAAGAATGAACTTTTCAATGGGAATCTTATTGTCCAGAATTCGGACCAGCATGTCCTTGACAAACTCCTGGGACTTGCGAATGTCTCGCTCCAGCAGAAGAATGTCCAGCGCACCTCCAAAGACATCCTTGACAATTGGCGCATTGTCTCGCCGCTTCAGAACGACACCCATGGTCATTCGCTTCGCCTTGGCAGGGTTCGGATCCTCTTCATACTTCATTCCAACGTATCGCTTGCGACAGAAGAGGATGAACGGATAGAATGTCTTCTCATACGCGATCTTGTAGGGCTTTCGCATTTGCCTTGAGATGGACGCTCCGCACTCAATACCCATTCGGATGGATTCGGCAACACTCTTGGTTGGAAACTTGACAAAGATGGAGTCTGTATCTCCGTAGACCACGTCTCCTCCAAACTCGCTTTCGGCGACGCTTCGGGCGAACTGGAGAGCTCGGCGCCCAGCGGCTGTGGTACAGGCGGCGACGTAGACGTTCCGGATGGGAGAGGTCCGAGCCCCAGCCTGTCCATAAACGGAATTTGCAACGACCTTGTAAGCAAGCTGAAGACCGTTAAACACAGATCTCTGAGCCTCATCATACTGTAGATCCTCCATCTTCTGTTTGAATTCCTTGCGCTTCTTGAGCAGGATCTCTAGCGTCTTGGGCAGAACACCTTGCGTCATGGGATTGTCATTCGGCTGGACAAAGGTACATACGGTCTTGCCGGTGACCTCATCACCCTCCTTATTGTCATACTCAATCTCCTCAAAGACATAGCCCTTTTCCTCCAGGGCCTCAATCTCCTCCTTCTTCAACCCACATCGCTGCATCGTGAACCCCTCAGTGTCCATGATCTTCGTGGAGACCCACGTGTCCGGAGACAGATTGTAGGCAATCATGTTCGTCGGATACAGGGAGTTGAAATCTAAAACAGAGACCGGTTGGTCAAGGTACATTCCAATCTTGGGCGAGAGGACAATGGCACCCTCATAGCCGACACCTTCGCCCTCCACCACCTCCATAGTCCGAATGATCTGATCGCGCTGAGAAGCGTAATATACCACGGCCGAGAAGATCTTGATGCCCTGACCCCGGGTCAGCACAAACTGCATCGGGACTTTGCAGACATCCGCCATTCCGCGTGCATTGACAATCGTATCCAGCTTGCCCATCAGCGTGGCCACCAGGTCGCAATCCTGAATACAGTACCGAGCCACGCGGGCTCGTCCCTCAGGCCCACCGCGACGATGAAGATCAAACATCTCCTGCGGAGACACATCGTCCTTAGAGAACGACCACTCCAGGTGCTTCATCTGCTCAGGGGTGAATTCCGTAAAGAGCTCCCGATCGCAGCGAATACGAAATCCCTTGGACGAGACATCCCAGACCTCAAACTTCTCTCCATCATAGACCGGATCGTTCGTGTTGCCGACCAACTCAAAGCGGACGTAGTTGCCCACTCGCAGACCACGCGTGCTCTTGGTGGTCACGAATGTGTGAGCATAGGAGATCACCTTGTCACGAAGAAACGTAAAGGCCACATTGTCCAGCTTGAAATTATCCAGATTGTGCTCTCGGCGCATGTTCAGCAGAAGGTCAATCCCCAGCCGACCGCGCAGAGTAAAGTATCGCAGGTCAAACTTCCCCGCAGCCAGCTCGGTCTTTTGCGTAGCGAACTTGGTCTCGCCCCAGTCACTCGTCTTCTTACGAGACAGCTCAAATGCATGCTCAATACCCAATGCCTTCAAACGTCCCTCAATGTAGGCGTCATCAAAACCAAAGATGTTGTAGCCGCACAGAATATCGGGATTACGAGCGCGGATCTCCTCGGCAAACTGAAGGAGCATATCCGTTTCCGTGTCACATGACACAAACTCAACCGTGGCGTCCCCCGAGTCCGCCACCTCTCCGAGAACAAAGACCACGCGTGCTGTCGGCGTGATCATGTCTGTGGATCGGCGATACGAGACACCAATCTGAATAATCGGATCCTTCGAGGCCACGGGAAACTGATTGGAGTCGCCCGCCGGACACATCTCCAAATCATAAGACGCTACGAGCAGAGGAATGTTTGCTTCGCAGGTCTCCACGTCCTTGTAGTTGCAGGTGTAGAAGGCATCCACATAATACGTGGGCTCTCCCTCCTCATCCTCAGGAATATCCATCTCTGTCGCCTTGCCAAACTTCAGAGGCGATGCCGGACCCAGATGCTTCTCGTGAAAGAAGCGAAGGAAAGGCGGCAGATTGCTCTCGTACTGAATGCCCTTGATGGCCGACTTGGCAGCCTTGAAGGAGGCCAGCGTCTCAAACTCCACCTTCCACACATTTGCGTGCTTGATATCATTGAAGCCATTCATCGTGTCATACTTCTTAACCTGGGTCACGACAGGATACGGGTTCTCCGTGATCTTCTTGCTTACCTTGAAGGCATAGACCTCCTTGCCCTTGTCAGGACCAAACTTCTGCACCCACTTCTTGTTGGATGCCTCGTAGACTGCAAATACGTCGGGCTTTTCAGATGTAAAGAAATATGGCCGGAATCCAGTCAGGCGCACACAGGCAACCTGCTTGTTCTCAAGGCGGCCGAAGACATCAATTACGTAGGCTCCATTCACATCGTGCTCATGCCAATCAACAGGTTGAAGGATCATGTCAGGCTGTTGTTCTTTACCTTGAAGTCTCTCTGTCCGTTTTTTCTGTGCGACAAGGTAAGAGATGTTCTCCACAAATCCTATAGACTGGTTTAACGCCCCGACTCGCATCCGCTCGGATGAATATGACATGGCGGCCAAGCAGGTTGGCAATACCTCCACACTCACTCGCCAGACAACGGGTATGGAGGCGGCTTGCTCGGACACGCTCAACCCGGCGTCGGCCATGGCGGATCAGCCCGGCTTCATTGCTCGCGGTGGGTTCGGTCAGCCTGGAGGTGGCTGCGCGGTGGATGCCAATACGGAGCTGAAGTGGGGCATCCCCGGTGCGTGGCGCCAAAAGGGCAAGCACGAGCTCTGGGCCCGTCCGTTTGCCACAACCCCCAATCTTGGTGGCGGCGAGCCGACGGCGGTGGATGACGAGTCGCACCTCATTCACTCGGCCATGATCCGCAACCGCAAGCAGACAAAGACGGTCATGGACAGCACGATCCCCAACTTTTACCAGCCGCTCATTGATATCAAGCAGTCTGAGTATTCGAATCCCAACAACTGGATCTACGATTGGACGCGCGGCGGTGACGCAACGCGCCTGGTTCAAACAAAACGTGTTGATGTGTCATAATAATGAAGCTTGTCTTCTTTGCTGGGAGGATGCCCGACTTGTGCGGTGCATTTCTCCACGATATTGATCTTGCAATTGAACTGGAAAAGAGAGGCCACGATGTTGTCTTTATGGCCCTTGAAGTACCAAAGGTAGGTGTGAATGGCGGAACCTATCGAGGATTTAAGTACATGCACTTCTCGGCAGGGGGCGCGTACTTGGATGTCAGTCAAGGATGGATTTGTCCCCACGCTCCAGCTCTGCCGGAGGTTCGCAAGCTGAATGCCCGTGGCTACAATCGGCCAATTCTGGCCACATGCCACTACGATGGAAACTACTTGGCCATCATTCGGAACAATCCGGGTCGCAAGATCCAGTGGGTTGAGATGATGATGTTCATCAATTCCATCATGGAGCCCAACTACAGGAAAAACGTAGATCCCTGGCCTCCGAATGTTGTCCGCACGGCGGTTGTTCGGCCTCTGATGCACGAGAACAAGATCAGAATTGACGAAGAGTTTCAGGGAGACTGCATTACTCTCGTCAATGCCAATCAAAACAAGGGCGTGGCCCAGTTCATTGCTCTGGCTCGCCACATGCCGGACCGTAAGTTTCTGGGTGTCATTCCCTATTATGGGGAACTCACACTTCCTCCGGCTCCGGACAATATTGAGTGGATTCCGTTTGACGACGACATTCGCAACATTCTCAAACGAACTCGGATTCTTGTGATGCCGAGTTACTATGAGAGTTTTGGGCGCATTGCCGTTGAGGCCATGTACAATGGAATTCCCGTGATCTACTCCAAGCCCGCAGCCAAGCCCAAGTATCCGGGCGGAAGTACAGAAGGCGTCCAGTCTTGGATTGTTCCTGCTGGGATTGCCTGTGACCGGGAAAAGACCGAAGAGTGGGCAGAGTCCATTGTCAGTTTGGACGACGAACCTACATATGTCGCTCGGTCAGAGCAGAGCAAGGAGCACATTCGGTCAATGAACCTGTTTACCGAGGGGGCTCGGATTGCGGGGTTGGTTGAGCAGTTTGTTCGTGACTATCCGGTGAAGATCCAGACGGTTCAGCAGCAACAGGAACAACAGCAGCCGCAGCAGGTGGCACAGAAGCTTGTGCAACCGACGGGTCGGATAGGGTTTTCGAATGGGCGACTGAGACTACAGCGTTAACCTTGTCTTGCAACCAACGCCCCCGCGCACATAGAGCAGCCTGCTCGGGGTCCATTCCCGTGTCAATCGTCGGCTTGGCAGGAATATATTTGGCGCCCGACGTAACCGGGTTTGCGGGCGTAAGAGCAACAATGGCATCCACAACTGTCTCGTGCATGAGCAGGGCGCGGTTGGCTTCCTCCCGCGTGCATCCTGTCATGTGCTGAACCATGCTGACGTCGTCCATCTTTTTCTTGATTAGTTGTAATACCTGAAGATGCGTTTTATTGAAGATCTGTGCCCGCCTGCTCTGCTCTACGCGATTTTCCTGGCCATCCAGCTTGGGTTTGATGCCTCCCTGGGAATGTGGGCGACATTCTTGATCAAGCTGGTCCTGGGTCTGGCAGTGGTCCTGGTGCTGGATATGTTCTGCGGTATCGGTCTTGGCGGTGTCTCGTGGTTCCTGGTGGCGGCTCCGTTTATCATCACCTCGCTGGCTACGGCGATTGCGATGGGGACCAATTTTGACGAGATTGTCGTTGGTCAAGTTACGAAGGAGGGGTTCCTTGCCGACAAAAAAATGGAACTTGTTCCGGCAGCGTCAAATGAGATAAGCTAAAATGATCACTGCTTTCTTCTTCGCCGTTCGTATGTACAATGCTCTCTACGCCTTCATCGCCTGGCTGCTGGGCCCGCCTGCAAAGGATCACGCAATCAATTACCATGTCCTGTCGGATGACTTTGACATTGACGATCTCGCAGAGATGGATCGTGTTCCCGAGGACACGATTTACATTGAGGAGTGGGTCAAGCCAGGCCGTAAGCGTTGTGTGCTCTTCTATGAGGGAGAGGAGATCACGCGCGAGACATTTGATCCCTTTGTTGACGAGCCGCATGTTCCCTGGATTTGGATCGGAGACAAGAAGACTGAGGTTGACCTCACACACGCCATGCAGAAGTATATGGCTGTCGGCAATACAATTCGCCTAGACCTTATCCTTCACATGATCCAGGTCCACTACGACACGGAGATTATGTATGTGGATGCTCGGACATTGGAGGAGGTAAAGTTTCCGGCGTCGGGAGTAAGGATCGTTGCTACAAATGACAACAAGAATACCGTTACCCCTTGAGCCGTTCAAGACTGCTGAACGATACATTCAACTTCAAGCAAAGTGTGCTCCTGACTCGTGGATGCAAACTGCCCAAATGATCAGCGACATGATTCTCATGCCGATCATACTCATCTTTTTCATCTTTATGCGGATTGCTGATCCACTCACAGTTGCCATGAACGGTATGAAAGCATACCAAGCATGGAAAGACTATATCGAGTATACGCAACTTCGGTTTGAGGTTCAGGCGATGCTGCTGTATTGCAAGTCTGTTGGCGGGCCGTTTATTGTGACCAACGACCCAAAGTATATGCCCTATGTATACGCCGATGCTGTTTGCCGGACGTCCTAGCGGGTTCCCTCAGGAATGGCAAAGGCACCGCCCGGGGGCAGATTGGACGGGTAGGCCGAGTGATTGGCAATGCCGCTCACCCCGTTTCCTGTGAACGAATACCCAACCCCCGCAACCGACCCGCCACCCCGCATCGTGCGACGGCGACGGCTCTTGTGCTTGCGAGAGCGACGGCGACGGCCGCCCATCGGCTTGTAGGCAGCACCACCAGCCGCAGATGTATCATTCGGGACATACTCCAGAGACCCAACGGAAATCGGGGCACCTACGCCATACCCATTTCCACCACGCATCTTACGATGACGACGGCGGCGCGTGCCACCAATTGCTGAACACACCATTTACTCTACACTCGGAAGATAAACGCCAATTGTTCCTGGAACACTGTCATATTGTTCATACCCACGAACGTGAGTGCCTACCGGCGCATTGGCAATCGGCATCAATGCAACAAGGTCCGGAAAATGAAAGAGTTCCAGTAATTCGGCAATCTTGGCCTGACGATCGGCAAAACTGAGTGTTTCGTGAATACGAGTTCCATTCAAGACCAGGACATCATATAGGACATACATCTTGGGCGCCAGTCGAATGACTCGAAAAATGGTATCACAACAGAGTCTCTCATCCATGACCAGGGCCAAACTCTCCGGGCGTTCTCCCTTTGCATTAGTAAAGTATGCGTGGGCATTGCCATTAGAATCATGTGTCAAGTAAATCCATCCGGGTGTTCCACTATACTGAGGCACCTGACATGGGTCCGAGATTGGGGACCCCTTCCTTGCCAGAGGAGACAGCCGATAGGAGGCTTTCATACGTTGGAACATTTGTAGTCAAGGCTATTTCCTTCTCCTTGGGCGCTTCGCTGAAAGCGGGCTGAGACGTGCGAGCCGGACCGGGATCACGTGTATCCACGGGAGGAGGCAGCTTCGTTGTCACCAGAGGAACCTCCGGCTGGATCGGGGGTGCAGGCGGCTCCTCAAACCTTACCGTCGGTGCGGGTGCGGCCACAGGCGCAGGTGCGCGAGCAGGGGGATACATCGTCTTGACAACGTAGAATACGGCAATGTGAATGAGTGCGACCATCAGCAGAGTAGAGGTTCCTACAGACAGAATGCTCCAGACGTCCATTTACATATTCAAGACCTTTTCTAGTCATAGAACAAACCGCAATGTCCGACACCACGCAGACAGTTACTACAGAGGAGGTGAAGGCCGTCGTCCAGGAGCCGGAAGTGGTCGTCAAGGCAGAGACAGCCGTTGCCGCCGTGGTGGCGTCGGCTGTCCCGGATGCGCTGAAGGCCGATGTGGAGAAGATCGTCAAGGATGTTCTCAAGGCCGCCATCAAGGAGCTTCTGGATGACCTGAAGAAGTCGCCCCTGGCCAAGCTGGACAAGGATGGTGATGGCGTCATCTCTGCGGCGGAGGTCAAGGATGCCGTCAAGGAGCAGGCTCAGAAGCTCGGCTGCGCGCCGTCCTGCACGATCTCCTGAAAAAAGAACACTGCATCCCCAACCTCCTCCTTCCAGACCCGAGGGGAGGCCGAGTATAAGGTAAGAAGCACCGTCTCCACGTGATAGACCCGCGAAAACACACCCGCCTCATGCGGCCGACTGAAAAAAGCATAGGTTCCATCGGGGTTGACCTGGATGACCTCTAGCGTCTTTTCATATTCATTATACTTACCAAAGCCGGTATACAAATATCGGGTTTCGTACGTTGTGCCCTTTTGCGCAGAGTAGGGCAGAGGGACCTTTGTTTGAATCGTAATCTTCATTATTATACCGGCACGGTGTTTGCGAAAACCAGAGCCGTCAGCTTGGTCTCGTCGGCAATCATCTCATTCATGTCCTTCACTGCGCCGGCAATCCCAGTGTAGATAATCTCCCACTTCTCAGGATCATTCGTATACTTGGTCGTGCGCGTGCGGCCATCGGGAAAGGACTCCACCAACTCAGACTCCGAAGCACCAGACAAGTTCATATACACCCGAAGCTGGATCTCATCATACATCGGGACGCTAGCCCACGTACGAGTACGGGCCTTGGAATCCACAATACGATTGTGCTCCTTGACATATCCATCCGTGCGACCCACAAGCTTGAAGGTTCCACAGTCCTTGCGGAAGGTCTTTGTATTTCGTTCTGTGACAACCACCTCCTTCTCCTTCTCGTAGGTATCCAGGATAGCCGCCTCATTGTTGGTGCCGCGCTGGCGCTGAACTGCGCCCCGCACCTCGCTCACAAGCATATCCTGAACATCCTTGGCCAGCTCAGAGTGCCGGAGTGCAACGACCATCCGAGCCCGCGTCTCCACATCGGCCAGCGTATCCTGAATGTCCGTCTTTCCAACACAGGCACGAACGCCAGCACCCACGATATCTTGGACAGCCGCACTCGCCAGAACAATGCGCTTCAGCTTGCTCGTAGACGTGCGACGCTCGCGTGTCTCAATATCGGTCATGCGATACTTTGTGGGAAGGTGCTTGGACATGAGGTCATACATGACCTCGTGCGGGGGCTGGAAGCCATGGAGACCGATGAGACCCGCGACCTTTGAGGCAGAGATTTCAGGGATGTAGGGCAGCATTTTGAGCATAGATACTATTTGTGACCTGCGAAAAATTGGTTCCATTTTGGCTACGCAAAGCTCTTCTGCATCCGGACAATCGCATCAATCCAGCCTGGCATCCCCTGCAGAACATTGGAGACAGCCAGCGTATTGCCGGAAACAACCGTAGCGTCGAATGTCGTTCCTTCACAGACAATCAGGACCGCGGCAATGAGGAGATGCTGTTTGGTCTTTGCATCGGTCGGGCTCCATCTCAGGCAGTACATTTTGTACAAGACATCAATCACCGGCCGAGCGGTTGCTTGGGTCTGCTTACGGACGGCGTCCCAGAACATCCAGACTGGGTGGGCTCCGTGGGGCTCGGACACGAACTCGTCAAAGCGATTGGCAAAGATGAGGGCCTGCTTGGCCTGCTTCTTGTGCTCGCGACAGTATGCAAAAACCCATGCCATCCAGTACAGTGCACGAGTGGCATCTCGGACATCAGATCGCAGACAGTAGATGAACTCATTGAGAGGAACGGCCACCGGGAGAGGATCCGCGGGACGAAGCGAGAGCCTGGCGAACAACTGGGACGGAGCCTTGAGATGTTCCTGAATGGTCTGAGGGTCAAAATCATGCAGTGGCTTGATTGTAGGAAGAGGCGGCAATTTGTTCTTTCGGCATCCGGCGAGGGTCGCCGCCACTTCGCAGATCAACGTACGGACATCAATATTGTTGCGAATAGACGTCATGGTCCCAACTGTAAATGTGCTCTCAATCGGCGCATACCGTTCATAAGCCGAGGCCAGATAAAGAAACACATTGGGGTTTGCGCGGTTGATGTGAAGGGCGGCAGCATCAAAGAGAGTTGCCCATAAGCTATGAACAAGTCCAGAGCAAAGAAGTTCAAGCGACCAGTAGCATGCGTAATCTGCATGACCAAGCTGCACGTTTTGAAGGAGAACCCTCACGACGTGCGAACGGGGATGTCCGCAGAATGTTGTTTTTTGAAAGTCAGCTACACTGCGGGAATCACTCACTTCCATTGTGTTGTTCTTTTAGTTGATCTGACTAGGTTATACGCGTGGGGCGGCGGGAGCGGCCAGTGCCTTGAAAAATCCAGCAAACGGGTCCTCTCTCGGAGGTCTTATGGGGACCTCTGACCGAGTAAACCGACGAATGAGAAGGATGATGCAAAGAAGGGTCGCAATCGCGATCATCCAATTCAGAACTGTATTCACCCATGAAGACGTCGCCTGAGCCGCTTCCGCTTGATTCTTCTTGTCTATATTGATTTGGTTCTTAATGTTATCTACCTGTTTCTGAAAGGTTCTAACCGAGAACGCCAGATCATCCTTGACCGTCAATACCTTATCTCTGAGTCCGTTAATGACCTGAATTGTAGAGGCCTGTTCGGCCCGCTTTGCCTGTAGATTTGTGTATTGTGAAACAAGACCATCAATCACCGGCTGGGCTTCCGTATTGGCAATACGCTGCTTCTCCGTTTCAACCCAAGCATCACCCTGCGTCAGAGTGTAATAGGCAACGCGGGCATTTTCATAGGCCGTCTCTCCTGCCGGAGTACCGCGAGCATTCTCGGCCGCCTGGAGCGCAGCAAATGCCGTTGAGATCTGGACATCCTTGGAAATCCCTGCATCAGCTACGGCCTTCTTTGAATTGAAATCATCAATCGCCTTTTGATATGCCTGCTGCTGAGCAGTTGGAAGGGCCTTATAACCAATGTTTGACTGAAGAGCAGGTTGAGTTGGCGTGGCTTGTCCACCGGCCATGTACACCGGAGCTGTGGTAAGCACGAAGGTTATCTTTGGGTCAGCCGTGTATGTGCAGGAAAGAACCTGTCCCGACGATGTCAGGTAGTACCCCTGTGACTCCGGACACCGCACCATGCATGAGGTTCCGGATGGAGTAAAGTCAAATTCAATAGGACACGACGGAGTTCCTCCCATTATCTACTAGATAGATAGATTCCCACTGACGCCCCAACACAAAGCGTCAGAAAGACAATGTAGGACGCATACTGCGATGGAATGACCATAAACTCAACAAGGGCCAAGAGGATCGTAAAGAGAACTGTCTGAATAACATCCATGCTGCGGGGATGAAGAATTGTCTTTTTCAGCTCTGCGATTGGAGCGGGCTGCACGTGGCGCTCCTTGAGACTGTTGGCCACCTCCTTTAGTTTGGTGCTTACATCCGACTCTACCGCATAGCCTGCATATTGGGACCGGATGCTTTCGTAGCTGTCTGTCATTGTTTAACGATTAGGAACAAAACTCTTGAAAGCACCCAGGATCGGCATGATCACACGAACGTCGCGGCTCGCTTGCATGTCGCGCCATCCCAGAAGACTGGGCTTCGCCGCCTGATTTTGGCTTGCATACGGGGCAATGGTGCTAGACATACGGACAAAGCGGGTGAATTCAGACGCATCGCCAACCATTGCACGACGAACCGGAGGGTTTACCTGTCCAAAGGGAGACGTGGGCATTTTGTTTTAGAAGAGGGAATATAATGAGCGGAACGGGAAATACAAAGAAGAAAGATCACGAAGCCACGGCCGGACCTGGTGCGCCGCCTCCGATCCAGCCCATACAAACTGCAATTCCGCCTGAGCTTCAGGCTGCTGTCGCTGCATACAGATCAAACTACGCAGCCTATACAGTGACGGGCAATGCGTCTTACAAGACTGCATATGAGAATGCCATGACCGCGATCAACAAGGCCGTTTCGGATGCGTCGGCTGTGGCAGCCGCGAATACATCCTACATTCAGAACTTCATTTCCTCGTACCAAAACACCACGGGAGACATTTCACATCTTCAGGCGCAGTCTGAAGATATTCAGAAGCAAGGGCCGGCCCTTCAAAATACCCTTGCGCAAGAGCAGCAGCTTCATTCTCACACGGTTGCCGTTGCCGATGAGACGGCTCTCTACGTGAAGGCGGCCATTGTGTTTGGACTGCTCATTGCCGTGGGCATTGTTGGGACTTTGTAGGCTCCACTACGCATTAGCATAACAAAAAAGAAGAGAGCGGCAAATCCCAGAGCAAGCGCATACCAGAAAAAGGTTGACCGGAACACTGCATCCTCCTGTGTCTGAAGCATGTGAAGTGTATTGTATTGATCCCGCTGTTCCCTCATGATCGACGCGTCATTTTGAATGCTCACGAGCTGCTGAAGCAGAGAATCTCGGTAAGCGGTAATGTTCGCGGCATTGCTCTTTGTCTTGGCCAAGATCTCGGCCATTGAATGCAAAAGGGCGGCAAGTTCGCCGTTTAGCTTTTGAATCTGAGGAAGCTTCGCGGGATCATTCGCGCCTTTCAGCGAGTTATACGTTGCGAGTTTTGCTTCGTACGACGTCTCTAGATCCTCCATTATTACTGAGCGACATTTACATCCTCAACACAGTATCGGTAGTAGAAACTCCGCCCCGCCGTGTCCGAGTGGCGAGTCACCTCAATGACATCACCCGGAATAGCTCCAATCCACTTGATCATCGTATCCTGCGAATCAATCCACGGCAGCTGGTTCTCCGGATCCGAAATCTTAAAGGTCTCCAAGACAGTCGTGCGCTCAGCCTCGGTAAGAACACGGTGCGGCATGGCCATCCGGTGGGTCGTAATATCAAACTGCAGCTGCCAAATGTGGAAGAGGGCAAGACGCTTCTTTGAATGAGACTTTGCCACCCGAAGCACATTCTCGGACGGCGGGCTCATGGCCACAATAACAATTCCATTCGTATGTGTGTTCTCATCGGCAAAGGTCAGGACGTTCGTAATGTCAGTGGAGAGGATCTTCTCCTTTTGGCTGAAACAAACAAGAACGGCACCAATCGTATAGAGCGTCATCTTCTCCATCTTCTTGGAATCGCTTGTGAGTCGCTCGGTGGTGGTCTCAAGCTTGCGGCGCCCGAGCATGATGCGAAGAGTATCAAGTGCCTTGTCCTCCATTGTGATATCTGCTCTCTTACAAACTACGACATTCGTTTTTTTCGGGACTTTGAACAATGAAGCAGTGGGTCTGGTTCTTTATCGCAGTTGCCGTTTTAGCGTATGCCCTCAAGCTGATTGGCATGGAGGGGTTCTACGGCGGCAGCCCCGAGTCCAGGTTTATTGATCGTAGCCAACAACAACGCGCAATGTCTCTGGAGGATTCGTCGTATGCCCAGCGCACCAACCACTTCGTCCAGGACAATGGCGTGGGTGAGGCACTTGGCGCAGACACACCCTGGCAGGTAAATCAGTTTAAGAGCCGTATGTGAGAAGAACCAATGACATCTAAAACAAAGATCCCAAAAGCCCTCCGCGAGCAAGTATGGTTAGTTTGTGTGGGACCCAAGTTCCAAACAAAGTGCAAGGTCTCGTGGTGTACGAATACCATGAACGTGTTTGATTTTCAATGCGGGCACAATGTTCCCGAAAGCAAGGGCGGAAAGACAGATGTAAAAAATCTGATCCCCATTTGCTCTCGCTGCAATCTCTCAATGGGAAATCAGTATACAATTGACGAATGGACCCGTAAGTTTTCTGCGCCTCGGGTGTCTTGCTGGACATGGGTCAAGTATTGGTGGTCATCAAAGGTCTAGGGTCGGGACCTTTGAGGGCAGAGGCTCGGGCTTGGTTCCATTCGCACGGTGCCGCTCAACATCATCCCAGAATGCCCGCAGATCCGGCAGGTGATCGGAGAGCCAGTTCGGGTCCTTTGGAACAAAGTCTTTCTTGATATCGGTCAGCACCCAATAGATATACTGATGGTCCTCGGTGTGCGTACTCTGCCACTGGTGAAGCTCAGTCGTCTCCGGCTTGTAATCCACCTTGCCAGCAGGATCCACTGCAAAGACCCCCTTGGTGTCGGTGGCCTCATCCCACTGGGTAAAGTTCAGTTGCTTGAACCGAAACTCCACATACTCACACTCGTCAATCCCCGTGCACTCCATTTGCATCTGCATCTGGTGCACGTAATAACTTGGGATCTCATCCTTGCGCGTACGGCTCATCGGGCACTTGAACTCCACCAGACGCCCATACCGCATAGGATCCGCATCAGCATACCGAGGCACAATCAATCCATCTGGAGAGGCACCCAGGAACGTATGAACGGGATGCTGGCAACACCCAACATCCAGAATATCGCACCCCGTCGTGTCCTCGTAGATCTTCTTTGCCACGGGCTCAAATCGGGTTCCCCAAACTAGAGCCGGAATGGCATTGAAGGGATTGCTGTCGCTTCGGGTAGGCGGTTCCAACTTCTTCTCCAACAGCTCAAGACGAGATGCGGGCGACGTCCAGACCTTTGACACCTCAGAGGCCGTGATCATGGTCCCTCGCTGAGCGTGCCAAGCATCCGTTCGCTGATCTTGCTTTCCATACAGACGCACCGTACGCTCAAAGGCCCGGTCACGCATCCACATGCGACCCACTTCACTTGTCATCAACTTTTGTGTCACTCGCATCACCTCCCTCCGCAGAAAGCGGTACGAGAGGCCCGGCGACAGGGATTTGCACATCAGGACAAAATGGCGTAGACGGGCGTTGAGGTGAGTGTATGGCCTGTTCTCCAGTAGATACGACGCCAATGCCTCCTCCATTAGAGGTCTCTATCTTACTGTCCGAAAGTTCGTTTTTGAGCTCTCGCAGTCTTGCCTCAAAGTCGCCCGCGCCCATCACGCCCATCTCCGAAGACCGAGAGAACATCTCATCGTACATCTTCTTAAATTCCGTGTCATACTCCTCCATCTTGTCAAGGGGAAACCCAACCTCCTCAACCGTCCATGCTACCTCGCCCTCGGCAAAGACCGGATCCTCCATCTTGGGCTGATCCCGAAGCATCTCCAAAAAGGTAGAGTATTCCTTGTCGCCATCGGGCACCATAAAAACCCCCGGCGTCGTGGCTTCCAGGATGCCGCCTTCACTGCGAATACGCTCAATAACCTGGCCGGTTGACACGGAAATACCGACTGGAACGGGCTCCATTTATATTTACCGCATAGAACCACTTTAAGCGACAATACCGCAGTAAGAACATAATGGAGACCATCCAAAACCGCGATCATTGGGTTCTTCACCGCCTAGAGAAGTTCTATTCTGACGAGGACAAGTTCAAGAAGGTGCAGTGTATTCTGTCGGGCGAATCCAAGGTTAGTCTGCGTCTTCTGGACTGGCTTGTGACCAATTACGCAAAGAAGCACAATGTCGCGTACCTCGTGGGTGGCCGTCATGTCATTGTGTATCTTGCCTACAAGTCACACCTGAAGGCCTATAGCAAAAAGATGTTTGACCCCTTCTGCCGTTGGAAGCGCATTCAGTTCATGGGTCTGGATACAACGGTGGGTCAGCTGAACTTCTTTGAGTGGGCAATTCAGGATGAGGTGCTCAAGTACCTGGAGGACAATTACGATGCAATTCACGCCGACATGGATCAGTGTTCTACGACTATTCAGCCCAAGACGGCGGCCGACGGGACCCGGCGCAAGAGGCATGAGCTTAGTCGGTCGGCGACAAAGGCCGTGCGTCACCACGATGTTAAGGTTGTTGTCTCCTTTGAGTAATGCAGTCGGTATTGGATCCGTCTGTCCTCTACACGGATCTCTCTCGGGATGTAGTAGAACACGATGTGGACGTTGTCTCTGATTTGTGGACCATGGATGACCGCGATGTCTACCGGGGATCTCGTGATACACAATATACGCATGCCAATGTTTACTGGCTCTACACGGAAGAGTTGGAACGCACAGGACTTATAGAGCACTCACTGTCGGACCATGCCGACTTTCGGATTTTATGGTTCAATGAGAACCCATTCGCCATGCTTTTGCAGGAGGAATGGGTGACTGGAGACAGTCTGTGGTCTGTGTTGCCGCGCACAACAGTTGAGTTCTTTCTAGCCAAGGACTGGACGACGCCACGCCAGATTCTGAACGCGTGTCTGGGCGGACCTACTCGCATTCTGACCTTCCGTGATGTCTTGAACCCGCCCATCGTGCATAGTTGTTCAGCGTGCGGACTAAAGTCATTGACCGCACTGCAGTGTGGAGACGGACAAGCCCCACTGGACTTTCCATCCAAAGCAAAAATAATATTTATTGATGATGATTTGTATGTTTGCGAACCCCCTAGTGGTTCACGTGTGTGGGACCTTCTCGGCTTTAGATCGCCGAAGGCTGCGCAACCCGACGACGTGCCTGCTTCGCCGGTGTCTGAGCAACCGGGGCCGGGGCCGGTGCAGGCGCCTCCTGCTCCTCCTCATCATGATCCTGATCCTCCTCCGTCATCGCCGTCGGGATCTCAGCCGACGCAGCCGGAACAGGCTCATCCGTCTCCTCCTCAGCATCAAACATCTGCGCAGCCGTAACACGCTGCTGAGCGGACACCTGTGCGTAGGAGATACGCCATGTCACACCAAATCCCTGGCCGGACACATAGATGCTCGGGCTCACAATGAACCGTGCCTCCATGCGCTTCGGGAACACATCCGAGAGGTTCTCGGGCGTGAGCTTGATTGGACGGTTCGCCATGTCCACCGCATCCATGCTCACCGTGAGCGTACCCTTGTCATTCGGGTAGACAGGCACCTTCATGCGGAAGCTAGGCGGATACTTACCATTCGGCACCCACTCGGCACCCTGCTTCTCAACACTAGGACTGACGAGCGACTTCATGCTGTCACGGAGGACATCCTCCTTGCGAGCACGACCAAACCAAGACGTACTGCGCTCCACAGCCGTCTTGATCACCTTCTCCTCAAGATCCTTGAGGAAATTGTACATCTGACCAATCTCGCCGGCATCTGCACCCGCACGCTCCTTGGCGTACGAGTCGCATCCGCGCAGACTGGCGAGCATCGTGTAATTGACGCCATTCTCAGTCTCCTTGATGGACACGCCCATGGGGTACTGGAGCTTGGGAACACGCATCTGGAAATTCTGCCCATTGTACTTGATCGGGATACTCTTGGACCCGTTGTTCTTGCTGATGCGGATGTCGCCGAAGGTGACCTTGCTGATGTCGAGGTTGGAGGCATTGATAGTGGCGTTGACGGACATTTTGATCTGATTGTGTGGTCATATTAGTCTGCTAATCTGTAGATCCATTTTGTCCGCACATTTCCACTTTCAAGAACTATTCTATAGAAGAACAATGGTAAGGTGTGCAGCCACCAAGCGAAGAGGCGTAACCACACAGTGCTTGTCAAATGCCATGAACGGACACTCATTGTGCGGAACACATGCCCGGGCAAAAAATGTAGAGCTGTGGATAGATACGCACAACAAAGATCAGTCTATCGTGATGTGTCAGTCGCTGGCCCGAAGATGGCTTGTTCTTCATCATTTGCGGATCGCCGGACCCGGTGTTCTTTGCAGGAAAAACCTCGCAAACGACGAAGAGCTTGTCTCGTGCACCGAAGCATCCAGACAGCATCCGCTCGACTATTTTGCCTTTGAGGAGAATGGCAAAATATGGTGGTTTGACTTTGCATCTATTTGGGCTTGGTCAATGAAATCTGTTGAGCCGGCCAACCCCTATACCCGAACTCCGTTGACTACTGATATTCGCAAGCGCCTCCGAGAGATGTGGGCCTTACGCACGCATCGTAGATTGCCGGTGCCCCCAGATCCGATTGGCGGGGAGGAGCGCATACGTCATCGATGGACCATGCTATGTCAAATCTTTGCCGATAATGGGTTCACGGATGTATCCATTCATCAGCTCACGGCTCTTGGGAAACTATCTCATATTACCGTGTGGCGCTTTTTGCGAGACGATTGTCCCCTCGCCGCCCGAAGCTGTTCCTATATGCTCTCCTCGCAGGTGATGGCAGGAAATATCCCTAGTTATATTGTCAATTCTCTGCGAATGATGATACGGCTCCTCACTCTGCAGAAAGAGCCCTATGCGACCGTCTTCAACGTCATGTCGGCGATCTATCGATGCTGATGTAAAATGGATTTAGGATGGGCTACTCGACTGACCTTGTCGTTACCATGAATATCTTCGTCCTTTCACTTGTTCCTCGCGAGGCTGCCGAGTACCACTGCGACAAGCACGTTGTCAAGATGATTCTTGAAAGCGCACAGCTTCTCTACTCTGCTCAGTGGGTACTGGCTCCTGCTACCATTCCTGAAACTGCATACCGCAAGACCCACGTCAATCACCCGTGCGCCGTGTGGGTTCGCGAGTCCATCGAGAACTACCAATGGCTCATCGATCTTGGCCTCGCTCTCTGCAGCGAGTATACCTTCCGATATGGCAAGGTTCATAAGACAGAGGCTCACCTTATCTGGCTGGCCGCCAACCCCCCACCTCTGCCGACCATTGGCCGCACTCCCTTTCGTATGGCCATGCCCGACGAATATAAGTGCGAGGACCCCGTTCTAGCCTATCAGGCATACTACCTTGGCGCCAAGGAGCGAATGCTGAAGTTTTCAAAACGCCCCCCTCCTCCGTTTGTGGAAAAGAAAAGGGTTTAGATGACCGCCGATGGTAAGAGTATACCAGTGCGTTAAAGATGTCTGCCTCTTCTTCTGTCAATAAGTCAAACAAGATGCCTGCCAAGAAGGAGACCGCCGCCCCTGCCCCCGTCGTCGCCGCCCCGCCGGCTGCCCCCAAGGCCGCCGAGCCGAAGGCCCCCAAGTCCAAGGCCGCCAAGGTCGCCACCCCCGCGAAGGCGGAGGCCACGGTGCCCACGGTTGCCGCCCCGGCCGCTGTGCCGGCGGTGGTTGTCCCCACTGTCTCGTCGGAGTCTCAGCTGGTGGCCCTCGCCGAGACGCTCAAGTCGCTCAGCGCCGATCTCTCCACGCGCGTCCGTGACGCCGTGAAGGCGGTGCAGGAGGCCGCCAAGTCCGCCAAGCGCGAGGCCCGCGACTCCAAGAAGAAGAAGAAGGTTGACCCGGCCACGCTGAGCCCGGAGCAGCGCGCGGCATGGGAGAAGCGTCGCGCGAACAACGCCTTCCTGGTCCAGCGCCCGCTGACGGACGAGCTGTGCCACTTCATGGGCCTCAAGGCGGGCGAGACGCGCTCGCAGACGCAGGTGACGAAGTTCATCAGCGAGTATGTCAAGAAGCACTCGTGCTTTGATCCCTCGTTCAAGCGTCGCATCCTCCCGAACGCCGCGCTGGCCAAGCTCCTGCGCGTGTCGGACAAGGACGAGGTGACGTACCTGAACCTCCAGTCGTTCCTGAAGGTCCACTTCGTCAAGCCGGCCACGAAGGCGTAAGAACCTCCGGTGACGTAAAGACTTTCAACACATACCAATTTTTACATACATGCTCTTTTAGCTCAGGGGTAGAGCACCCGCTTTGTAGGAAAAAACAAGTGAGTTGTTTTTACCGTTATTCCCGAGCAGTGTTGTATGCTCGGGAACAATGAAGTTTTTAGGTATACAATCAGCGGTAGGTCAGTGGTTCAATTCCACTATGGAGCACTTTCGGTCTTTTTAGCTCAGAGGTAGAGCGCTTGCTTTACACGCAATAAGTCGGTGGTTCAATTCCACCAAAGGACACTCCGCGTTCATCGTCTAGTGGTTAGGATCAAAGATTTCCAATCTTTAAACTGGGGTTCAATTCCCCATGAACGCATGTATTGCTACGGATATCCGTGTCAATACTTTCTGTTCGGAATACAATGGGTGGACTTCGGCGTAAAACTCGTCGAGGCGGTACCATGAGCGAAGGACTGAGGGCTCAAGCGATCCTGAGAGCCAAGCAGACCGAGCACGTTCAAGATGCGCGTGAAGCCAAAATTCAGGAACTCGCAGCCGCAATTAGAATGCGAAATAACAAGAACCGTATGCGGCCGGGATGGAAGAGACCGTCGGCAGTAACACTTGCTGAAATAACGCGTCTTCTTGATGAGAATGACCGTCTCTTAGCAAAGGGCAAGGGTCGGCGGGTTACACGTCGGAGGTAATTAGTTCGTGCGGCATCTCCAGATACAGAACTGTGCTGAAGAATGGGGACATGCGGCCGTCCAATACAAGCGCACGCTGCTTAGAATTTTCCTTCAGTGTCTTTGTCATGCGGACGAGCACTTGACGTTTATCCACGATGGACTTGACCTTGATCTTGCAGGTATTTTGGTGCCATGCACACAGGCTTGACTTCTTGCATGAATTCTCTACCATCTGCCCACATGGTGTGCGAACCTTGTTCACAAACTGAACCGGTTCATTCACTTCATCCCAGTAGGCTTGTCTTTCCAGCCATGCTGCCAGATCTCTATACAGGGTAGGTCCAGGCGTTTTCACCGAGTTGCGCAGGTCCTCGTGATCTGCCTCCTGGATGTCCTTTGACAGCGTGAACATCAGAAACTCAAACAGCTCGGACGAATAGGTGATTTCACTTGCAAGTCTGAGATCCTCCGCATTCGGTTTCCCACTGACAAGTTCATCCTCTGTCTTCTTGCGAACTGTATCCATAACTTCCCGGACAGGCTCCTCTTTGACCGTCTTCTCTGGCCGAAACGGTGCACGGAACCCGGACTCAAGCATGAACTCGGTATACTCGCCTGAAAAGGACGCCAACTGTTCGGACTGCTTGAAACCGGAGTGCCGAGTACCAGCCAAAAAGGCAGAGAGTGTTTGCATAGTCGGCAGCTCTTCGGGCTTGACATCTGCATATCCACTTCTCACTGGAACGCCCTCGGGAATATCTGTGTTCACAGGCAGCACGGGCAGGACAGCCTCTTGCGGAACAAAGACCGCCTGGACACGCTCAAAGGGGTCCAGAATAACCTGATACGAGGACATGTTCTTTGCCATCAGCTCCTTCACGGCATCATCAAGGGTCGGCACCGATGCCGCACATGCTTGCGTGTGAAGCTTGCGCAGGGCCTTTTTTGCCGGCTCGTCAAACTTGCCAATGTCCGATACATAGTCAAGCTTCGTGCCTACGTTTCCAGCACGACGAGACACCTTTCCAAGCACATCGGTGTCCAGTAGAACAATCGTGCGAGACAGAGCGCTCGTCTTGTCAGACCAAAATCCGCAAGCCAGTGTATTTGAATCAGTGTTGATGCGTATCACGCGGCAGTCCAGAATGAGAGAGACATATTCAATCTCGTCCATGCGAGAGAGCGTCTCTTCCCGATATGCCTTGTCAATGCCCTCTAGAATGCGCTCGATGAGTGTATCGCCATCTCCCATGGATGTCCACGTGCGAAAGAAGGAACACTGAAGGATCTTGTCCTTTGCATGAGCAGGTGTGGGAATGGATCGCTTGTCACCCAGCAGAGTGGGGAGCGTCTTGCGAGGAAGGCCCATGCCGATGCGGAACATATCCGTTGCCGAGGCTTCAATTCGGTTTCTGGGACATGTGGTTGAGTAATTCGTCTTTACACCGAGACGACCGGCCAGATCAGCCGGCAAGAACGCGATACGGAGGGGAGGAATGATGCCTGAGGTCAGCACATAATAATCGTCAATCTCGGCCTTTGATCCCAAGACAGCTGCACTGGCCGTAGTTGCGGGTTTCAGGTAGCAGCAGGGAACCTTCTTCTTGTTTGCCGTCTTGGCCGATGGATCCTTGAAGTCGGGATACTTGAAACCGGTCTTGCGCTTGATGACGGTGAATTCGCGGGTATCTTCCTTGTCTGTGATACGAACCTTTCCTCCACACTCCGGACAGCGTTGGATCGTGTCCTCGCCCGTGACAAGCTGGTCTTCGGATAAAGGAATTTCATCGCGAATGCACCAATATTGCGGGCAGATGGCCACGCCCTTGGCGACCTTCATCTTTTCTGCTTCGGGTGCGCTCGAGTAATTGTACTTGTCACCCATTCGTGTTTGGTCGGCAGGAGTCAGTACAACAACCTGAGCCAGCTTTTCACACTTCTTGGAGTAGTCATCATTGATAAGATCAGGATCAATCTGCAGAATGCGATTGTTGAAGTAATTGTGGGTGGTCAGTGGGCCTCCCTTCTTGACCTTGAGGAGTGGCGCGGCAGCTGGAGCGGCAGCGGCGTTGCTCTGGCCGGGCTCGGGAACAGCGGCAACTTCGGCAATGTCTTCGGCAAATGCGCCGAGATCAAATTCGTCTTGAATTTGCACCGTTGTGGCCACGCCGGCAGCGGGCTCTACAACTTCCAAGCGCCGAGGGCAGACGGCATTCACCTCCTCCTTGTCAGAGGTCATGACATATCGCAGCATGCTCGCATATCTGAGTGCGCGGTCCATGTTCTTCACGAACTTGATCATGACGTCCTTTGACGAGAAGGAAATCACTGGGTAGCTGTTAATGACCTTTTCAAAATTGAAGCTCTCATCCTCCTCAAGGCGTTTAATCTTTTCCGTCACCTCAGCCGCCTCCTCTGCAGATAAGCCAAGTTCGGCTTCCAGAGATCCATCGGCCTGAAGAACTGCATATGCGCGAAGAACATCATCGGGCACGTCCGTGTCCTTGTCGGCTCGCAAAAGACGAAACGTGTTCTCCTGGTAATTGAAAATGGTCTGCAGGCAGTTGAAGCGCCGCATATCAAACTCCGAGATCTCCTTGGCATAGGACGCAAGAACCGAGAGGTCGTTCAGGACCCACCGAGAAGGTTCAATGTCTGTCTCTACCAGAAACGGCATGACAGCATCCAGCGACTTGATCCACTCCAATGTTGTCTCCTGCAATTCCTTCAGCTCCTCCTCGGAAGCATTGGATCTCCATGTAGACACAGTAATGTCCTTGGGCGTAATGGCAATGCGATCAAATGAGCCCCGATCCTTGCCACGGTAGAGCAGCAGAGTTGGAAGTCGGCGCTGAGGCTGGGTCCCCGATGTCCACGCCTTCCACATTGGCACATCCAGATACGGCTCCTTTGTAGCCGGATCCTCCACATAAAACTTGTGACGCGTGATCTCGCTTTTGGATGTGAAATAGCTGATGACCGGCGTCTCCTTGGACACTGTCAGTCCATAGAAAATCTGTTCAAACCGAACTCGGGGCGAGGTAAAGTGTGTGGAGATCAGAGGAATATACCACTTTGCTCGGAGAATGGACGTATGGGCGGGTTTGGGAGCCTTGAGCTTCAGGAGGGATGTGAGTTGCTCGCGGGCTGCCTTGAGCGGAACTCGCAGTGTCTCAATGTTGGGAGGCGTAGAGGATTGGAAAAAGGGGAAATACACTTGCTTCACGGCGTCGCTAGTTTCGTCTGTGAGCTCCACTGCCATAATCGCAAGGGTCTCCTCTGGATGCATCGTTTCAAAGAGACGCTGCCGAGCAGGAACCGGCTTGTAGGCTTCGGGAAGAGTGACGTCCTTGGGAGGAAGGGGAAGAACAGCGGACTTTTCCTCCGGCACACCGAGAATGCGCCACTCCCGAAAGGCATCTGCAGGCGCAAAGAGCGGACGAACAAACTCCTCAACTGCCTGCCAGTCTTCGCGAGAAACATCTCGGGCCGAGACACCCGTTCCCGTGCGAACATAAGAAAGATAGGCATCCATCGTGGCCGATGGAATGCTGCTCTTTCCATGGGACATGCGGTAGAACAGATCCATCCATCGCTTCGGGTTTGACGAGTAATAGTCCTTCGGCAGCTCAACCTGAACCTGAAGGAACAAGCGATCGGGGTGGGTTTGCTTGGCAAGAGCAACATATTGCCGAACCGTTTCAATGGTGTCGTCTGGAAAGAAGGACACAATTGTTGACGAGCCTTCCAAGGGCAACTTCAACTCCATTATAGTGAGGTTAGATAGGATTATCCGTAATTTGCATTCCACAATACGGCGTTGGCTTCTGCGCGTAGTTCACGGAGGTGTAGATGCCGAGCTTGACGGCATCGTGAAGGATCCGCTTAAAGTTTGACCAGAATTCTTGCGTGTGTCCGATTGTCTCTGTCATTAGGTGCGCCATTTCGTGCAGCATCACAAACATAACGGTGTTTTCCTCAATGAGCGGATACTCAGGGGGCTTTGTCTTGTCGCGCAGGCAGACGACAATCTTTTGCCCCTTGTTCTCGGAATACGATGTATCCTTGGACGACATGTCATTCTCTACAAAGCAATCGGGCCGGAACCGAGCAAGAAAGCGGGCAACTGGGGGATCTGCAGCAAGAGCCGGTTCATCTGCATAGCTGGCCCGCAGTTTGTCAAGCTTCTCGCAAATGCTCGCCATGCGCTTCACGGCCTCCTCCTTATTTGGAAGATTCTGGATCTCATAGACTTTTCCATCAGGACCTGTCATGGGCGATGTGTTTCTAGGTCCGGCAAAGTAGGAAAGGGCCAGAACAGTGGTTACGCCAATGGCTACAGGCAACATTACTTAGTCACGAGATTTAAGCCGAAAGTCCCTCCAGAGCCCGGGTGGACTTGAAAGGGTCCGGGTCAATCGTCGTGTTCAGGAACGGACCGACCTGTCCCTGCGGGTTCGGCTGCTCCGAGCGGATGTCGTACGTCGGGTTCCGGTTGGTCTGCGCAATACCAATGATGTTGATGTTGGAGTGGTAACCCGACTGAAGGAAGTTCTGTCCCTTCAGGTCATCGCCGCTCGCGGGGTTCACGGCGGCCCACGAGGCGCCGATCTTTCCCTTGGGAAGCAGCTCATCCGAGTTGAGGGTCGTCTCCTGGTATGTCTGCTGGGAGGCCGGGGTGCGTCCCTGCATGCCGGCGGCGGAGGCGGCGTTGCCACCCATGCTAAAGGGTAGGCCCATGTTGGGGCCAGCCTCCGACAGGGGGGCAGTGGGTCCGGTGCCACCCAGCTCCTCGGCGCGGTCCAGCAGAGAGCCCTTGGCGCCACCATAGGACGTGAACAGCGTATAAAGAACGACGACGCCAGCAAGCACCAGGCCCAGGCG
>Ga0007854_10000003_pt1 | contig 240070 bp, 284 predicted proteins | sample CryBogCBH12Aug08_FD_60382 | JGI IMG/M metagenome (GOLD analysis project Ga0007854, IMG submission 60382) | Freshwater microbial communities from Crystal Bog, Wisconsin, USA - CBH12Aug08 | ecosystem: Environmental > Aquatic > Freshwater > Lake | place: Crystal Bog, Wisconsin, USA | collected... | reverse complement strand
GATTTACTGGGCCGACAGGGCCACAAGGTATCCAAGGATTTACTGGGCCTACTGGGCCACAAGGAATAGCTGGACCGACAGGTGCAGGTGGAGCTCTTGGCTATTATGGATCATTCTATGATTTATCTACACAAACTGGACCAAATCAATCAACTAATACAGGAACAGCACTTTTGATACAAAAAACATTCGAAGCAAATGGAGTATCAGTATCTCCAGGATCAACCAGAGTAACATTCCAATATGGTGGAACATATAATATCCAATTTTCTGCACAATTAACTGATTCTAATATTTCAGGTGATGAAGCAATTTTTTGGTTACGTAAAAATGGATTCGATGGAGGTATACCTGATTCTGCTGGACAGGGATCGGTTCCTGGTAAAAGTAATACAATTATAGGATGGAATTGGATATATACACTAAATAGTAATGATTATTTAGAATTAATGTGGGCAAATTCTTCACCATCATCAGTATTAATATCTACAGTGACTGGAGCTGGTAATATCCCTGATTCTCCTGGAATTATATTAACTGCCCAACAAGTCATGAATACTCAATTAGGTCCGACGGGCCCAACCGGTCCTCCTGTATCTGTTCAAGGATCTAATACAGGTTCTATATTAGTAAATAACCCTGTTGGATCAAGTAATATTTATTATAATAATTTATTAACTATTCCAAATTCAAATTCTGTTACAGTAAACAATATTTATAATCAACCTATTGCAGGATTTTATGGATTAAATAATACTGGTACATCCACAGGATCATACTTCCAATTGAATACGAATGCGACAGGAGCATTCCAGGTAAATAATTTTAGTGGAACAACTATTTTATCCATTGATACAGTTACACGACAAATTAATGCGGGTGCAAGTATTATCCCTACAAGTGGATCTATTAATTTAGGTTCTACAGGTGTATCAAATTCATTTAATACTTTATATTTTAATACATCTATTCTTCCCGTTCAATTTGGAACAACTATAGGATCATTTTCTTCACCTGTTTATCAAACATATAATTTAAATCTTATTGGTGGATTTAATCCAATTTATATTGGGTCTAGTTCATCCTCTATTGCAGGAGGAGCAAGTAATTCCCTTATAAATTCAACATTTAGTTTTATTGGAGGTGGATATCAAAATGCAATTAATACTAATAACAGTAGTATAGTTGGAGGAATAAATAATAATATAAATAATGCAAGTATTACAGGCGGAAATTTTATTGGTGGAGGAGGATATAATTCTATAACAGGATCTAGTACTGGCGATTGGAATGTAATTGTAGGTGGTGGTGGAGGTAATGCATTAACAGGAGGAAATATAATTTATAATGGTAATAATGGTAATTTTATTGGTGGAGGAGGAAGCAATGTTATTGGTTTATATGGAACAACAACAAATGTAATTAGTTATAATTTTATTGGCGGAGGACAAAATAATTATATAAAAGGAGCTAATTACGTAACATCTTATAGTGTTATTTGTGGAGGACAAACTAATAATTCTGTGGTTCAATATTGTTTCATTGGTGGTGGAGTAAATAATAAAGCAGGATTAATAAATAATCAAGGACAAATCGTTGTTGGGGGATCAAATAACAGTTCTCAAGGTGCATGGAGTGCCATTGTTGGAGGATCAAGTAATGTTACTACATTAAATACTTCTGGCTATTCATTTATCGGGGCAGGAAATAATAATACAACAAATGGTTCACAAGCTGCAGTTGTATGTGGCAATAGTAATAATGCAGGTGGTACAAGTTCATTTATCGGGGCAGGAAATAATAATACAATTACATCAAGTGCATTATATAGTTTTATTGGTGGTGGATTAATTAATTCCATTGGAACAGGTAGTAATACGAATACAGGCGGCAACTTTATTGGTTGTGGAATATATAACTCTATAACTGGAAATAATATTGGAGATTTTAATTCCATAGTGGGTGGAAGTTTTAATTATATTACTGCTACAGGAAATTCAACAGGTCCTACTGTAGGATTTTATCATAATAATGTTATCGGGGGTGGTAATAATAATTATATGTATAATGCGGGTAGTTATAATAATATTAACGGAGGAACTTCAAATTATATGTATAATACAAATTATCTTAATTATATAGGACAATTTTCATCTAGTATACCTACAGGTACTTATGGATATAATGTAATTGGAGGAGGATATAACAATTATATGTCAGGTGGTATAAATTGGTTTAGTGGGATTTTAAATGGACAAGGTAATTATATTAATTTACCAGCTCTATCCAGTGGATATAATCTCTTAATTGGTGGTGGTCAAGGAAATTCAATTACTGTTGCAGCATCTAAAACAGGAAGTAGTATCAATCATTGTACTATTTTATCAGGACAAAATAATTCAATTATTAATAATAATGGTGGAGTGTCTATGTTGCATCAAACTATTGTAAGTGGTCAAAATAATAGTATTACTTACAATGGGGGTACATCTCAAAATAATATTATTTGTGGAGGAACAGGAAATACCATTTCTCCAGGATCTGGTGGAGGTACGTTTGCTTGTTTTCTAGGAGGAGGTCAAAGTAACAAACTGGTTGGTTCTAGTTTTAATTCAGTTTTAGTGGGTGGAGGTAGTAATATTATTGCCGTCAATGCATCTTCTTCTAATATAGTGGGTGGAAGTGGTAATGTTGTTTATGGAAATAATTCAAGCATAGTAGGTGGAAATAACAACACAATAACTGGAACAAACATTGGATCATATAATTTTATAGGTGGAGGAAATAACAATATAATTGGTAATTATTCTAATTATTCATCAATACTAGGTGGAAATAATAATACAATAACTGGATCTGCAGGAATTTATGGTGTATCAATCCTCTCTGGTATTGGAAATACCATTTCAAGTACAGCAGGAACAGGTTGTGCAGTCGTTGGATCGTATAATAACCCCAATCAATATCCAAATTCATTATTTATGGTAGGTAATGGAACCGGTCCAACATCATTATCCAATGCATTGGTAGTTACTTCTACAGGATCTTATTTCGGTGCATCTATACTTCCTATGACAGATGGAATTTATAGCGTAGGTAATTCATCCTTTAAATGGAATACAATTTATGCAACTAATGGCACAATAAATACATCTGATATCAGTCAAAAAAGGGATGTTCAAGATAGCGATTTAGGATTGGACTTTGTATTAAATCTTAAACCTAAAAAATGGAAATGGCTAAATGATACTAGCCCTAATAATATTCATTATGGATTGGTATATCAAGATATAGATTCATTAGATACTAATAATAATTTTGGATTTTTATATCCAGGACAATCTTCTAGTGACTGTAGTGACACAAATGGTATCGCTTATACAGAATTAATTGCACCATTAATATCTTCCATTCAAACATTATCTCAACAAGTTCAATCTTTACAGAAAATAGTTCAACAGCAACAAGATCAAATTAATCAATTACTGTCTGTAAATCCATCTGTCCCAACAGGTCCTTCAATTGATCCATCTGTTACATCAGATCAGTCTGTCCCAACAGGTCCTTCAATTGATCCTTCTGTTACATCAGATCAGTCTGTCCCAACAGATCCAACATCATCATAAAATAATTATATACTAAAATATATTATATAATTATTTATAAAAATCTTGTAAGAATTTTTGGCATGCTTGCTTGTAATTTTGTGGAGCTTTTTGACTAGCAATTACTTTTTGACAAGCAGCACGACCCTCTGCAATTCTCCCAATCCAATAAGATCCAACTGCTAAACAAAACCATGCTTCATAATCATACATAGAATCTTCCACGAATAAAACATCTACCTCTTGACGAGCAAATCCTAATCCATCTCGGATCAATTTACATCCTGTAAAATACTGTAATTCATTATCATTAAAAATAAATACTTTCGCCAATCGAACATAGGGTTCAATTCGATGTGGGCGACGATTTATTGCCTTCATATACCAATAAGTCATTTTTGGGTAATCATTCATATTTTCATAACAATGGCCTAAACGGTACATAGCATACCATGCTTCTTCTTCGAATTTATTTGCTTTATCTTGAATTCTTTTTTCATACCAATAAATTGCATCCAAATATTGATTTAAACTGAAAAATGTATTAGCTAGATAGAAATAATATCTGCTATTTTCAGGCTCATCTTTTAACCCTTGCATTAGGAGAGATGCATCACGATCCAATTTATCATCCTTGGATCCTCCATCGGATCGATCATCAATCCATAAAGTATCTAAATTTTCAGTCTTAGATGAACCATTTTCCACTCCCGTATATTCGTGCGTGACACCGAATGACTTCCATGGAAGTTCAGCTCGAATTAAACGAATATTTCTATAAGTCGTTCCACCCTCAGTCTGTAAGATATGGTATGCATCTCCATTTATTCCTTGTTTATTGAACCCTTTATCCACTAAAACCATGTCTGCATCCAATAGGAGTAAATATTTCGCTTGAGGGAATGCTTCTTTCGCTTTTTTATATGCAATGGTTCGATTGTATCCGAAATTCTTCCAAGGCTCAAAATGTGTCTTGGTGGGTATATTATTTTCTTTCCCCCATTGATTAATGATATCCACTGTAGTGTCTGTTGAACCTGTATCGCATATACTCACAAAATCTATGCAAAATTTTGCTGCATCCAGACATCGTCTAATAATCCTTGATTCATTCTTGACAATCATCGTAAGACAAATAGTCACAGCCATTTTTAGTAATTAATTAATATTTCTTTAATGTATTTATTTAAATAATAAATACATTAATCAAGCGATGAATAATAATCCATTCTTTTCGAACTGTTTTCTCATGACATTACATAATTCCGTTCGATTGAAATTGGACATGGACCAAGAATAAAGATATCTCAATTGATCTAATGAATATCCTCGCAAATTTTCCTCACGATTTTTGAATTCTTTTCTATTCTCTAAATCATTTAATAAATCATTCTTTGAGATATTAACTCCATACGGTTGTTTCGTTGTTCGATTGATTGGAGCTTTAATTCCAATTTCATAAGCAATCAATAATAAATCATCATTTTTCCATGATTCAGAGCAAGCTCTTCCTTTGGGTATTGTTCGTTGATCTTTCATATTTATTACTACACCTCTCAAATCGTGAATACGGAATTCATTATCGCTTAATATACTTCCGAAAAGTTTTGCATCATAGTATTTCTTCATTAGATTATTGATACGGCCTCTAATTAACGCATTATATACAACATTTTCATCGATATTCGCATCTCTCCATCCTACTTTTTCTGAAGGTTTTAAAAGTCTCAATCGTCCCTCTGCATTCATGAATTTTGGTGCAACATTGTATGAGGTCGATTCAGTAGGGATAGTGTAAATGGTATGTAAGATAATTTCTTCTCCTTTTTCTGCTTTCTCAGAAAGAGTATCAGGTCTATAATTAATCTTTCCTTCAATCGGTTTTCTTCCTCTACCTTTACCTTTACCTAATCTATTCTCTTTTTCCTTTGCTAATTCTTCTGTTGGTTCTTTAAATGTGTATAAGTAATTTTTGAATCTATCCACTACATAAGATTCATTCTCGGATAAATTCTTCATTTCTTTTAAGACGGCGGATTCCATTGCTAATGCATTTGCATCGATCGATCCTCCTCCAACAGGTATAGCTCCTTCTTCTTGAGTCTTAATTCTTTGAGCTACATAATCTTTTAATTCTTGTGTATAAGTAGCAAGCATGACACTGCTATAATAATTATCTAAATAACTAATTTTTGTTAAAGATAATGGGACTAGGAATACGGTATATCCTTTAGATGAAATCAGACAGGGATTTCCAAATCTATTATAGATAATCGTTTTATCTTGGATTAATTTGGAGATAGCCATTTGAGTTAATACATAATCCAATTCATATTTTTCAATAAATTCTGTTAGAATAAAATTACTTATCACAGAAAAAACTTTTTGTATAACTGTAATAATTTCTTCAATCTCCTTATCAGAATAAAATAATCTATACGTGGAATAATCAGTCTCTTCTGGGTCTGGATTGGCACATTCAAATTGGCATTCTTGGTAATCGCAGATAGCCGTCCCATTCAATCTTGCTGGTTCCCTTTGATTTCTCGCTTTTTGTATAATACAATCCGCCGCTACTTTCCTCACATTTCTTCTCACGATAGCTATATCTCTATCTTTTGCTTCTGCTATAGCATACATATCTAAATCTACTGAAACTATTGATCCATTGGATTCTTCCGCAAATGCCCCCATACGATGTATATGAACTTTAACCCTTCCATTGGGTGAATCTTTTATTAATGATACGTGCGAAGTGGCACGAATGGCTCTTTGCATCGCTTGATACATTCCAGAGGGAGTCCACATGGATGGAAGAAAAACATCTTGGACATTGGCCAAATTAATTCCATCTCGAGTAACTTTGGATCCAATTAAAATTTTACAATAATCTCCATATTTATTTTCTTCTGATCTAAATAATTCAAGTAATTTCTCATCTTTTAATTCGGAAGTTTCGGAAGAAATCATTCCATATCTCAATTTTTTTGATATAGTGATTTTTTGGGAACCAGATTCACCCCCGCAATAGGGAGGAACTCTTGATGATTTTGTCCCTTCAAATGCACTACTATATTGATTGAATCTTGTGTATCCCATGGATTCAAAACACATTGCTAGAGCTATAGCACCGGATCCCTTTAATAATTCTTCATAGATAAAGCATAAACCAGGAGCATTCATACATTTTTCAACTATCGCCGCATAGATAACGGATAATTTTTTAATTTTTTGTATGCTATTCGTCGCTTCAATAAATTCCTCTGTAGGGGAGTATTCATCTTGTGCATCTGAAATAACGTATTTACCTAATCCTTTTTTATTCGTTCCTCCTTTCAAACGAGGGAATGTCCCTCCATAGGATCCATCGGGGAAAACAAATGCAGTGACTTGTCTTTCATCATTTCGGACACCTTTCTTTTTCTGTTTAACTACATCTAGATAAATATCAGATTGGAATTTTAACATTTTATATTGCTCCACTTTTAATTGGGAAGGATCCTTTGTTCCATCCGGCATGATAAATATACGATCCAATGGTTTTCCTTCAAAGACTGTATCCACGCCTGTATCTCCCGCTCGAATGAAAGAGATATATCCCATCATTGTTTCCTTATATTGTTCTAAAGACCATTTTTTCAAATCGGTATTCTTTGGAATTTTTTTATTTTTTGGAAGAATTAAATTCATTGGATCAATTAAATCATTCGCATCATTAATCATGGGTGTGGCAGTCGCTAATATTACTTTGCACCATTTTGGGGCGTGAAATACTCGATAAAGTGTTTCATATACTGTTGCTTCTCTCTTTTTCTTTTTTGTTTCCCCTCCAAATACATCTTCTTGATCTTCATCTTGATCTTCCTCTTCCAATTCTTCATCCAATAATTCTTCATCATCTCCAATCAATTCATATTTAACCGAATGAATTTCATCGCAAATAAATATACATCCATTGAATCGTTCAGCTATCTGTTCATCGGTTAATTTCTCTCTCAAAATTTTATTCACGAATGGGATATATGTATCTAATGTATACCAAGTATTAATTGATCGAGTTACGGCGGATTTTTGGGCTTTATCTGTCTTCGCCTTTAATATATTCTCTGTAAGGTATGTTCCATCGGTACATTTACATAAGAGTTGTTTTTGGAGTTCCTGTTTGAGTGATTTTCCTTTAAGGAGAACGTATACATTTTTGATAGTCCCTTGATATGTATTATAATAATCCACTAATGCGTCAGTCAACATATTTAGTCTTGTCATTGAAGCCATATGATAATCTTCCGCCACACTGAGATACCCGCAAGTCTTTCCTGTACCCGCTTCATAAAACATAAGTAGTCGGTCATAGATACGCATGAATTGTTTATCAAAGAGTTGGTACTTGAAAAATTCTCCTGGATTTTTTGGGGCAGGTTCATTCACGGAACTAGATACTAATTGGAATTCTTTTTTTGCAGCTAATTTTGTTTGAAATAAAGGATCTGTAATTACAGGGTATGTAGGAATCCAATCATGATACTCCATTTTTAAATAAATAATATAAAGAGATATTATTTATTAAAATTTAATAATAGGTAATATATAAGACTGCGGGTCCTGTATAGTTAGGTGCATAATTATAAGGAAATCCAAAAATATCTAATTGTAAAATATTATTGGATGTATCTAAATAGAAATTAAAGATTGCAAATGCAGTATCAAATGTTTGAGGGGTATTACTTAAAGGTGTTAATTGAACGCTTAATATTGAATGTTGAATATTTAATTGAGATACATTCACATTCATTAAATAATATTCAGTAGCATTAATTGTAATACTGGCTAATTTCAATGCAAAGAATTTAATAGGGAAACGTTGAGCTGTTTGAGGAAGAATATTTACGGTATATAATCCAGTATATGAATTAACAGATTCAGTAAATGTAATAGTTGAATCCGCCTGGACAACACTAGGGAGATTTATAGGAAGACAAGGTCCAATTGGTCCACATGGTTCTGGCGGGCATGGAGGTGGGCATGGAGGTGGAGGATACAATCCATATCCATTAAAATACGGGTATGACATGTTTTTTATTAAATAATATATTTAATAAAAATTTTTTACATATTAAGGGCGGACATAAGCTGACGCTTGCTCATCTTTGAGCGGCCTGAAACGTGTTCAGACTTGGCCTTGCGCATGAGAGACTTCTTGCTGGGTCCCTTGCGGATACCCTTGCGTGATGAACGGCGACGGCTATGGCGCTTGCGGGAAGTAACCTTCTTTCCACGGCCGTGTTGGTGGCTGCGCCACATAGTACCGATATGCTTGAAGATAGCACGGCTTAGGGCTTGGCCTGACATCTTCTTGGAAAGTGAGCGACGAACAGATGAATAGTGTGACTTAACATACTTGTTGTAGCTAGACTTTCCCTTGCGTCCACTGCTCATCTTGCGTGAGCTCTTGCGGTGTGAGCGGCGGTGGCTGCGGCGGTGTGAGCTCTTGCGGTGGCTCTTGCGGTGGCTGCGCTTGTGTGAGCGGCGAGGGGCTGAGAGAGTCATGGTTTCAGCTGAATTGTGAGGAGCTGAGAACATTCCCATCATACCCTTAGTTGCGCTCATCTTGCGTGAGCTACGGCGGCGGCGGTGTGAGCTCTTACGGTGTGAACGGCGGTGGCTCTTAGGGGCACTCATCTTGTGTGAGTGACGGCGGTGTGAACGGCGGTGGCTCTTACGGTGTGAGCTCTTGCGATGTGAGCGGCGGTGGCTCTTACGATGGCTCTTAGGGGCGCTCATCATACGGGAATGGCGACGGCTTGAGCGGCGACGACTCATCTTGCGTGAGCTACGCTTGTGGGAATGGCGACGGCTCATCTTGCGTGAGCTGCGGCGGTGGCTGCGCTTGTGTGAGTGACGACGGCTCATCTTGCGTGAGCTGCGGCGGTGGCTGCGCTTGTGTGAGCGACGAGGAGCTGAGAGAATCATGGTCTCTTCTGAATTGTGAGGAGCTGAGAGCTTCATGTGGCTCTTGCGGTGTGAGCGGCGGTGCTTGCGTGTTGACTTACGGCGGGAATGGCGACGGCTCTTGCGGTGTGAGCGGCGGTGGCTCTTGCGGTGTGAGCGGCGGTGGCTCTTGCGGTGTGAGCGGCGGTGCTTGCGTACTGACTTACGGCTTGATTTGCGTGCGCTACGCTTAGCCTTCTTAACGGCAGATTCAGCAGCAACTTCTGCAACCTTGCCTAGAGGTGAAAGCTTGCTCTTAGCAGCGGCGCTAGCATGGGCCTTGCCTGACATAACAGCCTTAACGGCTGTAGCAACGCCCTTCTTGATGCTACGCTTAGCCTTACGAACAACTGGTGACTTGGGGCTAACGACTGAAACGAGTTGCTTCAGGGTTGGTGACTTCTTGCCTGAACGCTTTTTGAGAGAAGGAAGACGAGCCATATTGTGAAATTTTATTTATATATAAAAAAAATAAAAAAATAAATTTCATCGATGCAAAATTCGTTTTTTTAAGACAGATATAAATAATAACTGAATTTTTTTAAATATTATTATTTTTATATCACATAATACGATGAAAATGAATCAGACTGAATATTCAGTGCAAGCTGTTGCTCGACGATTTATGTATGAATGTACTCAAAATGATGGATCTAGTATAGCAATTTTTGGGTTTCTCTCAGATACCCAACGAGCTAAACAAATAATGATGGATGCAATTGAAAGGAATCATCCTATCTCATATGTATTTGAAATTTATATCAGACATATTGAATATAATGATTATATTGTTACTCAATATTTTGTATTTCTATTGAGTCTATTCATTGTAATTAGTAGTTATTTTAGTATGGTTATGACCAACTTTAATTTACTTTTACTTATTAAATGGATCATTGTTTGTAATTGGATCATTGCTATGAATCGACCAAAGAAAATATCTCCTTTTGAATATAAGGTAGCTAATTATATGGCTCATAATTACATTTATAATTAAAATTGAATTATTAATATTATTAATCAATAATATTAACTACCATTACTAATCATGGATTACAGCATTATTTGCTACGTCTGTGAGGAATACTTTGATGAAGAAAAAGTTATTCGGATCAAGTTTTCGTGCAATCATTATTGTTGCACTGTCTGTATCAAGGATGGTGTAGATCAATGTATGTTGTGCGGTAATAAAACTCCCTTCGAGTATGAAAATATTCATGAGATTGATAAAAATAATCCGGAACATTTGGCGTTCGTCAAATGTACTACGATTCCTCATGAAAAAATCGATGAAAAAATTCAAAATAAGTTGAGAAAATCCTTGGACAAGGTTTATTTGATTGAAAAGCAATTGGAAAAATATTATTCGCTTTATTTCACGTACAATCTATCTGAAACAAATAAGTCTTTTTACAAGCAATTGGAGATGGATATGGATGAGATGAAAATGATTCGTCAATCGATCGAATATTCCCTTGAATATCATTTCACTAATAAGGAGAAGGAAGATACATTCACTAGAACGGATGATCAAATTACTAGAATTACTAGATTCTATACATCCCTTTACAAAAAGGATGATGTCGTCCCACATATGTACATAAGTACAAGTTATAATAATATTAATTATATTGCTATGGCCTGTGCTTATGAAAATCAACTTGAAGAAAAGTATCCTGAATCGTCCAATAAAATGATTGAATTTTGTCTCGGAATTTGCAATAAATATCGACGAGAATGGGAAATTTATGGGTTGGAATATCTTCCAGATGGAACGAAATTCCTTATCTATTGTCTTGACATTGGATATATTACGGAAGTGGTGAAAAAGAGTGAAACAATCAATTTTCGTAAACAACCGATTCTCAATGTTATTTAATATTCTATTTTTTTAAATAAAAAATAAAACCATTAACTCCTATTAAAATTGAAATTTTAATTATATTATTTATTTGAATAAATACTACTTGTATCTCTCTCGTTTTTCAGCGATGAATAACACGATCTTCATTCTTTCTACTAATTACATCCTTTCTCAATTTGAGAAGTATGCTAATTTATACGTCAAGTATTCTCCTGAAGATACGATTGATTTCTTTAAGAACTTGAAGATTGACCAAGACGAAATTAACAGTATTCGTATCTCATTGATTCATGGATCGACGACTGATTCGATTGATTTTTTCCTAGAAACGATTGAGACGATGCTTAAAAAGTATAGCATGATGATGAGTCATGATGAGGATGTCCCATCGATGACAATTCACAATAGTAACAAGGACAAGAAAATCAAAATTCGTTTGAATGCTGTCTCCAAACGGCAGCTCGAAAACAAGTATCCCTCTTCCTCGAATAAGAAGGTTGATTTTGCCCCAACTGTGTATAACATTTACCAACGTGAATGGGAAGTAAACGGTTTGGATAAGCTTGTTGATGGAGAAAAGTTCCTTATCTACTGCCTTGAATTGGGCTTCATGTATGAAGCGACCAAAACGACCGTAGATGGACTTCCATCCATTTAAACAAAAAAATCTTATTTAATATCTTTATTAAATAAAATAAATGAAACCATTAACTCCTATTAAAATTGTTTGGATTATTCAAATTTTTTTTATATTAGGTATTATTGGATTAGCTGTTGGTATATCATTTAAAGTTCCTCCAGAAACAGAAGATCCTTTATCTTATATCTTACAAAATGAATTGGCTTTATTTATTACCTATTGTATCTTTGTTGGGATAGATATTATTTTATTCCTTATTGTTGGATTTGGGTCATGGGAAGTCATTCAATATACTCAACCCATTTCATTTGCGGGATTATATCTGTATTTTTCTGCTGTCTTATTACTTACTTCATTCTTCGTCCCTGCTGTAAATAATGCAAATAATATAAATTCTACTAGATTCTTTAATACTCATCCATTGATATTCTTCACGGATGTATTACTATTATTTTTAACTATTGTAGCTGCTACAATTGAGACAGTTAAAATGCAAGTTAAACATTCTTCAAAACAATAGTTCTAGATACAGTGAATTTATCTATAGGCAATTCTAATACTGTATTAACATTGGTATAATTAAATGGAGCCTGTTCAATCCATAGACCAGTCTTTCGTGGAATATACCCCGTAGGGTGATCCTTATTCTCCTTTTTAGGACTATTGGTTGGTTGTTCATCTGTAATAATGATATAATTAAATTGATGTAATTGTTGGAGAATAGCTTCAATATGAATAAAACAAAGATATTGGAAAACATTCTTTATAATACATATATCCCCTTGAGGGAGAATAGATGAAGTAGCATCCTGTTGGATGAATTTGAATGAAGGAATTTTTTTTGAATTATAAGCAATCACACTTTCTACACAATCAATCCCTATATAGGAAGTTTTTTCTATATTCCAAGGAATCCAAGGATAATTCACGATAAAATTTCCACAGCCAATTTCTACTATCGTTGAATTGGATGTAATACTAGAAATAAATTGTTTTAGATAAGTCAGATAAGGAATCAATAATGTTTGATTAGGAGTAATATTCCTAAAAATGGGAGCGATATCTTTACTGATATATGACATGACATTGGTATATGAATTTTCAAAAATTTCCTTACAAGTAAGTAAATTTGAACAATTAATAATGGATGATGAGGAATCAGTCACTTTATCAAGGGTGGCAGTCAAGCATGGATAATATTGAATTTCATAAGTTGAAGGATGAAATTTTGCTACATAATTAAGATATATTTCTTGGTAAGATGAACCCATTAATTGATTGCGATCTAAAGTATTCAAATAAATCTTCCAAAATGATTTCTTATCATATTCAATAAATTTCATTAATTCTTTTACGATAGATTTATTCATGATGAAATAGGGAGAAATAGCTGAAACACAAAGAATTTTTTCCATAGAAGGATTCAATTTTTTCATATGTAAAATATATGGGAGATAAAATCCATGACTGTAATTATAGATTGGAAAATTTTTTGTATTGAATATCTTTATTGGGGATTTAACGACTGTATAAGAATCAAGAATCATATAATACTCACTTAAAGGAGATAATACTTCAGAACAATAGAAGTATATTAATTGTTCTCTGTATTCCTTTGCTTTTTTTATATTGGAAGATTCTTCCCCAATTTGATTCAATGTAAAAGGAAATCTTTTTGTACTGGTGAATACCATGGATGGGTGTGAATCTGATAGCAATATTTGGGCGATAGGAATATCCTCTGTAATAATATGTATCCTTATAGGAACAAAAGATAACTGTTTAATTGAATATCTTACGAATGGTAAATCATTATTATTTTTTATTACTATAACCAAATCTATGAATTCCATTTTAAATAGAAATTTTGGTATTTTAAAATGGAATCGTACCGTATAGGAAGTTGGACATTATCTAATGGAGCTACACCCTATTACGTGGAATTTTTACTTCCTGAATCTAATGAAGGAGAAATAATCATTGAATACCCACTCAAAACAAAAGCCATTATATATAAGAATCATATTGAAGAAAGTATTGAATACTATTATAAGACAGCATTCCCTGGGATAGATATTAAGCGGGTCTATGATAATATGAATTCTATTCTACTGGAATTGGATGAAAATAAGTATGTATTTATTGGAAATGAAATTTATGAATTTGAAACCAGAGAACCTATCCTAGAATTTGAAAGTCCTATCGGGAATAGCGATGTTCCATACCCCTATGCTATTTCAGCGAATTATGTCTATCTCTTTTTGGAACATTTATATTTTGAGAAAAAATATATGGGAGAATCAATAAATCTACCTAGACTGAGAACGTATGCGGTTAAAGAGTCTGATAAGCATCGAAAGAATCATTTTAGCCCCTATGATGTTTATTATTCTGGTCAAAAACCACCGATTATTTACATGATTTATGAAAAAAAATAAATTATTTATTAGTTGAAATAAATATTTTTGGGAATAATTTCTTTATAAAAATTATTAAAAATTTTCCCCAATTATTTTGCGAAGAAAATTTATACCCTCACTTAGTAAATGCGATGTGAGTATCCCTCACATTTCGAAAAAAACATTGTTTTTTCTTTGTAAAAGTCATAACAAATGTCATTTTTGGTATAATTCTTCCCAATCCAATTTATCCAAAGGTTCTAAATCACTCCATTGCGGGTAAGCCTCTGGTAATTTCCTCAACAAAATTCTTTGATGACTAGGAACAATCGATGAAATCCATAGTGGATATTCTTCGGGTTCATCCACGGGGATAATAGATAATTTTGATTTAATCTTTCTCTTGAGACATTCTTCATGATGGACAAAGATATAATAATCCAATGCATCTTCATACCCCATCCATAGAGGAACAATCACATGATAAATATGTCCCCATTTCACTCTATTTGGATGTTGCTTAATTTGTGGGACATATTCGATCGATTGATGATCTTCAGACCAAATGGCTGTTTGTTTTTTCTGTCTTAATTTTTTCATAATTAATCTTATAAAATCATATTTTTTCTTTGGAGAATCTTCTCTAGAAGGATGAATCAATCCATAGTAATTCGAAAGCCATTTAATGAGATCCAATCGTTCTCGTAATTGTCTAGCTTCTAAAACTTGCTTCCATACCCTTTTTTTATCCAACCATTCGGCGGATTGAATAAAATTGATGGAACTGATAAAAGTGATCATTTCTTGGTTAAAATATTTATTAAAAAATTAATAAATATTCAATATTTTACTAGTAAAATGAAGTTTAAAAAATTTCAAAAAAATCACCCTTTATGAAATTTACAAAGGAATTTTTACCCCTATTAGTAAATACTCCACTGTATATACCCTCAATGGAGCAAAAATTGAATCAATTCTCTACGCAAAAAATTTTTCTACGCACCCTGATTGAAATGTAAAGCTATTCCCAATGGTCTCTTTTCTGGGTCCTGAAGAATATATTTGTGATTCTTTTTCTCTGTATAGAGAACATTTGCACTAAATCCTCCATCTAATGCCACTGCATATTTTACATTGAATAAAGAGACTAAACTTGCCAATTGAGCTCTATCCACACCTAATCCAGTGAATACTCTTCCTTCAACCAAAATAGATATAACTTTATCATCATATGTAATACATAAAACGTGCGTGACATGGAATGAACTACTTGATCGTTGATCGCTATAGAATGCATATTCTCCATCATTATTATTGTATGCAAAACAATTTTCTTCTTCTGGTTGGAGTTTGTAATAGGGATATTTTAAAGGATTATCTACAACCTCAAAATCCGAGGGAAGTCTCCATTCTGGATCTCCTTGAGGATATTCATTAATTAAATCTTTCATAATAAACATATCATTCATCATTTTTTTTCTAGTAAAAACAATTTCTCCATCCCATATAAGAATTGGTCCAGTTTCAAAAGCGATCTTATAATCAATTTTTGATTTGACTGGTTTATTTGTTTTTGGATTAATATCCACTATAGGAATTGAAAAACAGGCAACTTTATTTTCAATAGTTTTTTGATTTTTATCACAGCAATAAACGAGTATATCCCTAGTGGTTGTTTTATGTTTGGAAAGGAATTCTTCCTGCCGATACATTTTAACCTTATTATCCGAGGTAACCGTTACAACAGCAAAATCTTTATTATAGGGAGGCATAGTTGGGATAATAGTATTACCCACTCCATTATTATAGAAATATCCTAAAGGATTCATTAAATCTTCCTCTGTTAAGTATGAAGTGAGAGGATTCTCAACATTATAATTTACAATGAAATACCCCCCATTAAGTGAGATACCATTTTTCATAGCTTTTGAACCTGTCCATAAATCATCTCCTATAGTTGCATATATTTCGTTGGATCCATCATTTTGGATATAAGTTAAATGGATATTCACATTTGGGAGAGGAGTTCCAATAAGGCTTTTTGGGGGAGCTAAAAAATTCGTTAATCTATGTGTGGCCATAAAATTTAACTTTTCCTTATTTGGAAGGACTAGATTGGGGTAATGTAATGGTTCTAAAATTATTTTATAACTGGTCCCCCATTCTTGATGAAGAATGAGATTTTTTTCTTTTATTTCGGGTTTTAATTCCTTCCCATAATCAACCCATAATCTAGAACTTTTTGGTAATACATAATTCCCGATAGAATTTTGGACTGTAGTATTAGGATTAAGTCTGGATAAATTTTGTTTCATGGAATTGCATTGTTTTTCATTCCCCTTTGTTAATATACAATTTCCCATATAATTATTTAAATTATTTAAATATTCATGGAATAATTCATAGGAACGGATTTTATTTGTAAAATTTATCGTTAAATTATTTTTAGTAGTTCCAAGAGAATTTCCAGGGAGAATAATTTTATTTGTCTTACTATCGTATAAATCTTCTTGGATTAAAAATCCAATCCATCTCCTCAAAATTGAATATTCATCTGGACTAGTACCCACATTTCTATTTCTCATAAACCATGGTGGTTTATTATCTAATAATTCATCTAATAAACTTCTATAATTTTTCTTATATCCTGGAATTGTTTCTTCGCATACATATTCAATCGCTTCAATCCATGCTCTACATAATTCGCTCGGTTTATTCATATACATATTATTTAGATGGTATAAAAAGTTATACAATAAGAAATTGTATTCTATATCCCCTTTATTAGGGGATTTATCCGCCTGATATAATTCTACTGCTGAATTTAATGTTTTATCGTTTAATTCTATCATTATAGGGATATTATATCTACCTTCAGACATATCCACTTTCGAAAATCCCCAATCAATTAATTTGGGTAAAAATCCTACATTAGGTACAGCGATAGTGATGAATTCACCTTTCCTCTTTTCCGGGATAATATATTCTATATAATTTATTTCAGAAGCTTTCATTCCATGGATATACGTCGTTTCAAGTCCTTTTTCAACGAAATATTGAATCATTACATTCGCCAAATGTAAATCAAAATGAGAAATTTTCATTGTACTTTTTAATGCCCATAATTGGATAACGATATGAGTCATCATACTTAGAAATTTATCACTTGAAGGGAATTCAATCTCTTTAAATTTTCTAGTATCCGCTGATACTCCCCCAAATAATTCAAAGAGAGATTTATCGTATTTTTCTACTATTGTGTAAATGGATTTCTTTTCTGGATTATCTGTTCTATTTAATGGATCGCATGCGTATACCCCAAAAAATCTAGGTAAACATAACCCCAATTCAAAATTGGCGAAATGGCCAATAATTGCAGAAACCAATGATTCATGTGTAAATAATTCAGAGCGAAGAATTAGATGAGTTTTATCCTTTTCTAGAGAGATATTTATTTTTTTTGGTTCCTTTGTATCCTTAACAATTACTTCGCAAAAAAGAGGCATCCATGCAATCTTCCAACTGAAACTAATTGTTGCAGCCAAAACTTTACTTTGATCAATGATTAGTGGTCCTACATTCGCCGATCCTCCTTCAGCTGTTTTTCCATATTTAAATTTTCTCACACTTTTTTTCTTTGGATTAATAGATGAACAAAAATCCTCACTCATTTGTACCCATGGTATAACTAATTGTTTTTCAATGATATCCTTATTAGGATTTAATACAAGTGAAGGAAACATAGAGAATAATTTCCCTAATAGATTATTTATTTCATCCCAAGCTATCACTATGGGTGGAGCCATTTTATTAATAGTTAATTAATAAAAAAAGATTCTTAAATCATTGGACAGTTCCCTTATAGTAGTTATTCTTTTGATAGATAGAATCATTATTGATCACACATTCATATAAAAATTCATCATATTTCCTTTTGAGAGAATTATTCTTTTGATAAATCGAATAATTATTGATAACACATTCATAGAAAAATTCATCGTATTTTCTTTTGAGAGAGTTATCCATTTTTTTATGGTGTTAATTTAAGAGTTTTTTTATTATAAAAAATCAATTCTGAAAAAAGGAATAGTCCAAATACTGCTTTAGCCAAGAAATCGAGTATTAGATAATATGCATTTTCTGTAGCAAAATCTATCACATTCACTCCGGAGGGACTTAGTATCCAAACAATTGGATATCCAATCCATAAAATGAATAAATAAGTAGCAAGCATTATATAGGGTTCTGATCCTTTTGATTCTTTAAGAATTGATCCATAAAGCAACCATCCAATTCCTATAAGACCCAACCCACTCAATACAAACCATACCCATTTAAAAGGTGATGTTTGAGAGATAGCTGATAATGCTCCAGTAATAATCATATACATATCCAAAAATACAACCATCCAAATAAGTGTCCATCTGGATGGGGAAGAGGGAGGTAATCCAATTGTTATGAGAGAAATTAATAATAAAGGGGTCGTAATAAACCAATCGACGTACCTCGCCAATTGAATAGTCACTCCATTTAGGGTGATTGTTCCCAATCCAAGGTACATAGCTAAATAGGCGGATCCAGCAATAATTGTAACGGGTAAAATAAGGAATAAATGGAATAATCCAATTTTATTCTTTTTTATCGTTCCAAGGATAGCCAATACTATTGTAGAAATTAAAAATAATATAGCTCCAGTCGCTAAAATTGATTGAACTACTAAAGCTGAATCCATTTTTAAAATGAATTGAAAAAAAAATAGGGATTATTTGATAGTAGATAAATTACAATGGCATATCAACCCACATTTGTTTTAAAAAAGGTGGATCCTATTAAAGTGATTGAACAATATAAACAAAATGTATACAAAAATGCTTCTATCCCATTGAATAAAATTAATGTGGAGGCAGCATTTATCCCCTCAATTACGGGTGCATCACAATCATTCAGGGATAAGAATAATTGTTTGATTGTTATTCATACGACGAATAATGAAGCGATTAAATCTCTTCCAACCTATAAGCCTAGATGTTTTTGGTGTATGCAAGATTTGAGTAAGAATATTTCATCTCATGTACCAATCCCAACTGGATTACATATTATTAGGTCTGTAGAAGATGATTCATTGACGTATTATTTTGAAACAAATGCGGGAGGATCTGGAGGGGGTAGTTGTTGTTCATTTGAATGCGCTCTTTCATTTGTAAGAAATTTCAATAATGGGACTGGCTCTGGAACTCGTTCATTCTCGAATGAATCCATAGAAATATTCCTAAAAGCTCTCTACAAATTATGTTACCCTGATAAGGGAGATCTTAGACAAGCTCCAGATTTTAGACTTCTTCAACAATATGCGGGAACAATGACTGTGGATGAATTTATCAATACTAAAAGTGAATTTATCCAACTCCCTAATCTGATACTGAATAGTGTATCGGATCAATTTATGTCTAGTTTAAATAAATAATTGTTTATTAATATAAATATGGATTATATTAATATTTGTTTTACAGCTGTAAAAGCGTATATACATTCATTCATTCGAGGTCCTTCGATTGAAGTAATGGAAGGAACAAAAAATATTGCTAGAATTCCTGTATGGCATCGTGGACGATTAATGGCTGTATATCTCCCGGTAAATGTTTCTGAATTAAATCATGGACCAATTAAATATATTGGTATGGATGGAAATCCTATTGATATTTTACCTGTGAATGGAATTAAAGTTTCTCTGACCCCGGATATGTTTAATGCTCAAACAATTGAAATAACGGATAGTTTAACGGATGAAAGTGTATTCTATGATTGTAATGAATCATTTTCTATTTAGAAGGAAGTCGCATAGAAATTGTTTCTCCATCAATGGTTATCTTCCTCAACATAAATGAGGCAAAATTTGCATCGTATGAATTAGGGTTAAAATAAATACGAATATCATTTTTATTTTTACGTATATCAATTTTTGGATAGTCTTTATGATTGGAATATCGTTTAGTTATTACCAATAATTTTTCTTGTAAATTTTCTATAGAGGGAGGAATTCTTTTAATTACTAGGTAAGTACATTTTTCTTCTTCATTAATTATAGCGGGACTTAGGATAAATCTCCTATCGGATAAATCCACATAATCAGGAAGAGGAACTTCAATCACAGGTGCAATACATGCATCTGCTTCCTCCGCCCAATTAATTTTAAAATCATTGGAGAATGGATCAATAGAATAATCCATGGTAGATCTAGGAATAAAATTTGGATCCTCTTTATACTCTACATTTTTTGTTCCATCAGATTTTAAATTTTGTAACATATTATATACGGATGGATCATCCACCCATAAATACCCAAATCCAATAAATTCATTCATATAATTTTTTCCCAATACATAATGATATGAACAATGAGGGAATGGATTCATCCATTCGATTACTTTTTTATTCACATCCTCAATGGATTGACCTCCTGCTTGAATGCATAAAATATGATTATTTTTAATGAGAGAAGACATATTATTAATTATCTTTAAAAGATAAATTTTTTTAAAATTCACTTCATAAAAAAACTAAAGCTCATGTCTCTATATCTCCCTTTTGATAACTGTGGTCCAGCACCATTCCCTTGCCCTCCATTTGGAGGTCCATGCCCTCCCCCATGTGGACCATGCGGTCCATGCCTTCCAGTCCCTCCACCTTTTAAATGCCAGCCTAATGTCCTTCCTCAAAATGGAAATAATGCTTGGGAAGTTTTCCAAGTTCCTAATAGTGCAGTTAATCCCTATGTTTCTACAGGTCCATTCTACGATGATTATAAATATAACATTATTAATTCATCGGTTGTAACGGTCACATTTGCCGTTGGTGGAGGAGTAACAATTGTAGTCAATACTCAAGCGGTTAAGATCCCAGTTAAAACAATTAATATTGTTGTTTCAGTTTTACAAGTAGATGGAAATGTATATCTCATGCAATATACCGCTACACAGGCTACTAATAACACAGTTGGACAATACTCTGTCCTTGTTCCTAATGTACCCAATCTCCCAGCAAATGGAGGTGTTGCAACTATTTCAATTAATTATACTTGTTAAGTAATAAAATTTTTATCAAATTTACATTATAAAAATGGTTAATGTAAATACAGTATCTTGGTTTGCTATTGGATTATCTGTATTAGCTATTGTAATTGCCGTAATAGCTATAGTTTATTTTATAAAAACAAAAGAAAATATATCAGGTATCCCCGGTCCAGAGGGTCCTCCTGGCCCACAAGGAATAGAAGGTCCAGTCGGTCCTCAAGGACCTGCGAATGGTCCTCCTGGTCCAGTCGGTCCTCAAGGACCTAAAGGTGATCAAGGCTTACAAGGCTTACAAGGACCTGAAGGTCCAGCCGGTCCCCAAGGCCCAGCCGGTCCTCCTGGAGAATCAGGAGCATTTTCTGATAAATTATTAGTAGGATTATTAACAGTATCAACAGGAGCATCGTTTGGAATAAATAGATCTATAAATACTATATTTAATGTATCTACCGAATATGCATCATTTGATATACAAGAAATGGATATTATAGCAGATAATCTATCATTCACTGTTCCAAATGGAATAAAGATACATGAATCTCCTATCATATTTGATTTCATTCAAACGGTCGATCAAAAAAGTTTAGAATGGACCAATGGATTATATATGGATGGTTCTGGAAATATTATAGTTCCACCAACTAAATCATTCTCGGTAAAAAATAATAATAATTCTATTTTATTAAATGTAAATGATAATGAAATAAATATAAATAGGAATATTCCAAATGTCAAAACGACTGTTTTAGGATCCGATCAAGGTTTTGGATGGTATAGTATAGAATTAATTTACCAAGATAAAATACTATGTGCAAGTTTTAGTGATTTATCTTCAAGAACAAAAAATGGTGTAATAGATGATAATTGTTTGTGGGCTATTGATACTGTTAGAAGTATCGTTAGAAATAAAGGTCAAAATAAATGTTTAGATTATAATGGAGGTGCTAATTGGATGCTTAAAGAATGTATAGATGGAAATGATCAAACAAGAGGATTTTATATCCAAGAAGGTGATTTACTAAAATACAGAAATAAAGATTGCTTATATTTCGGTAATACTAATTTCCATGGCGGTTGTAATGGAAATGATCAACAAGAACAAATTACTTTTGTTAAACGCTTATAACAGTTTCATCTCCTGTATAATCAAAATAATATAAATTTGTTTTTGGATCTAATTGAATGGAGGAAGATCCAATTAATTGATTGGGGTTTAATGTTCCCACTTTTTCAGAAGAAACTATCCCGAAGGGGTATACTCGACAAGGAGGGGATTTAAGTAACTCCAAATGAAATTCTGTGATCTCCCCTTCTGGAGAAAGAGTGCATTTTGATGAAGTTAGATAAATTAAATAATCCGTGCATGGAATCCAATGGGTAAAATGGAAATGGTTATAGGTCGTACTAAATACGCCATTTTCATCTACATTAATTTTCATGATGGGCATAGACATTCTTTTTTTTATAAAAAGAATGTTCGTTAGATTTAAACTAAAAATTCTTTAAGCATAGGAAGAAGGGGTTTGATTAATTCCCTCATAGCTTGAGCGAATATCCTTGTCTCATATTGAGTATCTTCATCACATCTTAGACGGAAAAATTTCAATAGATTATTAAGATCCATTTCAAAATATAATTTTGTATATGTTGATTCAGGAAGACAATATCTAGCTATTTCTCGAGACATTCCTGCTTCAATCATTTGATTATAAAGCTTATTTATTTCTTGTAAATGATTTTCCACTTGTTGAATAAGATTTTCTAGTTCAAATTGTTTATAAGGAGGAATTGTTTCTATAGATGAACCTTGATGGTTATTCTTAGATTGGAGACGGGGTGATGGAGTATACCATGGCTTAGTTGGTATACTATCTTTTTGTTGCTTTTCAATGGAAGCATACCTTTGACTAAACATATTGATTTTCGCTGTGCGATGTCTGATAAAATGAATCGCTACAAAAAGAGGGCAAGAAATTTCAAAGACAAAACTCACTGATTCAAAAGGACTAGTATGATTATCCTTGTATAACCTCTTAACTAATCCAGTATCTTGCTCAATACTTTTAATCCCATTCCCAGTTGAAACTCGAGCATTTCGAACAATAGCAAAATCGCATCCTCGTCCTTGAGGAACCATGCGAGGGAGACAATCCACTAATCTGACATATCCTCCTTCTCCAAAAATATTATCAATACGTGTCTTTTTTAATGTAGTAAAAACATCAATATAGTGGGAATCATCCATTTTTTTTCTATTAATTCATTTTAATAAATAATTAATTCAATTGTATAAATAAAAATGAATATTGTTACAGCTATTAATGCATTAAAAACATTAGATACAAATACATTGCATTATTGTGTCCAAAATAAAATTTTAACTAGACCTATTCTTTTTAAGGAATTCGTGTATATTCTTTATTCGAATGTTCCTATTTCAGATGAAACATTAGCTTTATACGCCACTGGACCATTAAGTATATCCAAATATCAGGTAAATCCAGCAAATAATTTTTTGGATGTTTTTTTGAATGAAGATACAGATGAATATTCATTTGAATATTCAGATAGAATGTATGGTGCAGTCCATTTACAGATAAAAGCTGCTTTAGGATTTTATTATCGATTTATGGCTGATCCTGTATTATTTGGACGAATTTACCTTATGGAACCCTTTAAAGCTAGCTTTACTGCTTCTAAAGGAAATAAACCTACATTTTTTGCTTGGTTATTAGCGTATGTAGCTGGATTCGGTAATACAATTACTACATTAACTTTTGAACAACAAATTATTAAAACTATTACAGAAAATAATGGAAATATCCCATTGAATATATTTAATGAAATTGAACAAAGTAAAACAGTTATTATACCGAATGTACTATATTATTTATTCTATTTTAGAGATTTATTACCTAATGCGGTTAAATCAATGAAGGAAATTCTCAATATAAAATCTGTAAGGGAAAAACATAATCTATTAGAGCAAGGATTCTATAATGATTTATTATCAGTTTATCCTGATATAGATGCAGAATTATTAAATCCTATAGATGCAGCGGTAGTTAATCCCAAAAGGATATTTGATGTAAATAAGAAAATTATTATTAATTCAGATCAAATATCTAAAATAGTATTTAGATGTATCGAATTACGGGAATATCAATCATTATGGTATTGGCTTGGTAAATATGAAAATTTAGACGGGAATACTAAACAATTACTATTCAATAATAGCGGATCTAGTTATACATTTCTCCAACAAGCGTATCAATCATTATGGGCGACAAATTCTAATTTAGAATTATGTAAAAGCATTTTCCATCTCGCTCCAGTATCAGATTTAAAATTAATGTTGTATAATAATATTGATTCAACTTTAATGGCTCATGCTATATATAAAAGAGGATTTCTATTGGATGATTCATCCGTCTATCTTTTTGAGAAAAAACCCATATTCAAATTATCCGGGGACCAATTAAGAGATTTTATCTTTCGATTTAGAGGGTCATTGGAGAATGCCTATAAAATAGTTTTTGAAGAAATGGACTATTTAGTTGAAAGTAGTAATACTTTCTGGCTTGGTATGTATTATGGAGATAAAGCATTACTTAAAACGGGAGCATTAAATGTTCGTAGTGAATTATCTAGAACAGATAAACAACAAAGACAGGGAAAATCAATTAATGTAGATGATATAGTATTATTTAGATTTAATGATGTTGTTCCAGTCATACAAACGTATATCCCAAAAAATGTATTAGCTCAACAATATTTATTAGGATACATCAGAAAATTCACTAATACTGTTAATGCGTCATATGATAATAGAATTAAAGGAGCGTATGATAAGGGAAAGAAATATAGTCAGGGAGAAAGAGGTAAAGGAAGAAGACTTATAGCAGAAGATGAAAATGAAGATGAAAATGAACCGTACGATAAACATCGTAGAAGAGATGATATTATCTATGGAAGAGGATTCAGAGGTGGAAGAGGTGGATTTAGAGGTGGAAGAGGTGGATTCAGAGGTGGAAGAGGGGGTGGAGGATTCAGAGGTGGAAGAGGGGGTGGAGGATTCAGAGGTTGGCGAGGAAGAAGAGGTGGGGGAGGATTTAGAGGAAGAAGAATATAAAATTGATTATTTAATAAAAAATTTACTTATTAAATATAATAATTCTCATAATGGAAACTGCAATTGAATCTGGTGATTTTGACAAGGTTCAATCCCTTATCTCGGAAGGCTATTATGTCAATCAAAACAATGATTTAGCTCTCAGTAGAGCGGCTGCTAGTGGTCAATTGAATATTGTCAAATTACTCGTTGAACATGGAGCTAATATTCATGCGATTGACGAAGTGCCTCTTTGTGTGGCGTCCTTGAATGGACATATTGAAGTAGTCAAATACCTTGTTGAAAAGGGAGCAAATATCCATATTTAGATGAAATGCCTCTTAATTGGGCTTGTTTAAAAAATCACTTTGAAGTGATTAAATATCTTATCCAAAAAGGTGCAAAAATCACCAATCAAGCTCTCAAAGTTGTTGTAGCAAATAAAGCACAGGAAATATTCAATTACCTTGTGCAAAATGGAGCGGATGTTCAATCATTTGTTGAATATCTTGAAGAGCTGAAACAAAATAGTATTCCCTATCAAGACGATGAAGAGGAAGATGAGGAATATTAAAAAAATAATAAATTAAATTATTATTTTTAATTAATAACTAGTTATAACTAACATTACAGGACCATTATATGGAGGGGTAGGAGTATCTGCATATATTGGATTAGCAGCAATAAATAATTGAATTTTGTTAGGGTTAGAAACTATATTTCCAGTATGGAAAACATTAATAACTCGATATGTTTGATTGGGTGCGGAAATAACTGGTATACATTTAACATCAAGAATTGCATTAATATGTAAATTAGATAGATCAACATTCATTAAATATAATCCTGTATTTTGTAAAATAATATTTTCTATATATATACCAAATATATTAATTGGATAAATCATAGTAGATTCAGGAATTAATGTAATACTATATGTTCCAGTTCCAAATATACTAGAATTATCTCCTTGGAAAGTAGTGGAATTATCCATTTTAATTACTTTTAAAATATCAGGGGGTAGAAGTGGCAGGGATGGGGGAGGAGGAGGAGGACAGCAGTAAATACTATTATTCATTTTTAATTAATAATAATAAATAAAAAAAGTTAATGGACCATTATAAGTTAAATTAGTAAATGTTGAACTAAATTGAAGTATTACTTGTAATGTATTAGATGAAATTGAATAGGTCCATACTGCTGTTCCCTGTACATTCTCTATTGTTACATACGATTGTAAAAGAGTAGGTATAACAGATACATTTAATATACCATTAATACATAATGGTGATGTATCTATATTAAAACTATACGCTCCCAATAAAGTCATTGATACATTCTGAATAGTTGTAGTAAAGAATTTTATAGGTTTACGTTGACTATCAGTTGGTAAAAGTGATACACTATATGTTCCTGTTCCATTTATACTTTGATTATCTCCATCAAATGTTGTATAATTAGATAAATTTAAAACTGAAGGAATATTTTTTGGAGTACAAAACATTTTTTTAATATATTAAATATTAATAATATTCAACAAAAATTGTTATGGGGACGGTTATAGGAAAAAATGGTCCTATATATTGAAGAGGATAATAATCAAGTAGTAGTTGTATAGAGGAAGAAGTATCTGTAATATTATATGCAACGAATGCTCCAATATTAGATAATGATTGTGGTACTTGATTTGACGTAATACAAGCTGATACATTTATTATACCGTTAATACTAAGATTTGAAACATCGACATTTACTAAATATTCACCTAAATCTTGTAAAGTAATATTGGGTAATGTTGTTGAAAAGAATTTAATAGGTTTTTTTTGAATAGTATTATTTAATAAAGTTATTGTATAGGTACCTGTTCCATCTATACTTTGATTATCTCCAACAAATGAAGTGATACTATTCATATAAAAAAATGATGGTATATTCGTTGGGCAACATTTAGGATAAAAATAATATGACATTTTTAATTAATATTAATAAATAAATTATATAATTTATTTATTCTCTTTATAATACCAATAATCCAGCGTAAGTAGATTCATCGTTATATTTTAGTATATGTAAATATTCTTGATTATTATCTGTATTATCCTCAATGATTTGTAATGTCCCTTTAGGGCTTATTGAATATAAGATATAAGGTAATGAAAGTGGATTTAATTCGTCTTCATCCTTCTTAAGATCCAATTTACTATTCCTATATTCCTCATACCATTCATATGCATTCATTAATGCGTTCGATAAATTAGTGGTATTTTGAACCATGATGGTTCGTCCATCCTCAGTCAAAAAATAATAGGGATCTTTTAGGGAATGATATGCCTCCACTAATTTGGTGAAAATAACGGGTTTTTCTGGGAGGTATTTATTATTATAATAGATATTAAATGTTTTACTGGTAAGTAATATATCTTGACTCGTAGAAGGTAATTCAATAGTCGCCCCCACCAATACATTGGGGATGATTACTTCATCTCCTTCATATATTCCGGTAAATCGTTGTAAATGATCCACTAGTCTTTCTTTGAATATTTTTGAAGGAACGATAATTTTATATGAATCTATATCTATCATATCAGGGCAAATTTTATTCCAATACCTGAAAAAGTCTTCCTCAGTTTTGAGAAGGGGTAAAACGGGGTTAGTAATCCCTGAAATATTATATGAATGATTTTTTGATCCCACTTTAATCCATTCTTCAATGAATGGCTTAATTTTTGTTGCATTTAATGGGGTACTTGTAATGAGATACAATATATTCACTGCTTGTAAAAGATACCCAACTACATCCCTTTGATGGATAAGATTTGCTTCATTTTTATCCCCATCCATAATATATTTCACATAGGGTAAATCAATTTCCTTATTCTTTGAATTTTCATTGACTAAAAATCGTACAGGAATTTGTTTCTTTTCATCCAAGTAATAAATTAATTCTCCCACAATAGTGTATGAAGGGTCTTGTCCCACAATATCTAATACATCCTTTTTCGAATTGAATAGGGGTAAATCATCATGGGATTTATCCCATTCAGGAAGATTCAATGGAGCCATAGGAGGGCAAAGCATTGTCCCTTTTGGTTTCTTAAATACTAATCCTCTTAATTTACCATAACTATCCAATAATTGATGGGAATGGATTTCTTCTGAAATAGACAATCCATAATACAATGTATGAGCGTTTATAGTTTCAACTAATTCATTCTTAGTATTCATCGTCCATGTCTTTGTTTGGAAAAGTGATAAATAAATATCAAATAATCGATCATTGACTGAGGGTTCAAATCTAACTTGGATAGCATTTTTATTTTTAGTCATATCTGTACTCACAATCAGTTCGCATTGAGACCAATCCACTGAATCTTCCTTTTCATGCTGATAAATAACCACACATTGTGTGTTGGGAGTTTTGTGTCTTGCAGAGAAGTATTTTCCTCGAGGAAGACTCATGGAAATTTCCTCTCCATACCCTGTAAATACATATATATTCACTCCAAATAATTCTTCTAATGCTCGATAAAATAATGAGGGATCTAAAAACTTGTATGGATTTCTCAAAGATTCCATCCTATCTTTATTGGGAATATCATACATTTCTTGAGCTAATAATTCCGGATAAATACTAATAGTTCTTCTGAATTTTTGGGTATATTCCTCTCTCTTTTCGTCTGAGGTTAATTGCATATACCCTGGATCTTGTGTAGCGAATAATAAGCAATGCAAGAAAGAGGAAGGGCTATACACCATTCCATACCTAAAAATGAGATCAGTCTCCTTTGAGAGGATATCTGTTACAACTTTTGGAAGAGTTCCATTTCTTCTAAATCCCATAATTTTATTTGTTCTCAAGGTATGCTTTGATTTTGTTCCTCCCATAAGTACTTCCTCCACAGATTTATTCTCTACATAAATTTTATAAAATAATAAATCTTTTTCCTTGTATGGATCCTTATTGGTACAGCATGGGAGATAAGGAAAATCTTCCTTATTTTCCAAATTTTGATTGGGTATAATTGTTGGAAATGGGTATTTAGGGTCATCACAAACGAATAGATATTTTGTTTCGGGAGGTTTAGGGAATTGAAGGACGTGCTTATATTGAGATACTTCAGAGGGTTGGATAATACTTGGTTGAATTTTTGATTGGCACAATCGAGCGTAATTATTTACGATAACGTCCGGGGCTTGCTTTTTAAGTAATTGATTTTTGCTCTGTTGAGAGATAGGTTTTTCTATACGCTGACTTTTGCGTTGTTGGAGGGATGAATTGGTGGATATATCTAAATATTTCTTAAATTGATTCTCTGTCTTTGTTCTATTCAATAAGTAATATCTAAATAATCGTTTAAGAATTTTGATAAATAATTCAACCGTGGTTAAATCTCTCGCTCTAGTCACAGTAATAGATACTAATGGAGTTCCTGATTTTAGGTCAGTCCTCATTGTAACTGTTTTATTCGCATTTTCTATAGGGACGGGTTGACCCTCTACTAGGAAAGTTTGATTTAATGTGGCATTGACGGAGGATCGACTTATTCCCTCCTCGGAATCCTGGGATCCCTCTTCTTGAGGTTGAGCGGATTTAAAATGGATAGTGAATCTCTTTTTAGTTGCGACGGAGGTAATAATTTCATCAATGAAGAGATAGATACTCATTAAATCATCATTTAATATCATATCTGATAAAGAATATTCATATAATTCTACGCCATAAATATTAAATTCTCCATTAATCTTTTTCTTTTCTGAGGAAATAAATTCTATATTGGAAAATGTCATTCTAATTCGTTGAATGAGTGTTTCTTGATCCAATTCTTTAGCGATTGGTACTTCCAATTTGAGAATCATTTTATTGAGATCTAATTCCAGTAAGGTATAACTTTCTCTCGTTTCCTTTACAGAAGAAGATGATGGATTCTCCTTCTCAATCCATAAGGGAAAATACCAATGATTTTGGAATAATTCATCTATATTTTTTGGGAATAATTTCCAAGCTCCATTGGATACATTCGGGGATACTTTAGATAGAAAGGAATCTTTATTTCCTATAATGGGTCTCATTGAGGGGGTGGAATAAGGGTCGTAAGTGGAAATAATCCAAGGAATAAATTCACTTAATTCAGCCATCCTAAATTCAATTAATAAATTCTTTGGTAATTTTATCTTGTATTCGTATCTCTCACTGTTTATTATTAAAGGTGAATTATCTAATGGTTCCAATGTATCCATGAATGCTTGACTATTCACGATTGTGGATACTAATTCATGTTCTTTTATAATTTCTCTCCTATACCCTTTCAAGTATCTAAAGTAATCTGAATTCATATAATCCACATTCTTAAATGTGGGTAATTCTTGCGAATCCAAAAATTTATTCATTTCTTCTAATAATCTATCCTCTTGAATATAATCCCCATATTGCTGAATAAAAATGAATACCCATTCAATCGATTCAATTTGGAAATCATCTACATACTCATCGTATACTTCGGACAATAATGCTGAATCTGGATCATTATTCTTTTGATTATTCGCCAATATAGAATACACAGATGAAATTTCCTGTGTATCCTTATCTATATAAATATATCTACTAGGTACTTGATTTTCTACAGCAATTTTAAGCAATGTCGTATAATCATTATCGAATTCATTCGTTGATGTATCAAGGGGGGATAGATTTAATTCAGGTAATTCTTCCTGGACATATTCTTCCTCTGGATTTACTTGTTGAATATTTCCTTTTAATCGATCCCTCTTAATCTGTTTGGGTGGCATATTTTTAATAATTGATTGAATAATTTATTTGAGTATATTTCATATATAATCCAATATGAAAAACGTTATTTGTAACATATTTATTTTTTTAGTCCTTGTAGCCTCATCTATTGTATTGGGGGTGTATACTCTTCATTATTTATCTCTCCCATATAGTAGTTCCGGATATGTAGTAAATGCTTTCATATCAAAAAAATGTTTATATGGGCAATATAAATACCCTATTCCAAATGATGAATGTCCTACCATTGGTCCTACAACAGATATATTCCTAATTACTTGTAATGTTCTTTCCCCTTTTCCCAATGGAACATTTCAAGTATATCTAGATACATTTTATTGTGTTACAATTAATGAAATTCCTTGGTTTTTTTCCAATCCAATATCCCCTATATTTATCATAGTATGTGGACTATTTTCAATCGTATTTTTAATGAATTCATTGTCTCTATTGAAAAATGAACGAATAAATAGAAGACTTATCAGTCCGGATGAAGAATCATCGAATCTCCCCCCTCCCTATGCTAGTTTAGAATCGCATTCTCATCCCCCTAATGATGATATACCCCCCATCATACAATAGATTGAATGATGAATCGACTAGTGTCTAGGATTTTTTTTCGCTTTAGTTTTTGGCTTATGCTCTGGAGGGGTATAAGTAGTATAGAATTTTAAGGGTGTTTTACTTGAATTATTAATGATATTATGGGGTGTATTAAATGGGACAACAAACCCAACCCCGGGGTATATATCAAATTCATCATCCCCTACAACGGATACTCCATTCCCTGAAACGACATACACAAATTGTGTTACATGAGGATGACTTTCCATACCCACTTCATCGTTTGGTTCAATGGACATGAGCACTACTTGGAATAATTTATCCGTATAAATAACCCGTCTGAAATAATCATTTTCTAAGGTAGCTTTTTTTAAATCTATATGCATTATTTTTATATAGATTTAATTTTTATTGAGGAATTCTGTGTGATACTAATACAGATCCTGTCGTTCGATAGTATATATTTCTAATACGGTTAAATATTTGTACTTGAGCCATAAGCATGATATTTGTGAAGATAGTCATTCCGATATATTCATCCGAATCATTCCCAAAGGTGAGTAAATACGCCTTATCAAAAACATAAATAATCACAGCATCAATAACTAATTGGAGAACCAACCATAGAAATGAAACTAGTCCAGATTCTTCTGGGACATTCGTATTTGGAATTAAATGAGCTACAGTCATTCCAATGATTAATCCTAATAAGGCAAAAAATATAACTTCCGCCATTACTCGTACGATGGGTTTAGATAAATTTTTTCTGTGTTCATCATCTAATACAAGCATTTACTATCTATCTTTTTTATAAATTGAATAAAAAAATTATTACTTATATAATAAATAACATAAACAATGTTGCATGTCTTTATAGTCATCGCATTGGACCCTAAAACGGGGGAAAATGTTATTTTTGGACTTAATGCAGAAAAAACACCAAAAATGTTATATGAAATGTTGGAGTATATGTCCTCTTTACAAGGGGAAAATCCCCATGTGGAGGATTGTATTCTCTTGCAAAGTTTGGTAGATAAATATGCATGTCGAATAATAAGTATTTCATTAGAATTTGATGCATATATTTCTTTGAGAAAACGCCAAATGGGGTTTACCTGTTATTTCAGTTCGTTAATTGGAAATTATATCATTGAATGGCCGTCTGGATTATTATTGAATCCATTTAATATTGGTCAATATATTACCAGAAAAACATTTTTCATCAAACTCAATCAAGGAGTTTGTGATGCTAGTAAATAAATCATAATAAAAAAAATATGATTTATTGTTTATAAATAGTCCATCCAGAATCATCTGGATCTTTTTTGGAATAGAAAGTCATTAATCGTTCGAATTTATTTGTTGAACCATATTCATCATCAATTTTCTTTACCAATTCTTGCGTGACAGGTTCAGAACGGATAGAGAATTTTTCTTTGAATATTTCTGCGGTAGAATCATCTACAACATTCTTGAATGAATCAGTGAATTCTTTTTTTCCAGAAATAATCCATTTTTGACGATTTCCTTGGAACCCCATAAATGAATAACCCATGATGGATTCTGGGTTTGATGAATCGATATAAATATTAATATGTTTATCCGCAATAGCTTGTTGAGTTTTATTCCATAATTCCTTTAGAGAATTATATTCTTTAACAAGAGGTTCATCCTCCCCAATAAATCCTTGAATGATACTGATACTAGTTAATTTTTCGTATAGCTTTAATTTTGACCAATTTTCTTTGGTGTTTTTGAGAATGATTTTATGCTCATCACTTAGATATGTTCTTGATTCTAAATAGGATGAAAGAATATCTTCCATTTTATTATTTAATAGGAATAGTTTTTAAATAATAAAAAATGCTTGCTAGTTTAATTATTACCTATTATGTAGTTTATGGAATAGTTATATGGTGCATGACTAATCCATATCCTTCTCTCCCTATTGAAGAGCAATCAAGAAGATTATCTCCCGAAGAAATAATTCAAGCAATGAATGAAACTCAATAAATACATATCATATGACCTTTTTTATTCTTGTATAATCCAGATGTAGATTCATAACAATAATGCATATTAAGATTTGGATCAAAATATGTATCTATTTTTGGTTCATAATATAAACCAATTTTTTTATCATAATAATAGGTATGTTTTGGTGTATGAACTCTAGTTGATTTTGGAGAACTGAATACTGTTGATGATGTATTACTAGTATTTAATTTGCGGATAATACTCATTAATTGACTAATATCATTCACGGATAATCCAGTTCCTTGATTTCTTAAAAGAAAAGGCATAGGAATTCCATTATTTTTTGCTATATGACTATTGATATTATCTTTATTATCATCAATCAACATAATATTACTAGGTAATATATGATGTCTTAAAGCGAATAATTCAATCATTGAATTTTTATCATCCGGTAAAGGTGAACCATCCCTTCCCCCAAATTCCTTTGGGGAAAAGATATTAATTAATGGAAATCTAGGGTTCCCATTTCTATTTCTGAAAGAAAATTCACTTGCTTTATACACACATTCTTTATCACCAAATGTAGCAATACCATAAGAGATCCCTTTCTCATCTAATAAATCCAATAATTCATTTAAATATTTAGATCCATCAGAGAGAAAATCAATCGTATTAATTCCTTCATGAATAAATGATTCCTTAGATGATTCATTCATACAATAGGTTAAATATATATTTGATTTTGTTAATGTATTGTCAAAATCAAACAATATACCTTTTATAGGATCCAAATGTTTATTACTATTAATAGTTAAAGGAGGTAAATTGATTTTTCTCATATTTTTATTTATTATGTAATAATAAATTAATAAATTATCAATATTCATCCACTGCATCATATTCACCCGTATCTTCATCATAGGTATAAAATCCTAAATCTTCTGGATCAAAATATAAATCTTTTTTTTTAGAATAATAGTAATCATTATCTTCTGTTGGATTATAAAAATCACCCTCTCCATCCACAAAATAATCTCCATCATAGACATATATCAAATCAGGGTCTCTATAATATTCAGTCTCACCATTTTCATCAATATATACCCCTTCTTCTTCATCATCTTTCCTATCAAAAAAGAGATCGTATTTATATAAATAATACTGATCTTTAGTATCATTATAATACATTCCAGAATGTTTATCATAAATATATACATTTCCTTCAGGATCAATCAATGGCATTTTTTTAATTGAAAAAATAATTATTTTTTTATAGATATACGAAAAATGTATAATTGTGTAAATATACTGAATGAAAATCTTAAAAGTAACAATAGAATAATCATCGATCCTATGTATAAATTTTTTGACTATGATTATTATGATACTGAATTAAGTTTCATCATTATTTCTCCATGGCTTTATTCATTGTATAATTTTATAAAAAATAATGAAGAACATCAAGCAGAAAATTTAATTAACCAATACAATACAAAATTAGATCAAGACTATGAAAATGAATTCCATGAGTATTTGAAAGAAATGGTTATCTATAATGCAACTTTAAAAGATCCTCCTATTAAACAACCCTATCTTACCTATGAGGATTTGTGTATTATTATTCATCAAAATTGATTTAATAAATAAAAAATTTTTTATTTATTAACAATAAGGGAAAAAAATGGAGAATATCCAGTATGCTCCCAAGAAAAACCGTACAATGACGTTCGTTCAATATGAAATCATCAAGGATACTTTCCAAGAAGGTTTCACTATTGAAGGCCCTAACGGAACCCAAGTAAAGCACGGTCAATGGATCACCTATGATCTTTTCAAGGGAGTGATTTCCATGGAAAAATACGATGAAGGGACGAAAATATAACTCTTTTTCCCATTAAGGGTATTTTTTTCCTATGCAAAATTTATAAAAGAAATTTTTATAAATTCTCCCCAAACAAAATGTACGCAAAATTATTCTCTTCAATTGGGAAATACTCACTGTATATACCCTCAGTGGAGCAAAAATTGAATCATTCTTCTACGCAAAAAAATTTTTGTGCGCTAATTTAATAATTTTAATCTTTTATTTATAGGGTTAGTATATTCTGTTATGATATTTCTGAAAGAAATTTTTATCCTGAATAGGCAGTATAAAATAATTTTTTCGAAAAATTTCTTATCCAATTCTACCCCTCGATTATTCCCTTCTAAACATTTGAATACAGGTTGTTTCGCTATTAAGAATGCGCATTGTTGATGCAAGAGAACTTCTTTGGGGATATAAATAATTTCCAATTCTCCCTGATGAATCATTCCCAAAAATCTTACATAAATAATCATTAAATCGCATGTAAAATAAAATTTTTCGATAAATTCATCTCTTTTTTCTTTATTCACCGTCCATATAATTTTTATCCCATTTCCATTATTATATTTATTGGATGAATGTTTGATGGAAATCTTTTTTTTATTCACGATAACATCTTCATGGTTTTGATTATGGATACTATAATTCACTTCCAATGAAGGATTATTTACTAAAGAAGCGATGATATCCCTTTCTCTTGATGATCCTACTTCAGGGGTTAATCCATTCGCTCGAGAACATTCAATTTGTGATGATTGATAGAGTGAAATTAATCCTTTTATATTTCTTATATATTGAAAATGGTTAAATAAAGGATTATCAATACATGTTTTTATATTTTTTATAGTAATATATCCTTCTTCCTCTTCTTCCATCTAAAAATTTTTTAATACATAACTATCGATTTTAAATATTCAAAACGCATATAAATAAATAAATATTTTATTTATAAATATTAATTAAAAATGTGGTGGATTTCACTACTGTCTCTTATCGTATCTTTAATTGTTCTAGTTCTTGTTGCTTTATTATACGCAAATACACAAAATTCAGGAACAGGAATTTTTTCTAAAAATATAGATACTACTATTACATCTTCTAATACTGATAAGGACATTGAAGGAGTTCCTTCTTATAAAGAACCAACATCAACCATTAAAGATAGCACAAAGAATTATGGCTATATTTATATCCAGAATACTGGAAATTCAACGACTGCACCTGTAGAAGTACATGCCTATGATACTAATGGCAATGAAATTACTGCATTAGGAACAGTTGATTATCCAGACGATCATTCATACTGGAAATGGTCCATTGATAATGCTCAATTTGGATATTTCACATTAAATGGAGATGGATACACTACTAATACCATTCTCACATCCGAAGTAAATAATAATGTCCATGAATTTACTGTACTCCCTGGATTAAACGATTATACTAATTAAATTTATTTTTTTTATATAAAAAATGTTAAAACAACAAACGATTATTTTCTTTCTTTTTGTTGCATTATTAATTACTAATTTAGCTCTTTCTTTATCTCTCACATTCGCTGTACCAGTTAATACACCTAATCCTTTAAACTATATGGTTGAAGAATTAAAGCCACAATTGTCTGTATTTATTGCTACGGGATTAGCAGTAATTGTATTGGATCTATTTTTACTTATTTATTACCCTGAACCTATCTCTTTATTACCCCCATTTACATTGGGAAGTATTTTTGGATTTTTAGCGCCTATTTTATTCGTGAGTTTGTATTTCGTTAGAAGGAGTTATTCTGCTGGAGGAGGAACATTCGATTTCTTTGATATTATCCCACTCACATTTATCACTGTAATTTTTTATACAGGAATGGCGATCATTAATGCGATCGCAGAAAATATTAAAGCGGCTAAATCAGGTCGAATTACTCCATAAAAAAATTTATTATTATTAAATAATAATAAAATGAATATACAAGAACAAGAACAAGGGAAACTTATTAGTATTCCTTCAGATAATACATTTAAGGCAGTTATGTATTCTCTAGCATCAATAACTACAGTATTTGTAATAATTATATTTGGTGTGTTAATATATTTCTCTGTAAATAATATCATTACACAAAGAAGGAATCAACCTCTTCCAGAAGATGACCCATCCTATTTTTTGGGGTATGATCCCAATTTATTTGTCACTCGAAAGTCAGGAAAATTACAAGCTACCTATTTAACCAATTGCTTGGAAGGAAAAGAACCTTCCTGTTATTTCCAAAATCCTACTACTCCCTATTGTAGTATCAATTTTTTATACCCAATTATACCTAATTACAATAATCTATCCATTAATGCATCTATAGCTATATCCACATTTACTCTAATACCAAATGAATTGGTTATTTTATATGGTGAAGGTATCCCTGATTTTACCTATTGGGGATTTACTCCCTATTTAGTAAGTGATGAAGAATATTGTAATGGGGAATTATTACTTGCTTCTATTGCAGATACAGCGAATAATATTAATACTCAATTTACTAAAAATAAAAAATTTGTAATAATTTTTGGTACAAATACTCAATTAATTACCCAATTTAAATCTTCTATTGATCCTTCCTTTGAAGTTTATTTGGTACAATTTCCATCATTCAGTGAAAAAGGAAGATTACTTATTGTTGGAAGAACAGCTATTCCTGTAAATCAAGAAGAAGCGGATGCATTCTATAGAGATACAAAAATTTATGGAAGTATCATACAATATTATAAAGAAGTTAATCCATCTTATACAGTTACTTCACCCACATTTATTCCAAGAAATTCATTCTTTAATGAACATACCGAAGGTCCAACAGATACAGTCTTTGAAGCTGAATCTGATTTATATCTCACTCAAGTATTACAAACTATTCCTAGCGATTATCAATATGTCCATGAATTGGAAGTGGATTTATTCCTTTCATCTATAAACTATGATAATGGATATGATTGTATAGAAAATTGTGTTTTATGCCAGATCGACAATAGAGATACAGTTTATACCTATTCAATTGTTCCCTATTTAATTACTCCCAATCAAGATATTGTTGTTATCTTTGGAGTAAATCATTCTATACAGGGAAAATCATTATACACCAATGTATCCGTATACAATTACGATAATGATTCGGGATTAGTATCAGAAGAATTCCTTTCAACTGATTCCCAATTCTATAATTTTATCATCAGTCCAAATCCTATAACTGTTCCAGAGAATACAGATACATATATCCTCCCTCCTAATGTGGATAAAATTATTGTGGGTGAAAGAGCATACATACAAACTATCGGACCTAACGGAAAAGATAATTCAGGAATTAGCTCTTCCTATGATACATTAATTAAACCTAGAGTATGGGTTATTTCAACTATCCCCAATCCTCCAACCTATGAAATTACAAAAACAAATCATATCAACATGTATTTATAATTGGTTCCATTTGAATATACTTATTTACAGAATTACTATCTATATAGATAGATAATTTAATTGTGAGGCTATTTTCAATAATGAAAATATTCATTAATTTATATTCTATATAGATATTTGATTTAATAGTATCAGGGTATAGCATACCCCAAGATTTATTTATTATATCTTGTACAGATACTTTTTTTTCCTTAGGAAAGTTCCAAGATTTATTTCCATAATTGGAAGAAATAAAGGTAAGTTTATTCACATTTTTCCAATAGGAAGAAGAAGCTATTTCTTTCAATTTTTTTGTACTATTTTCTCCAATTAATGTAACTAAAAAAACATCTCCATATATATTATCAAAGAATGCATTAAATTCTTTACATAAATAATTTAAATCATATACATCCCAATCGTATATATTATATATTTTAGCTGAATTGACCCATCCTTCTTGTGGAGAATAAAATGGGGATAATATTTTTACTAAAGAAAATAGTTCCATCAAATAATTATTATTTTTTAATAATTATTTATTTAAATATTCAATAACCCTATTCGCCAATAATTGATTCTCTTCTAAGGTTCTAAGTCCTATACCAATCACTGTATACCCCAAACTATCCTTTACTGAGATATGGTATTTATGAGGTTCAACCACTGGTTTTTTTGTAATATAAAATTTGATATAATCATATACATAAACATCCTCAAAATCATGGCGTTGCCTATACGAAGTATAATCATCGATATATTTATTATTTTTCATTAATAATATATAATACATTTTTTTATTAAATGTATTATTATTTTTTTAGCGGAGAGGAGGACTATTATTTTCCTCATATTCATTCATTGGTAATACTTGATTGAATACTTGCTCTCCGAGATCATGAAACATGTATTCATACGAACGCTCATATCTTTCATTTGAAAGATAATAGGAATCCATAAATCCTTGTCGGTAATCCTGATGGTTGGAATAGGGGTTGTTGATAATGAGCAAGTACTCTTCAACAACCCATCCAAGGCTGCATTGCTCGATTAAATTCATGATCTCTTCATTAGTGAGAAGAGTAAAATGATTTCGAACGCAAAGGCGATCAATGTCTCTTGTGCAAATTGCCATCATCCGATCAAATCGGTATTGGATCGAACCGTGGAGGAATCCCTGATTGTATTCGTGAGGATTATCCATTGTTTCTATTTATGAATTAATATAAAAATAATATTTAATTTCAATTTTGATATAATTGAAATTAAATATTATTTTTTTTGTATATAAATAACACTAAAATCATGGATCGAGCTATTAAGGCTGATGATTTTGAAGAGGTTGAGGATTTGATGAATTCTGCATACTATGAACGTATGTATACTTCTTCAGAAATTAACCATATGAAATTAGTCAAATTTTATTTGAAGCATAAGAAAGATATTTCCCCATTTATTCGATCTGCCTCATATAATGGGCATATAAATGTAGTTAAATTTATCCTTGATAATGGAGGAGATATCCATTATGAGGAAGATATAGGATTGGAAATGGCGTGTGAAAATGGAGAATTAGAAATGGTCAAATTCCTTGTATTACATGGAGCAGATAAATCTAAAGGATTCAAAACAGCAATCACTTACGGGAGATATGATATAGTAAAATTTTTCGTAGAAAAAGGGGTAGATATTAATTTAGATGATGGATATGCCATTCGTGTGGCGTGTTATCAAAATTATCGTTCTATGATTTACTATCTAGTTGAAAAGGGAGCGGATATTCATTCGCAAAATAATTACCCTGTCCGTATCGCTTGTTCTGAAGGATATTTAGATTTAATAAAATACCTTATAGAGCATGGAGCGGATATATATACAGAAAATCAAGGAATTAATTCTGGATTATGTATGGCATCCATTAATGGACATTTGGAAGTGGTAAAATATCTAGTAGAAGTATTAAATGTGACTATAAATGATCTATCTTTCCGTCTAGCTTCTTTTTACGGCCATTTAAACATTATTGAATATTTCGTTGAAAAAGGTGTAGATATATACACCCATAATGAGGAAGGATTTCTCTGGGCGAATTATTTCGAATATAAAGATACCACTAAAAACATTACTCTATTCAATGATGATTTAGACTATGAATGTAGCGTGTGTTTGGAAAAAAATATCAAGCCATATATCAAATGCAAAAATAATCATCCTCATTGTTTTGAATGTATGAAACAAGTATGGAAAACAGATACACGATGCCCTATTTGTCGACAATAAATTAATTGATTTATTATTAATTAAATACTTAATTAATAAAATGGCGTATATTTTTTCTTTGTATGAAACTAAAAAAACAAAGAAATTTATAGCTAATTTTTGTAGGGATATTCCATTGAATGATTATGAAAATTACAAAAAGTATTACCCCTATAAGATGGAGGATTCTAATAATCTTCATCAAGCTATTTTAGATGCTTATTATACAGAATCCATTCATGGAAAAGGAATACCTAATACTATTGTAAGTATTTATTCTGATACAGAGGATATCTCAAAAAATAGAGATATAGATATAACACATATTATTGTTCTTTTTGAATCAAATACTTCCTCCTCTTAATCTCAATACTAAATGGAGAGTGCTTTCTTTTTGAATATTATAATCTTGAAGGGTTCTATCATCCTCTAATTGTTTTCCTGCAAAAATTAATCGTTGTTGGTCTGGTGGTATACCTTCCTTATCTTGGATCTTCGCTTTCACATTTGAAATAGTATCAGAAGATTCAACTTCTAAAGTAATCGTTTTACCAGTAAGAGTTTTGACGAAAATTTGCATTTTTAATATAATTAAATAATTTTTTTTATTTAATTATGTCCTATTTGTATCACATTCATATATAGTATAAAAATTGATTTTTTTATTTTTATAATTATAAATTATAGACACTAATGGCAGAAGTATCCATGGACGTCAACAATCTTTCTGATGATCTCGTTTTTGAAGAAAATGAGATAGACGAATACATTGAAGACGACTTCACTCCTTACGATGTCAAAGACGATTATATTGTCGATGACTATGAAGAGGATAATTCTTTCCCTTACAATCCATATGAGTATGGAGATTATGGGGGAGAAGACTTCTACCTCGAAAATGAAGAATAAATTTAAAACAATTTAAATTTTTTATAAATAGGGAAAAAATTCTTCCATAATTGGATAATCCACAATTAAATCATTAATTTCATCATAATAGTGAATAAGATCAGGCCATTTTTCTTTGGGAATTTCCCAAGGCTTTTCTGCACCAAAGAATGTAATTATTCGAGGATTTTCAATAGATTCATCCCATGAGATTGAAATATCTCTATAAGGTAAACTATACCATGAATATCCTTCATGAAGCATAAATAATGTAATTGAAATTTCATCCACGCCAGAATAACATTTCAACGAAGGAGCTAAATCAGTAAAAGTTTCCTCTATAAAATTTATATAGCGATTCATCCCACCTGTTGGAAGAACAACTAAACTTCCATTTAAAATAAATCCCCTTTTAGTAAGAGCATTTTCAATAAGGTATTTGGGAATGACGACTCCCCGTTTATTGGAGAATTTTTCAAAAAATTTAGTATATTGAGCAATACTTTTGAAGCAGGCTGAAGGAACCTTATTAAAAAGATTATCTAAATTATTACCAGGTAATGGTAAATTATCTGCATCCATAAAACATACCGCTTCATATTGCGTTAATCCCAAACATCTCCATTTAGTATAACTATATTTAATCCATGGAGAATACCGTGATTTTTGTACATCAGTTTGTATAGCAGTAAATGAAGGACCAGTAATATAATCTACATGAACGACATGGTCATACAATTTTTTTAATGCAGATATAGACTCTTTAGTAAGAGTTCCATCATGCATAACAACTAAATCGTAACTAGTAACTTTTCTCAATGCATGGGCTAATACTAATGCTCCTGGGACATATCTATCTCTTTTAAAATTTTTACTTACATTCATTACTAATGTTACAAATGCATATTTTGACATTTTTATAATAATGAATGAAATATTTATTATTTATCATTTCATAATAAATAAAATGAATAAAGAATTTAATCCTGAAAGATACCAAGGAACATGGTATGAATTAGCTAAATACCCAAAATTATTTGAAAGGGGATGTGAAATGGCTGTAGCAGAATATACGTATAAACCAAGAAAGAATGGATTGAATGTTATTAATAAATGTTATGCATATGTCGATGGGAAATTAAAAAAGATAAGACAAGTCCATGGATTCGCTACTATCACGGATGAACCTCATAATTTAAGCCTAAAATTTGATAATGTCCCCTTTTCATCTACCTATACGGTTGTATGGACGGATTATGATAATTATGCTCTTGTTGGAAGTCCTGGATGGTGGATATTTGGGAATTTTTGGCTTCTTTCTAGATACCCTATTATTGGAGAAAAAGAAATGAATCGTTTATTGAAATTAGCAGAGAAATACGGATTCGATAGAGAAAGGATCGTGATCAATGATAAAATTGAAATTTAAAAAAGTTTTATTTAATTATTAATAATAACAAGCAATCATGTTCAAGCAAGCCAAGTGCGTCGATTGTGGTCGTCTCAACAATGTTGAGAGTGATACTCGTATTACTCTTTGCTGGGCGTGCGACATGGATCGTGAAATGAGTCAACCAATTCAATTCACCAAGACTGCAAAGGGATTGTACGTATGCAAATCGTGCAATTTCAACCAGCCTTCATTGATCCTTGGACGTGAATGCAACATTTGCCATATCTCGGGTCGTGTGGAGAATTCCACGAAAGCAAAGATCTGAGATCCAAATAATATAAATCATTATATTATTTCAATCATTCCATGTATAATGTTTATCAAACCATAGATAGATTAATTCATAATTTTTACTAAAAAAAATTTTACGAATAATAGCAATATTATTTTTTACTATTTTTTGTAAAAACGTTAATTGTGAAAAAATTTCAATAGAAGACATATTTAATACCATGAAATGTAATTTATGATTATTCCATCGATAATCTAATTTAGTATCTTTAAATCCAAACTTGGTATAATAAGGGACTAAACTCTCCTCACATTCCAAGCTTATTTTTTTGTATGTTTTAGTAAGAAGTAAAAGTAATTGCTTACCTATACCTTTTCCTTGAACATTTGGATTAACACCAAGATAATCCAAATGATAGATAGTTCCATAGTTACAAATCAATGCAAATCCTTGCATATCTTCCAATGTATGTATTAAATAATAATCATTCCTTAATCGTTTACGTAATTCCTTTGCAGGAATTCGCAAATGTTTAGGAAAAATTATAGGGAATAGTTCTCGAATAGTAGTAATAGTAAGATCCATGATTATTCATCTGTCATCATGACTCTTTTATTTAAAATAAAAATTTATTTTAAACGAAATTATTTCTTATGAATCCAGTAGATTATGCTAGAGATTTTCTTGATTAAATAATGTAAAAAATATATAATTGAATTATAAATTATTTATATTTATAATTTATAACTAGTATTTCTGTCACAATGGAACTTGTGCTTGAAAAAAACTATACTGCAATTAATGCGCTTTTGTCTATGTCCCAAAAACCAATTATCCCAGCTCTAGCTGGTCTTTGGATTTTGTTACATAAAAGCGAATCGATTAATAAGTATGAATTCCTAGCATTTAGGGCTAAGACAGTCAAAGCTATAAGCAAGTACATGGATACAATGCATTTATACGAAGTGGAAGATCGTATTAAAAGAGTGAAAATTCTTCTAGAAGGGTCTATGTTCAATCTACAGAATCTTCCTATGATTTTCTATTGCATTACTAAGAAGAAATTACTTTTCATGAGAACTTTAATAGAGAAATACAATTATTTTTCTCCCTATTATTCTAACGAAGAACCATTCATCCAAAAGATGAAATCGGTGGCATATATTGGAGATTTTGTAGAATCAATTTCTACAGGTGAAATTCCACGTTTAATTAAGGATGATAATAGTAGTGCTATTACTACTAATACTAAATCCAAACTATAAAAAAATATTTTTTTTATATTTTAAGTCATCGTCAAGACCCTTTCCAAGTATATCTTAGAGGAACTTATTCTCCGTCAAGACCTTTTCCAAGTATCTTAGAGGAACTTCTTCTCCCTCCCTTATCTCGGAATCCATATAAATCTTGAACTTGTGATTTTTGGGACAGACGATGACTCTCCATCCAAGGAGGTGATGTTCATCCTCTTTTAAGAGGGCTGCAGTTATCCCATTTGAGAAAACAACTGCATTGCATTTGTAACAAATCCAAAAGAATTTCGTTCCCTCAGGAATATCCACGGACGTAGACATCTTGAGACATATTAATTAATTAAATATATTTTTTTTAAAAATTCAATTTCATTATTCATATAATACTTCTTCTTCCTCTTTTTCATATACAATTTCATTTCTATTATCGAATCTGGAAAAGGCGATATTATTATTCTCCATAATCCTTGAAAGAGTGGATTCGTACCATTTCTTTGTCCCCTTTCTAAGCCCTCGTTGATCTTCAGGCAATTTATTGAGTTCTCTACATAACTGGCTCACGGTCAAGTCTGGTTTTTGCACACGCAATTTCTTGATATATTCAATCATAGCTTGCTCTTTCTCATCTCGTTCGAAAGGAAGGTTCTTTCCCACGAATTTGAACCCATATCTAGGGCGATGCTTGAGCTTCCCTTGCTCTTGAAGATTCTTCATTACCGCACTCACTCGTTCTCCTATCTGTTTAGATTCCATTTCTGCGAAACTAGCAATAAGGTTAAACATCATTTGTCCCTGCATAGAATCTGTATCGAGAGAAATATCACAACTAATCAAATTACAATTCTTTGTTTTTAAATCATCATAGATCTTGAGAGACTGTCTTAAATTACGGCATAAACGGCTTAATGAGGCACAAATTAATACCTGATTTTTGCGAATATCATTTAATACCTTTAATAGGGCCGGGCGACGTTCAACCGTTCTTCCTGAAATACCAAAATCAATGAAGATACTTCTTAGATGAAGAGGTTGATTAGAATTTCTACTATTATTACTTGCATTGAATGAATTGATATAGGTCTTAATGGTTTGAACTTGTGTATCAATTGAATTTCCTTCAATTGATTGCATTTTAGTGGATACACGAACATACCCATAGACAATCTTACTATTTTGAGGGGCTAGAATAGGCTTGGTATAATAGCTATACCCGCTCAATCCAATAGGTATAATATTATTCTTATCAAATCCCGCTTTGGAAAGCATCTTCTCTATATCCCCACGATTCACATCTTGAGAATCCTCTTCGTCTGGTTCATCATCCTCTTCATCATCAGGAATATACGTAGAAACTTTCTCTGTATTTTGAGAAGATTCATCAATGAATTTATGAATAGCTTCCTGATTGGAAGCAACGTGATTTTTGTATACAACAATCAGCTTGATATTTACTGCATTAGCCTTATTCTTTTGTTCGGTAAAATCTTCGGAAGGAGTAGCGATATAAATTAGATACTTTTTGTTATTTCGTAATGCTAGAAAATCATACATATCTTTAAACTTTCTTTCTTTAATTGTAAAGTTCAGAGATAAAAGGATTTTCTCTATAATATTACTGGGATCCATTTGACATTGGTCACACCATAAATCTTCCTCTAACAAACGTTCAGGGAATTTCTCAAATACAGACTGACATACATTACATTTACATTTAATCTCAGTAAATTCATCGATAAATGAGGAAAGAAGAGAAACATTCTTTAAATGAGATAACTTAGTAAGTCTTTCTTGTTCCGACATTGTCTTTTAAATTAGTGTTAATTCAAAAAAACTTTTTAAATTAATATTTTTTGTGTTAGATAGAGCATTTTTAAATTGAATAAGTGTCAAAAATTTTCGCTAATGTTCCCCTCAAAAAGAAACACTTTATAAAACCAAAACACAAGTGGGAATTTAAGTCTTTGTAGAAAAACATACAAGGAATTTCCCACTTGCTTTTGTATTTTTTACTAAAAAACTATACAAAGACATAATGCAAGGACACGCACTTACGCTACTTGTCTTGGTATGTAAAATACTTTCGCAAGTAATCATTTCTCAACACAACACTCTTCAAATAAAACACTGGAATTTTGTGTTTGTTAGAAACGCAAAAATGAATTTTTTTATTTTTTATTTTACATTTATAACAATTCAAGTTAAGTGAGAGAAGAGAGAGACAGAAATGTCGAACAACCAGCTCATCAACCGTTTCAACTTCCTCGTTGAGGAAACGCTGAGCATGCTCTACCTCTACATGCAGTTCTTAGAGCTACTTCTGCGCCAAGTGTGCGGTCTGCCAGCCACCAAGCAACAGCTGGTGAAGTGGACCGTTTCGCCCGAAGAAAAGGAAAAGATCCTCAAGTATCTTTCCGAGGCTCCGACTATTCGCAACCCTTTGAACGACGAAGCGTTCTACAACGCTTTGTCTACAACTGTTCCCCCTTCCTAAAGGAAGGGAAAGGGAACTGAAGTCCTATTTAAATACAAAATTTAAATATGATAAAAAATGTCTACTATATTTGTTACAGGATTTTATGAGATTCCTTCAGAAGAAAATTCTATCCAAGCTTCTAAAACAGATTATTATTTTGAGAATGCTTCTTATCTTTTAGCTTGTCCTGTATCATTTATTGTATTTTGCGATCCATCTCATACTGAACGGGTAAAATCTCTACGCCCAGATGCTATTGTTATAGGACGTCCATTTAATAGATTTCCTCAATATGCATGGGTTGAAAAAATACGCATGAATCGTATAGAAAATCCATATAATCAAGACCCACGAAATACACCTATGTATTGTGCTATTACTTTAGCTAAATTTCAAATGCTACTAGAAGTAGCTCAAATTTATCCTGCAGATAATATAGCATGGGTTGATTTTGGGATTAAGAAACTCCATCAGAATTTTAGACCTGATTTATTAAAAGCGATTGAACGTACTCCTTCAGACCGTTTTCGTGTATGCATGATTGATTTGATTCCTAGAGATTGGGTATTGAATTATGATTGGTTTTATAAGCAAGGAAGATGTATGCTTGGGGCTACGGCCATGTATGGATCTAAGAAAGGAGTGGAAAAGGCATGCTTAGCTCTCCTCAATGAAGCAGAAGAAACGATTAATAAAAAATACGGGCATGCAGAAGAACAAGTTATGGCGACATTATTTGTAAAACAGCCCGATTTATTCAATTTCTGGTTTAGTGATTATCATGGTTTATTAGATAATGTAGAAAAAATCGTTACGAATCAAGGACGAGTTGTTGATGTATATAATAAATCTATCCAATTTGGATACCCTGAAATTACTAAATTAGTTAGAGAGATATTTTCGTAAGAAAGTTTCATACATAGGAGGTAAATTTGTATTTTTTTCAATAGGAATTGTCATATAATAAATATTACGATTGAATATATCAATAACCAACATTGTTTATATTTAAAATTTTTTTTAAAGATTAATTGGTCCAATTATAAGGATCATCAAAATCCTCTTTCTTAATTCGATAAATATGTTTGCGAAGAATTCTCTTCTCCTTTAATTCATTCTCATAATAATTAACTAGTTCTTTATTCCAAGGATAAGGAGCGACCATATATGTGCCCATATCATAAACAGCAATAGGTACGATATTATTGGACCCCATAGCACTCCATGTAAGGCGTTCAAGGTGTTCAATATTAGTAAAATACTTCTTCATTTTTAGGAAAAATTTATTATATTTAATAATAATTCAATTGTCTTTCCTGAATTGAATTTTTTATTCAACCTAATTAAAATAATCGGCTTATTAACTCAGTTGGTTAGAGTGCTGTGCTTATAACGCAGAAGTCGTGGGTTCAATCCCCTCATAGGCCATTTTAATATTCATAATATATGAATATTAAATTATTACTGGAATAGCTTTGTTTCTAGTTCACTAATTAGTCCCTGATGGATAATAGAATTTTCACTAATATAGGTTTCCCCATTAAATATATTCACTCCAATACTCTTATCTTTCATAAGAGTCATATTAAGCTTTTGGTATAAATTCATATTTTCTAATCCTTCCCATAGGAATTTTTGGGCAAGGGATCCTTTACCCACTCCCGCACCAGAAACTAGATAAATTATTTTATTTCTTAGTACAGATTCCTTTCCTCCTCGTGATAACCAGTCAATGATATTCTTTGTTGCAGCGGAAGGCATAGAATTATGCTCTGGAGTAACAAAAATAATACTGGAACAATGTGCAACAATATCTCTAATATTATGGATATTAGGAGGATAGACATAACCTGTATACGCATTTTCTAAATCTTGATTAAAAAGAGGAACATCGGATATATCTATATGATAGACAGTTCTATCTTTGGATGAACCAAGTTCAACAATCTTCCTTGATATAGCACTATTAAATGAATTAGCTCTAAGAGACCCTGAAATGACAGCAATAGACATTTTTTATGAATGTTTATTATTTTTAAACCCTTTAAATAAAAATACTCATTCACAAATGACTTCTAGACTTTCTGATCGCCTCACCATTCTAGAATCTATCATTGCAGAACTTAATGCTAAACTAAATAATAATGTAAAAATACAAATTATTAATAAGATAGATGCTTCACCCGCCGTTACTGATGTTTCAAATGCAGTTAATGATGTTTCAAATGTCATTAATGATGCTTCAACTGGCACCACTGATGCTTCAACTGGCACCACAGATGCTTCAACTGGCACCATTGATGCTTCAACTGGCACCGCTGATGCTTCAGCTACCACAGATGCTACAGCTACCACAGATGCTACAGCTACCACAGATGCTACAGCTACCACAGATGCTACAGCTACAGATGCTACAGCTACAGATGCTACAGCTACAGATGCTACAGCTACCACAGATGCTACAGCTACAGATGCTACAGCTACAGATGCTACAGTTACCACTGATGCTTCAGCTACAGATGCTACAACTGGCACCACAGATGCTACAGCTACTGATGGTACAACTGACACCACAGATGCTACAGTTCCCGTTAGTGAAACACCTACAGTGGTTCCTGGTTTAGATGATTTAAATGTTAAGCTAGATGGATATAATGATATTGTTAATTCAAAACTAGACGATTTAGCTGGTAGATTTGAAACATTATTTGAAACGGCAGCAATGGTTATATCTAAGCTGGATACTTTACTGGATCGTCTTTAAGATTTTCCAGAATAGATTGTAATTCATCAAATATTAATGATGTATTATAATATTGTAAAACATTATTCCATCGAAACTCATTTGCAAGGACTTTATAAATATAATTATCATTCTTATCCATAAAAATGATTTCTTTTGAATTTGTGCTATAAAATACTTGATCAGGACGAGGCTTAGGTGATTTGGGATCAAGTTCGTCTTTTTCACGTTGATAAAAATATTTTCTTTTAGTTAAAATATAGTTTCCATCAAATGTATAATAATCATATAAAGTTAAATATTTATTTACTTTTATTTTGATGAAATACGAACTGTCAGGGATCATTTTTATTTAAGAAAAAATGTGATTTAAAACCACATTTTTTACTAGTAATTTTGATTAAATTTTTACCTTAAAATTTAATCTTTCCAAATTTTATAAAGGATTTTTTACCCCTATTAGTAAAATGCGATGTGTATATACCCTCAGTGGAGCAAAAATTGAATCAATTCTCTACGCAAAAAAATTTTCTACGCAGACTTTTTTAATTCTTCCTTTGCTTGTTCTAAGTAAGTGAATGCATCAGTGTCATAAAGAATTGATTTATAGAAATGTTCCATTTCTTCAATAATACTTTTTATGATATATTTACGATAGGAAATATTGTATGCCTCACTAAAAACAATATCTGTACAAAAATCTTTGATTTGTTTTGATGCATATAAATCCTGATTGACTTCCTTTAATGAAGCCAAAGAAAGGCGAATAAAATGTGAGGCAGATTCAATCTTATCCATATCTATTATTTTTTTTATTTAAAAAATAATATAATTTATTCAATTTTTTACATTATTAATAAGGACAATAAGACGCTTATTAAGACTTCTTGCGTCATGAATATTTTCAGGCTTGAAATTCTTGATAAGATCATAATCCTCTTTAATTTTATCATATTTAACAGGATCCAATGTATTCTCGATCGTATTCTTATGAATATTAATTTGTCTAAGAATTTTATTCATATCATTAGCAAGTTTATTAGCTTTCTTAATTTGAAAATAGATAATAGCACTATCTTCATTCTCAAGCCTTTTTAGTCCTTCTGGATCTCTCATTTTCATTACAAATTTCTGGTAACGAAAAGCATTAAGGAATTGATGCGAAATACGACGACGATTGTAATGATTGTTATCCATTATTTATTTTGTTAGTTAAAATAAATACTAATTAATTATTCAATTTATAAATAAAAATTATTATTTTCTAATAGTTGAGTAAATAATTCCATCATTTGAGGTGACATTAAATGACAGGATAAAACATTTTCTGGTTTTTGAATGCCTATATGACATGGATAACCAAAACAATTACAATTTGAGAAACTTATATTCGGTGTATCAATACGTTTATAGTTAATACCGTATTTAGTTAGATAATAGGAAATAGCTACATCTCCTGCACCATTTAAATAGGGATAAGAAATACTTACATTTATTGCCCAATCTGTATGAATATATGCAAGGTAAGGGTAAAGTTCATTAACTATATTTTTACTTAGAATAAATCCAGGACCTCCTGAATGGAAATAATAATTTTTACCAAATAAATTTCTATAATCTCCATGATTACCAATATAGAGATTAGAATCATTAGGTAATGTAGATAGATACTTTACTATTTTTGGTACATTAGGATAAGAATCTGTTCCTAATACAAGTACATAATTAAATTGGATATTATTATCTATCAACCATTTCAATCCGAGATATGTCTTGGGTATATTACTTTCATAATTATCCATTACATTAGGAAGATGAATATAATTCAATGGTTCTTCCTTATTGAGTTTAGTTTCTTCTAGAAAGACAAATTTGGGAATATTAAATTTACTACAATGTTTTCCCCACGTATTTTCCAATACAGCTAATTCATTGATATATTTTTGTTTTGTTCCACATCCATAAATAATAATAACTAATTCATTCATTTTATATTAAAAATGAATTGATTTAAGGTCTTTTCCAATATGAATAAATATTTTTATCTATCTCATAATTCGACCAATATGTCCTTTCACGATCAGGCTGTATTTTAACCCATTCCCACATATCAAGCAATCCTTCCCTTAAACTCATTGTTTCTTTATAGTCTAATAAGTCCACTGATTTTTGCCATGTAGACCAAGCATGCTTTACTTCATGTCGTTTTTCCATGTAAATAATTGGGACGTCTGTATTCGTTATTTCTTTTATTAGAAAAGCAATTTCATTCAATGAAATTTCCTTTTTCCCGCCTAAATTTATGCGCTCATTTTTTGATTTATCTGATACAGCAGAAATCCATAAACAAGGCAATATATCATTAACATAAGTAAATGCTCTCGATTGTTTTCCATCTCCATAGATAATGATGGGTTTATTATGCAGTATATTATACATCCAAATTCCAATAACATTTCTATAAGGGTCCCATATATTTTGATATTTTCCATAGATATTATGAGGGACGATAATACAATATTCAAGACCAAATTGGTCATAGGCGCATTTTAGATCTTTCTCACATGCCATTTTAGCTATACCATATGGGTCTATAGGATTTAATGGTAATGATTCATCGAATGGAGGAGATTGATCTCCATAAGTCGCCATACTACTTGTAAATATAAATCTCTTAATAGAATATTTAATTGCCATATTCACAAGATAAGCCATGGGTATGATATTATCTATATAATTGAATTGTCTAATAAAAGGGGATAATCCTTCCGCAGCATATGCAGCAAAATGAAATAGATAAGTACTATCGATAAAATATGATTCAATAGATTTTTGAAATTCTTTATCTGTTAAATCACCTTCTAAAAAAATAAAATTTGGATTATTGATCGGTAAATTATCGATAAATCCACCAGATAAATTATCTATTCCAATGATAGTATCTATAGATAGATTAGATTTATTAGATAATAAATATTGGCAAAAATTTACACCTAATAATCCTGCTACCCCTGTAATTATTACTTTCATTTTAATAAAAAGTAATAAATTGTTTTAAAAGTCTTTTATATATAAAAAAATTCAATTTATTATTCGTATTCTCTTACAGCTAATCCAACAGGGAATCTTGGGACTCCATCGTTTGTTAATGTTTGGTATTTGACTGTAAGCAATTTTCCTATATATTTTTTTCCATTCTTATACATTTCTTTTCTCTCTTCATGGGACATGGCGGGTCTAACACGAAATTCCTTCCCTTGTTTTGTTTGACAAATGAATATAATTAATCCCTTTTCAGCTCCTACACCATCTGTATAGTCAATTATTTCGAATTCACTATCTTGGAAGGATTTGAGCTTTTGGAGATTCTCTGAACGATAATCCGTTTCATAGACACCTTTCATATTTCTGAGAATCAGTCCTTCATATCCTTCCTTCTCATATTTATCCAAAAAGGAATAAACTTGTTCCTCTGATTCGCAAATTTCTGTTTCCAATAATTCTACATAAGTTAAATCACTATTCTTAGAGAATAATTTTTCGAGAATTTTAAGACGATCTTTGAAATCCTTTTTTGTATCGACATAATCATATACAATCATTTTTATTTTCTTTATCTTTTTTTCATCTTCCTTGGTAAGGGTTTGTTTTTTGACTAATCCAACCACTTCTTGGAAGGTTAAATCATAGCTATACAATTCTCCATCCAGGATTATACCATCTTTATTGAATTCTCGAATTTCATCCTTAATATGGTTTAAATGAGGAAATTCCTTCGCATTTCTTGACCAGAGAGAATTGTTATACCATAGGGAACGGACTCCATCAAGTTTTCGTTGGACAAAGCATGGAAATTTTATAGAAGAACCACGATTCTCATAATTAAGAGCAAGCATAGGAAAAATAACTTTTTCCTGTTCATTATTGACATTCTCTATTTCTTCGGTAAATCCTGCGTCTAATTTTTTCTGATATTTAGACTCCGCTTCCTTGATAGCTTGTTGTAATGGGGTAGTTTCATTGATACGTCCGATATTTTTCCCTTCTGTAATGATTTGGGATGCTTCAGTTTTTATCCCATCGATATACCCATGACTTATATGAATTTCTGCTCCATTCTTTTTATGATCAATCACTTGAATGACCCATTGTTTTACTTTACCATTTTTTGAGAGTTGATATAATGGTTTAAACATTTTTTTTAATAATTAAATCTTTAATTATTAAATATCAATTAATTAATATTCATCTTCATCATTAATAAAGTCTGAAAAATCATCATCATCCTCTTCCGAGGAAGAATCATTATCAACTTCAAATAATTTAATGCATGAACTTCCTACATGAATAATATCATTTGTATAGATATTTTTTAGGTAATATAAGTCTTTTTGTTCCGTCTTAGAACAGATACATTGAGGTTTTTCTTTTAGAAAAGTCCCCTTAGCATCGTCATTTCCGGGAATGAAAGCTTCCCATTGAGAATATAAATCCTTATCCTTGTTTACATTTACACAAATGGTATCCAATACTGCTTCTCGCTTATCGGGCATTTGGTCGTTTGGCTTGCAATCCAAACCATGAGTAATCCAAATATTCTTGACTCGCTGCATAAAATGAACGGGGCGGTTCCACGCATCCATGGTTAAATAAATAGTAATTAATTAAGTTTTAATTAATTAAAAAATCAATAATGAAAAATTGATTAATTATTATTTAATAATTAATTATTATAATAAGTTCTCAATCATGGGTACTCTGTCTGATGTTCTTTCTAAACTTGAAGAATTGAAGCTTGAACTCTTGGAATACAAAAAACAAGATGAATTAACAAAAATTCAAAGTATGAATGAAAATTTTAAGTTTGTTATGGAATATTGTCATTCGGCTGGATATAATTCAATCTGTATGTATACAAAAATTCCCAAGATTGCCTTTCAATATTTTAATGAAAAATTAGAAATGAAACCTCCAATCTATGGTAATCCTAATGATTATGATGGACGTCATGGACCAAAAATGTTTGATGGATCATTTTATCATTTTGGGTATAATTATACTGAAGCATTAAACCAAATGGAAAAAATTTTCCCTGATAGAATTATACTCATAAAAATTTTAGGTTATGGGATATATTCAAATTACAATGGTTTTAGTTATAACTATCCTGCGAAATTTGAAGTATATGTCATGTTTAAACCAAAAACTGAAAATATAATTGAAATTTAATATATTTAAATTTAATATATTAATAAATAATAACAATGAAGTGTTTGATTTGTTCCAACAAGACATCCCTTGCAGGTCACTGCAATTATTGCACTCATGATTATTGTTCGATTCATCGTTTGCCTGAATCTCATCAATGTCCCAATTTAAATCAATGTAAGAATAATGCATATGAAAAGAATAAAGCATTAGTTGAAACTATGGCGGTTAAGACTAATAAAGTTATAAAAATATAATATCTTTTTTATAAAATGTTAACATTAAATCTCAAAGGAGGATTGGGAAATATCTTATTTGAGATAGCTGCAGGAGAAAAAATTTCTGAACAAACAGGTATAGAAGTTTATTGGCCTGAATGTACTCCTGCCACACATCATTCATCCGTTAATTATTTCGATAGCATTTTAGCTAATTTCAAAGGAAAAAATAGTGAGAAATATAATAAATCAGATAAATTAATAACTATGGGTGAGAAACCATTTATGGATTGGAGTACTGTCCTAGAAAAAGATAAACATTATTATCTTGATGGATATTTCCAAGATTATAGATATATTCCAGATAATTTTCATGAACGATTAATTCTACCAAATATAACTATGAATTATAATTCAGCATTTATACATATTCGTGGAGGGGATTATGTTAATCATTGGCTTCATGATGTAGGATTAAATAGAGGAATGTATTATCAAATTGCAATGGCATTCTTTCCTCCTGATACAGTATTTTATTTATTATCAAATGATATGGAATTTGTTAATTCTTTACCATGGTTAAAACAGTATAAAAATATAGTTTATAGATATTCATCTTCAACAGAGATGGATTTATCCATGATGGCTTCTTGTCCCTATGGAGGGATATGCGCCAATAGCACATTTTCTTGGTGGAGTGCATGGATAGGAAGTAAGAAATATTCAAACGCTAAATATGTTATGCCAAAGCGATGGTTCAACGATGGAACTCAATGCGAAAAATATCATTTCCCTAATTCTATTGTTATATAATAATTATTTTTTTAATTATTATATGTAAAAGATTATTTAATATGAGTAAATATACATTATTATTTGGAGATTCATTTATAGGAACATTTAAATTATTTAATATGCCAAAATGGTATATAAAGAAATATAAAGGTGGGACGATGAAAGGATTAAGTAAACCTGATAATGAAAATAGAAAAGATATTATCAATACTATTAATAAATATGATCCTGAAAAAATAAACGCAATTATTTTCTGTTTTGGAACTGTGGATATTCAATTTAGTTTTTATTATAATAAATTAATGGGTAATCCATTTGATATGAAAGAAATCGTTTCAGGGTATATCGATTTTATTCAATCAGTAACAGAACCTGATCTTTACAATGTAATTGTTATTTTTCCATATATTTCTCCTATTAAAAAGGATGAATATATATTAATGCAATTATATAAATATCATATATTAGATAATTTTTTATATAATACTACAAATAATGATATATACAATTATGATAGTATGAGATATAAATCATTAAAAAAGATCTATGTTAAATTAAAACCTTTTTTTAAACAGGAAAAACGCACAAATAGATTAATCAAATTCAATAATTACCTTTCTAATTATATAGAAAAAACATCTATTATACCTATTGATATGAATAAATATATAATAAATGCTAATGGAAAATTAAAATTGAAGTATCTAGCACCTAATCCATGGAATATACACTTTAGATGGGAACCACAAATTCCTAATATATTAAAAGAATTTTCACCTTATGGACTTTCATATAGATATTTATTATCTAAAAGTAAATTAAAAAAAGAAGAAGAAAAATATTTAGAAGATAAAAAGGTAGTAGTGAATCAATTTTTTCCAAAATTTAAAAAATTATTAAATTATATAACACGCACTACTTCTTCTATTTCTATGAGAAAAGTAAAAAGTGGTGCGTAGAAAATTTTTTTGCGTAGAGAATTGATTCAATTTTTGCTCCACTGAGGGTATATACACATCACATTTTACTAATAGGGGTAAAAATTACTGTATAAAATTTGCAAAGATTAAATTTTTCATCAAAAATTTAATTATTTTTACTAGTAAAAATGTCATTTGGAACCCATGTAAATAAGGGAAAATTCCCAAAAATGGTGGATGCTTTAGTAAATTATCGGATCCTATACCCTGATGCGGATATAGCTCAAATTTTTGCTATAGGTCCTCGCTCATCTAGTGTCGTCTTAATTAAACCGGATGAATATTCTCTAATTAAAGAGTTACAATTAACTATCTATATTCATAGTTGTTATTTGACCCATTTATGGTCTGAAAAAAAATCTTTAAGATCTGCTTCACGAGGAATCCTTCAAAAAGAGTTAAAAATTGCGGATGCGATAAATGCTCGAGGGGTTGTAGTTCATATTAATAATAATGTTCCTCCCACAGAAATTGTTCGCTTAATTCTCAAAGTGGGATTGGAGAATTATAATACACCGATTTATCTAGAAAATAATTTTAGACAACCCTACCAAGAAAGTTATACTAATCTAACGAAATTAAAAGAATTATTTGAATTAATTAATTCCTATGAAACTTTAAAAGGTCGTATAAGATATTGTTTAGATACAAGTCATTTATGGAGTTCTGGATTTGATGTAAGTAATCCCTCCTTATTGGAGGAGTATTTATTAGCTATAAAAAAATATAAACCTATCATTCATTTAAATGATAATAAATACCCTAAAGGGTCTCTCAAAGACGAACATGATTCTATAGGAGAAGGACTTATATGGAAAAATAGTATGAGTTATAAAAAAGTATTTGATTCTGGATATGATATAATCTTTGAACGATCTAAAGAAACATTCGAGATAGATTTTGATTTAATTATGAATTATTAGTAATTATTTTTTTTTGTAAAAATAATTTTTTTGGTTTGAGAAGAGCTTTAGGCTTCATTGTCCGACTCACATTCTCCATCGGAGAGGTATCCGCTCTTGTTCCACGGTGTGGGACGATTTTTCGAATGACCGTAACGGCAGGCTTTTCGGTTGCAGGCGTCACCGTTATTGCAGGGCTTGTGCTTGTACTTGCAATTGTCACCAAAACGGCACGTTCCACGCTTGAAAAACTTGCAAAGGTAAACCTTTGGTTTGTTCATTGGCGTAGGAGCGTTGCGTCCTGGTTTCATCATGGCTTGAGCAGCAGCAGCATATTCTGCAGGAGATGCACCGGCAGCTTTGAGAGCTTTGAAGATCTTGGTCATTTGGTCAACGTCCGCATTAGCGGAAGAAGACGAGGCGTTGTTAGACGACGAAGACGACATTTTTTCTTCTCAAAAAGACGATATTATTAATATATCAAAAATAAATTATTTAAAATTTCAATTTTGGATTAATATCAATAAAATGAATAGGATGGATTATAGCTTGGGACGATTCCGCTTTTTAGTGGAAAATCCTAAAAGAAAATCAAAAGAACCTAGTCTAATTAAAACATTCAAAGGAAAACAAAATATTATACGAAATAAACTCATTATTATATGGTCACAAAAATCATATGCATATTATGTATTTGATTCTATCTCTAATTTAATAGAATTTTTAAATTTAACCCCTAAAGATGATTTGCATTACCATGAAGTTATCTTTCAAGAAGCTCCTCAAAGGGCGAGATTAGATATCGATGATGGAGATGAAATTTTCTTTAAAAAAGTGATTAAAGCTCTCAAAGAAATTACTTCCTCAAAAATAGTGGTATGTGATCAATCCTCTTCCAATTATTTCTCAAGACATATTATAGTGGATGAATATTTTCCTTCTATGAAAGATGCAAAGAATGAAATAGTGGATCAAGTCATTAAATTATTGGGAGGGAATGAGGAAGGATACATTGATTTGAATGTTTATCATGCTATACAAAATTTCCGTTTAGTTGGATCATCCAAGACTGGGAAAAATCAACCTGTCAAAAAAATAATCACACGAGGAGCTTCCTTTGAAGATTCACTTATTGGATTATACAGGGTCTCTCACAATGAATACAATAATAGATAGTATATTTCTCCATTACTACATAAGGTAGCCAAAATATAGGAAAAAATATCACGAATAAAATAAGTGCGAAAATATGCGCTTCTGGTGGATAAGTAGTTTCTTCAAAATATTGAGTATATTTTCTACAATTTTTACAAAAAATATACTTTATCGAAGAACTTGTTTGGTATGGAGGAGGAGGAATTTCATTTCCTCTAGTAGTAGTACTCATTTCTTTTGAAGTAAAATTGATTAATATAAAAAAATTTTTATATTAAATAACCAACTCAACAGTATGGACAGTCTTCCTGTTGAATTGCTTATGAAAATTTTCTCCTTTATTACATTTAAGGATTATTTGCGTTTATTGCAAATAAAAAATAGGAAAATTGAACAAGCATTGAAAGATCAATTCTTTTTAAAAAAGATTGCTACACAAATTGTGAGAAATGAGATATATATGGTTCCTCTGAATAAACCATTGATTGTGGATGAAACGCCTAAAACTCTTATTATTAAGAAGAATATGCTTTTTGATAAAAATCATGGACCTTATATCGAGTTTGAAAAAGATACAAAAATTATCAGAAAACAAGGCAAATATTCATTGGGAATTAAAGTGGGTGAATGGGAAACATGGAATTCAATTAATCCTAGGAATTATCATTTTGAAGAATACAATGATCAAGGCCAAATTCATGGAAAAGAAATTAGAATTATTAATACTATTTTTTATGAAATGAATTGGGAAAATGGATTGAAAAATGGCCCCTATTCAATGAGTGTTAATCTGGATACATTAACTATCCCAATGGTTTATGGATCTTATAAAGATAATTTACGGGATAATATATGGACATTTTTTAATGCTAATCATATTGAACTTATTAATAATGAACCAATGACACCCGTCCTAAAAAAGGGATCTTATAAGAAAGGAAGAAAGCATGGAGAATGGAAATATTATATTCCCAATCAACAAGGATTTATTGCGTATATTACCGGAACATTTGATCAAGGAATTATGCAGAATGATTTTGACTATTCGAGGGTTATTTTCACAGAAGAAGGAGAAATGTTTTTAGAAAAAATGACTATTTCTATTGAAGAAGCAAATCAATTATTGGATGATAATGATCTTCTTTTTGATGAACAGGATGATGAATAAATAATACCTTATTAAAATTGAATAAAATTATTATTTTTATATTAAAAAAATAATTATCATATGAACAAGAAGAATGTATAGAAAACTTGTTCGTAGACTGGCTCATGATGGAGATCATTTTCTTGCTGCCAATCGGCTTAATTCGCTTGAACAGAATATTCTCTTTGATAAGGAAGTGGATATAAAGGAAGTGATTCAATTAGTCACATTCCTTAATGATGATCATACTCGATCATTGGTCCCTAATTATCAAAAGATATATGATAAGATCTTTTTCCTGATTAAGTAAAATTTTATCTCTAAGAAATAAAATTTTTTGTATAAAATGTTAATACCATTTAATAAATTATCTATAAGTAAACCAATCAAAGGTGTTATCCATATTGGTGCACATGAATGTGAGGAAAGAATTCCATACATTAATAATTTCCATATAACAGATTCTCAAATTATATGGATTGATGCATTAGTTGAAAAAGTTTATCTTATTAAGACTATTCATCCAAATGTGCAAATTTACAATGAATGTATATCTGATGAAGATGATAAGGATGTATCATTTATGGTAACAAATAATTACCAATCAAGTTCTATACTAAATTTAAAAACTCATCTTTACCATCATCCATGGGTTTTTGAAGTGGGTAGAAGACAATTAAAGACAAAAACATTAAATACATTTTTTAAAAAAAATAATTTAACTCCTTCTAATTATAATTTTTTAAATTTGGATATTCAAGGAGCTGAATTACTTGCATTAAAAGGAGCTACAGATATATTGCCTCATATTGATTATATTTATTGTGAAGTAAACATTGAAGAATTATACGAAAATTGTGCTTTATTACCTGTATTGGAAGAATTTTTAAAGGAACAAGGATTTAAACTTGATGTCATTCAAATGACTGATTCTGGATGGGGAGATGCATTCTTTATTAGAATCAATTAATATGTATGAACTACTTCTGAATTATTTATATTACTATACCCATTTCTTTGATAACCTAATTTATTCAAGAAATAATACCATTTTCCATAAGGCTGTAATCTCTTCCAATATTGATCGTTAATATAAAGATAGGATGTATGGGGATGACTTTTTTGAGCTAATGGAACAGCCTCATTCAAGCAATGATAGAGAATAGGAATATAATGCCCATTAACTAAATACGCACTAGCTGTAGAACTTTCAATGACTTTTCCAAGTAATTCATTATAGGGTTGAGATTTTTGAATGCAATAATCAAACATTAAAACATCATAATTTGGGACTAAATCTAAAGCAGATTGAACTGCTTTATCTAATGCATCTCTATTTTCAATTTTCCAATAAAAATCATCCTCTAATACAAGAATATTTTTTACTCTCTTTTCCATAGCATTTTTTAAAACATTAGTATGACTAGATAAACATCCAACCCATCCCTTTTCAGGGGGGTATTCAATCCCAGAGAAACGTTCAGCAATTAAATTCATTCTATTTAATTCTTCTTCTATTTGTATTTTACGGTCTGTTCGTTTATCCAAATTAATATAAACAATGGAGTCTATATTATTCATTTTTAAATATAAATTTTATTATTCTTAAAATGAAGGATTTATTTAAAGTTTATATTCATGGATTTTGGGGAGGGTTTGATTATAAGGTATTTCCAATCTATGGATTATTGGAAAAATATTTCCCTTCAATTGAAGTAGTGACAAATCCCAATGATGAATTTGATTTATGTTTAAGCTCAGTATTTTGCGAGCATACTAGACCTGTATTCTTACAAGATAAATTTTGTATTCAGTATTCAGGCGAATCAAAGGAAAATTATGGGAGATTTGAATGGGGTGATTATCATATAGGATTTCAATTAGATTCTTCGAATAATTTACATTTCCCTATATGGAAAATTTCTCTCATAGATTATTTCAATAAAACATTCTCTATTAGAGAGGATCCACGACCTTTAGTAAAAAAGAGTAGATATTGCGGGGTATTCGCCTCACATGATCCAAAAGGATCAAGAGCTAGATTATGGAATGTAATGCAATCATTCGGTCCAATTGATTCGTATGGATATTGGAGAAGAAATTGTATACCAGATAATAAGTTATATACAAATGATCAAATAAGAGGTCAATCCAAAATGTCTATCTTGGATCATTATCTATTCAATATTTGTTCAGAAAATACAATTGAAGATTACTATCTCACAGAAAAATTACCCGAAGCAATGCTTGCAAATACTATCCCCATTTATATAGGGGATCCAAAAATTTCAGAGTCCATATTAAACCCCAAACGATTCATTAATGCAACGTATATGTCGGATTCAGACTTGGTAAAGGAAATTTCATCCATTAATTTAGACTCTTTTTTGAGAGAGCCTGTATTTACTGAACCATTATTCAAGAATGGAATTGAGGAAAGAGCGTATAAATTAATTGATCGTATTCAAGAAGAATTTTAAATGTTATATTTTAATATAATTAAAATATGAAAAAGATATTTCTCTCTTTTGGGAATAAACCTTTTTATAAATCTTTGGAAAGAATTCATAAAGAAGCAGAAGCAATGAATTTTTTTGATGAGATTTATACATGCAAGGAATCAGATTTAGATCCTGAATTTTTTAAACGATACCAATTATTTATGGAACAAACTCGAGGTATGGCTATTGGATTTGGAAACAACAAATTATAATGCAAATTTTGGAAAAGATTGATGAAGGGGATGTAATCATTTACGCCGATGCTGGATGTCAATTAAATCCTTTAGCAGTAAATAGACTTCAAGAGTATGTAGATATGGTCAATAATCATGAAAAAGGTATGCTTGGATTTCATTTAGATATTCATGATGAATATACATGGACTAAAGGAGAAATATTCGATTTTTTTAGGGTAAGAAATAATTATTCAATTACTCATTCTAGACAATTAGTTGGAGGGATTAGAGTTATTCGCAAAATGCCCGAAACAGTATACTTCTATAAAATGATTCTATCCATTATTGATACAAATTTACATTTATTTACAGATTTTCCAAGTAATACTCCAAATTTTTTAGGATTTATTGAAAATAGACACGACCAATCAATTTATAGTATTATGATGAAACTTTATGGAGGACTTATTATCCCCGATGAAACATGGCCTATTAATCAATTAGATAAACCTATATGGGCTTCAAGAATGAGAACTATATAAACATTCCCTCTGGAGGGGGAGAATTCATTCCAGAAAAGATAACTGATAAAGGAGTATGAACTTTATATACTTCATCCACTATTTCTTTCGTAATAGTTAAAGGGAGAGAAATATCTTTGAGAGAATCAATAATGGAGGATTTAACAAGGATAGAATAATTAATTCGTTGAAGTAATGTTTTAAGAAATGCTTTAAGAATTCGAATGCCAGATTTTTTATTAGAAGAAGAGGAGGAGGGTTTATAAGTAGTGGATTCGGATGCTTCTGAATTTGCTAAAGATATTTCATCCTTTTCTATAATGGATAAAATATAATTGATGATATCATTTGGAATAATTATATCATTTTCTTTAAATCCAATGTCTTTATAAATGGAGGGAAGAAGATATTTACTTGCAATAATATTCTTTTCTGATTTTCCGTATCCTTCCACATAAATAATCGCCAATCGATCCACTAATTTCTTATCCATTTTTTCTATTGAATTTAATGATGTAATAAAGAAAATTTTTGATAAATCTACTGATATATCGGTAAAATATTCATCCTTGAATTCACTATTTTGGACTGGATCTAATACATGCAACATAGCTTGTGAAATAGTCTTGGATTGTTTATCCATTTCATCGAAAAACATAATCCCATTATTCACTTTCATATTGATGAAGGATTCAATGATAACTCCCGGTTTAGCTCCAATATAAGTTGAACTATGCCCCATAATAAAATGTGTATCCGATACACCACCCATAGATATTTGTTGGAAAGGTAATTGAAGGGCTTCTCCGAGACATCGAGCCAATTCAGTCTTTCCCACTCCAGGAGGACCCAATAAAGCTAGAACTCTTCTAGAACTACCATTCTTTCTGATAGTGGAAGATAATTCCATAAGAATTTCATCTTTAGCCCGATCCATTCCATAAATTTTCTTATCTAGATAGTCCCTCACATTTTTGAGTAAGAGAGATAATTTAGTATCTTGGGAGGATTTATCTTTTATCTTTTGGATGGCCGTCCATTCATTCTCCGCTGAATCCAATGGAATATTCAATGCAAAATCAATGTATTCATTTAATTTACGATAGTCAGAATCATCTACAGACATTTGCTCCATTGAATTGCATTTAAATAGGAGAATTTGTTTAATTGCGTGTGTATGTTTTGAGGAAAGAATTTTCTGTCTTAGTGGAACTAATATTTCCATATTTACCTGTTTTTCTCCAGATAATTGTGTAGTGAATAAATGAGGGACTATATACGCTTTCTTTTCATTATCAATTAAATGATCTATATCCCTCAAAAAGAGATATTCTCTAATAATGGATTGTTCCAATTTCTCATAATGCGATGTATACATTTCATAACCTTCTATAGCGATTAATTTTCTCACTAATTTTGCCTTTGTATCAGGTGAGCAATTAAGATCCATGACATCTTTTGTAGAAGGTAAAGGAGCCATCCATGGATCCATTTCCTTAATAATTTTTTTATATTTCCTTCGATCCGAAGGAGAACTATTCTTGTACCATTCCCTATGTTCAAAGAAAATCATTGACCTTATATCAGAGGGTTTTTTCTCCTTCTTTTGATCTTTCTTTCGAGACCTTCTTTTTCCTGCACGAGTCTTCATTTTTCTTAAAATTAAATAAATTCTTTTTTTAAATCAATTAAAAAAATGCCTGTAAAAGAAGTATGTATTAGTGGTACTAAAAAATGTTATTTCCAATATGGAAATTCAGGAAAGAAATATTATTATACAAAAGGTAATAGAACTCAAAGAGGATCTGCGGGAAGACAAGCTCATATTCAACGATATGCGATAGAAAAATCCATGGAAAGAAGAAGAAGATCTTCTAGTAAATATTCATCACCTAAAAAACGTTCACCTAAGAAATCCTCTTCCTCCAAGAGAAGGAAATCCCCTCCAAGAGATAGCAAAGGACGATTTATTTCTTATTAGCATGAAATAAATAAAATTGAATATAAATATATTTATTTATATTCAATTTATAATAATACATCATGGCTAGTCTTTCTGGATTCAACCCCATCTCGAATTATTTCTGTACTCTCAATGATGCGATGGCATTCGCATTCGTTGATGATAATACATTCGAATTAATGAAGGAAACATTGTTTGAAATGATTCTCGTGACTATTTTCAAGCATTTCTTTTTCTTTAAGGAATATCTCTCTGAAGAGATTCATTCGATTAAAGAAATTTTCCTTAATAAGAATGAACGTAGTTTCAGAATTGTTCAGAATGAAATGGTGATTACAGGACAAATGAACTCTAATAGGATTCATATCATGCTTCATGATTATGCAAAGGATACCCATATTGAATTTGAACTCAAACGAGGACAAATTGTTGGGGATACGTTGGAAAAATATATCCAAGATAAAAAGCGTATCATTGTTCGCAGAAATTTTCCTTCCAATAAGATGGAAGTGAAAATGGAAGATCTTTAAATAATAAAATTTTATTATTTAATAAAATGGATACTTGGACTATTACAATTAATCCAAGAGATTGGACACTTATGCAAGCACTAGTTCTATACGACTATATCAAAACTAATAGCTTTATTAGCCAAATATTTCTTGATCAACATATTGAATATACTAATTCCTCCGAAATGACCTTAAATACTTTCACCCTTCAAGGGAAGGATAATAAGCAAGAAGTTATCGATCGTATTAATTCATACATCAAAACAACTGGATTAAGTACTCCAAGTATTATGACTGCAACTATTGAATTTTGTAATGAAATAAATCAATATAAACTTACCTCTAAATTCATCCCTGTATAAATATAAAAAAGATTTTATATTTATGGAAAATTCAATTATAGATTATTGTAAAAATTTAATTAATGAAAATAATATTCAAGAATTAAAGAAATACCATCATGAATTACTCTACGAAACATCTTTCGAAGATATTAATCCTTCTTGGGAATATATTTTCCAAAAAATATATATTCATTCATGCCTAAAAAAGAAAAAGGATATAGCTCAATGGTTAAAAAATGAAGTCTTCCCTAAATTAGATGGAATTCAACAGATCGCCATTAGACAAACATTTAATTATGGAGAGTATTTATTGAGAAAGTAATTCATTCACTCACGTCTGTATTTTACACATCCGTTAGGGTCTGTGCAAAATGGACATTCACATTTACAATGCTTATTATAGGTGCATTCACAATTAACTACTAATTCCTCTTCCTCTTCTTCTTCCTCTTCTTCTTCCTCTTCTTCTTCCTCTTCAGGTTCATCTTTAATAATAATAGAATCAATCTTATCCTTATGATGGCATTTAATCGTTCGATGATTTCCTTTGCAAATATGACAAATAGCTTTTACATCTTCTTCTTCATTCTCATCATCATCCTCTTCTTCTTCATTCTCCTCCTCTTCTTCTGTTTCATAATCTTCATCATCTGTTTCTTCTTGTAGAATAAGACAATTCTCGCATTCACAATCACAATCGTCATCTCCTGTACAAGTACAATGATTCAATTCATTCTCAAGCATTCGAAGTTTCCAATATGCTTTTGAGAGAATTCTCTTTCCAAGTTTAACAAAGCCTTTTGGAGATAGTTCAAAATTATAGAGGAACATAGTAAGACAAACAACAATAAAGAATCCAATGATTGTATTAATTGTTCCAAAAATAATTGTTTCTACGATAAAAAATGTGAATGGGATTTTATACATAAAACTGATAATAAGCTTAATAAACAGATTCATCTCAATAAATGAGATATACATAAGGGTAGAACATCCTAAAGCAAATTCAACTGAAATAGAATCAGACATCCTTAATTTTTTATAAATTAATAGTTTCGAATAAAATAATCAATCCGGTAAATAAAAATGACTATCCTTTGCCATTCTACACCACAACCTATCGAATTAACTAATATAAGTGAATTAAAAAAATTAATGCAATCTAAAGAAAATGTTTTTCTATTAATTCATGCAACTTGGTGTGGATACTGTAAGAGATACATGCCCACACATAAACTCATTGCAAAAAATTTATACAATAATAAATCATCAAAAGATTGTACGAATTTAATCGTGGCAATGATGGAAGGAGATAAATTTAGAGATCAAATCAATCAAGTCCTTGGAAAGGATATACCTGGATTTCCAACATTAGTTATGAAAAAAGCAGATGGAACTATTAATTTCTATATACCAGATGAAAATGCTCGTAATTTATCTACACTTCTTAATTATCTGATGAATTATTATCCTAAGAAAGCCTCTCCATCTAAGAAAGCCTCTCCATCTAAGAAAGCCTCTCCATTTAAGAAAGCCTCTCCATCTACTAAGAAAGCAGAGTATGAATTTAAAATTGCTGATAGTAATTATAAAGCTCTTCTAAATGAAGAAATGATAAAACTATACGAAGGAAGTAAGCTCTATTATGAAATTCCTTCATATAATAAAGCGTTCGTTGGAGAAGCAAAAAATCCTAAAGATCACGGAAACACTATCTTAGTACATGTTAAACCTAATAAGTATGTATATATGGGTCCCGAACCTTATATGTTTTCTACAAAGGAAGAATTCACTTACTTATACTCTCCATTAAATAAAATGAATTCTCCTCAATCTTACGCTATAGGAAATGATTCAACATTTTTATTCGAAGAAAAGGTATATATCCCAAATGATAAATGGGAGGGAGAATTTGATAATCCATACGATTATTATGCAAATAATCAAGATGAATCAGAAATGACTGAAATTAAAACTTCACTGATATAAATTATAATATATACATATATTATTATTATAATAATATATTTTTTATTCATAGAATAAATCCTTTACAGGCCATTCTTCATAACTTCCATCTGGAAGAGGTCGTCGAATAACAAGAGGGATCTTTTTCTGCTTAATTTCTAGCAAAGCAATTTTGAGGGGATCCGTCTCACCTTTAGTGTCAATAAGGGTTGGTTCTCCATTGGCAATTTGTGTAGCACGAACCCCCAATACTTTTGCTAATTCATATTTAGTGAGATACTTTGTAGTAATCTTCGTCTTTGCAGATGAAGGTTTCGTATATGTTTCAACGATTACTTCTTCTTGAGTCATGGCGGGGGATGTTTTCTTTTTTGGTTTAATTAATTTAAAATTCAATAGTGTTTTCTCTATATTTTTTGAATTCTTCAATTGGTTTATTTTTTTGGTATTAGCTCCTTTATTAATTAATAAATAGACAGTATCAAATGTTTCTTCTGGATCTAATTCCCCTTGTTCAATTTTATCTACTATATCTTGCAATAAATTTGTTAAATAATTCTTTGTAGGATTTAAATAATTTGATAGGATTAAATCTATTACATCTAAATTCAATAATCTAATCGCTGTTCCAAGGATACGTTCAATGACATCTCTATCCCCATCGTCTAAAATACTTATAAATGATTCATCTTCTGAATCCATTGAAATATCCCCATTCAATAAAGTATTTACTAAAGGGATATTCCCATTCTCATAGGCTATAGCTACAGTTTTAAATGCGATAGGTATATCCATTTCATTAGCTAATCCCGATAAAAATCCAGCAATTTCTGTATAGTTATTTTTGACTGATTTATTCAATGCTTTTTTTATCGGAATTTCATTCTCCAAGATACTTTCTCGTAAAGAATAAACTCCTTCTATATCATTTTCATCCACGAAATCTTGTAAGGTTGCTTCTATAGACATCTTTTTTTAATAATATATTAAAAATATATTATTTATTTACGATCGACCAAAAAGGATATGTAAATTAGTAATATAACGTTGCTGATCTTCATCAGACTCGAAATATTTCCTATCACTATTTTTGGACTTATGGCAATAATCCATGATATCCGAAATACAATAGCTCATTTCTCGATCCTCAAAATTACGAGCAATAGAATTGAGTACTTCAAGATAGGGTCGAGCATTTTCAGGATCCATGTAAGTCATAAATCCCATTACGTAAGATTCAAACTCATTATATCCATCCATATTAAATGGACGACTCAGAATAACTTTTTGAAAAGTTTCAAAATCATTCTGATCCATCGCATTCATGACGTTTTTAAAGTTCTCCATCTTTATTAGTTAATTAATTAATAAATAATTTATTTAAATTCAATTTTTTATTTATTTATTTATCTGCTAAAACAACTGGCGTAGAATTTACTGCTACATTGGTATTTGCATCCAACCAAGCCATTCTCAAATTTTCATATACCTTTTTCATCCCCCAAGTAGTAATTCTGTATTCTCTTTGTTGTTCTTCACTAACAATAATAATCAATGTACTTCTAGCTAATAAAAATTGGATAAAATTTCTATGGAATTTTATATCTGTGATTCGTCGAATATCTACCGAATCTTCACTTGCTTTACACCATCCATAGGCATGATCAATTCTTCTACTAGTAACTAACCAATGCTCAACAGAGCAAGTAAACCATGAAAGTAATAGATAGGGCCATGTTGTCCCTTTCCATATTAATTTTTCTCCTGAAAGATATTGATTTTTTTTACTGTTTGTTAGGTAGAATTTAACACTCACGGAACTTTTCTGCATTCCATAAATAATATTATTCAATCGTTTCATATCATTATTATCCAAATGATGGTTTGGATCTTGCGAATGAGTATCTCTCATGTATATTAAACTTAGATAAATATTAAGCATAATATCACCAGAACATTTCCTAAACAATTTATGTAGGGTAATTTCCCTTGTAATTGTTGGAACCCATTCAGGTAATTCATTTCTTGCTTTTAACGCTTGAACGACCAATCTCACAGAGGGATCATTATAATGCATTTTTATTTAACTAAATGAAAGTGTTTTCCAATTTAATATCAATTGAGGATTTTTCTCTTTATGTCTTGCCGCTTTAATGAGTGCTTGTTTACTATGAATTTTTAATAATTCCTTAATAGTTATTGGGGAAGATTTATTCTCTCTCTGTAATGGTCGACAGGCTTTACCATGTTTGCTTGTAGAGTATGCACCACAAGTAACTATTCTCCCAGACTGGAGATAGGGAATGACTTGAATCCATTTCTCCCCTTTATACCATTTTTTTAATCCTTTATTAATTGTTGGTTTTGTTCCTTTAAATTTTCCACCAAGAGATTTATACATATGAACTATATACCCACTTTTATAAGCGGATGTTTTTAATCCATATTTTTGGTCCGCCATAGATTTTGCTTTTTTGTAAGCAAGAGATGCTTTATTCATTTTTAATAAGATTTTGAATTATTCTTTTTAATCTTTCTTGTTTCTCAAAAATTTCATTCGAATATTTGCCACATCCAAATTCGAATTGGATGGGTACCAACTCCATCCGTTTGACCCTTTTAATTGATGAAAAAATACCCCTGGTATATATCGAGACATTTTTTTATTTATAAATTTTATAAATAAAAATATCAGTTAAAATTTATTTTTACCCTTTATGAAATTCACAAAGAAATTTTTACCCATACTAGGAAAATGCGATGTGTATATACCCTCAGTGGAGCAAAAATTGAATCATTGTTCTACGCAAAAAAATTTTCTACGCAAAAAAATCAAAAATCAGCATCCAGAGAAAAAACTGAATCTTCCTTATTAACTCCCACTCCCGCCTTTCTATAATCTCCTACACGTTTTTCAAAGAAATTTGTTTTACCTTGGAGACTAATTAATTCCATAAAATCAAATGGATTCTTTGCATTGTAAATTTTTTTGTAACCCAATTGAGTCACTAATCTATCCGCTACAAATTCGATATATTGACACATATCTTGTGAATTCATCCCCACTAATCGAACGGGTAGAGCCTCTGTAAGGAATTCCTTCTCAATGGATACAGCTTCCATTACAATTTGATTAATTTCTTCTTGAGAAAGTTTATTCACTAGATGATGGTACAATAAAACAGCAAAATCGCAATGCATTCCTTCATCCCTACTAATCAATTCATTACTGAAGGATAATCCAGGCATGAGGCCTCTCTTTTTAAGCCAGAAAATACTTGCGAATGCTCCACTGAAAAATACACCTTCCACTACAGAAAATGCCACTAAACGTTTAGCGAATGAATTGGTTTGATACATCCATTTAACAGCCCAATCCGCTTTATGTTTTACAGCAGGGATTGTTTCAATTGCATTAAATAAAAAATCCTTCTTAATTGGATCTTTTACATAGGTATCAATTAAGAGAGAATATGTCTCTGCATGAATATTCTCCATCATAATTTGAAATCCATAAAAACATCTCGCTTCAGGCCATTGAACATCTGTGCTAAAATTTAGACAGAGATTTTCATTTACTATACCATCACTTGCAGCGAAAAATGCTAGGATATGTTCGATAAAATGTTTCTCATCATTGGACAATTTATTCTCCCAATGGTCAATATCTTTACTCAGATCCAATTCTTCTGCAGTCCAAAAACTCGCTTCTGCTTTTTTATACATTGCCCAAATATCATGGTACTTAATTGGGAAAAGAACGAAACGGTTAGGATTGGAGGTCAGAAGTGGTTCTTGCATTTTTTTAAAAAGTTTTTTAGATTTAAAATTAAATATTCAATTTAATGTAAAGAATGAGGAAAGATAAAATTAATAATGAATGTAATAATATTTTTTATATAATTTATAAAAAATGTATGATTATATAATTATTGGTGCGGGAGTATCTGGATTATATACTGCGGAAAAACTCATTGATAGATCTCCCAATTTACATATTTGTATTTTAGAGAAAGATGACCATGTAGGAGGAAGAGCATACAATGTAGATTTTCATGGAGTATCTGTAGAAACTGGAGCGGGTGTCGGACGATGGCCTCATGATAAAAAATTGAGAAAATGGTTAGAAAAGCATGGAGCTAACGTAACCATTGAACCATGCAATTTAAGGTATTATATTCCTGGAAAAGGATTATTTATGGAACCTCCATTGAATGTTCATCAAGAAGCTAATTCTAATATCCCTTTCCCAACGAAAAAGGAACGATCCATGTATAATTTTAAGGAATGGTTGGATCTCACCAAAGGGAAAGAATACAGAAAAGAATTTGTATTCAGTGCTAGTTATGATGATTATTTGAAAATGGATACTGTCGATGCATTAGAAAATTATCACTTTCAAGATTTAGATCCCCATACACAAATATTTACAGTTCAATGGACGGCTCATGAAAATAGAGTTAAAAAATATTTAGAGGATAAAGGTGTTATAATTAAATTAAATCATCCTGTAGTAAAAATTAGTACTAAAGAGGATGGAAGTCATTATCATGTAGAGGTGAAAAAAAAGACGTATATTGAAACATTCCATGGAAAAAAAGTGATTATTGCTCTCCCCGCAAATCCAGCTTATACACTCCTAAAAAAATCCGGGTATACAAAAAATGCTGAATTAATTAAGAATAATATTAAATATCAATACTTTATTAGGGCGTATGTAAAATTTAAAGGACCAAAAAATTATATAGAGGCAAATATTGGCGATGAAATAGTTTGTGGAACACCTTTCAGAAAAATTATCCCTATGAATCCAAAAAAACGTGTATATATGATTGCGTATTGCGATAATATCCATACAAACTATTGGAAAAAGTTAAAATCAATCCCGGAATTAGAAAGGGATTTATCTGACTTATTTAATGATACCATTCATATTGAAGATTTTGAATGTTTCTTTAGACCGGAAGCAACCCATTATTATTTACCTCTTCCAATGAAGTACTCCTCTAGAGAGGAATTTATTGAGGAAGTTATTCATGTAGATAAAAATATTACATTAATTGGGGAATGTGTTTCATTAAATCAATTTGGATCTAATTGATTTTGAGGAGTACATGGTCTATTATTGGATTCGCATGGAAGGCATGGAGATAAGTACATTTTTTAATAAAAGGATTGAATTTTTTAATAAAAGGATTGAATTTTTTAATTATTTATTAACTAAATAAATAATTAAAGAATGAATCAAGAAGATACTCCACGAGAAATGGAAGTATTCATGGAATCATTCCATGAATATTATGATACATATGATACTATTAAACCAATCCTTTATGGAGTGGGAATAGTTCTATTATTTTTAGTATTCATTTTGAATTTAATTTAAATTAATATAATAAATTTATTATATTATTAAAAATGGATATAGTTGAATTGGATGAAGAAACAAATATGAAATTACAACGTATTTTTGGTAAAGGAAAAAATTATGAGATTATTCCCGAAACAAAGATTAATAAATTTTTTCGTTATTACAAAATTGAAGGATTAACTAAACGTGTCAATTATTATATGAATAAAAAAATTATCGATATGGATGAGACGTATTTCTCGTTATTTGATAAATTAAAAGAGAATGGAATTAATGTTTTTATTAAAGGTGGAGCTATACGTGATTTTTTCCTAAAAAAAGTCCCAAATGATATAGATATTATTTTCCAATCCAATGAAGAAACTCTCAAAAGTTTATGCAAAAAATATAATTGGCCATGCGGGAGAATAGATCCAATGTATAAATTCATTCTCTTTGGAAAAGACATAAATTCAATTGATGGGATTTATGATGGAGATACTATCTTAAAAGAAAATAAATTCCAGTATGATTATACAGTAAATTATTTATTGTATGATATGACGAATAAACACTTAATTGATATGACTGGATTTGGGTTGATTGATGCAATCCATAGAGAAGTGAGAATTTCAGTCAATTTAAACTATTTCAATAAATGGGTAAATGATGGAACAAAATTTCCCAAAGGATGGAAAAAACCTTTAAGATTTTTTAAATTGCTTCAATTAGGATTTAAACCCTATAATAGAACAGTATTAAATACTATAGTAAATTATATAGAGAATAATTTTGATACACTATATATGAAAAAAATGAATAATCCTCCCTATAATACTCGAATTAGACATTTTCTCATTAGAACTCTGTCCAAAGTTGAAATAGATAAAGAGGGATCCTATCTTATACAAGATACAAATTGTGAAGTAATAAAGAATTACTTGAATGTATTAAATAAATATTTAAAACCAGAAATAATGCAATTAATCTATTCACAAGTTCCTGAATGTTTATAAATTAATAATAATAATATATTATATTATTATTTTTTTTAATATCTACGCTCAAAAATGGCTTCATTCACTTCATGTTTCACAAATGAAACGAATTCTTGAGCAGCATCAATTTCTTTATCGTAAGATGCATACTTGAAATTACTCATCATTGGAACCACATTGTCTTGAAAGATCCTGAACCATTCTTCATCATCCGATGAAATGATATCAATCCATTCAATGATATTACCCATGGGTCGATCATTTTCAATAACCAATAAAGCAGAGAAAAGTGCTTCTTCAAACTCGATAAGGAAAATCTTCTTCTTGAGAAGATTCCTCGTCTTATTGAGCGAATAAGTCAATTCACTCTCAGGCTCATTCATTCTAAAAAGAATAAGTTGAACTTCAACCATGTAAAGCGTCGTACGGAGATTATCCATCGATACGGGAAGAATGAGAATTTGAGTCATTCTTTTTTTTCGTATCAATTAATGTTAAATAATAAATAAATTATTATTATTTATTCAATTTTATTATGCGCTACAAACAATACATCCTTCTTCCTTCCTACAAATAGGCCCTTCTTCTTCTTCCTTTTTATTATTATTTTCGATAGTGAATTTAATCGCTTGGGAGGCAGCTTGAGTCCTAATATAATAGGAACCAGTCTTGAGTCCTTTCTTCCATCCATAGAAATGCATAGAGGATAATTTAGCGTAATTAGGTTCTGCAATATGAATATTCATTGATTGGGATTGGTCAATAAATGCCCCACGATCCGCCGCCATATCAATAATTACTTTTTGTGAAATTTCCCAAACTGTCTTGTATACATTTTTGATATATGAAGGAATTTCACGAATATTTTGGATGGATCCATTGGAACGAATAATTTCATTTCGGATAGATTCATTCCATAGGTTGAGTTTTGTTAAATCATTAATAAGATATTGATTTACAACAACAAATTCCCCCGAAAGAACTCTTCGAGAATAAATATTACTTGTCATAGGTTCGAAACATTCAGTAAATCCAAGAATTTGAGAAGTACTGGCTGTAGGCATGGGAGCGACCAAGAGAGAATTTCTAACTCCATGTTCATATACATCAATCTTTAATTTTTCCCAATTCCATTTCTTGAAACTGAGTGTAATTCCCCACATATCAAATTGGAAGATTCCTTTACTTACAGGCGATCCATAAAATGTTTCATAGGGGCCATATTCTTTCGCTAATTCACACGAAGCTTTCATTGCCCCATAATAGATAGTTTCAAAAATAATCTTATTTAATTCTCGAGCTTGAGGACTATCAAATGGCATTCCCATCATGATAAATGTATCCGCCAATCCTTGAACTCCAATACCAATTGGACGATGTCTTAGATTGCTTTTACGAGCTTGTTCAACCGGATAATAAGTTAGATCAATAATTTTATTTAGATTTCGTGTAACCATTTGTGTGACTAAAAGTAATTTATCAAAATTAAATTCACCATTCTTAACAAACATAGGTAAAGCTATGGAGGCTAAATTACATACCGCCACTTCATCTGGTGCAGTGTATTCGCAAATTTCCGTACAATTTCCCGTAAGGATACCATTAAATACAGCACTATGTCTTAGCGGTTCATTGACACAATATGTATCTGATATACGCTTAGTATAAATAATATTTTCTACAGTAATAAATCTTTTAGCATTTCTATTTGGTTCTGAAAAATCAGTCATAATATCTAATCGCTTTGGAGAAAATCCCAAAGTTTTAAGCTTTGATACTTCATTAGTAGAAATTTGAAGTCTAAATAATTCTTTACAATCAAACATTTTTTTACCACCTTTTCCATCTGGTAGTAAAATTTGACGTTCATTCATATTTTTTCTAATAACTGATTCAACCCCTAATGTCTGTAGCATAAGTCTTACATTATTTAAAAATGGTTTATTAATAGAACTAACTTGTAAAGTAATACTTGTTTTATTATTTGTAACTACTCTACAAACACATCCATCTCCATCCAAATATCCTTCTAACCATCTTAATTTATCATTTACTGAACTATTCATAGGAACATCAAATTTGTTAGGTAAGTCAAAAGGTAATTGAATGTTAATTCGTCCACTAGAATCTTCTTTACCTGAAGTTCTTCTAATATCTATATAATTAATTAATTGTTTCTTCTTATCATACAGAGACAATCTTGGTGTACCATTAATATTATATGTACCGTCTGCACAAAATAAACCGTGGGTATATGCATATTTGAAAGGAATACTTCCTTCAATATTATCAATAGATTCAAATTTAGTAAGCTTCATATTTTTTTTAAGATTTTGTGCATCAATACGTGTTTCTCCATCAGCTAAAATAAATTTATGATAAGGAGTACATTCAATTTCAGCTCCATTAGATAAAATAACCTTAATTAATTCTACATTAGTATTAGTTTTTACTACAGATGTATTACTCCATTCGTATCCATTCCAAATATTAACAGATTGTCCTTCTAATTCTCCAATCATTTTTTGTCCTTTATCTGTTAGAATAAATGTCTCAGGAGCCACGCATAAATTTGATGACTTAATAGTACCTAAATTTTGATGATTTGTTTTACTATTTACAGCATCCTTATACAATAGATAAGGACCTCCAGTCTCAATTTGTGAATCAATAATTGCTTTCCATAGAGATTGAGCTTTAATTGCTTTCCTCGCTTTTCCTTCTCTTTCATACTTAGTGTATAATTCTTCAAATTCTTCACCCCATACATCATCCAATCCAGGGCATTCGTGCGGACACATTAATGACCATACCCCATCGGATTCCACCCGTTTCATGAATAGGTCTGGAATCCACATGGCGTAGAATAAATCTCTAGCACGATTTTCTTCCTTTCCAGTATTCTTTTTCATTTCTAAGAAATCAAAGACATCTGCATGCCATGGCTCTAGATAAATAGCAAAAGATCCAGGGCGGCGGCCACCCTGATTAATGTATCGAGCTGTATCATTGTATACTTTTAGCATTGGAATTAATCCATCCGATTGACCATTTGTTCCAGCGATATAAGATCCTTTTGCACGAATTTTGTGTACATTTAACCCAATTCCTCCACTCATCTTGCTAATATGTGCGCAAGTTTTCAATGTATTAAAAATCCCATCAATGGAATCAGATTCCATATCAATTAGATAGCATGAAGCTAATGCATTCTTGGGAGTTCCCGCATTGAAAAGAGTGGGACTGGCATGAGTGAAATATTTCTGACTCATCGCATTATAAGTCTCCATAGCGGATTGTAAATCATTTCCATGAATTCCTAAAGCAACACGCATGAACATATACCCTGGTCGTTCAACAATTACTCCATCAATTTTCATTAGATAGGATTTTTCTAATGTTTTATACCCAAAATAACTAAATAAATAATCTCTTTCTTTATCAATCATTGAATTAATTTCATCTTTATTTTCCATCACTAATTCATAGAATTCTTTTGTAACGAGAGGATTCTTATAATGGTACAAATCATATACCACGTCCGAGAAATGGTCCTTAGTTTCTTTATGTAAATTACTAATTGCAATTCTCGCAGCTAATACTCCATAGTCAGGATGTTGGGTTGATTTGTATGCGGCTGTTTCAGCGGCTAGATTATCCAATTCCTTTGTTGTAATATGATTATATAAACCATTAATCACTTTAATTGTGATTTCTGCTGGATCAATATAATCCATATCTAAACCCCAACAAAGTTTCTTGATACGATTGGAAATCTTATCAAACATGACCCTTTCGGTCTGACCATTTCTCTTGACTACGTGCATTTTTTTATGATTTTTTTTAAAATTAAAAAAATCAATTCATTTTTATTAATCAGAATCAACCAATGATTCCTCGTATAATTCTTCTGCAATTCGTTCAACCATTCCTAGTGGATTGTTGAGGAATTCCATCACATGAGGCATTTCCGAGATTGGTTTAGTCTTCCAATCTTTGAAATCTTTCAATAGAAGATCATTGATATGACAATAGGGGGAAATAAATCCATCGTCATGTTTTTCTTGAATTTGATGTTCCCTGTATACTTGATCATCCAAATTGATGATGGATTCACCATTAATACGAATAATAAAATGTAGATAAACTCCTACATAAGTTCTGAATGCAATATTCGCATACAATTTATTCGATTTAAATACATTATATTTAACTGTTTGATCATCCACAGTTCCAACGATTTTGTATCCCATTGTCTCTACCAAAGGAAAGTCCATGGTAAATAATACTATTTGGATATCAAATAAAAAATTTATTTTTTTTCAATTTTAAAATTGAAGATTATATTTATATTTTATAATTATTTATAATAATCATCTACCAATCATGACTGAACTTCAAGTGATGGGTGAGAATCATTTTATCTTTATCGTTAGTGAAAGAAATCATATGTTCCAATTTTCTACTAAGCAAGAAAATGTGGAAAATTGTCTTTCTCTCATTGATAAGATGAATGATCCTATTTATCTAGGAAAAATTGAAATGATTGAAGAAAATGGTAATCCCTATCTATTCATTGATTCGTCCATTCCTTTGGAAGAGGAAATTATTTATGTATTTGGATGGGTAAAGGATTCAATTAGACTTTCAAGTGTCACTAAGAAATTTTGGCCTTGTTTTTACAGTAAATTGAAACCTATTCATTTTGAAGAATCTCAATTAGAAAGTTGTATTCATTTTGTTAGAATGAATTGCGAGCCAAAATATCCAGTGGAAATTAAATTTGATGGAGTAAAAGGATGGATTATCCTTCCTCTATTTTCCACATTTACATTTATCGCTTTTCCTATTTCAGCTATGATTAATTCTATTAGAGATAAGATTGCTGCTCGAAAAATTATTCGAACAATGATATAAAATTTAATAATAAAAATATTAAATTTTTTTAATGCTTCTTAGGACTTCTTTTTACATTGAGTTTTGTTGGTCTCTTTTTAGGTCCCCATAAATATTTTCTTGACCAATAATTCGGGGAAAGAGGATTATCCTTTGTAAGACGACCATTCTTATCTCTTATCCCCGCAGAACGAGTTAGATAATTTTTCTTTCTATTACTATCCTTATGCATAGTATAATCTTGGTATCCTTTTTGACCGAAATGGATTATCTTATCTCTATTATGGACTCTATCTCGTACTTTTACCATAAACTTTTTATCCTTTCTTGTTGAGGGGACGGGTGTATTATATCTCAAAGAAGATTTCTTTGAAGAATATTTTTTGGGGGATCGTTTAGGCATAATTTTTAATTAATTAATTAAAAAATTATTTAATCTAGTATAGGTTGACAGGGACGGATAATTAATTCGACTGATTTAGGGTATTCATCTTCTGTATATATTTGTAAGATAAGTTTTGCTAGTTTAATTAGTCCATAATCCGTTTTAACTGTACTAAATTGGATAATATTACTCATAACACATGAAGGAATATCACATAATGAATAACATATTTCTTCCCAATAATCCAATTCCTTTTCCCAAGTTGGTTTTGTATGAATTTCATCATTCCCGCATGAATACGTTTCATCCCAATAAGGAATTAATGGATGAGGAATGATAATTGATACTCTTTTTTCATACTTACCATTTTCTAAATAAAAAGTATTCTGTTTTATAAAAATATTGAATTTTTTCTTTTGTATTTGCCCATCATAGAAATACGGTAATTCTAAAGGGTAAGTAATTTCTTCATCTGGGGGATTATCGATAAAAGGAAAAATTTTTTCCATGACAGTATGTAAATATTTTTGGACAAATACCCTATCAAACATTTTTTTAAAAATTGAATTTTTATTAAATAATATATTTTTTATTAATAATTCAAATGGAAAATCACATGATCATCGTCTCTCAGCCCGATACTCTTTGGACGCATCCTTCCGGATATGTCTATGAAGTTCCTGATGATCAAGTTCTTGTTGAAACGATCAATAACGATGGAACGAAGATGTATGATCTATGGGATATCGCCGAACTTTGGCATGAAAACATTCTCAAGTTGGACGAAAACGGTGAAGCCGTTGTCCCATATGAAATTGATCTCCATTAATTAACTAATTTATAATTTTTTATAAATTTTTTTACTATTTAATAAATTTTTTTCATAAATAATTTATGTATGAAATATTTTATTGTTTAATAGTGATTCATAAAAATTCAAAAAATTCCATTTTTTTGAAAAATACGAGGGATATACAGTGGAGTTTTCCCACTAGAGGGTATTTTTTTCTTCGCAAAAACAATTATAAAAAATTTAATTAATTTTTATATACAATTTATTTATAAAAAAATAAACCATGACTTAGTAAGTCACTCAAAAAAATCGTGAAAAATCACTCAAAAAATCAAAAAAATGACAAAAAATAAATTTTTGAAGCGATGTGTATATACCCTCAGTGGAGTTTTCCCACTAGAGGGTATTTTTTTCTTCGCAAAAACAATTATAAAAAATTTAATTAATTTTTATATACAATTTATTTGTGGAATAAACATCATTCAGTATAAAAATATCTCCAAAATTGAATTAAAAATACGAATTTTGATTAAAAAAACAATACAGTCAGCCGGGGAAACTTCTGGATAGACCATGGACGTGCTAAATAAGGTAAGGGAATCAGGTAAGAAAATGATTACTTTGTTTTTTACTTTTTTGTATGTAATTTTTTTAGCAATTTTATGGTGGTTAATTATCTTTATTTTAAGTAATGTTTTCTATCAATTCTTATATTATCTTTATACTAATTATTGTGTAGGTCAAACATTTTTTGATATTATATATAATTCGGTATTTTCCAGTAGTAGTTCGCTATGTATGGGAACAAGTTCTATAATTCATGAATTGGGTAAATGGAAGAATGATTTCTTTATGAAAATTTTCTTATTGATATTTACACTATTTACATCACTTGTTAAAGAAAAAGTACTTGGTCCAAATTTTATTGATTTGGATATTAATAAATATAATACTGAAATGTTACGTAAAATTAAATTATCCGAACTAGTGAATCCTTCTGAACCAGAAAATCCTTTTGCTAATCATCCTAATGTTACAAATAACAATAGATTTGCATCATCTGCTTATAATTTGAGACAGAGAAGTAATTATCATGATGAATAAAATTGAATAATTATTAATTAATAATTAATTAATAAATTGATATTACTAAAAATTAATAGTTTTTGCTATGTTTTCAAGATCAGGTGCAGGAAAAGTTTCATTAAAAAAAAATAAAAAATCGTCAAGGGTTCATTATGAATTGGATGAATTAATTCTCAATCTAAAAAAAGCCATCAATCAAGACGATTATGAATCTGCAGCTTATTATGCAAATAAATTACCTCGACCAATTCCTTGGGATTCAGTTGTATATAATTGGTATCCCTATGTTTATCAATACAAGAGAATGATTGAGAATTTTTTATATGCAAATGATCTATGAAATTACTTTTTAGTTTTAACGATTATTTGTGTAATTATTATTCCACTCATAATTACAATTAATATTATACTCGCAATCGGGTACCAATAATAATCTCGAGGGATATCTATAAAAATATATATCTGAATTAAAATCATTAAAAGAATTTGAATTAATAAAGTGATAGAAAATGCCTTTGCTTGAATAATTTTATTCTTTTTGATAAAAGCAATTTGTGCTGAAATTATACCTAAAACGGCTAAAATTAATACTAACATAGTAATGGGTAATTCAATTTCTTTCCCATTTCGTAAAAAATAAAATGTTGGTAATGTTATTATTAATAAAATAATATTAACCACTAATGCCATAACAAACAATTGTAAAAATCTATCCATTTTTTTTAAATTGAAAATTTAAATATAAATTTTATTTAAATTTACCAAGAAAATGTTGACGGATTCGAATAAGTTCAAGCGATTGTGTGAGATTGGAAATGCTATTGCATTGAAGAATTCACATATGACACAATGTCATTCCGCTTTAATCATTAGTGGAGGATCCATTATCTCCACAGGAGTAAATTCATTTGATCGATGCAAATTTGATCATAAGTATACTCCTGGATGTCATGCGGAAGTAAATGCATTGATGCGAATCCCCAAGAAAATTCGTCGCAATAATTTGCAAATGATTGTTTTCCATCCAGGAAAGGATAAGTTTCATCCAAATAAGCCTTCTAAGCCTTGCAGTTTCTGTATGAAGTTTATAAGGGAGTGGGGAATTGATCGTATATACTATATTTGTCCTTCCACACGAGAATGGGTCTGTCGACGGACGAGGGATATGAATGAAATTTATTTCTCCTCATTTGTCCGGAATATGGGTATGGATATTTTCAATTAATTAAATAATAGTTTTTTTATTATTTAAAATAATGGATCAGAATACACAAGCGGGATTAACCTTATATTATGAAGCATTACGAAGAATTCATGCTGATTGGGACGATTCAAAATCATTAAGTATAGCTCATATGGCTTTATCCAAAGCTCTTTACGGATTATCATACACAAATGAAATTGAACAATTAATTAAAACTTGTAATAGAGAAATCATGAATAAGCGTTTTCATAAATAAGTCTATAGGATAGTAATATATCCGTGGTCCGTTCAGGGAATAATACTATATCTTTAACATTCATCCAATCCACGTAATGTAACTTATTAAAAATATCCAATGCATTAGGCGATTGGTCTTTAAATACGACATAATCTATCTCCACTCGTTGGAATGCTTTTTTTTTATTGAAGATAGTTGTTTCAAGCCAAATACTTACATGTTTATTAATAGTTTCTTGATCCCATTCATCCGATAAATTATTGTAGAATATTTCATCTAACAATTCTTGAGTTGCATAATACTGCTTTAATCTAAATAATCCAATTAATCTCTTATACATTCTATCTATATTTATAATTACTTATAAATAAATTCTCAATTAGTATCTATACTTCTATATATAGCAGAAATAGTCCAATCCGAACTGAGCAAGTATTCATTCGGAGCTCCTGAAGTTACTAATAATCCCATCACATTATTTGCGTAATAAAATGGCATGGAAATAGTGACTAAATTATTTACATTAGAAAATGGATAATTTCCTATAGTTATATTATCCGAACCGAGTTTCTTAAATAAGACAGTGTATATACCAGATCCATTGGATGTAGCTGGAACAGTTGGATGATTTAACTCAAATTGGAATTGAACTAAATCATTGTTAGTTACAGTTACAGTCACTTGATTATTTAAAATATTTTCAGTCTTTATATTATTTAATATTTGAGTTCGTTGATTTTTAATTGTATTATAGTTACTATATGAAATAACACCAAATATTAGAGCGATTAAAGCAATGGCTATACCTATAACTAGAAATGCAATCGTTGGAATATTAGGATTCTTTATGAGAGAAACATTCATAGATTCCCAAGGTTTTATATATTGAACACTCATAACTGTTTTTTTAAATAGATTATTTTTTTTATTTACAAAAATGAGGATTACGTTGGAAGGATTCAGGACGTATCAACAAAAAACAGTCATTGATTTCCCCGATGAGGAAGTCACACTCATTGAGGGGAAATCTGGCCAGGGAAAATCAACCTTATTTAGAGCCATTCATTGGTGTTTATATGGAAAGAAAGAATCGACCTATACATGGAGTTCCACAAAAAAGAAATGTTATGTAGAATTACAAATTGAAAATGTCTCTATCGTGAGACAGAAAAACCCTGAACGAATCACTGTTACTTTTGAGGATGATAATACTTCCCTATCAAGTGAGGAAGCTCAAGCATGGATTAACAAAAAATGGGGGTCAAGAGAGAGTTGGATTGCTAATTCATATCTTATGCAAAATTCTCGAAATCCATTAATTCAAGGGACTTCTTCAGAAAAATTATCCCTTTTGGAAGAATGGGCATTTCCCGAGGATTCTCCATCGGATTGGATAGATAAATTGTCTATCCAAAAGAAAAAGCATCAAAAGGATTACGAAACGAATTATTCAATGTATCAATTACTAAGTAAACAATTAATTGTTCCAACTGATATGGATATTATGAAGGAGTATCCTTCATTCACGAAAGAAAATCAATCAAAATATCAAAAGGAATTAAAGGAATTAGAAAATAAATGGACGGAGATAAATCAATTAGAACAGCAAAAATTAGTATATAAAAATTTAGTAAATGATTTATCCATTCTAGAGGAGGAAATTAATTCATATAATGAATCATTAATGGATGAAAATTCATTAAATGAGTATATCTCTATAACGGATAAATTAAATACCATTTCATCCTTGAATAATTTAATACTACCACTCAAAAAAAATATAATCCATTACCCATGGATGGATGAAATAACTAATTGGGAGAAAACCATCCACGAACAAACTCTTGCAAGAGAAAAAGAATCTCAGTGTAAATCATTGAATTTGACCTATTCAAAAGAATCCATCCAATCTGAATTGGATTATATCATTGAATTGGAGAAAGTATTCCCTAAAGTCATTGAATATAACTCTCTTGAATTCCTTTCTAATTTCCAAGAAATAGAAAATGAGTATTCCATTGAAGAAATTTCTCAAGTTAAATTACAAGAAAATAAATATACTCAATTTATTAATACATGTAAAAAATTAAAATTAAATCCATCCGATATCCCTTCAATGAAGGAGAATAGTATTAGATACCAAAAAGTATCAAAATTTATCCCCACCTATAAAGAATGGAAAAAGGTATACACAAATTATGAGCAATGGTTAGATTCATTAACTGACTATAATGAAGAAGAAGATGAAGAAATTCTTCGTAAAGAAATTACAGATAAAAATGAATTACTTTCATCCATGAAAAAGAGTTTGGATATCCATACTTGCCCTCATTGTTCTGGGTATATTCGTGTAATAAAAAATAAATTGGTTATAGCGGATACAGCTCCATCCAATACCCATGATATCCAAGAATTGGAAAAAACGATCGCATTAATGGAAGAGAATTTATTCTATATAAAATCAATAAAAGAATTACAAGCTAAGATATCCCATCTTCCCTTGGAAGATTTGGAATGGGCTATCAATCAATCAATCAATCAATCTGTAGAAAATTTGGAAGTGATTCAAAAGCCTGACCTATCTTCATCTCAAATGGAGAAAATAAATCAACATATAAAGAAATTATCTCTCCAAAAAGAATTGGAAGGAATTGATCTATCGAATCCATTATTTAAAAAATCCTCTCTTTCAGATTATAAATCAAAATTATCCAATCTTGTAAAAAGTCCATGGATGGACTTACTTCCTTATCCAGTGAATAAACTTCAAGAGGGGTATAAGATGAAACAATTAATTGATCAATATACTAAAATGGAGGAAAAGAGAGATCTTATCTCTCAAGAAATTCCCCTTAATGAAGAGAATGATTTATCCATTCGAAATTCATTCATTAAGGAACAGGAACAATTAAAAACAAAAATTTCCCAATCCAACAAGAGGAAAATCACATTAATTTCTTCTATCAAAAAGATTGAATCCATTATTAATAATTATTCAATGAATGATATAACTGAGATTGAAGAAAATATTGCTATTCTTAGAGAGTATCTCCAATTATGTACAACAATGATTCCCTATTTACAGAAAAAAGAGGACTTGGAAAAAGCTGAATTGGCGTATAAAAAGTCAGAACAGTCAATGTCTTTGTTCACTCAATTAATTGAACGAGCTAAAATTTTGGAACATACTTTATTGGATGATTATTTATCTACATTAAATTCACTTATTTCGGATGTCACGGGTGAAATGTTTGATGATCCAATCTATGTTGCATTCGAATTATTCAAGGGAGATACTCCCAATGTCCAATTATCCCTCCTTTATAAAGGAGGACAGAATGAATCTGTATCAGATTTAAGCGGGGGAGAAATTGATCGTATTAGTCTCGCTGTAACAATTAGTTTGGCTGTATTATCCCCCTTCAAGTATGTTCTATTAGATGAATGTTTTGGTTCATTGGATGCACCGACAAAAGAAAAATGCCTTTCATCTATCAAGAAATTACTTCCCCATAAAGCCGTATACATTATAGCGCATGGGGAGACTGAAGGTGATTATGAGCATCATATTCAATTTAATTAATTGATTTTTTTTAATTTAAAATTAATCCATTTTCAAAAAATGGATCAATGTATGATTTGTATATCATCATTCAATAAAACTATTAGAAAGCCGATCCAATGCGATTATTGTAAATTAACCTATTGCATGCAATGTATCAAGAGGTATATTCTTTCTAGGGCGGAAGATGCTCATTGTATGAATTGTAAGACGGGGTGGACGATGGATTTCTTATTTGTCAATTTCCCTCTCTCATTCATTCATGATGACTATGAATTATCTAGAGCAAAAATTAAATTAATTCAACAAAAGATTCTTCTCCCCGAAACACAACTTCTTATTAATAGAAGGAAATGTCTTCATACAATGAGTAAAAAACATAGGAAATATATGGATGAAGTATACCAAATGAATTATTTGCTTGGACAAGTCACTTTCCAAAGTACCATTCATGTTAATTTAACTACAGCAGTAAAAACAGTCCAAGATGCAATGGAAGCTTTCCTTATTGCAAAAGCGAATTATGATGATTTAACTTTCCAAACAATTAATGAAAATAATTCAATAAGTTATATATCCAAGATTAAAGAGGAAGTATCTATTATCTCGCATTGTATCAAAGATGGATGTAGAGGATTTATCTCTAATAGAGGAAAATGTGGCTTATGCAATTTAATTGTATGTACCAAATGTCTCAAGGAAAAAATGGATTCACATGAATGTAAGGAAGAAGATATCGCTTCAGTTAATTTACTTAGGAAAGATTCTAGGTTATGCCCGAAATGTAAAGTATTAATCCATCGATTTGAAGGATGCCCTCAAATGTGGTGTACTCAATGCCATACAGGATTTGATTGGAATACTGGAGAAATTCTTAAAAAGCTCCATAACCCTCATCTAACAGAATGGTTAATGAATAATAACAATAACAATACAAATCAACCCATTCAAGATAATAATAATAATCCATGCGGATTACCCGCTATAGATTTAATGGATATTAGGAATAAGATTGCTTTATCCAAAGACCAATCATATGTACGAACTATTTATGACAAAGCTCAACATTTCCATAATTTCGAAATTCCAAATTTGGGACAAAATTTTGAGAGGAGATATGAAGAATTGAGAGAAACATATTTAATGAAAATAATTAGTGAAGAAACATGGGTCAATGAAATTAAAAGTATTCGTAAAAGAGAAATGAGGAATAATGAATTAATCCAAATCCTCGAATTATTTTTTGATGCATCCATGGATATCCTTAGACAATTACAACAGAATAAAATTAATTGGATGATTGCTCATAAAGGATTAAATGATCTATGTGAAATGGTAAATAATAAATTGAGTATTATAGAAAAGAGACTTAAAATTTCATGTATGAAATATAGAGTTTAAACATAAAATATTTTTATATAAAAAAAATGTCATCAGATTTAAAAGAATTAATTGAACGTTCTCTCTTTGATCCTTCTAATGAAGAACGTTCTTTTAGTTCTGAATTTGAACGTGTTCATAAGCATCACATTGATTCGTTAGTTTTATTCGCCCCTGAAACGGATAAAGCAATTGTTTTTTTCCATGGGAATTATGGAAATGTGACATGGTATACAGAAAAAATGAAAATGATTCAAAAGAAAAATCCAACCTGTGATATTTGGTGTTTTGACTATCCTGGATTTGGTAAGAGTAAAGGAAATTCCAATACAGATAAACTTATTGATTCTGCATATACATTTTTGAATATGATTTCAAAAATGTATAAGTCATGGGAATGGGTTTGCGAAACAATTGGTGCGGGAGTGGCGATGGGTGTATTAGTCCAAGGAGATAAGAAATTAGATTATTTACCAAGTAAAATAACCATCATTAATGGATTTAGATCTGTAGGAAATATGGCTATGGAACGATCAAGTATCCCTAATGCAAAACATATCGTGAAAAAGTTTGGATTTGAATTAAATACATACAAATGGATCATTAAAGCTAGAGAAACATTTAATGGAACTTGCCCTTCATTCTGTATTATTAGAGCATTGGATGATAAGGAAATTCCAATGAAACATTCGCAAGATTTATGTGAGGCGGCGGGTGTATCTTTAGTCGTAGTCAATGGTACACATAGAGATTATGAAATTTGAATAATTTATTAATTTTTTATTTATTTAAATAATAAATAAGATGGATGCATTCATTGAATCACGTTTCAAGAATGGTATCATTGATTTGAAGGATTATTCCCTTCATGAATTTCCAGAACAATTATTCAAGTATAAAGATGAATTAATTGGATTGGATCTCAGTGGGAATAATATCGGTTCTCTCCCTTCGAGAATCAATGAATTCAAGAAATTGAAGTACCTCTATCTGGTGAATTGCCAGATTGATGAATTGCCTAAAGAAATTGGAGAATTGGTTCATTTAGAAGAATTACTTTTGAGAGCTAATTTCATTGATGATTTGCCGAAAGAAATTGTTAATCTAACAAATCTAGAACACTTAGATTTGTCTGAGAATGTCTTTACAAATTTCCCAAATGAAATATATTCTTTAACTAATCTTCGTGTATTGGATTTAACATTTAATTGTTTGAAAGATCCTTGCGATAAATTAGTCCTTGAAAAGATTCCATCCATTCTCTGGTATTTCTATTATGGAAATAAACCAGTCCAATCATGGACATAAAACAAATTCTTATATATATTTTTTTTTCTAAAAAAAATATATTTAATTTAATTATAATTGGCAGGATTTACCTGTATTAAAATCATACCATTTCATATGATGATCCAACGTAATTCGATGGAATCGAGCTAGTTTAGATTGTGTATCATGGATATTATAGGACATATAAATATTCCCATTCCAATTCACTAATCCAGAGATATATTCTACACCTAAATGTTCCAGAATGAATGTTCCACTAATTTTTTTAATTTCAAATGATTTATTCATCCATACTAGTTTCGTGAAGTATGTATCCTCTACAGGCGTATCATAATTCACGAAATGGACAGAGAAAAGATACCCCTCATTATAGGGGATAGGGCTTGTCGATCCTCGTATGAATGGGAAAAATGTTTGTGGGATTTCCCTATTCACAATTTCTTTGAATGAACCATTCTCAATATCAATTTCATTAATAATAAATGGAGAAAATTTATATATAACTAATACACGATTTTTTTCATCCACAAAAGGGAGCCAATTCTTTTGCTGGTCAGTCATATTTTGACATTGTAAAATAACTGTTTTATCCACATTGTATTTATTATCTAATCGACATAACACCATGGTTGGACGAGGGTGATTGAAACATTCCAAACTTGTTGCAGTGAAATATAAAGTATTATTATATGAGAAAACTCGTGGATCTTCATACCCTATAATGGGGGATTGAATTGATCGAGGGTATACGCCAAAATCTTCTACTTCTTTATGGAATAAAATTCTAAAATAATTATCATAGATATATACAAATGTTTTTGATATGATACGATCCCATGGATCCCCTGAAATAATGTATCTCTTATTATCCCTCTTATAATTATGCCCTCGGATGAGGGATACCATTTGATTATTATGAATGACTAAAGAAGCATTCATTAAATTTATATTGGAATGAGACATATAAGGTCTAATTTCAACGGATTTAGGAGAAATCCTAAATAAAAAATAATTGATACAACGGAATAATTTTGATTTCATATGATTATTTTTTTGGACTGAAGGATTAATAATTAACTGTTCAAAAAGTTCAAATGCTTCCTTCAATTTGCCCTTAGAAATATACCCATCCATTAGAATCATATTTCCAAACATGATGGATTCTTGAGTTGCATTCTTTTCTTTGCGGATATTTTTCGTCACAACATTTTCCAATTTTTGCAATTCTCCCTTATGAAGGAGTTTAATTGCTTCTGAATGATGCACTGAATCCATTTTTAGTATATTAGTCCTTTAAATCTTAAGAAGTAATTTAAATTTTTTTCCAAAAATAAAAAATGAAAGACATCCGACAAAAATACCCCGACCGAGTGCCAGTTATATGCAATGGAACGAAAAATTTAAAGCATAAAATTACCAATCAAAAATATCTTGTTCCTAAGGAAACAACTTTAATGGAATTCTTATCTAAATTGAGAAGAACATTCAAATTAGATTCTACCCAAGGAATATATATTGCTATAGACGGTGATTTACCTTTATTAAATTCTACGTTTGCCGAATTGGATGACTTATATCGTCACGAGGAAGATGGTATTTTGTATATGGATATCTTACAAGAAAATGTTTTTGGTTAATTATTTATTTTTTTTTATAAATAATTACTTAATATTTAATATTGAAGAAACTTCCCATTCCATCAAACCAATCAGATACAGATTCAAAGAAATTAGATCCATCATCGTATTTACTAGAATATTCATAATGATTCTTATAATACCCTGATCCTGTTAGTATTACTTGAACGATCAATGCAATTATTATAATTGCAATAACAGCAACAAGTAATCCTATCGCTACTTTTCCTCCATAGGATAATCCTCCTTGTTGTGATGATGATGATGAAGTATTAGTATCTTTGGTAGAGGATTCTCCTTGGGATTCATCTCCTTTAAATTTAGTCATATCTTCTTCTCCAGAAGAAGAAGAATAGGAACCAATATCTTTTGTTGATGTACCAATTGTATCTAATGAAACAAATCCTTCAGATATAGCATTATATGAATCTCCATATTCAGAGGTAGAATAAACTGAGGCGGATTTAATACCTAAAGACTTTAAGTGAGTCACATCAGTAATACTAGCTTGCTTTTGATTATTTACTAAAAATACTATAGCATTTTCTTTCTTATCACTATTATTTAAATTACTGAATTTGTATACACCATTAGAATAAACACCTATATAAACTGGATATTGGCAAGTATAATCACTTGATAAAATTTCATTCGAAGAAGAGGGAACAGGTAAAGCCCCCGCACAGACGGCAGAACATCCTTTTTGATGGGGATTTTTTACCGATAAAGAACACCCCTTGAAATAGGATCCAACTGTTCCCACTTTAATTTTATCCGCTTTTTGGAAGATATCTCTAACACATCCATAAAATGCAGGATATTCATTTGTTCCATACAAAATTCTAACATAACTTTGTAAGTATTGATAGAGAGATAAAGCGTCTGGATTTAATTCATTGATGGGTATATCTCTATAATCATAGAGTTGAGTTAATTTTTGTCTAATATCTTTTTCATTGAATAAAGTATTCACTGTATAACCTTTTGATGGGTTTGCTACAATTTCTGTAGCTGGGGGAGAACCCGTATATTCAGGCTCAGGGCTTTTGATATCATCTATTCCCTTCTTTACTGAGACTGGATCTTGTAAATTAGGGGATGAAACTGGACTCATTGAAGGAGATACAGATCTACTTGAACGTTTAACTCTTCCATTAAATCTAACCATATCTTTTTTATTAAAATAAATAAAAAAGTTTTTTAATGATATTAAAATAAAAATGATTTATTATATGTAATTGTTATTCCCAATAAAATAACAAGAATTACAGCTATAATACCAACTACAATAGATGCTATTTGCCCTGTAGATAATCCATTCTGAGAATCTTGGATTTCTTTATTTCCAGTTTCTTTGTCTGTCATTATCTTTTTTATTAAAAATAAAAAAGATTTAAATCCAATTTTTTTCTTTCATTTTATTAAAGCATTGAATTAACATTTCTACATCATCCATCGCTCGATGTGTTTGAATCACCGGAGGTAATCCCAAATCATTATATAATCGCTGTAATTTAGGCCAGCGATTATTATAATATTTCTTTGATTCTCTCATAGTACAAATACTTGGGAGATCATTCCATTGATTATAGGCATCAACCATCCCATTCAATGCAAATTCATGCGCTAAAATAGATTTATCAAAGTATACATTATGACAAACTAAAATTACATTATAATTAGTCATAATATATGAAAGTTTATCTAAAACATACTTTATTTCTTTTCCTTGAGAGATACATTCTTCAAGGAGTCCAGGATCAAAGGGGGGTTTTGATAATTCACACGATGGATAAACCAAAAAATTATCCATTTCTAAGATTTCTTTTGAAATTGAATGTTGTAATACCCAAGCTATTTCTAATAAACGAGAATCCTTATACGAATCAAAAGGGAAATGTTCACAAGAATCAGGAATTAAATCGCATACTTTTATTGGGAGATTGGTTGTTTCAGTATCAAGAAAAAGATACAAAGGATCTTCCTCTTCAATAAGCATCATCATCATTTATTTATATTTATAAATAAATATTCTTAAATCTTCATTGAAATATCTGGTTCAATAAATACATTATAATACTGTGGATCTTTCTCATCCATCTTTAGAAGGAGTTTCTTTGTGACCCATAGTACCACCACTAAAGTATATCGCTGAGGGGGAGAATTGGAGGAAGGTTCCTTAAATTGGACTTTGAAAACAGCATTCAATTGCTTGAAGACAGGTCCAGAACAAGCCTCTAAGAAATTGGGTCTTAGATCAAAGCAATGCATCGCCATTCCATCATGATTGATATTATTCTGCATACAATAAAGAGCTTCCATTTCAACCCTCTTAATGGGAGTTTCGGGAATACGGCTGACACTTCCATAATTGAGCGAGTAATTGAGAATAGGCCATGCTCCTTCAGATACATCTTCTAAATTATCAGTGAAATTGCAATAGTTATTGAGTTTATGTGCCTGTGTATTTACTGCAAGGAATGAGATTGCCTTACAAGGAGCATCATGATTTAATTGAATTGTTCCCGCTTGTCCCTCTTGGAATTCTTCTGTTGAAGGAATAACAACAAAATCATCAATGAAACGTTGATAGATACCTCCTTGATCTTTTGCCTGGCAACGAATCTCTTCCTTATCCTCTTCATCCACAAGAGACATTCGAGCAAACATTTCAGGGGTTGGAAGATACTTATCATTCGTCATATTCATTGTAATATAATTGAGATTGAATGGAATTTCCTTCCATTCATTTGAATCAGGGATGCGTTGACGCATACGCAGTAATTTTTCAATTGAATTGAACTCAAATCGATGAATAATCTTTTCTCTATCCTTTAGCAAAAAAATGGGAAGGGCTTTGGAGGGGTGAATAGCGTAAAACCATGGAAGCATGACGTATAATTCATCTGATGGAAGTTCCTTGGACCATGTAGTTAAATTGGAACGATGTCCAATCAATTTTAGATACTTATCAAACATTCTCGGTTCCATAATAAATTTCATATAATTGTAAATTCCAATAGGAGATAAGGTATTTACAGCTATATCATCACTTTTTAGAACAGCATACTTGAAGAGATTAATCCCTGGAAAATCAGGCCATTTAATTTCAATGGTATCTTGGTATTCTGGAGCAACTTTTACTGGAGGAATTTCCTGAACAAGATAGGAATAATCTAAATAATCTAAATTATCATCAATCGTATAATCCACCGTCCCCTTATTAGACTTTACACTCTTGAAAGAGACTGTACTGGATGCATTCCTAGCGACAGGTTCGAAAATATCCGCAAAGCAATTATTCCAATATTCAGCGTCCTCTTTCGGCTTATGTAATTCCTTTTGAAGGGAACTCATTTGTCTCAAATCATATCGAGCAGGATTTGCCATTTATTTTATAGCATAAAATAAATGTATTTAAGATAAAAATTAACCTAATCCAGCCATTATATATTGTACATAAGGCAATTTAAAGAAATTAAATAGATTTACTATATTTGTATCGGATATCCATTTTTTCATACATTTTACAATTTGACTATCTTCATTTTTATTTACATCTAAAACAGTTTGTAATTCTTTATGAAGTAATTCATTACATTCTTCACTATTATTCATTATACAATAATTATTAATAAATTCTGTGACATATTTCATTCCAGTATAATAATCTACCTTTAGTCCATTAGTTCTTAAGTTATGTACATTCAAAGCCAAATTAAACGCATGTATCGCACAAAATTGATGTCCACCAAGTATCTGTAAATTAAAATCATACGGATCATATATTCTATTTCTCTTATCAACATATTTATAATGAGCAGTTCCTAATTTTGTAGCGCCTATATAATTTCCACGAGATGGCATATTTTTACCCATATCTTCTACGTATATAAGACCTGGTATATCTACAAGATTTATAAAAAATTGTATATTTTGATCCACTAATTTTTGAAAAATACTAAAAATAAAATCTATAGATAATTCTTCAACTTTCGAACGTTTATTATCAGGAATAGTGCATGATTGCATTAAAAGATTTATCGAATCATTAAATCCTGATTTATCAATCCCTTCAGTATCAAAATGAGTTCTTCTTGTTCCAGTTACAGATAATTTTAAATATTTTCTAGGGTTTTTTCTAATGGATTTTCTAGGGCTTTTTCTAATGGATTTTCTAGGGCTTTTTCTAATGGATTTTCTAGGGCTTTTTCTAATGGATTTTCTAGGGCTTTTTCTCCTTTTGACTGGAGAAGATTTTCTAGGCATTTTTAAATAAGAAAATTTTTTTCTTATTTAAATATACATTTTATTGATTAAAATGAATACGATAGAAGTTACAGAAAAATATATAAAGGAATTGGAATGGTCTATTGGAGAGAAAAATCCAGACTATAAGAATATTGTATTAACGATTAAAGTCATGAAAAAAATAGCTATACTAAAAATTTACCCATCATTTGAATCTTCTATTTTTATACAACAATTCAAAGATTATATATCAGATTTTAATAAAGAAATTCTATGGGTATATATCGTTCATAAATGGATGAAAGCGATTAATATATAGATAAATTTTATCTTTTTATAGCCATTTTTTATAAAGGAAAAAATACCCTTAAATAGAAGAAATTTATATTTACAAAAAATGAGCACAAAGACCCGTCCTTCAGGTGAACAACTAAGCCAGCAAATTCTTGATATTCTTGAATCCATCAAGTATAACAATGGTATCCTTCTAGCACTTGTTCCACAGGATTACACTGTTGAAGTAGGCCAGAATAAGATTTCTCGCACTCAGCTTAAGGAAAATGCACGCAATGTTGAGCGTGCCCTAAAAGCCATCGCTTCACAAGTAAAGCGTGGTGTTCGTCGCCGTGTTGCAGCGGATGATTCAGCGGAAGGTGCTTCAGCTACAGACAAGCCTAAGCGCCATGGTGGGCTAGATAAGCCCAACTATTACAACAAGGAACTCATTGATATGTTCCTTAATGCCGACCTTGGCACAATCGATCCACTTAACCCCAAGTCAGAAAAGATTACCTCAGTCCTCAAGCGTTCAGCGTTTGGTCAAAAGTGTATTGCTACCCCCCATACATTTAGCCGTCTATTTTCTATCCTTATCAAGATGAATGATTTCCAGGATAAGGAGAAGGGTCAGTATATCCGTTTCCCCGAAGGATTCCTTAAGAAGAATCTTCCCGGTATTACGGATGTCCTCAGCAAGAGTGGATTTGACCTTACCTCAATCACATGGATCAATCTAGGCAAGTTCAGCTCCGCCGCAGTAGTAAATAAGACTGTTCTCAATGAAGCTCAACTTGCAGAGCTTGAAAAGAATACAGAAGTTGCTCGTGATGTAGAAGGTCTTGCTAAGCAAATTCTTCTCCGTCATAACAAGCAGGAAACAGTCCCAGTTCCAGTTGTTCCTTCATCCCTTGTTGGAACTGCTGGTCCTTCAAAGCTTTCCCCAAAGAAGAAGTAAATAAATAATTATATTAATTGTCCTCCAGGATTTGGACTATTATTATATGCAGCTATACATTTAGAATATGCATTACATAAATGTCCAGTTTTATCTGTGGATTTTGTTATTTGAATTCCTTCTATACTATTAGGTAAATCCCATAATCCAAGATCTGATATATCATTATAAAAAACACTATTATTTAATATTTCTTTTGGTGTAGCAAGAAAAACTTTATATCCTTCTGGAATTTTAATAGAATAAAATTTAGATGGTATATTTACATATTGTCCTACATCATATGAATATTCATCTCCTTGAAAATTAGTTTCGGTATAAAATTTTACTAATCCTTCTCCACCCCCTCCACCTCCACCCCCACCACTTTGAGTAGGGCATGTTACTGTTTTTGATTTTGAACAAGTATCATTGACCAATCCTGTTACTTTTACAGTATAATTTATAACTAATGATCCTCCTGTACAGGATAATCCGCATGTATTTGTACTGGAATCATTTGGAGGGGCACAGCATTCAGTTATATTTTTTCCACCACAATCATATCCATAAGATCCTGTAAAACATTTACCATTACATGTTCCTCCTTGATAGCATGCGGTATATATACCTAATCCTTCGGATTTAGTAGGTTGTTGTTCTTTATTTTTTTTAGATAATAAATAACTAGGGATAAATACAGCAAGGAATACAGCTATAATTATTGCTATAATAAAAATTAATTTAGTAGATCCTTTCATTTTTAATAATATTTTTTTTACTAAAAAATATTATTATTTATTTACATCAAATCTAGAAGGTTTACTTAAAACAACTAATACATATATTACTAATATAACTAAACCCACTACAGCGGATGCACCGAATACCTTATTTAAATCGACTTGACCAGTAGGTTGACCCAATGAATCGACTGTCTGAACAATAGGGGGATTAATACCTCCAAGAATACCTGCTACAATAGCAAATGGGAGAATAAAACTGAATACAGCCCATCCCCAGAATTTTCCTTGATTAACACGCTTAACTGAGGTAGATGTTTCAGCTACAGAAATAGAAGAACTTTTTCCTTCTGACTTCTTTTTAAGAGAGTCAATCTTTCGCATTTTCTTTTGACTAGACATTAGAGAATGAATTCTTTTATTTATTGAATATCTATTTTTTTAGATAAAAAATCTAAAGAAAAGAACTTCATTTAAGACTTACGTTATTCTGTTTAAAAATAGAAAAATGAATAATGATGGTGATGGGTTTAGACGACCTCCTCTTCAAGCGGTCAAAGGTCGTAGAACTAAAAAGGATGGACCACTTATTTCATTAGTTCCTTCTTCTTCTTCAACAACAACAACTCCTGTAGAAGATGAAAGTAGTAGTACTATTCCATCCTCACCTTTTCCTTATATACCTCCACCCCCTTTTCTAAGAAAATTAGCTAAACGCCCTACATCTCCAAGAGATGATACACCTATAGTAATAAATGGAGAAATTATTCAATCTTCTCCTTCCCCATTTATTAGTAATACTACCCCTATTACAGAAGAAGTAAATCCTCAACCTCTCCCTTATTCTCCCCCTTCTCAAGTACCAGCTCCATTACTTCCTGCTCCGCCAGAAGTAATTATAAATGATACAGACAATGAATCTGATAATGAATCAGATGATGAAGATATTATTATCCCTCAATTATCTTCTCCTCCCACTATTGAACCAATTGTTGCTGTGCAAGAACCTCCTAAATCATTTATTTCATCATTAGCGAAAAAAATTCCTTCAAAGGAAGAAGAATCACCAGTCAAGACGCATATTCCATCCCTTTCAACGAAAAAGGATATTACATGGTCTACGCCCGTTCCTGTTTCTTATACACCACAACCACCACAACAAGAATGGAATCCACAACCACAACAAACTATTCGCTCACAAACAAATCCTTATATAGCACCACCAAGGACTCAACCAATGCCCAAAAAGACTACCATTAATACCACGAATGGTATACCAATCCCCAAAACGATTACATCCGAATCCTCGTATAAGACTTGCCGTCCAACGGATATTCCAGAATTTGAATTTTTTACCGAAGAAGCAGCTCTAGCTCAACTCAATGAAAAAGATTACTATGAATCTACTAGTTATTGGAGAGCCAAATGCAAGAGATTATACGCTAGAACACCTAGATTAGAACCTCCCACAATAAGCGATAATGAACCCCCAAAATTAGCCAAGTTTAAGTATGATGAATATTATAAGAAATGTTCCGCAGTCCATTCTGCAGTCCAAGTTGGGACGATCGTCTATCTTGGTATTGCAGGGTTAGAATTCTTTCTCTGTTGGTTGGGTGTAAAAGCACAAGGATTATTCTCACTCACATACAGTAATAGAGAAGAGTACTATGATGCTATGTTGGAAATGGGTGAAATGACTCTCGGATGGTTCAAGGGGACAGTCTCCCCCGTCTATCGAATGGCGATAACATTCGGTATCAGTGTAGTCGTTTTACTATGCACAAATTATGCAATGGCTTTCCTACCTAAGGGTATCTCCGGCTTCGCAGATAAATACAAGGATGGAGCACTCAAGTGGTTGCAAGATATCGCTTCTACATTCATTGGAACAAAGAAGATTGATCCTGAATCAACCAATAATTATGGAGATACTTTATTCAATCTCATTACTCCCTTCCTAACTGGTGGATCCGTTCCTTCCATGAATCAACCTCCTTCAACCCCAACAAAACCTAAACAAATGTATGATGAATAAAAACAATTGAATTAATATTAATAATAATCCTTTTATTATTAAATATGGAAAAAGCAATTGAATCGGGTGATTTAACTCAGGTTAAATCATTTTTTGAAAATAAACATTATAGTGATGATATATATCATTCGGCACTTTGGTTGGCTTGCGAAAAAGGTCATGTAGATATAGTCAAATACCTTGTAGAGGAAGTATTAGTGAATTTACATGCATGCAATGAATATGCTCTTAATATAGCTTGTATGTCTGGTCATTTAGAAGTGGTCAAATACCTTGTAAAAGAAGGAGCGGATATTTTTAATGAAGAAGATGCTGTATTTTTTGCATCAGAAAATGGACATAAAGAAATAGTTAAATTCCTTGTTGAATGCGGATTACATGAATTATGGTTGATTTAATATCTCAAATTCCTTCGAACGCCCCAAAAATCAATCCATTTTTTTAAATCTTCCACATGTGGATATACATCGGGATTTAGGTAGATAATAGACCCATCCTCACTTTTGATTGGGTTCCTTGATTCATGAATTTGATGAATGCAAATTTTGCATAGAGAATTCAATGTATTCCATATGTAATCTTTTTGTTCTTTTGAGATAAGTAATGTTCCATCATTCTTTTTAATGAAAAATAATTCCTTAAACATTTGAATGACTTCCTCTGAATAATATCTGAATACATTAGAAAGATTATGTTCAAAAAAATCCTCATCTCTATTCTTAATTTGTTCCCAAGAAGAATAGGAATACTTAATAAAATTATCTATCAATTTTTCTGGGGTATATTCATTCTCAAGAATGAGCATACCAATATCTAGATAGGGAGGGCTAATTTGAGTTAATCCTTGGTTGTATCCATCAATAATTATATCCTTACAATAATGAGCTAGAAGGATTGAATTATCACGGAACCTTTCTTTAGGAGGAGGAATTACAGCCATATTTTATTGATAAATAATTTAGTTTTATAGGTAATTATTCTATTCAATAAAATATGGAACAAAAAGTAGGAGTATATTTTATTTCCACGAATACATTCAATGGGAAAATAACTCAATGGGTATTGGGGATAGATTTTGATGTATTGGGATTTCAAATGGATTCATCTATCCCAGGGGATTTACCATTTATTTATTTATTTGATTTATTCTCTCATCAAACTCCTTCTTGGCAGAAAAATTCAATTAATTACGAGCAATGGAAAACGTATAATTATGTAGAAAAAAATATATACAAAATTACATCTTCCTATATAACATATTCACAAGAAGAAGAAAAGGAGTATGAATCAATTAAATTAGAAATGAAAAAATTCCTTGCTATGTATTGTTTTACATCCGTGAATTCCAATAAAGAAAATCATTGGAAATCAATCATTAATAAAGAATGGAATCCAATAGATACTATTCCCTTCATGAAATATTTTATTAATAAAAATACTACAACTATTTTTTCTTCTACTAGTGTCACTAATTCTTTTTCTTCAGAAAATGAAGAATTTATCTCTCTATTAATGGATCAAACTAAACATTATTATAATACTAATACTAATAATTCTCCTCCTATACCATCTTCCTCTTCTGAATCATCTAATAAATTAATCCATTCATTAGATGAGCAAATCAATCAATGGTGTAAAACAATCTCAAATAAAGGAACAGTGATTATATACCTGAATCAAATTCTTCAAATAATTCATTCACTTATTGATAAACCATTATCTCCTCCCAAAATTTCTAAAGAATCATCTTACCCTGCATTAGTCATCACAAATCCTTTAAATAAACCAACACAATTATTAATCCCAAAAATTAAAGAAAATGATTCTTATCTTATATCTCTATCCAACCCAGATTTATCTATTCTTTCTGAGGATCAATATAATACTCTAAAACAAATGCTTTATAGTGAAGAATACCTGTTAAATCCTTTATATGATGAATTGAGACAGGTATGCAGTAATTCCTTCTATTAATTGATTTAATTAAATTATATTTTAATTAAAAAAAGGTATGACTGCGATATTGGATCAGTTAAATACATTAGATCTTGCTATTGCAGAAGCAAGAGGAAGAAATTATAAAGACAATGAAATTGAAGTGGAAGCTAGATTTAAATATATCCATGAAAATGGATCTTATCCATTATCCGCCTCTCAATTTTATCAATTTAAAGAATCAATATCAAAGATGAAGATTACTCCTGTTTATGAAATTTCTACAGATTATGTTTCGGGGAAATATAGGAAAACAGTCTCTCAAAAGGAGGGACAAGATTCTTTAGAAGTTATCACATGGAGGATGAAATCCATGATTAGGAATATTTTTTTGGATGATTATGGAATTAAACTCGCTGTAAATGCAGAAGTTCCCATTAGTAATCCTCCAAAAAAATTCACGTATAATTTCTCTAGAACAAAAAATAGACAATCCTATTACTTATACAATAATTCTCTTAGATTGGATTTAACCATCGTTCAAACTATGTCGGAAAAATCAGAAACATCCACAACCTATGAAATGGAATTGGAATTATTGGATTTATCCAAGACGGATTTATTTATAAAAAATGTAAAGGATTTTTGGAGGATATTACATAATACAGAAGAAGTATATTCAACAAAAGATTTACTAAAACTCACTATTAATATCAAAAAACAATTGGGATTAGATTCTCTATCAAGATTTAATCGAGATGTATTAGTTCAAGCGAGAAATATCAAACCAAATGATTTAGTCTATGGAGGTATAATAGGAAATTCATATACGACTTATAGCGTTACACATAAGGCGGATGGACAGAGAAAAATGTTGATTTATGATGAATCGGGAGTATGGCTCGCCATGCCTCCATACGAATATAATTTAATCACAAAGGAACCCAATATGAATTTAAATGGTACAATTATAGATGGAGAATTAGTCCCAAAAGATCAACGCTTAGAGAATGCCCCCAAAGTACGCTATTGGTATCTCGCATTTGATTGTTTATCTATTCAATATACCACGGAAATTCAACAGAAACCTCTCCATGATAGGGCTCAAATTTGTTTACAAATTGCTAGAAACAATAAATCCAAATTACTATTCATTAATGCTAAAGAACATTGGGAAGTAAAATCTCCTATTGATTTTTTCTCAAGAATGAGTGAAATGTTAGTCCAATCAGAAATTTTATCTTATAAAACAGATGGATTCATGTTCACTCCCACTTTAATTAATTATAATTCACATTCAAATACTTTAGAATTTTCTGAGAGAGTATTAACAAAGAATCCTGATATCGTTAAATATAAACCGAAAAAAGATTTGACTATTGATTTCTCAGTAAAACAAATCATGGATAGTAAAACAAAAAAACCTGTATATCATTTATACTGTAGCAAAAAAGGTTCATCTGAACCAGTAGAATTCAAAGGGACGGAACAAATACCTTATACAGTGGATATGTTGGATCATTCTAATCCATTATTAATGAATATCCCAATTAATACAGTTATTGAATTTGGTTGGGACTCTACTAAAAATTATTTATTCCCTGTAAAATACCGCAGAGATAAAGTAGTGGGTAATGATATAGATGTAGCAAAAAATATATGGATGGATTTATTTGATCCTATATCCACAAAAGCTCTTTCAGGGAATGATTTTAGCTATTCAATGTTTTTACTCAAGAGAACAATCATTGATTTGTTTAACCCTTTCAAGGGTGTACTAGTATTTTATGTCCATTCTGGTATAGCAAAAATGATTGAATCAGTATGGGGAGAATTAGCTGTATCCCATGAATTAGTATTAATTCCATCGGATTCATTAGAATTATCCTTTACACATAAAAATATTTCTATAGAAAAATCATACAAAACTTCTTCCGCATCAGTTATAGGAGTACTTTTATCGAATCATAAACCACCCCATGATTCATCTATCCCCATTATTTCTATTGGATTTGATCCTGACTTGGTGGATAATCATAAGATTGATTCTATGAAAGAATTAATCCAAAATTATCCTATGACACCTATCCTCAAAAATACATATATCTGGGATACATGGACATTGAATCATGAAAAGTTTATGTCGGAAGAAGAAAAAGATTTTTCTAGATGTATGAGAGTGGTCATTTATTCATCCCCAATGAAGGATGAAATACCTCATTATGATTTCCCTGAATTAATTAATGATAATCAAGGGTATCCAACAAAGAGAATTTGGTCCATTATAAATCCCGATACAGGTCAATATTCTCTCTTAAATACTCCTCTCACAAAAGAGAATACAATTAAAGGTAAAGGATTCTATAAAATGTTTTATTTTTCCAATACAAAATTGATAGAAGAAGAATATAGTAAACCTCCTCAATTGAAATCAATTAGTTCCATCCTATTCAATCTAAATAAAATGATTGAACTAAAGACTATAGAACTAGAAGAGATAGAAAAAGAAGAAGAACTAGAAGAGAAGGAAGAAACAGAGGAAGAGGAAGAAGAGAAGGAAGAAGAACCATCGAATGATTCGGACGATGTCACTATTAAAGCTATGTCAACGAATCATGAACATCCAGTAACTAAATTGTCTCCTTTGGCGGATGATCAAGTGGATGTAATAAATTGTTCTTGGTATCAAGTAAATCCTGTAGTGAGAATTGGAGCGATAGGAGACAACAATTGCTTCTTACATAGTATAAGTAAAGGATATAACCCAGAATATCAGACAGAATCATCTATGAAAAATAAAATGTCTTATATAAAGAAATTGAGATATGCTTTAGCTGAATCATTATCTCTAGAAGATCCAGACGATGAATCTAATAGGACATTCTATGAAACTGTTGGAGATGGAGAATTATATAAATTAGGACAATCATATAAATCCAATCAAGGAAGAGAAGCAATAGAAGATTTTTCTGAACAAGGAATATATAAGCTATTGCGAAGTTCCTCATTCTTAGGGGATGAAGTATACGCCCTCATTGGGCAAGTATTGGGAGTGAATATTTATATCGTTCGATGCACTAATAAGGACATATACAAACATACAGAATTTATCTATAACAAAAGAAAGCAAATTAGTGTAGTTATTCATGGAGATGGAACCCATTATGAAACTCTAGGAATTTCTACTGAAAATGGTATACAAACATGTTTCTATGAAAAAGATCCATTTATAGAAGCTTTATCAAAAAAAGCACAAGGATACAAAAATTGAAAAAAATAAAAAAAATTTTTATTTATTAATAATAGTACAACAATGGAGTCCCCCTCTTCCTTGTTTGAGAAGTGTCTCAATTACACGCTCTCTCAATCAAATGAGATGGTTCGTCGTTTGGCAAAGGTCCAAAACGATGCTTCGATTGAGCTCGAGAACATCCGTGTCCACCAGACTATGGATGGTCCAAAAATTCAAGACATCACCAACTCCTCTTCGAGTGTCATTCAAGATGCAAAGGAAACTGTGCATCTTATCGAAGAGCTCTTGAAGGAGGTCAAATCCATTGACGATGACGTACGCTCTCAGTCAGAGGGAACAATTTCTTTCCTCTATGACTGCATTTGGTACGCCGAACAATCGGTCAAGGAACTTTTCGAAGTTTACATGGCCTAGAAAAATTAAATCATAAAAAACATATGATTTAAAAAACTCTATATCTTCTCTATAAAAAAGAGATTGAAAGATGAATATATTTACAATTATGATGATTGTATATATTGGTATATTAGTATTCTCATTTATTTTGGATGCATATAAATGGTTATCTTCCGCAAATATAGTTATATGGGTATTATTAATTTTCCTATTAATTATTTTAGCTATAGGAGGAGGATTTTATGGGTATTACTATTATTATCCCACAAATCAATCCGAATCAATGGATACGAGTGATCAACCCAATGAAACAGTTCCTCTAGAAGGAACGGGGACAAATACTAGTCCATCTTCTATCTCACCGAATGATTTAACTCTATTAGATAATCATCAATTTAAATTAAGAGTATTGGATGGAGAAGAAGAAGAGGATCCATTGAATACTTCATCCAATTCAACAATTACTTATGAAAATTTTAAAGAGATTATTAATGAACCTTCATTCATTACTCAATTTACTTCTGCTATAAAAGAATGTCTAGAAATGAAGAGGAAAAAGTATATCAAGCTTAAGAGTGATGCTCAAAAAGAATTGGAAACATTTAATAAGGATGATGAAAATGATTTACTTGGATCTGCCTTACAAAAATTGAGAAATGAACAATACTCAAATATAAAGGAATATATTACTAGAATAGATAAAATTTTAGATAAAATTAAACAGAAACAATCTAAAACAAATGATACGGATACTCGAATTAGACTCCAAAGTATGCTATACAAAAAGGATGTAGGATTAGATTATATCGTTGGAAGAAATGATATAAAAGATTTCCTATCTGTGAGGTTATACGCATTCGCTCAAAACCCAAAGATATTTTTTAAGAGTTTCCAAAATATTATTCTCATGGCGGGTCCTGGCTCGGGAAAAACTCGTATAGCCACAACCATGGGGCATGTATTCGCTCAATCGGGATTACTTGTAGATGATAATGTTATTATTACAACTAAAGCGGGTGTAATTAGTCCCTATGTTAATGAGACTGCTCATAAAACCCATTCATTTATGCTCTCCACATTGGAAAGTCTAGTATTCTTTGATGAAGCTTACGATTTCGTCCCACCCAAGAATGCTCTAGGTGGATCCCTCTATCGAGACCATGGATTTGAAGCTATCACACAAATAGTGAATGATATGGATAAAATGATGGGTCTACATATTATTGTGGCGGGTGGGTATGAGAATGAAATGAAGGATAGATTTTTGGGATCCAATGAAGGAATGAATCGTAGATTCCCTCATCAAATTGTTCTACAAAATTATACATCAAAAGAATTATCCGCTATACTCATTGATAATTTAAAATCAACAAACCCAGATTTAGTATGGACAGAAGAAATGAATGATTATCTTTATACCATGATTTATTCATCCTATACAAAAGATGCCAAAATTTTCCAAAATCAAGCGGGAGATATGATTAATCTTTCAAGCGAGATATCCCACGCCATTTATGGAACTAAGAATATATGGCCTGAAAATTGGCAGCAAACATTCTTAAGAGGATTCAATAATTATCTAGAAAATAAAGGACTAAAAATGATAAAACTATTTAATTTATAATTTTTTTTAATATCTTTAAAAAAAACTCTAAAGGTATGGCCTGCTGTGAATCAAACCGTCCTTGCACCCCAGTTAAACTCCAACAAGTTATCCGAGACTGGAATTATATTATTGACAATGGGGATACTTTTGTAGTAACTACTCCCGAACAAAAAGTAAGACCCGTCTATAATGCTGAAATTGTTTTATCTGTAGCTGATGTAAATAATATTGGTGATGATCTTTTTATTGATGTTAGTACTATTCTTGGATATGATCCAGTTACAAATACATCTAAATTTAATTTAATTAATGCAGTAGCTGTTAGTCATTGGAATCGTATATATCCAGCTATTTCAAATAATAACAATCCAACAAAGTATATAGCTTTTAATATATATTTACCAGTCTATAATCCAGTCCGTATAATCGTAACTTATTGTTAAGTAATTAATTCATTATATAGTTATAATGACTTATATATTATTATTGTTATTATAAATAGAGTTGAACTGGTAATCACTCCACAGATATAGCCATTAACAAATCCCAATTCATAATTTGCCATTTCATTCATCTTTAAATAGTGAATTAAATTGTTTTAAAATAAAATGAATCACTCACAACAACCATTACGAGCATTAATAGATAAAAAGATTGAACCTCTCCATTGGGAGGATGGTCCCTTCTATTATCCAGGACTAACCCGTATCAGGACTATTGGAGGACCTTCCGCTTTATTTCACGCTATCTTATTAGCGTATTTCCTTCCTTATCGAACGAACAAAATCAACCATGAAGTAGTGAATAGACATGATATGATTAAGAAATTGAGAGAATCTTTAGCTCTAAAACTCCATCAATTGGCTTTCCCAGACCAAGGAAGTGATTTGAGAGTATATGATTGTTTGGGAAAGGGGAAGAATAAATTAGTCGCTGCAGCGATTAAATCCTATAGTATAGAAGTCATGCAATCTGAATTACTGGATACAGACTTTTTTATCGATGATAAATACCTTGAACTAATCTCAAATGAAATTGGTAAGGATATTTATTTCATAGATAGTAGAACAAAAAATGTCTATGTAAAGTCCGAAGATACGGATATCTTCTATAAAGGAAGACCAAGTATTGTTATTCTTATTCTCCCAAACCATTTCGAATTAATTGGTATTGCTTCCAAGGACGATTCGGATAATTTAATTACTCATTTTTCTCCAGACTCACCCTTTATTGAATATATTAGAGAAAGTTATAATCAATTAAAGGAATTACAATCCTATAATTAAAAAATATGCTTTCTGGAGATACATTACATAAATCCTCCTTGGATAGCCATTTAAAAAGACTCCCTGAATGGATTTTTCGATTAAAAGAGGACGTAGATGAAGCCGCTAGAACAGGTAGATGGTCCTTCCAACAGCAATATCAAATAGTTGGAGATAAAAAAACATACGAGATAATTATACAGGAATTTGAAAAACAAATTAATGAAACATTTTCTGGGATAGATATAAAGTATGTCCGTCATTGGAGATTTTTTTGGGAACAAGAAGGTCTATTCACTGTAAAGTTAAATTGGAAAGATATTATTACTCCAAAAAAGGGAGATTTTAAAGTCATTAGTGTAGTTAAAAACTAATAAATATTTTTTTATAAATATTTAAAAAGTATGAATAATACAGTATCAGTTATAGCATCCAATAATATACAAAAATTAACTAAAAATTTTTGTATTTCATTTTTGATACTATCGATAATTGCCTTACTTATCCCTATATGTTTATTTATTTGGCAAATAACTCTTATTGATAAGGTATCAGAAACATTCCCTGTATATATATCATCTATAGCACTGGCAGGATTTGCTTTATTATGGATTGTAATTATTGGAGCTGTTGCGATATCAACTAAAACTAATTTAAATATTTTACTTAGAAATAAACGTATTTTATTAGGTACATTATTAATGATTACTACATTAGTTATAGCTGGATCAATGATTGGACTTCATTTTATACCTGATAAACAAACATGGTATTGGTATACTTCTATCATTTTACTTAGTATAGCTATCTTATTTATTATAATATTATTTGTAAGTTTCATTATTAATGATATTAGTGATTTGGAAGAAAAATTAAAACTTAATAGAAATGTTAGATTTGGAAGAAGTTCTTCCATTAAAATGCTTTAAATGATAAATGCATTTATTTATTAACTTTCTTATCAGTCTTAAATAAGAAAGTTTAAAAGATTAAAATAATACAAAAAATTATGGCGGATGATTTATTATCAGGGGGTGTCATCACCAAAAATACCGGATTTTACGCCCCTATCATGGATGCTTACCCTTTCAGGTGTTTAATGGATTTTATAGGATCTACAGTCGTAACATTCCCAATTCATATAGAGCAAAAGAGAATTCATGGAAGTCAATGCGACATAAACAAGACTATCTTCCATTATATGACAATTGATACAGACAAATTAGTGGATTTTTACCTTAATCCAGATTTTTCTGAAGGATCCATTGTTTTATCCGTCAACATGAGACAATTCCGAGCAAAGATTAAGAATGCTCAAAAGAGGACTCAAACTCTCACTCTATTTAATTATATCAATAATGCACACAATTTCTTTGCGAATATCGTTATTCCTAATCAGAAAAATAATGGTACACTCATTATTGATACGGTAAAGATGGATAATCCTATTGAATATGATTACGTAGATTATGTGGATGATGAAGGAAATCATCTTCCACCCAATTTAGTCGTTCAAGTCACTGAAGTTAGCCGACTATTCGGGCATGTCGCAAATAGCAAATGCACCTATGCACAATTTATTTGTTACAATAAGGGGATCATGATTAATGGAATCACAGATGGAAAATTAACCACGATCCAAACTCTTGGACGATGTTCCAATCCTTATAATGTAGGAGAACAAATGGCTAAAGAACAGAACGGTCCAATCATTTGTACATACAATATTCCTTGTGTAAATATTAAACCATTTTATAAGATTGGAAATATTTCTCCACAAGCTGCTACTCTCCAAATTTTTTATGCTAAAGATAAACCTCTTAAAATTTTCTTCCCAATTGGAACTTCCGGATACCACCAAGTTTTCTTAGTGAATGTTAACCCCATTACTATGAAACCAGAACAACAAAAATAAATTTTTTGCGTACAAAATCATTTTTGCGTAGAAGATACCATCATTTTTGAGCGATGTGTGGGATAACCCAGATGACTTTTACTAGTTGATGTGTTATTTTTCTTCGCAAAAATAACTATGAAAAAATAAAATAATTTTTGAGAATATTTATTTATGAAAATAAATATCTTGTATTAATAATTTGTTAAAAAATATCTATTTTTTTTAAAAAAAACTTAAAAAAAATATGCTCTTGACACGAATTATTGATCCGACGAAATTATCCAAAGGACAATCTCTTCTTATTTCTCTTGGATTATTTATCATTACTATTCCTCAATATATGATTGTTTATTATACTTTGGAAAAAATCAATACTTATTTATTGCCCACAATCCGCTGAACAAACACCCCCTCCATCTTCTCCCCCAAAATAAAGACCATACGCAGTCTCCCAATCCATGATGGGATTTCCAATTCTTTTATTGACCGCATTATGGAATTCCCATGACCATTTAAATAGACCTATATCTTTCTTTGTTGTTCCATCAATCACTTTCCAGTATGGATCAAATGGATGATTTGTAATATACGCATCAATATGTCCTCTACATTTCATACATGAAAAATTCTTTCTATAATGTTCCATTAAATCAACAAATGCCTTCTTTGAATTATAATCTCCATTAGAGCATGCTTTCTTTGCTGATGTATGAATATTATACCATACACCTGGACCGATATATTTAGGATTAGTAATTGATTTTCCTTCATGATGTGATTCAATTGCCTTTTCTGGATCGTATCCTTGAACGGGAGTAATCATTGGGCTCGTTTCAATCACTGGTCCTCCTCTTTTTTTCGCTAATACTTTCCCTGTGTGTGACATGAGTTATGTACCTTTTATTTTATTATTATTAAAATCATAAAAACATCTTTCAAATGCTTCTATCTGGCAAACCGTATCCGTCAAATCATCTTTCTTGGATCCCGCCGCTTTAATGACTGCTAACCCCATGAGATCTCCTGCATTCGTCAAAATTTGCGTACCAATTTTTACACCCATTGATTTTGTTTGAGCATACGTCAAATCAGGAGGGAATTCCAAAATTTTCCCTTTTAATTTAGGATTCACTTCACAAATTAATGGATGAATTCCATCTCCTCCATAACGAGTCATGAAATAAGCGCAAATATGTCCAAAGACTCGCATGACCTTACTATTGGTATGGACTTGACCTCTGGCACTAATAGGTTGTTGGCGTTCAATTAAAAAGAAATGACTTTCTTTAAATTTTTCATGTAATCCATCTAATGTTTCTTGTAATTTTTTTACTAATGGAATTGATTCATCCACAATATTAATTCGTTCAAAATGAACCATTTGAATTTTATTGCATTTATTCGTTTCGGAATTATACCATCTCCGTTCAATTCTCAATCCTATATTTTTGAATGCTGGATCAATAGAAGTATATTGCCTCCATTCGGTATTTTTCCACAAGAGAGGATTAGGGGTACTTAATACTGTTATATCATTCGATGTAACCATTCCAATTATTTATATATTATATAAATAAATCTTTTTAATGTTGAATATAGCAAACTCCAGTTTCATCATCACATACTGTCTTTGATGATTCTTCTTCATGAGAATGAGAAGGGGGATCAATGAGACGAGGTCCCTGATCCACATCAATCAAATGTCCAACAGATGGACCCGCTCGATGTTCATCTTCTTCTACTTCATCATCTAGATTGGGTTGATTCATCATTTGGGAAATTAATGTATTAACAGTCTTTCCCATATCAAATTGACCCGAGCTTAGATCATCCATCACCTTCTTCATGGATCCTTGAATTTCTGGAGGGAAAACCTTCGTTACATTTTCAATGATATTCTTTGCTTGAGGATTATTCATCATTTCTTTTAATTGTCCTCCATCCTCATTGAATTTACCAGCTAGACTAGACATCATTTGATTAAACATTTCAGGCATCTTTCCAAGAGGATTATTATTAGTTGAAGAGGAGGAAGAGGGAGAAGAAGATGATGGTGTAGGAGTACCCATGGGAGTCTTACCTAGAGCCTTTTCAAGAGGTTGAAGCTTTTCATCCAGCTTATCCGCAATAGCGGGACTGGCCATACGAATTAATAGACGTAAACAGTCATATCTAAGAGTGGAAGTCCACTTATTCGTGGGGGTATTTTCCTGTAGGAAACTAGCTAGAGGATTATTCTTATTATTCTTATCAGTAACGGAATCAATTTCTTGTGCAATACGGAAATAATTGCTTATATTTAGACGGATACTTAATTCTCCCTCTCCATATACAAGTTCAATAGTATCATTCATCCAATCACTGATGGATTCATCTTCAATAGCGGAGAGGTAATACTTGCTATAATAGGTTTTAGCCATTTCCATAATTTCCTCATTTTCCATCGCTTCAAATGCTCGACCAAAACTACGAATTTGTTTTGTGAGTGGATTCTTTTCCACATTCTTCGCTCGAGGGTTTGCATTGGCGATATTTCCACAGGTAGCGATAATATCAATGATATTCTTATGAATCAGTTCCTCCTTTGATTTCATTTTTATTTACTATAAACAACCTTTTAGAGGATTATTAATTAAGTATTAATTAATAATTATTATGCTAATCTATAACCTGAAATATTTGCTATAGTCAAATAATTTCCACCTAAAGAAACACCTGTTGTTACTATAAGATTACAATTATCTGGAAGATTAAGTATAGCTGTTAAATTAGAATCATAAATACCACGAGTTGGATTTGCACTAAATGCTACAGTATAAGGTAATGAATCTGTATAAATTATATATGAAAATGAATAAATAATAAAAGGTGTATTATATGGCTCTATAACTGTAGAAATAGACCATAAACCTCCATTTAATATATTATAAATAACATATGTAGTACTTGGATCAACTGTATATATTACATTAGAAAATAAAGTATTATTAGTTGATCCAAGTGGTAAAGGATAATAATTAGTTCCTCCAATATTAATTGGAGAAGGATTTATATTTGCTCCAGCATAAAGTGTATTTAGAGAAAAAAAATTATTAGAATAAATATTTGCTATTGGTCCGGTCGGTCCATCTGGTCCATCTGGTCCAGTTGGTCCAGTTGATCCAACAACATTGATACCTTGAGGACCTGTTTGACTTATACCTGTTGGACCTGTTGGACCTTGCGGACCTTCCGGACCTTGCGGACCTATTCCATATCCTCTAGGTCGTGTTATAGGAGTACATGATCGACATGTATTATAATTTGCATAATAATTGAAATTTTGTATTTTATTACAATTATTACATGACATTTTATTTATTTATTTTTTTTAAAAAAATTAATTTTACAAAATTTTGTATCCTGAAACATAAAATCCATTTATAGATATACTAAGTGGATTATCAACTGTAAAATTTAAAGTACTATTATTAGCAAGATTTGAAATAAAAACATAATGTTGATAACATGGATATTGTGTATTACCTTCGGAAAATATTAATGAATTATTATTAAAAACGTATATATTTTGTAGAGTAGTACCAGAAATATTTAAACAAATAATCCATGTACCTCCATTTTTTATATTAAAAGTAATTCCATCATATGTTACATTATTTCCTATTCCTGTTGGATTGGGTGAGCCAATACAATATTTATCTAAAAATATAGGAAAAAAATTTGTAAGTGTATTCCATGAATAACTAAAATAATTTTGCGAAGAAAAATTTATACCAGTTGGACCAGTTGGACCAATATCACCTCCTTGACCAGTTGGACCAATATCACCTCCTTGACCAGTTGGACCAGTTGGACCAGTTTCTCCAATAGATCCAATAGGTCCAATCGGGCCTGCTGGCCCTGTAGGACCAGTAGGTCCTGTTCCTGAATTTCTACTACTTCCATTAATAATTTTAGGTGTACATGTTTTACATGTATTTGTATTCATATAATAATCAAAATTAAATTTATTATTGCATGAACATTGCATTTTATTTATTTTTTAAAAAAAATAAATTTATCCAATTTGTATTCCTATAAAATTACATGATGTATTACTAGGTGTATCCATAGCAAACGATAAGGTGGTAGATGGAGGTATATTAATTATACTAGAAACATTTATTTCTAGAAGAAATTGTGTATAAGTTGAAAATGGGCTAACTATACTAGCCCCATTTGATGTGTTAAGTACATAATATAATGTAATGTTATTCTCTGGATTCATAAATGCTTTAATATACCATAATCCTGAATTAAGGGTTATATTTGTTCCATCATATACAACTCCCGCTCCATTAAGTAATGAACTTGGACTTAATCCAATATTAGTTAATGTAATAACAGGATTTGTAAGTGTTATAGGACTCGTAGTAGATAATTGTGTAGAATAGATACTAAAAAAATTTTGTGTAGAATAAGATAAAGCAGATGGTCCAGTCGGTCCAGTAGGTCCAGCTTGTCCAGTCGGTCCAGTAGGTCCTTGAGGATTACCAGGCGGTCCAGTAGGACCTGTTTCTCCAATTTTTCCAGAGAATCCTGTGGGACCAATAGGTCCGGTAGGTCCTGTGGGACCAGATGAACCTTTACCACCTGCTGTTATAGGTGTACATGAACGACATGTAGTAGGACAAGCATAATAATCAAAATTAATTGAAGATGATGGAGTATTATTGCATGAAGTACAATACATTTTTTATTATTTAACAAATAATAAATTTTTATTAAATCCGCTTTTAGAGGTTTCATTTATATTATAAAATAAAAATGGATTCAGTTATATCCCTAGTTTTATCTTGTAGAGATTATTCTCAATTACCAGACAGATGTATTCTATCTACCCCCTTCCATAGGAAAAAACATGTATCCTACGGAATAATGATTTGGGCGAAATCCTCAGACAAATGGTTAATAGTTAGATCAAAATATTCCTATGCATATTTCCTATTCCTCGGAGGTATGTATCGTAAAACAGATATAAAAAATATTATATCCAATATGACTCAAGAGGAAATATCCATTATAAAAGAATTATATTATGGGACTAAACAATTTAAAGATGTCTATCATGGATCAAATTATTATACCGCATTAGAACGGTTCTATCAAATTAGATCATGTTTAAGATTGTATCTAAATTTATCTGGCACACCCACTACAGCATGGACTTTCCCTAAAGGGAGATTGGAACATAGAGAATCTCCATGGCAATGTTCTATTAGAGAATTTAACGAAGAAACTGGGTTGGATATATACGATATAAAAGGGAGATGTATCTGCGAAGAACCATTCGTGGAAAATTATCTTTCATTTGATCATGAAATTTATGAAACAAAATGTTGGCTCTATGAAATTGATGATATAGTTGAATTGAGCCAACCTAACGGGGATGAAATTGTTGAACGAAAATGGGTTTCTACCGAGGAAGCAAGAACTATCCTTTCTCCAACTAAATGGTTAATGATTCAACAAGCAAAAGAATTTATTTCTGAAATGAATAATTATTAATTTAATTTATTATTAGTCAATAAATAATAAATCATGGTTGATACAATTGATTTCCCTCTCTATACTAGACTAAAACTTGAATCACATTCAATACAAGACATTCCTGACATATGGAAATATGTTATTAACCTTCCTCTGGATCATTTAGAAATTATTTATGCACTAATATGGCATCATTCATTGTCTGAATCCACTCCACAAAAAAAATCCTCTTCTGGAGGAGTGAACTCTGGATCAAGTAAAAAAATTAGCATTCCCTACAAGGGAAAAGTATTCGATACAGGTAAAGGAATTATTTTTCATGTAAAGGATATTCCATTGGAATTACAAAAAATTCTTTCTTGTTATGTATTAGCTTTAGTGGATGATAAATCATAGACTAGCACTGTATATAGGTGTGCTAGATGCTACAACTGGAGTACCAGAACCACCACCTGCAGAAGATGTAGTAGAACCAGGAATAGTATAACCAACTCCTGGAACGTTAACTGAAACACCTTGACCTTGAATAGATTCAGCTGGATTTCTAGCGAATGTAGGTAATTCGACTGGTTTAGGTAATCTAGCTTGTCTTTCTATTTCAGTAAGTGGGACGACTAATTTTTCTTCATTTCCACAAACACCTAACGATTGAACTTTAGCTGGTTGGAATTTACCTCCCAAGAATACTTTTATAGTTGCATCATTTGGAATGATTTCTGTTTTTGCATTAGGTGAAATACCCATAACTAATCCATTATTGGGATTTAAATTATTATATACTACTTCTGTATTAGCAAAATCTACTGGATTAAGTCTTCGAACGAATATACCCTCTGCACTTAGTCCACCAATCTGTCCAGGAACATTTGAGCAACCATCTACAACGAAATAGGATTCTCCTTGTTCATTAGGAGGAGTCCATTTAACGATCTTACGTTCTCTATTTAATAATCTTCCTGTATTTTTATCTACTACTTGTGTGCTCATTTTACCCTTGTTAAGTTGAAGAATTTGTTGTAATTTCTGGAATGGAGGACCTAATCCTCCAACATTTTGTATTTCCGCTTTTCCCTTTGCAGGTCCACCATTTACATCAGTTACATATATTTGTATAGCAGCAATATTCAGTATAAATAATATGAAAAATAATGCAGCTAATAATCCATTTAATGCAACACCACTTCGTATTTTAGCATTATCTAAATTGGGATCGTTTGCTAATTGTAATTCATAAAGATAATATGCATTAATTGAGAATAATATTATTCCATAAATTATACCAAAAAATGCAAAACTTATTACAAATATCAAAAAACGATCGATGGAAGTAAAAATTCGTCCCATGTTTTTAATATATAATTAAAAACATTTTTTATTAAGCTATTATCATACTTATTCAAGATAGTGTTGGAGGTGCATTAGCCGAAGATATTTTCAATCCTTTCTTTATTTCATTTTTGAGAATATTTTCTACAACAGTAACAGGATCTTTCGCTACACTTATATACCAATAAATAGCTACACCAACGACAATCCATAAAATGAATAATACCACAGCTAGAATACCATTACTCCATAAAGAAGAAGATATAGTTGTTTCATTCAATGTAGTTTCTTCCGGTATTTTACTTAATAAAATAGAATAATACCAAGTATTTAATGCGCAAATGATAACAGCAATAGTTAATATAACTAGTAATAGTGAAAAATATCCTATATAAAAATTATCTTTTGGACTATACGGATATGTTGTATTAGCCATTCCCCTTTTTATTGATAAATAAAAACAAATTTTTTTAATCTATAACTACTACTAGTTTAAAAATGAAAAACTCATATAAAAAAGGAAACAAATGGCTCAGATGAAAGAGTATAATTTGACAGATGATTCTCTCAAAAAATGTATAGAAGAAAATGTATACTGGCAATTGTATCCAAGAGGTAAATCAACAAAAATTTCCAAACTTAAACTGACTGGAGCTCCCACTCGATGGAAGCAGGAAGATTCAAAGAATGATTTATATGTTCCTTCCCTTAGAATTATTGGGACAGAAGAAGAAATTACTCGATGGATGACATCCAAGAATTACTCCAAGGAACAAATCGAATCCGCTATAGATGAAGCTTTCGGATCCAATAATATAGATGACCCAGAATTTAAAGAATTGACTAGTAAAGCTCCCATTTCTCGAGTAAAGAAACCTATCCTCTCCACCTCAGAAACATTAAAAGCAATCAAAGCATTCAACTCTAAAAAATCCGGCCCTATTACTTCAGTAAAACTCAAGGATGGAAATAACGAGGGAAAAACAAGCCCTCGAAAGAGGATTATGAAGAAAAATATTCCTACTACTGCTACTGTTACTTCTCCTCCCCCCGAACCTATTAAACCAGAAATTCTCAAGAAGAGAATTGAGCAGAGATTGAATGAACTTAAAGAGGGGATGGTTTTGGATGTTTCCAATTTAAACGACCAAGGAAATGGGATGAAAATGATCTCTAAACCATCGCAAAATGATCGTATCCGACATGGCATATCTGAACTATCTATCGTTTCATCCAATGAAACTTCATTTGAACATGTCATTGATGTATTAGGATTAAGCGATCGAAAGGGAGAATGGGCTATGGCGAAAACTTTAGCGAATGCTAGAACCCCCAAAAGAATTTCTCCCAAAAAGATTAAATCAATTAATGATGAATAATAATAAATATCTAACTGATTTTTTATTTCTATTTTTTCTATAGAAATAAAAAATGGCAGATTACGAAGAAACTTTTGATAAAGGCCGTCATTCATTCCATGATCTTCCTTCAGATGAAGAAGATATTAATGATACACAAGAGTATTATAATTCCGACGAAGAACAAGAGAAAATTAATGAGGGAGAATTAATGATGGATGCAGCAGATATTTGTTGTATGATTCGAGATAAGGCAATTGAAATGAATATTGCTGGATTCGAAAAATCAAATTTTGTTTTAAAGGTTTTTTCTTTGCTGAAAAAATATAATTCTTCCAACTAATAAAAAAAGCATCCCTCTCCAAAATGTGTCAAAAATGTCAAGGTAAACAACCATCCTATTTCCAATCTAATTCAGGCGCTCGTTCTTTCGGTTCTCAACAACCCCAAGGCCCTATGCCCCGTCAGATGCCTTCTGTAAATCCTCAACAACCCCAAGGCCCTATGCCCCGTCAACTTCCTCAACAAACACGTGACATTGCTCCCCCTCAACAACAACCCAAGGGTGAATCAAAAGATGTCGTATGCATCCCCACCTCAGCAATTGTTGATGGAACCTATGTCAATTATATTAGCCCTTATTATGGCTATGGCGGATATCCCTATTATGGTTATGGCGGATACGGATATGGAGGCTACGGATACGGCGGATACGGTCATCATGGTGGTCATGGTGGATACTGGCGTGGAGGACCCCAACAAAATCCCCAGTAAAATTAAAAAAAATATTTTTTATTTTTTAAAAAATATTTAATTAAGACTTTGAAGCATTTGACGTTTCTTCTGACGAAGAAGTTCTAGCTTGCGTCGATCATCATCATCATTGGAATCGAATGAAAATGATTGGGAGGATGAAGAAGACTTCTTACTACTCTTTCGTGGAATTTCTTCTTCCTCTGACTCATCTGAATCATCCGAGTCTTCAGAATCATCCGAATCCTCTGATTCATCCGAATCATCTACAAAACGAACCTTCTTCTTATTATCCTTCTTGGACTTCTTCTTGTCCTTCTTGGACTTCTTCTTGTCCTTTCGAATAGTCATTGACTTTAGTAGTTTATTCACTATCGAACGTTCTTCCTCTGTCATATCAATTGTTTGAAGGATTGATTGGACTTGTTGGAAATTTCCATTTGTAATGGAATAAAGTTCTTTAAGATTTTGCTTAAGGGATTCAGAGGTGGATTGGATAGACTTAACACGATCATCTAGATTTGTCGCAACTTGCTTAAGACGATTATTAATTGTTACATCCATATTCTTTGTTCCTTCCTCAAGTTTGCGAAGGAAATCTTGGATTGAATTAATCTGTGATTCGAGAAGCTTAAACTTATTATTGAAATAAACAATGCTACCAATATTAATAATTAAACTTGATCCACCAAGACTTAACGCTAGTGTTTGTTTAACGTCCATTTTTAATCTATTATTTCGTTATTCTAAAAGGTATTTACAATATTAAAAAAATATTTACTTTTATAAATAAAACAATGGCTCCTAAATCTAATACACCTATTTCTTATTACAAAGTTCCTACTACTACAACAACAACCACTAATAAATCTTCTTCTTCCTCACCTTCCAAAAGGAATTATGTATTAGCGGTTATTACTGCAAATGGATGTGGGCATTGTACTAAATTCAAGCAAATATGGCCCACTATTAAAGCTCAATTAGGAGATAGAGTCCGATATGTTGAAATTAATCAATCGTCAGTCAATTTTAATTTTGATAAGTCATATCCACAAAATCTAGGCTTATTCGCTCGATGGTTCCCGACCATGTGTCTCTTTTACGAAGATGAATGGGATAATAAGAATATAGTCTATGGAGATATTTTTAATGGATATATCTCAGAAGGTAAAGCTCAACTTAATACTAGACTCATCGAAAATTCATACAAGAATATAGATGATTGGTTAAAGACAAAAGGGGTATAAGATTAACATTTTTTATTTAATAAAAAATGTCTAAATGGATATTGTTTTATGTGACAGCAAATGATTGTGTGAATTGTAAAAATCTTAGTGTATATTGGGGTACTATCCAAAATACTATTAATACCGTTCTAGGGGATAAAATTATTATTGAAAATATCGCTTTCAATGAACGAAAGCAGTCCTCTCTTGATTCAACTAAATACCCCGTAGAATTGATTAGATACATCAGTTGGTTTCCTTCATTTATTCTAGTTGAAAAATCTCATTTTGATGCAGTCAAAGAAAAAAAGATTAAATCACTTAAAGCATCAGTCTTTAACGGAGAAGTACCTGATTCACCAAATTTTCCTGTAGTTCAAGTTACAAAGGAAAAAAAACTCCCAATTAATGGTCCCTCTCTTCTTTCATGGATTGAGAAGGAAATTCAACATTCTTCCTCTTCACCTGTATCTTCTCCTTCAATTCAATCACCTATCGTTTCTTATTCCTCCTCATCCTCTCCCTCTCCCTCCTCTTCTGAGGTACTCCCTGAAACACAAGCTACCTGTTCAAAGTATAAGCTCAAGAGTCGTTTTTCACGCTCATAGATACGCAAAACCAAAGCATACCAATAATTGCAGAGGAAGGAATATCTGGGTAATACTGATGAATAATATCAATCACAGCATCCACGAACGCTTGATTCTCTTCAACCCACTTATTAGAATCCATTTTTTCTATATAAAAATTTATAGAAAAAAAATTCAATTCATTTAAAATATGATAGACTATATCAAATAAAAATGGAAGTATTGATACCTCATTCTATCGTATTAAAAAATATGATTGATTGGAATGGTAAATTATCCAATATAGATAGTGAAGATCCATGCACAAAATTAGCTATAGAATATTACACATTGTATAGTCCGAATGCTTTTCCCAATACACATCCAATCATGGGAGATCCTGATACATTGTTTGACTTGTATAAATTTTCTAACTATTATTTATTAGATGAATTATCACAGACGATAGAAATTACTCAATGTGTCCATTGGATGAAGAAATGTTATCATAGGGCGATGAATGATTCATTATCTCATTCATCCAATAAGCAGTAAAAATACAATTTAATGGGTCATCAGATACTCCTTGATCATATAAATATTTTCCAAGAAATAAAATAAATTCTTCTTCATCATTCAAATCAAAATTAAACATTTGAATAAATTATTTTTTTTCTTTTAAAGCTTCTTAAAAAAAACTCTAAACATGTGCGGTGGTTGTGGAATTTCTTCATGCGGTGGATGTGGTCCTTATTATGGAGGCTGTGGATATGGCCCCTACAATGGTTGTGGATACGGCTATCCCTATTACTATAACGGTTGCTATGGCGGCTATTATGGTGGATACGGATGCGGTGTAAGCCCCTATTACTATAACGGTTGTGGTTATTATCGTGGTGGATGTTGCTAAACAAATAATACCAAAAAAATATATTATTGATATTAATAATATATAATTAATTTACGCCTTAACAGCTACAGGACGTGAGGCAAGAGAAGCCTTGTATTCGGGTGAATTCTTCCAATTGCTAGCAACTAGCTTGAAAATTTGCTTATGATCAAGAGTTGCGCCAGGAGCCAGAGCAGCTTGAGCATTCGCCTTTTCAATGGGGAGATACTTCTTCATATAATCGTTATAAGCTGAATTGCGTGGAGGAGCATTGGGATCCTTTGGCTTAGCCTGACGCTTAGTCTTTGTGAGTGTGACAGTTTCACCAGCAGGTGTAGTAGCTGGCTTGGCATTAAGAATAACTGATGCTGGAGCATTAGTTGCTTCGGCAACCTTTGTCGCACGCTTCTTTGGTGCAGCAACAGCTGGTGTAGCAGCAACAACAGGAGCGGGTGTTTCAACCGCCTTTGTCGCACGCTTCTTTGGTGCAGCAGATGTTGCTGCTGGGGCAGGAGTGGGAGGAGCAACAACTACAGGTTCAGGAGCGGGAACAGCCTTAGCAGGTGAACGACCCTTCTTAGCTGAAGCAGTAGCAACAGGGACAGCAGTTACAACAGGAGTAACAGGAACAGCAACGGGAGCAGGAGTAGTAGTCTTAGTCTTTGGAGCCATTTATTTTTAGTATAAATAGTTTTCCTTTTAGGATAGTTGTAGCTTGAATTTTCTTTGCAATTTTATGCATACAAAAATCTTTTAAAATACATCAATGAATTGAATTTTTTATTTCATTGATTAAAATTTTCACAATAAAAACATCTTTTAACTCTCAAAATGAACTCAGCTATCAATTGGAAAGTATTCAACCCCGAAAATATGACTGCGGCTGCGCCAAAGTCACGAGAAGTTATTACCAATCAAGGAGGAAAAGTAACAGCATGGAGTATCCCACTTAAGTATAAGTATCCAAATGGAGCAGTAGCTGAACTACAAGTAGATTATCCCGAACTTCATACTTCGTCCGGAATTAAGACGAAGGTAATGGGTGATGGAAAGTATACTAAGTATCAGCTCGTAGGATCTGTCTTCCTCAATGAGGATGATGGACAGGCTTTCTACGACAATTTTGTTGTTCCATTTAACGAACGAATTATTCAACTTATTGTAGAAAATTATGAAGTAATGAATCCTCCAAAGGGTCCCTCACCCAAGGATAAGGAATCCAAGTATCGAACACTTACTGAGGATAAGTATATGCAAACATTCTTCTTCCCTAGTGATAAGATTACAGGTCAAATGATTGAAGGATCCAATCCAATGACTGTTTTAAATCTATTGGATTTCCAAAATCTAAAGACACTTTTTACAGATATTAAGAAGAATCCAATTAGTGACCCTGAAACGGGAAAGCGTTGCTCATTCGAAGAGACGATCGATCTTCTCGGTGGAATTGGATTTACTTTCCGCCCTCGTGTATCTCATACCAAGATTGATTGTGGAGTTATTTACCGTGCCAGTTCATCTATCAAATCTTCTCTAGTATATAACTTTATTGAAGGAAACAATGAAAGCTACCAAGATGAGGTAGCGGAAGAAGCTCAACAAAAGTATGGAGATGCAGCTATTGAAGGATTCAATAATACTCTTCTAGCTCTAAAGAAGGCTAAGAAGGAAAAGATTGGGTCTTCTACTATGGATACTAAGTCATCAGAAGAGAATGATTCACCCCTAACAGGGACTGTCTATTCATCCTCAAAGTCTGCTCCTTCTCGAAAGACAATGACTATGGCCAATAACAAGACCCCCATTGAGCAAGAGCCTGAGCAAGAGGAAAATTCTTCTGAAGATACTCAAACTCAAGAAGTAAAGCAAAAGGAAGAAGATACTCGACCAAGTTTCCCAATCTTCCCCAAGCGAACAAATAACAAGAAGAAGTAAATATAAAAAGTTAAATCATATTATTTTATAAAATAATCGTTTTTTAATCAAAAAATCATTTATTTTTATATTTTTATTAATAATAAATATTTATTTTCATAAATAAATATTCCTGAAAATTTATTAAAAATTTCATAATTGTTTTTGCGTATAAAAATTCACCCTCAATTAGTAAATATCCTTGAATTTTTTACAAGGGTAACCCACATTTGCAAAAATTGATGATTTATTCTTTGCAATTTTGCGTTATTTTTGATTTTTACTATGTTTTTTTTAAAATAATATATTTAAAATAATGCATAGAGAATATTCACCAATTAAACGGTCATCAAAGAAAGTCCAAAAATATTTATCCCGTCCTTTGAAATCTCCTCTCAAAATAAAACGGAATCATACTTATACTAAATCTGAATTATCTAAAATGACTATACCAGAAATAAAAAATTTCATAAAGAGTTCAATATATAAAATTCCCTCATTTATTAGGAGAGATAAATCCTCATTGATTGAGTATGCTTATTCATTGACTATTTGATTTAGTTTTTTTGTTTCTCAATGAAAATATAATGATTATTATAATTAATAATACAGCTAATCCAACGGATACACCAATAATAATATATTTCGTTTGATCAGTTAATGGAGGAGGAGGAATAGGTTCTCCACCACCCCCTCCCCCACCTCCACCTCCACCACCCCCACCCCCAGGGGAAATACTACAATCCTGTCCTGGAGGACAACCTTTAATACAATTCACATAAATTTTTGCATTACTAAAATCCACTAATGGATTCGTATTATAATTATTAATGATTACTCCACATACATCAGGGCAATTTTTTGCTTCTGTGAATTTATATTCTGTTGAAGGGACTAAAAATTGTGTATTATTAGCACATGGAATAAACCAACAACTATCAGGAGCTATATTATCCTTTTTTAATTGGAGGTATGCAGGGTCATATAATTTATTAATACAAGCACATTCGGGATTATTTGGATGTTCAAAGCAATAATTAGTTTTAACTGCATCTGCGAGAGATTCATTCTCTGCTTGCCATGCTCGACACATATCCCCTTCTGTATCAATCGAAATAAATCTACTACATTCATAAGGTGTAACAAATTCTCCAGGCTTCAAAGGGTCATAAGGGCAATGATTGGATGTTAATCCACAAAATCGAGGCATAATTTCATTATTTAAAACATAAGTCGCTTCTAAGGGGTCATAAGCTCTCTGTGTAGAAATAAATGCTCTTTGATATAAATAAATATCTTCAAAGGTATTAAAATCTTCTATATTGTAAGTACAAGTAATAGGAATTTGATTTAATTGTTTATAATTTGTATCAATAAATTTTTTTTGGATAGTTACTTGTTCTGATTTACTTGTTCCTCCATAATAGTCTGCATATCTATTTGCTATAGGTTTATCAGAAAAAAATGGAGATATAGGTGTAGTTGTTCCTATCGCAGGACATAATCCATCAACGACAGGAGTACAACCGATATTCGCATAAGATCCCACTTGCCCATTCGCTTGGTTTTGAGTAAATGCCCATTCTCCTTCAGGACAAGTGACTTCACTATAGGATGTTATAGTTTCTTGGGTGTCACATGGATTAACTGTGCAACATGAATTATTACATAATGGATCTGATGATACTTGATATGTTTTAACACTCACAAACATTTTTAATAATAATAAACATTATTATTATTATTAAAAATGTCAGAATTTATAGTTGAAGTAGATGTTCCATTATCTAGGGGTATATTATCTCCTCCTAATGAATATACTGATAAAAATTATATTTGGAGAAAAACAATTGCTACCTATCCATGGTTAAATAATAATTATACTATTAACACTGATTCATTCAATAAAACTTACCTGCACGATAATTCTAGTGAATGGTCAAGTGATATCTATCTTAATGTAAAATCTAATATTTATCCTTTAAATGATAGTATTAAATCAAAATGCGGAGGACCAAAAATGATTGATAATAATTTATTTAATGTTTATATTAATAATACTAATTCTGAATTGGGAGGAAATTCTGTATGGAATTGTTTCTATGATGCTGAATTATTCGCTAATCCAGATCCATTATTGACATTTGATTTTTTACAAGAATATAAATTAAATGTAATGGAATGCCAATCACTTATTGAACCAAGTTGTAGGACTGGTCCTACCTATTATTATGTAACAAAAATTTTACCCGCTGTATGCTCTAAAACGACCAATACTGCTTGTCCTGCAAGTGTGGGTAAAACTTGCTCACAATTTCTCTCTAACGATTTACTAGGAAATGAATGTAGGCTATGGGCTGAAACATACCCAGAATATGCGGATGTAATTAAAAAAGATTATTGTTTAAATTTACCTCATGCGAAAGAATGTCAATGTATATTGAGAACATCCGACCCTGAATATAACCATGCTAAAATTAGTTATCCCGATGCATGCTGGTTTATCCCTTGTACTCCTGCTTCCGAAAATACATATTTACAATTACAAAGTGATAAATTAGTATTAGATAAAAATGAATGTGGATCAGCATGCCAACAGATATTTGATCTTTATGGATCTGGTCAAATAAAGGCATCATTTATAAGTAAAATTGATTGTAATTTTTCATCTTCATCAACTAATAAAGAAATAAAAGAACCCCAAACAAACACATACCCCTATAATTATATGTTGATTGGAATAATTGTTTTTCTATTTTTTGTATTTATTGGTTCATTATTATTTTATATTTATAAATAGCTATAAATAGCTTCCCCAATTAATTGGGATAATCGAGATACATTATCTAAATGAATAAATGAGGAATGATAATTCCCCATAAGTAAATTATTCGTTAATAGGATTAAATATTTCCTATAGTCAGATAATAATTCTACAGAAAGAGAGGGGACTATGGAAGATAATTTCTTTTCTATTATCTCCAATGGTTTTGTATCATTTAATTGTTTGCAATAATTCACAAAGGATTCATCCCATTCATTTAATAGGAGAGAAAATTGAGTTCCATTATTGGATTTTGTTACAGTAGAAATAGCTTCCCCAATAGATTTATTTATCGAAAATAATCTTTCCAAAATAATAGACACATCACTGGTTTGATATTTAACCAATTCAGAAATAAGATAATAATGTGTATAACTTCTTTTCATCCATAATGGTTTAAAATTATCCATACAATCACATGAAATGGGAGAATCAAATACTTTCTCCTTTATCGGGGAATTATTTTGTTGCATTAAATAATACACGAACATTAATAAAAGAATAGATAATAAAATATTTAAAGAAATGGAGATAATAGTTGTTCTGTCCATATTCATTTTTTAATTAAATAATCCCTATTTAATTAAATATCCCATGTTGAATATCCTTTTTGGAGGAAATCAATAAATGTGGGAGAAGAAGTCCCTTTGATATCCGATGAATTTAAACTATCAATATATTTCTGTTGTTCAAGCATAGCTTTTAATACAGATTTTTTTGATTCTTCATATTCATCTAATTTATCTTTTGTAATTTTTGTTTCTTCACCTAAATATTGCACACCAACTATAACGATTAAAGGTGAATTGGGAGGTGTCGTCCAATAGGGTCGAACCATATATACATGTTTAAAATTCATAAATAATTCGTTTAGAATTGTTTCATCCTCCATTGGGAGAGTAGTAATAAAAACAAAATCCCCATTGATTCTCAATGCAGGGATTGAAAGTTTATTTGGATGTTGAATTGAGCTTTGTATTACAACATTCACCCCCAAAGGGTTTGATTGTTTAATTTGTGTAATAGATGAATCATCCACTAAACGTATAATCCTGGTAAGGTCAATATGAGGTATCTTAGTCAATTTCTCTTTATAGGAGGTCCATCCCATGGCATTGGGGAATCTGTAACACATATATTGTAACCATCCAACAACAAAATCATCTTCCCCATTTACAAAGTAAGTAAATGGATCAGGAGGGAAAAGAGACCATTCCTCTCCAGGGAATATGGACCCTAATAAACTATCCGTTTCAACCGCAAATGCCATATCAATCGAGGTCAATGGGCTAGGTAAATATAACCCATTCGATACAGGGTATGCCCATGCTATAATAGATTCTTTAGAAGAATTTTTTTCAACTAATTCATTCCAATGCTTCCACATTTTTATTAAAGTAATAAAATTTGATTAAAGTTCCTCGTATTCCTCCTCCTCATCCTCCTCCTCTTCATCAAAGATGAATTCATTATCTTCCGGAATTTCATGAGTCATTTGATCCTTGAGAATATTATTTAGTCCAACAATCATACAATAAAATACAACTGGGATAAACAAAACATTCGCAAGAAGATAGGCATCACTAATCACTTGGAATACCATCATTTTTATATATGTATAGTAGAGTTAGTTTTAAGATATTAATAATTGGCTAAATAAATTTGTCCTGAAAATTTTATAGGAAGTTCATCTGCCTTTGGATCATTTGTGTTCTTATATGAACTATATGATGCATATCCACCAAAACCAGGCCCATTGTCAGTCCATGTCTCAACAAAAAATGCATTTAATTTCATATCAAATGTATAAGATAAGAAAAAATTATATTGATTTGGTACATAATTATTTCCTCCGATTAATAATCCATAATTTGTATCTATTACATTTTCATCTGTACCAAAATTTGTATTCTTAAAATAATTCATTCTAAATCCAAGAATTTCTTTATTATTTGATAAATTTTGTCTATATCTAGTTAAACTATTATTACAATATTCACCACGTATATTAATAGTATTTGCTTCTATTCCAGGATCAATAGTTATTATTTCACTTACTATATTCTTATTTGTTGTATCTAAAAAATATAAATACGTATCACTTGTATATGTTGTATAATATTCAAATAACATAATATCTATATTTATTGAATCATCATTATTAGTAGTTTGATAGATAGTATATCCTTCATTTTCTTCTGTATAATCTACATATCCAGGATATAACCAAACACTACTAATATTTTTATTTTGTTTAATTGCATTAATACATATATCAGTTTTAGTTAATCCCTTTAAATAACTTAATGGGACAGTCACTTTATTTATAGGAAGTTTTCCATTTTCAGGTTGGAAATTATAAAAATTAGTAATGGGTTGTGTATTATCTTTAAACGGTAAATATACTTTCTTTACATCAGAACAAGTATATGTAATAAATACTTTACATGTCAATAAATTATTATTATTTATATCACAGAATTTTGCATAACTATACTCAAAAAATCCTACATATAAATTTCCTTTATTAATATATACATAATATCTATAGTCATGGTTATCATCTCCTGAACATTTATATATACCCATTTTTCCAGGATATATTTTTACCTCATTACCAACATTATTTTTTATTAAAAAATATATATTCACTAAAGCAATATTTTTAGGATCCCATTTCCCATCTATACTAGTAGGTAAACGAAGATAATAATCACCATATGGGTTAAAATAATTTGATGTATCATATATAATTTTTAATGAATTGGAATAGGATCCTTTTATTTCAGATGTAGTCATTTCTGTTAATACATAAGGACAAATAGATATTTCAGGAGGTTGTTCTACAGGTGGTTCTTCTATTGGAGGAGGTGGTGGAGGAGTTCCTTCTGGAGGAGGATTTTCTTGAGATGGTTTTATCTTTAAAAAAAAGATAGGTAAAATAATAGCTAATGCAACTATTATTAAAACTAATAATGCAATTAATATTTTTATACCATTATTCATTTTATTATTAATAATATAATAAAATTTTATTCATTATCCATGGAACTAATAATAGAATAAGCTTGTTCAATGACCACTTTAGAAATATTGAAAGTGGTTGTAATTTTCTTCCAATCCACACTCAATCCGGAAATATCCATATAGTATTTCAATACTGCCGCTGTAACAACTATGACAGGCATCTTTTGAAGTTTGCGATAGTTTGTCCATTTATCACATTGATTCAATAAATCGTGTATAGCATCTTCTCGCACACCCATCACTCTCGCATAATGAGGTAAAAAATCCCTTGGCTTTGAATCATCATTTTTCATACGGTAATTTGTTCTAGGCCATGAGAATTGTTTTAGAGCTTTAGATATACTACTATCATCTACATTACACATTACAACAATTTCAGATTGAATAGGTACTTCACCCAATTCAAGGAATGCATTATGGATTAAAAAATACAATAATTGCTTTCGAACGCTTGATCGGCAAGTTCCCACTTGATCTTTAATCTCATCATGAATCTGTATAGCTTTTGACTTAACAGATTCAGGGAGTTCATAACTCATTATTTCATCTTTAACCGTTTTTGATCCAGTCATTATTTACTTTAAAAGTAAAAAATTAACTTTTAAAGTTTTTTCAATTCGAAAATTTTTTATTATTTAAAATGGCATATTGTTACCCACCTAGATACCCTAACTATCCTCCACCTCCCCCATGTGGTCCTCTACCTCCACCACCATGTATTCCATTGGTTAGATGTTATACTGGTCCTATTGGTCCTACTGGTCCTGCAGGAGGCGGTGGCTCCGGTTTAATTGCTTCAGGTTATTTATGGAGAGATTTACAAGATACATTATATATCGCCCCAGGAACTGTTTCTGGGACAGGTACAGAAAAAATGTTATTCAATCAGGCCGGTCCAATGATTGGTGGAATTCAACCTCATGTTAATCCTAATGCTATTATACCCAATAATATTTCATTTACTGGATCATTAGGTCTATTTCCATTGATTATTCCAGGAACTGAATTATATACTGGTCCTCAATACGATGGATTTATTTTACCAACTAATGGTATATATGAAGTTACTTATACAGTATCCAATTGTTGGCCATGGTTTGATGTAGTAAGTGAAAATTATAATTTATATGGTTATATATTTGGAATTTCAAGTCAACCAAATTCTTACCCTTATTCAGTATTTATTGCAAACAACGGCTACCAAGTATATACAGATCCATCTTCTACTTTATCAGTTAGATTACTTGATAATAATGTAACAATTCCTGGTTCAATTAAATCTATTTATAATGAAACTCCAATGAGTTTCTATGAACAAGGTAGAAGAACGGCCGGTTATTGGTTGGAATTCCCGGAAGTATCACATACTGTCCAATTCCAAGGAAATGCCAATGATGTTATTCAATTAGGAAATAATAATGGTATAGATGGGATATTCTCATTCAATGCATTACCTTATGTAAATTCTATCAATACACCAAATGATAATGTAGTAACTGGTAATTTAGTTAATACACTAACTATAAATTATGGTCCAAGACTCACTCCGCCAAATCCATACTCATATTATGTTTGTATAGAAATGGAATATTCAAATTCAGTACCTTCATTAACAGTTCAAGATGATTTAGGAAATAATTATATACTTGCTGCTTCCCAACAAGGAAGTGGATCTCTTGCAGGGTATTATAATTACATCTATTATTATGATTATCAAGTGGATATTAATAATAATACAACTACTCTTCCTGCATCTGTAACTATAACTATACCTAATGGAAATGTTAATTTAGTTGGTATGGCTGCAAGTTCATTAATACTTATTAATACAAGTGTAGGATCATTAGATGAAGTAAGCACAGGATCAACAGGTATAGGACCAATAATAAATGATTCAATGAATACATCAGATATCAACAATATTATTATTACTTCGGGAGTAGCCAAAGATAATACATTTTTTACACCTAATAATCCATATACTGGTATTATTGAACAAGCTCCGGTTAATATATTCTTGAGTGGATTTGCATCAATTACCTATCCAATTGGAACAATTAATCAGACTGCATCAATCTTAGAAGTAAGTGGTAATACATTCAATTGGATGGCTATTTCAGTATCAGTTAAAGTAGGATATTATCCATTGTTTGTTTCAAACCCTATCCTAAGTTCAATGTCTATTAAACTTCTTTCTACTGTATAAAAAATTATTTATTTATTTTTTAATAAATAAATAGTTATTCCCATGAGATATAAATTTTATTTTTACCAAATGATATGTTATATCCCAAAGCTCTATAATGAATTGTTAGTTTCTGTTTGAATGAATCGCTATTCTGCCATGGATCAAATAAATAAGTAGAACTATGCATACATCCCAATTTAATGGAAGTAATCATATCATTATTAATTTTATCAATCGTTTTATCGAAGCCATCGATAGGCGCATTGAAGTTTGATAGCACTTCAAGAGTTTTTTCTTTCGCTTCTGTTGCGTTCATTTTTTTGAATTAATTGAATTAAGTATTAAAAAAATTCAATTTTAATAAAAAATGTCTAAAGTTTATTCCCTCCAAGGAATTAATAGAGAAGAACAGGTAAAAATTGCTAAACGATTAACTGTGAAAGCTGAAACTCGCAATAAGGGAAAAATTGTTTATGGAGAACCCTTCAAGATTTATTCGGTGAGTGAAGATAAGAAATGGATTTCTGTTCCCTATTATATTAGTAATGAATTATTTCCTCCACATACATTATCGTATGACTTTTCGGATCTTCAAGAGGACCGTCCCTCCATGAATTTTACAAGTACTTTATTGGAAAATGAAGATAGGGATCAACAGACATCCATGAATGAAGCTTTGTCCCTCTTAAAGAAACATCATTCTATATTACTCGCTCTCAGGACGGGTTATGGTAAATCTATATGTGCCAATTATTTGGCCTGCCAACTCAAAAAGAGAACACTCGTCTTACTTTGTCGATCCGCTCTCTTAGATGGATGGAAAAATGAAGTCCAACAAACTTCATCAAGTAAGGTAGTACTTGTTAAATCTTCCGGGAATACAAAAATTACAGAAGAAACGGATGTAATCATTAGTATGGTTGGAAGAATTAATTCAATTGATCCAGAAATTCTCGCATCCATTGGAACTCTCATCTTGGATGAAGCAGTGGATTTTTGTACTCCCACTCATGTTCCATCCGTTCTCTCAATCCATCCTCAATATATCATTCTCCTAACTGCTACACCAACAAGACCGGATAAATTAGACTCAATTCTCTATGATATTGCAGGACCTTACAAAATAGTGAGAAAGAATCAGAATCCTTTCACAGTATTAAAACTTCTCACAGGATACCAACCCATGACGATTATGACGGAGCAAGGTGTGGATTGGAATTTCCTCCAATATGATTTGTATCTTTCCCCTAGAAGAAATCAATGCATTTTGGATTGTCTTTTATTGAAGCATAAAGACCATAAAATTATGATTCTAACCAATTTTGAAGTTCACGTTGATTTATTGGTGGATTTATGCGAGGGATATGGACTAGATGTGACTCGGTATGCGGGCAAACAAAAGTCCTATGAAAATGCTCGAATCCTTATTGGGACAACAAAAAAGATTGGGGTTGGATTTGATGAAAAATCTAAATGTGAAACATTTGATAATATCCGTATAGATTTATTGTTATTGGTTTGTTCCACTAAACAGCCTGAAGCTCTCGCACAATTTGTTGGGAGAGTTTTTCGAGCTGAATCACCGAACGTCATCCATTTTGTGGATGAAGACGCCCGTATAAAAGGTTCCCATTGGAGAGCAGCAAAGAAATGGTATGATTCCGTCAAGGGAGAAATTACCGAATTCCATTGGACGGACCCCTATGAAATATTGGATCAAGAAAGATTCAATTCTATCCATACTAAATCTCTACAAAAAGCTATCAATACAATTAAAGAAAAGGAACCAAATCATATTTATGTAAAATATTTAGAAGGTGAATTGAATAAATAAAATACTTTTTGTTGGAAAAAATAACAAGATTAAAAATATGGCTAGTGATCCAAACGCCCCGAGATTACTTACGGAGGAAGAGATAGATTATATTTTGGATAAATCATTTAATAAGCCAACAGAGGATGATCCTTTGAAAGCAAAAGCTCCCATTTCTGCGTCTAAATTAGATAGACAAGTTATGTATGAAAATAATATACAAATGATTCGAGCTCAATTGAGTGATATAAAAATTACTCCAAAAGCAATCCCTGATTTGATTGAGAGGTTAGTTTATCGATATACCAAAAGCCGTATCGAACCCGGTTCAGCGATTGGTTTCCTAGCAGGTGAATCTCTCGGTGGGCCTGTCACACAAATGGCATTGAATTCTTTCCATCAATCTGGTTCATCCAAAACAGTTGGATCGGGTATTGATAATTTGCGTGCATTGATTAATCTCACTGAGAGGGAATACACGAATGCTTCAATCCATTTTCAAGATAAGGAAATGTCATTCGAAGATGTTCTAAAAACAAGAAAGGAAATTGTTTCTTTAACTATGTTGGACCTCGTAGAGGATTGGGATATAGATAGTCAAGTCTATCTATCTGACCAATGGTGGTATGATGCTTATATGGAATTATACCCAAAGAAATTGGATGGAGTCATTCAAGAAAATCGTATTACATGGTTTTTACGAGTGAAGCTGGATACTAGTAGTATGTTTACCTACAATATTACAATGCGTGATATTCAAAAGACATTAGAGCATGGAGGAACAAGAGTTGTTACTTCTCCATTCAGTGTGGGAATCATTTATGTATATATTGTCCCCTCAGCTTTAGAAGCATTTACTAAGCAACAAAAAGCGATTAATGAAGATAATATTGTCATGTTATTTTTCCAAACGTCCGTCGTCCCACGATTCAATGAAATTTCATTTAAAGGAATAAAAGGAATTAAACGATTATTTCCTTCCGAGGAAAAAGTTTATTCTATTGTATTAAATGAAGAAAAGGAATATACGAACGAAGTGATTCAATCACAACCGATTGATATTCAACAAGAATTAAAGAGGACTTGGTGTTTGTATCTAAATTTTGCACAGATGGAATTGACTGGTATTACACGAGAACAATTAAAGAATTTTTGTGAATTATTGGGAATGAAAATCATTGAAGAAGATGATCTTAGATTAATTGTTCAACTTCCTCTAGAAGCTCCCGAGGATATGAAACCTTCCAAATGGAAGGATCAAATCATGGATAAAGAGGAAAAAAAAGAAAAGGAGTATAAGAAAGAACATTCAAATGAATTATATGTAAGTTATTCATCCGATTTATTGCAAGCGTCTAAATATTTATACGCAGAAACGAATGGGTCTAATCTATTGGAAATTCTCAAATTCCAAGGCGTGGATACATACCATACATACAGCAATGAAATTAATCGTGTCTATGAATTATTTGGTATTGAAGCTGCGAGAAATTTATTCATTCTAGAATTTAAGAAAAGTTTAGGAGATCAATATATTGATCCAAGACATATTGTTTTAGTGGCGGATGTCATGTTCAATCAAGGCAAACCCAATAGTATCACATTCCGAGGAATTAGCCGACAAAGGACAAGTTTCTTATCTCTCATGACGGTTGAAAAGGCATTAGATGTCATTCAAAATGTTGCATTCATGGGACGTACAGAATCCGTTGAAAGTACTAGTGCCTCCATCATGGTGAATAAACAAGTACTTGTTGGAACGGGATTCATTGATGTTGCCCCAGATGAATCATTCACTCAAACTATCAATGAATTGAGAGAGAAAAATCAAAAGATTAACTCGGATGATTTAAGTAATGCTTTAACCAATCTAGATACTATCGCATTTGGTGTACAGGAAAATGTTCCTTCCATCGAAGGAACGACCGAATCAGTCTATGATATGATTTTTGGAGAAGAAGAACAAGAACAAGTACCACTTCCTAAAGTGAAAGAAATGATGATTTTGGATGAAGCTCCAGATGTTCCAATGGAACCAACGATTAAGTTAGTTCCTGTATATGATCCATCATTGGATATTATTCATACTAATTTAGCCATTCCAACTACATCTCAAGTTGCAGATATTACACAAGAATATGAAGAGCAACATGAGACTTCCCCCAAGAAAAAGAGACAAGTAAAGAAAGTGGGTCCATCTAAAATTGCTTATGAAGCATCGGATCAAACAGGTGTAACGACTGGTCTACAATCTATCCCAGATAAAGAAGTAGAAAATATGATCGAAGAAACTTCTCTTACTCCTCCAGAAAAGAAAAAGAGGGTGGGTATCAAGAAACTTGCAGAATTAAAAGAGAAAACTCCTATCATAATTGCCCCTACAAAGACTAAGAAAAAGTCTACAGAAAAACAAATTGTTAAACCTATTCTAAATGAAGAAGAAGAGGAATAAATAATAATATAATAATAATATAATAATAATTTATTATATTTTTTTATGCAGATTCGATAGGGTCGCTATATGCAGGTGACGTTAAATAATTGGTTAATTGTCCTAATAGTTTATCTGATTCTTTTATAATGACTTGTTGTACTGAATCAGATGAAGCAGAACTATCATATAAAAATAGATAAGTGAATAGTAAAAATAGAAAAGCTATTACTCCAGTAATAAAAATAATAACCCAACTATTATATATACCATTATTTTCTTGGGGTTGATTAATAGTGGGAGTTGGAGTGGTAGTGGGAGGAGAAGAACTATTCATTGGAGGGACATTCCATGTTGGATTAAAAGAACCAAATCCATTATCATTGTTCATTTTTTGAAAGAACAAATTTTATCTCTAAAAGGATTAATCTAATCAGTTAATACTTCTCCTACTGAAGGAGTAATATTTTTTATATAGTCTATAGCTTGGGATAAATGTGTAGAAAATCTAGCGAATTGTTCCATCACTTTTAGTGAGACTAGCCATTGACCATCTTGGATAATTTTACTATACAAATCGTTATACATTTTTAAATTTTTCTTTACTATATCGAAATTTTCTTGATCCTCTGTAATTGAATCTATTCTATAATCATCATAATAACTATTTAATTCATTAATCACAGAACCAATCTTTTGAAGAATTTCACCTTGCATATTTGTGAATTTTGAAATTTGTTGGGGATAGGATTGAAGGACTTCCATTAATTGTTCCGAAGTCGTATAATTCATTCGAATAGCATACTTATGAATATCCACGACATTTTCATGTATATTATCAATGACTGAATCTGAATCTTGTACAATTTCTGAATATCGAACAATGGGATAAGCCATTACTCCAGATTGTGAATCAATGATAGCTATTTTCTTTGCAGGTTTTTCTTGATTCATTAGAGAGAATGAAACTTCTTGAGGGATGGTATCATTTCCAATTCTTGTAATAGTACAAATTTCAGTATCACATTCAAGAACTAATCCACAGACGGATGGATTTAAACATCTACTATAACCCGTTTTAACTGTACTGGGAATCATCATAGATGATTCACTGGCTAGAGTATATACTACATCTCCTTGATTAATTTTAGGCTTCATTCCTTCCTTATCCAATTGAACAAGGGCTTTCTCTCCTCGAGGAGTTATCACTTTAATATATGCTGTTGGTTCTTTCGATCTAATTAATTCCTTAGTATCTTTCATAATTTTTGAAACAATAGTATAGCCTAATTTTTTGAGACTTTCTTCTGCTTCCTTTTCATCTATTGAAATGGGTGCTTTGGGAGGTGAAGGTTTGGGTACATGAGCTAGAGAAGAGACGGGTACGGGTGTTGGTACAGGTTTTACAGGAACAATTTCTTCTTGTTCTATTTCATCATTTTCTTCTTCTAATGGTTCCTCTTCCTCTTCTTTTTCTTCTTCCTCTTCTTCTTCTGTAGAGGGAAGAGGTGAAATAACAATAGTTTTAGGCGCTCTACGAGAAATACGTTTTTTTGGTATTTCTACTACCGTTGGAGCTACTACTACCGTGGGAGGGGTAATAGTAGTAGCAGGAGGAGGAGGGATAGGATTAGAAGTAGCAGCTGTCTTTTTTGGCTTTTTTTGTTTTTTAGTTGTATTAGTAGGAGAAGGAGCTTCTACATCTGAAGCACTAACGACGACATCCTTAGTTGTCTTTTTTGGTGCCATAATAGTTTTTATTAATTTATAAAATCTTTTTAATGTAAAAGATTTTATACTAAAGAAATGGAAACATGTTCGGGGTTAAGGAATTGTAAATTTTTATACTTGTCTGTTTTTGACATTTCCTGTTTTAGCGAAATGAATTTTCTGCTCAATGAAGGAGCAGTAATTACATCCGAACAAGAGACTAATTTGGTTGAGCTTAGAGAAAAGAATTTCTCAAATGCATTAATCGCATCTTGAGTTCCTTTATGGATTGTTTCTCCTTCTGTGGTAACATAGCTACCGACAAATTTCCATGTATTTAATGCTGAATCAATAATTAATGTATGATTGAAAAATTGTTGCCAGAGGATATAAGTCAATGAATCAATCTCAGACCATTCTTTGGGTAAATTAAATTGAGCTATATACTCTTTTAATTCACTTAATACAATTAATTGTTTTTCTATACAATCATTTATGAAAATTTTTATATTATTCCAATAAGTTAATCCTAATTGTTTCAATGGAAGATCATCCAATAATGAATCCTTATCTGATGAAAATGGTAATTCGTGATTATAGTCTTGTTGGATAAATGAAATCATATCATTATAATCAACCCCTGTAATATGATACAGTAATCCTTTATTAGATAAAAGAATCTTATCTACACGATCTAAGAATTGAGGAGTTCCATACTGGAAGGGATATAATGTCTTTTGAGTGGAATTAAGTCCATTATTGACTATATCCGCATTCGCAGCAATATTTTGAATAGTGGAAACAATCGCATTTGGGTCCGTTTGAGCTATACCTTGACTCTGTTGAATAGAATTAACTGTAGTAGCAATTAATCCAGCTTGTTGAGCAGTAGTATCTATTGCTGTATCAACTGAACTAGCGACATGTTGGATACGTGTGGCGAATGGGAGATTTGTTGTTACTGCATTATAGATACCAAGTACTAAATTCTTTAATATATTATATAAAGCAAGAGCTAATTCTGCAATTTGAAAAACTTCTATCTGATTAATATCTTTTGTATTGGTAACTTTTACTTCAGTCAAATCTTTTGATACATCTATAACACATCCCAAGGATGCATATCTAGATCGCATCTTGATACTATTTAATGAAGTTAGATCGATGATATATCCAGTATCGTCGGATTTTTTCTTTAGTAAAAATGCATATCTTGTTTTAATTAATTCTAATAATTGAGCTTGTGTGGTTATACTCTTTACATTATTAGGTAAAAGAATGGATTTATTTCTAAGTTTTCCTGGATTTTTTGAATTTGTTCTATAATTGAAATCTTCCTGGTATGCTAAAGTCTTACCTAATTTGGAAGGTCGCATTGAGATTGGTTTAGAATTAGTTAATTCTTGATATTTAGAAGAAGATAATTGAGTGGAAGGAAATCCATCAATTAAATTATTTACTAATACATGTATTGGGGGATTAAATGCCATGGTCTTTTTTATTTTTTTAAAATAAAAAAATATAAATATAATATTATTATTAATTAATTATCCAATTCTCCATTTCAATCCACAGGATTGACAAGTGACGAATTCAGTCATAGGTTCATCTGCAGAACGAGTCTGCTTTTGACGAGCCATCGTCTTATTAGATCCGCATCGTTTACATACGTAATATCCTTCAGTGACATCTTGTTTTTCAGTAAGAGCTCTCAATTCAACCTTTTCTGCATCTCGCTCCTTTTTAAGGAGTGGATGATTTATAAACAATTCCTGTGGATTTTTAATCGTTTTATTTATAATAGTAATCTTTTCTTGGAAAGGAACTTCCGGAAGTCTAAGGATATCTAAAATATCCATAATATCTTGCTCACGAATTTTCTCCATTAATTTAGAAGCAATCTCCAATTCTTTCATGGATAAATCAGGAACATTTCTTTCCAGAAATTCATTCCATGTCTTAGTTTGAGATTTTTTTACCTCTTCTTCTTCTACTGGCTCATTCTCTGCTCCTCCTTCTTCTTCTTTTGGTTTATTAACTTTACGATTAATTTTCTTTGCAAGTTCTGTAAGAGATTCCTTTTCTTTTTGTTCCTTTTGTTTTTGCTTCTTTTCATACTTTTCTCTCTGTTTCTTTTCATTTGTATTCTCGGTTGATTTTTGTTGAGTACTATCTCTTTTAGGGGATTTTTTTTTCAATACAGGAATTTCAAATTCTTCTTGATCTTCATCCTCGACTTCTTCTAGATATTTTTCCAAATCTTCATCCGTCAATTCAAATACAGAAGACATTCTTGAATAGATTGTTAATTTTTAATAAATTCATAAATTATATATTCAATTGAAAAAGAATTCAATCTTTTTTAATAATTAAAAAATGGATCCAGATGACCTTGTCGATTTCCTCATTCATGTCCGTGAATTAGTTACTGATGCAACTGCGATTAATACCAATGCTACATTCCAAAATAAATTAGCGAATAATATCAATAAATAATTGCTTCCATTCATTATTGAATTTTACTGTATCTTTTCCCCATGGAGCTAAAAACCCTGCATTAGACAATTTATTATGAGATTGTTGGAATAGTCTCAATTTTGGTTTAATAGTTATTTCCCATTTATTCCCCACTTTTATATACCATTTTTTTGTCTCTAGCGAATACCAATAATAATTATATATTAATTTCAATATAGGATCATTCGGTAATGCTATAACAAATGATATATCACTATTTTTTAATATATAAGTTGATTCAGCCCATAATACATTATCTCTATTAAAAAAGAGTGGTTTATCTATTATTTCAATAGATGGAGGAATATCATCATCATAAAAAATTGCAATAGTTTTCGTATCATATTTTTTCCTAATTGGATTATATACTTCCTTTGACGAAAATGACGTAGAAAATTTAACAGATATATTCTTATTTAATACGATAAAACTATCTACCACTTTCCAATTATAATTTTTATACGAATCTATTATCGATTTTTCCGAACTACTAGAAAGAAAAAATGAGACATTATTAAAATAATAATCTTCCTCATCTTCATTCACTTCTTCATATTCATCTAGTGAAGAAGTTGAAATGGGAAATGCCAACATTTTTTTCATAAAAAAATATTTATGAAAAATTATTTTTTTAATATTGTCCGTTAAACAATGCAATGCTTTGAACAATGAATAAATAAATTAACCATAGGAATGCAATGAGATATAATGTAGCGAATGCGGGATGGGTTTGTTTGAATATAGCTCTGAAAGGGAAGATACTCATAATAATGAGGATAATTAAAACTACATATGACCATAATACTTGTCCGAATGTATATAGTATAGTACCCCATAATAGATAGAGTAAAATAATAGAAACGAACCAATCAATCTTGATCGATGGATTCATTCTAACAGCCCAATAAGGTATCAATCCAACGAATACATAGAAAAATACACTGAATGTAATCATTATAGCGGGATAATTTCTCAATACAGTACTCACATTGGATTGGCTAATTTGTAAACCAGTGATGATACTGGGGATAACTAATACTAATAATAAACTGATAAATGTAGCAGCTCTATTATCGATTAAATCCATTCTTTATTTTTTATATATATAAAATTTTCTTTTTTATTCTATTTGCCATTGAAATTCTGGCTCATTTTTATCCTTTAAAAGATTGTTTATTTGAGTGAATACATTACATCCAATAAATTTTTGACTTTGAATGGATGGAGTTTCAATGACTAATGTCCTACTCGTGAGATAATTTCTAATATGGGTTGTTTCTTTCCCATTCAAAATGAATATAACATTTTTATTCTTATTTATAATAAGTTCGCATGTCTTTCTTATAACGATAGCCCATAATTTTGTATGATCTCCATTCTTTCTATTTGGGCAGACGGATAAAGCCATTGTTAGAAAGAATATTCCTCGATAAGCCCAAGAAGATAAATCTCCATGGAATGGCTTTTGAAAGCCTTCAATTGTGCGTTCTAATTCTTTATACATATTTTGAGTCCCAATAGGGATTAAATCATCCTTCCTCACGCTGGGACCCAATCCTTGAGATTTTGTTTCAAATGTTCCATAGACTGTACCTTTTATGGGTTCATAGGTTACAAAGACAATTTTTACTTTGGATAGAGGAGTTAAATAATAGCATCTAAATAAATAATTAGGATCAGGTTCAAATAATCCCATTTGTTTCTTTTCCTCATTTAATATTTCATCTATCTCATTTAAATCTTCCTCTAAATCATGAATGAGAGTCTCCCACTCCTTCGGCGGATATTGAATCAAATTTTTCTTCCAATCCATTGTCTCCTTCTGCATAATTTGCTTCATGTAATTTTAACCAATTATTTATTTCAGTTGAAAGAACTTCTAAATTATCCATTACTTCAGGATGTCTATCATAAGTAACCACTAAATTCCTCAATCCATTATAAGCCTGTTTCACATGCTTATAAATCACTTTCTTGTATTCTTGTGTGGTTAATGAATTAAATTGATTCATTGCATCATGTATAATTATTCTAATTCGTTGATGTGTATCCCTCCCCGATTCATTATATACCATTCTATAGATCGATCCATACCATGAATCTGAATCCACATATATCCTCTTATTAAAGCACGGTTTTTCATTTTCTTTTATATTTGATATGAATCTTAGATCCACCAATACTTTTGACAAATGATCAGGCCAAATACTCATTTTATTTTGTTTATTTTTAATACTTTAAAAAGGATGATTTCGTATTTGGACGAAGCAATTTTTGGATTCATATTTAATTTCATACTAACCCCATTCGGGTTATTGGGTTATTTAGTAGTAATTTATTTAGTCGCATACGAAGTCTTCATTCAAGTCACATGCAATGAATCAGTTTGTTTGCCTAATAGATTGTTCGTGATTTTATTCACTCTCTTAGGGAGATTTGTTGGAGAGCTTGTTTGGCCACCATTGACTTCTTTAGGGTATAGGGCACTTTATTCTGAGGAATAATATTCAATAAAATATTTTTTAATTTTATATTAAAAAACATGGCTAAGGTAAATTCATTCATTTTATTAGAACCAAATTCTGTTCAAGGAAATACTGAACAATTAACTAAATTATTATCGGATTATAATGTTAAAACTATTTCTGTATCAAAATCAAGCGATGCAGATACTCTTAGATTTAAGATAGCTATTTCTCAATTAGATGATAAAGATACCGGTCTTATCCTTGTTAAGGATAATTATACTTCTTTAACGGATGCAGCAACTTTAAAGACTGTAGTTAATTATGCTATGAGCCAAAGTGATCCAGTGATAATCAATTTAGGAAAATCTTCTTCCTCCCAATCTGATTCTCTTTCCTTTGTTAAAGATAGTATTTCAGGGATTGATGCAGTCCTATTAAACCCAAGCGCTATTGCTTCCATCAAAAAGAATTATGATACATCTATTACTCTCTCTAATAAAAGTATTTCAGATGATGATGTACCTTTAAAGAGCCCCAAATTCTATGATGATGGATTCGCAGATGAAGAAACTATCCCTTCATCAATCAATGATGCTTTACTTTCTATGGCTAATAACAAAACAATCAATGTAGTATCCACTTCTACACCTTTATTCAATTCTAAGGATACAGGAATTGCCTATTATAACCCAACTGATTCAGTACCCACTGATGTATCTGTCGTTTCCGCAACAAATATTCCTCAAATTCAAAATACTATGAATACTATTTATGCTCCTTCAAGCACTGAATCAATGATGTATTCCGGATGGTTCCTTTTTGTATTAGTTATTTTACTCATCATCCTTTTAATCATTATTATTTACAGCTATTTCACTCAAGAAGATTATTACTATTATACTAAATAATTTAATATATTTTTAATATTAGTTAATATTAAAAATGTCTAGTCAAAAATTAACTGATAGGATAGCTCGTGTAGAAACTTTAATTGATGACTTAGTAAAAACAGTTGAAACATCAGTAAAGAATAAAGTGGAAGAAATCCTTCATGATATCTTACCAGAAAAAAAAATTATCACAGATAATGAAACTATTCATACTATTGATACCATGACTATTCCTGAATATAGTATGAATACACCTATTCATCCTCCTCCTATAGATAATAATAATAATAATAATCTTGTGGATATATCCATTCCTTCTTCCACAGAAGAAATTACCCCTGTTAAATCTAATACTCTCATGTCATTATTAAGTTCAGTCACCAAATCTTCTTATACAGAAACAGAAAAGAAATTACTCCATTTATATAAAAATTATGTGGATAATTTCTTAGAAACACATATACTTAATACGAAAGATAAAATTAATATGGATTATCGAATTATTCTAATTACATTAGAATTTATTTCCAGTGCAGAAAAAGATATTTGTACTCTTGGAGGTATTACTGAACTAGATATAGATATAGCAACAAATTGCGTATTATGGCTAATTTCATTTTATAAAAAAGAAACAAATACTACACGTTTAGATCTTCCATCTAATATAGAATTGCTTATCAAGTCATACTATGATTTGAGAGCTAAAAAGTATACCATAGATCCAGTAAAAGATATTAATCCAGAAGAAAAGGAGAGGAAAAAAAAGATGAGTTTCCTAGTTAAGTCAAAGGTTAGATTAGCCACTATTAGATCAAGATTTAATAATCGTACCGACTCAAGCTGTCTACCTTAAATAGATCAATTTATTATGTTATAATAAAAATGGATAATTATTATAACAGTATTAATACAGCCATCCTTATATTTGGACTTATTTCAGGATGCCTTTTTGTTATTTCAGAAATTCTCGGTACAATGAATAAGTATTCTTCTTCTTGTACTTCTATAACAGAATTTATTCTTAAAACAATGCATATAATTAGAGAGCCTTCTCTAGAAGAGAGACTAGATTATTTACAAAATCAACGTTTAAATCGTTCATCTCTGAGTAATACAATTAATATGGTTTAAATAAGTTGCTCAATCTTAGTTATACGTACACCAATTTCAGCTAATGTATTTACAACTGCATTTATACTTTCAGTATGACCTTCAACTGTTTGCTCTAATTTATCTACACGAGCGGTTAAATCATTAGTAGATTGAAGTTGAACTGTCTTTGTATCACCGTTTGACCATGTGAATGTTATATTGGTAGTATTATCATCAATGAGTTCTACATCTACATTAACAATAATATTATCCTCTACTATATCACGGGTAATTGTTCCAGTGGATGGACCTGTGGAAACTGGAGAATCAGTTCCAGTGGATGGGACTGATTCAACAGGAGAAACAACTCCAGTGGACGGGCCTGTTTCAACAGGAGAAACAACTCCAGTGGATGGTCCTGTTTCAACAGGAGAAACAACTCCAGTGGAGGGTCCTGTTTCAACAGCAGAAACAGCTCCAGTGGATGGGCCTGTAGTGCTAGTAATATAGTTTGATGAATTGATAACAGGGAATGTAGAAGTATTTACTGTATTAGTATTATAATTGCGACGCTTAATTGTGGCAAAATATAAAAGATATTGTTCAATAGAATTAAAAACGGGATGAGGATGTGAAGCCATTTTTATATTCTAAAATTTTTTTTAAATGAAAAAATTTATCATAAAACAAAGATTTTATTTTCTAAAAAAATGTCAGCTAAGAGACCAGTAAATGTTTTTGCTAATCCAAATATACCTATTCAATCTACTAATAAACCCTATGGTAATGCGATGAATCAACCTAATTCATCACCATCTTCTCAACAAAAAAATACAGGACCTTATGGTAATGCTATCCCTCAAAATAATCAACCTAGTCAAAATATTAAAAGTCCATTTGTAAATAATCAGACTAATATGATGAATCAGCTAAGTCGTTCTAATTCATTAGTATATGGAGGTCAACAGACTCGTCCCACTCCCCCTCCTCAACAACAACCCAATAATCAACCTTATACTCGCCCAAATCAACCTTCACAAAATAATAAGCAACAATTTTTCCAAATTGCACAACAACAGCAACAACAAACTCAACCCCAACAAATTAAAGTACCTGATACAATACGTTCTCCTATTATGGCTCAAATTCCTATTAACCCCGTTAAAGAAATATCAACACCTGCTCCAGCCCCTGCACTAGATCCAGCCCCAACCCCAGATCCAACCCCAACCCCAACCCCAGTTCCAGCCCCAGCCCCAGTTCCAGCCCCAGTTCCAGCTCCAGCTCCAGCTCCAGCCCCTGTTCCTCCACCACCAGAACCAAAGGTAATAGAAGTGATTAAGGAAGTAAAGCAGATTATTGTACAGCAAAATATTTCTTCAATTAATCTAAATTCCAAATTAGTTAAAGAAGATGGAATGGTTCTTTGGAAGCCTATTAATGAACCGTCTATTGATTGGATTTCAATTAATGAGGATGGCTCCCTAAAAATTCTATCTAATGGAATATATTCCCTATATATTGCCGGACATCAATTAGCTTCTTCTGGAAGTAAGATTGTCCTTAATAAGGAGGGATCAACATTCCCTATTGCTCTATCTAATGTTCAAGCGGATACATCTATTACTCTTCAAGTAGTAAAGAATTTTGTAGAGAATGATTTACTCAGTTTATCTGTTCATACAGATCCAAATTATATCCCCAATATAATGGCTGAATTGGTCATTGTTAAATTTGTTTAAGTTAATCATTTTTATTCAAATAAAAATGTCATGGTTCTCTTCTTGGTTTGGATATTCCGATCCCGAAGTTCGTTACATACCTTATAAATCAAATCAATCTATTGTATTGGATATGGATGAATGCTTAATTCATACATGGGATATAACTAGAACAAAATACCTTAAAAGTTTAGGTAGTCCTCAAACTGTCTCCATTAGGAGACATTTGTTTGAAGTATTTCCAGAGGAGACGAATAAATTTATGCCTATGTATGGTATCCTCCGACCCGGTTTAATCGATTTTTTAAATTATTGCTTTTCTCGATTTGATAATGTTATTCTATGGTCTGCAGGGACCGATTTCTATGTAGAGCAAGTCACTGATTATATTTTTTCTAAAACAGAAAAAGTCCCCAAAAAGGTAATGGCTCGAAGTAATTGTAATTATCAAGCGGATAATGGAAGTTACGCCAAACCATTAGCCAAACTTGCTTCTGAAGTGGATAAATCACTTACTTTAGAGAATTGTTTCTTTGTGGATGACAATCCAGATAGTGGAGTATTCAATAAAGAAAATCATATATTAATTCCTCCTTTTGACCCTGATGCAACTGTAGCAAGTATTTCCAAAGCTTTGGATACAGATAGAGCATTATACGATTTGATTGAATGGTTTGAATCCCAAGAAGCCATCAATTGTAAAGATGTGAGAAAAATTGATAAGTCTAATATATTTAAGAAATAAATAGATATTATATTCAAAAAATGAATCCTATTGAACTAGCAGTTTTATCTGACGATATAGAAGAAGTGGGATATTGGATGGATCGCCAACCATTTGATGTAGATGGATTAATACTTTTAGCTCAAAGTGATTATATGAGAAGTTATCTAATCCAATATGGAGCGAATGAAGAAATTCAATCATTCTTTATTCCTTGTCTCCCTCGTTCATTTGTTATTACTATATCAAAATTTATTTACAATCATTTTATTCGATGATTCTTTCTAAGATTAATATATAAAATCATAAATGTTAAAAATAATACAAATAGAGCTATTATAATAATAATCATGATAATATAAAAATAATTTTCTTGAGGCATACCTACTTTAAAATTAACATCTTGTATAGAACTAGTAAATAATTTAAGTTCTGCATTATACAATTTAAATCCATCTATATTTATCTTTTTAATGTAGCTAAATGTGCAACATAATAATCTGCTTGTAAATCTATAGGGTAAAAATTATCTATCAATTCTTTACATGCCCCTTTTGAAAATATACAAAAATGAAGTCCCCAAAATTGGTAAATAGGATCTTTGTTTATTGAGGTAGAAATAAATCCGCTTTTATCACTTGATTCCAATATAGAAGTAATTTTTTGTATATCTTTTTTAGAAATAGATTTAATTTTAACATCATCCTCACAAATTATTATATAAGGTAAATTTTCATCTACACATTTCTTCCAAAGATTCATATGACTCATAGAACATCCTATAGCTCCTTTAGATGGGATACCACTATGTTCTTTTCTTCCCTCCTTTAAATCATTAAAAGACCTAGAAGAGATAATTTTTTTTTGAATTAATTCATATTCATCTAATTCTTTTCCCTTTATAGCATTGAAATGATTTATATTAGTAAATCCAGTTTCTATTAATTTTTTTTCTAAAATAGGTTTTTTACTAAATGATATATAATATAAAGGAATATCAAATATATTCATTTTTATTATAAAAATATATTAATTTTTTATAATAAAATGGAGTTGGAAATTGTTATAGCAATTATCCTACTTGTTTTGATGGGGTTCATTATTCTGACTTATTCAGTATTTATTTTCATTCGCCCATTCGTTACAGTTCCAAAACATAGGATGGTGGATGGATCAAAAGGGAATATTCTAACATTTACTCAATTTGATTCAATGAAATTGAACCATAAAACGAATATCCCCAAACTCATGTTTCGCACAGGAGAATTTTATTTAGATAATATCCAATTCCAACTCAACGATTTATACGAGAAAACTATAAAGGATAATCCGGGATTAAAAGTGATATATTTTAGCGATGAAGACCGTAGACATTTTATAAAGAAATATTACCCTAGATATTTGAAAAGTTACGACTTGTTAATTCCAGGGGCGTATAGAGCAGATTTATTTAGGATATTAGTCCTCCATAAATATGGAGGGGTATACATGGATATGGGAATGAAATCGTTAGTATCATTAGATAAAATTATCGATTGGAATAAATATGATTTTATTATCCCACAAGATGGATATGAATTCGGCACATTTAGTGGAGTGAAAAATTATGCATTATTTAATGGATTTATGGCTTCTAAACCAAAGAATAAATTGCTTATGAAAATTGCTGAACAAATTGATATGAATATAAGGAATCGCCAATATGGAGATTCAGTATGGGATATAACAGGACCGGAAGTGGTTGGAAAAGTTCTTAATAGAGAATTAAAACGATCAGAAATTCATGCCTATAATGAAAAATACCTTGATATAGGAGGTATCAGAATAAAAGTATTGAAATTAAAGGTGGATTTATTATTGAATAATGCTTTTATCTATGAAAAAAATGGCAATGGTAATAGACTTATTCAAGTTAAATTAGCTCTAGAAAATAAATTTGGATTAGAAAAGAAAATAAAAGATTATCGAATCCATTGGAAAAATGGAGAAGTATTCAATGAAGAATAAAAAAAAATTAAATATTATTATTATTTAAATAATAATTTTTTTATATAAAAATGAATAACCCAGAAATTTTTAAGAAGGAACTTCAATCCGCATTAAATAATCCCCAAGAAAAACAAGCTATTATGGATTATGTTAAAGTTCTCACTCCTCAATTTTCAGATGAACAAAGAGATCAAATGTTTGGATTAATGATGAAAGCTATTAATAATCCATCTTCAGTATCCTCAACTTCCTCCCCAGGAGGGAAGAAAGATTATATTAATAAAGAAGTAAATGCTTCTTTATCAATAGCTAAATTACCTATTGATGAAATTATATATCATAGATCAAGGTATTACTTAGACATAGGCATTTCACCTCCAGAAAATTACGAGCCTAGAATGGATGTATCCAAATGGGATTTAATTGATCTATATGAAACTTCTTTTTATATTAGTAAAGATATCAATATTGATGTCCATAAAGAACAACTCAATAAATATATTACTTACTTGGAAGGAAAATTAGTTAAGTAAGTGATTAATGCGATCAATTGATTCTCAACTAATTCTCCATAGGAGATAGCTAAAGACGTTTGATTTGTAATGATTGCTTTTGCTTGATTTAATAGGTTAGTTAAAATACTTTCCCAAATAAGAGCTATACGAGGTTGAGAATACATTGAATTCCATGAAGCGATTAATGATGCTATTTTCTCACCATTATCCACCCATTGTTTATAGATTGAACCAATAGAATTTCCATCATTCAATTCAATCATCATTGATTTAGATAATTCAATATGTTCCTTGAGAAGGATTTTATATTCTTCCTTTGATTCTTTTTCTTCATTAGCAATAATTTCAACAATTGAATTGAGTTTAGCTATATACTCTTCATAGGAAGAATGATCTCTATTATGTATAGCTATAAAAGTAACCTTCATCCAATGTGAATAATCAATCCATAATTTATACTTATATAAGAGTTTAGAGGTTGATCCTCCAGATTGATCAGTTTCTTCTTTTTCCTTTATTAAAGAAGAAGATGATCCATTAAAATAATAATATAAATAAATACTTACAAGTATCATTAATAATACCAAAGTGGAAATAATTATAAAATAGAGCATATTTTATAATTTTATTTATCTTGCTTTATAGAGGATCTAGAAAATTTTGGACAAGTAGGTAAATGCATATTACATGAACATTCCATTCCCTTTCTATGAGAATGATTGGGTGAGCTAAATGATTTAAATGGATAAATTTCTTTCTTTATTAAATCTTGTATTTCTTTGAAAGTAGACATTATTTTATTTATGTTTCAATAATAAATTTTCGATATTTTGTCTAGTAGAAACAGTCTCAGGGCAATAATACTCCACCCATGAGGGAATCATATTTGTTGGAACCCAATAAGGAGCAGTAATTAGATATACATCATTTTTATCGCTCAATTGTTTCTTATATTGGTCTCTACGAACTTGATATTCAAATTCTTGGCGAGTTTTATGGTATCTATTAGGGAATTGATAATGATGGATACCGTTATGTTCTCCCGCAATTTTTAGCTCGGGATTATAACAGTCATATTCAAGCAATTCTCCAGTCTCTGGATTCACCAAAAATGAAGGTCTAGTCGTAGGGAATCCTTTTTGGTATATCTTTTCCAATGTTTGACAAACTAATTGTTCCCTAATTAATCCTTTATATTTATAGTATCCTTCTTTAACGGATTCATTATGGAGAGATTGATTGGATTCATCTGGTTCATCGTCGTAAATAATATCTTCAGTCTCAATTTGTTTTTCTTCTTCTTTTTTATTATCCTCTTTCATAGGAGGAATAATATATTTATTGGTATTACTATTATTATAATTTAATTTAACAATATAAACTAATATAACAATTAATAAAATAAAATTCACTAATATAGCAATCCAAATCAACCATGAACCATACCATGACATTTTATTTAATAGTTTTAAATATATTATTATTTTTTATATCGTATAGTAAACTTTAAAATTTTAGCCATAGATTCAGGGCTATGCACCTCTTTCATTTTACTATTACGGCCTTTTAATGTTTTCCATGTATATGATCTTTGTGACCCTACTTGAGTACTAATCCACATTTTACCATCATTACCACGTTTAATTTTTCCCTTATAATCATTCGCATGGTATGGAGGGCTAGGTCTAGATGTATATTTCTTAGTAGTGGATCTACGAGGAGGAGGAGAACGTTTATTAGGCATTTTATTTAATAAGAATTAAATAAATCTCTATTTTAATCTTAAACAAGAACCAGAATAAAGTGATGCATAGAATCTATCCTCTTCTTGGATAGAATCCACTACCTCTATATTGGATTTCATTTCAATAAATTCAAATCCATTCGAAATAAATTGGTTATTTAACCAATCTATATCCACTAAAGGTTCCATATACAATTCCTTACTGGAGAATGGAAGTAATACCTTGATATACAATAATTTTTTCTCTGGGTTATATGTCTTTGTCTTTTTCACATCATAATTCGCCATTAATTTATATTTAATTTCTCCACTTTGTTGATCAATTACTTCATAATTTCCATTGTATTCTTTCAATAGATTAAATAGTTTCTTTCCATCAAAACAGGTATAGAAAAAGTATCCTCCTTCTTTAAGGGAGGATTTAACTATCTCAATAAAATTTTTAATTGTGGGGGTAAAATAATGAATCGCCATTTGACATGATACTGAATCCGCTTTCTCTTTGACAGGGAATAAATCCAATGTATCTTGATACTCTTCATACGAGGAAGATAAATCGAATAAATTATAATATATATTAGTATCAAAGACAACTTTCTTTGCAAATTCTGGGTTGTATTTTCTCAAAACAACTTCATTGAGAGCCATCAAATCTTGATCCACCATAATCACATTATTGATTTTATGATCTCGATACTTTTTTATATCCGATCCTTGTCCTGCAGCTAAATCCACTAATAAATTGACATTTTGTGAATACTTATTGAACCAATAATTCTTAAACATAGTATTCGCCAATCGAATAGAGTTATACATTGGTGGATTATTCGTCGTTTCAAGGAAATACGATTGAATGCTTTGGTTTGAGAATAATTGATCAAGTGTTAAAGGATCAAATAATTCAACAAATGTTTGCTCTGCAATAGAAATATAATTTCCATATAATCCAGCTTGCGATTCAGCATCTTTTTGCTTATCCTCTCTCGTCCTGATATAGTTCCATTTGGATGTTGAAACATCAAATAGTAATTCAACAACTTTATTATCTAGATTGGGTATATCCGTTTCGAAAAAATATGCATCAGGTAAAGCCATAGGAGAAAATTGAATAGGTACATTAATCGTTGAAATTCGAGGGAATAAAAATTCATAATCAGGTAATTGACGTATCCCAACTTTATTTCTCATTGATTTATGAATATAATTAAATAAATAATAACCCCCTTCTACTTCTTTACAAAAAAAGTCAATAGTGAGATACTTCTCAGGTTTCCATTTATATATTTTTCTTTCTCTATAATTGGAATCATCTTTATTCGTCCTATAAATAATTAATCCATCGCCTTCCTCCATCATTTGATTCAAGGTAGATTTATTCTTTTGGTATACATCCGATGGATTGGAACCAACAGTAATAGATTCTTTTACTTCTGCATTTAATTCTTTCGGTAAATTAGTTAGATAAGATAATACTTCTTTATACGGTAAATCAAAGACATTTTTATCTCCAACAACAATTGCATCAAATACAATGAATTTATTCTTTTCTGGGAGATATTCTCCCTCTAAAAGATATTCTTCTTTAATCGATGAATCTTCAATTTTGAAGAGTGTATTATTTATGATATACTTTTTCATATTTTTATTATACATAAATACATGCTCTCCATCAGTCTTGGATAACACAATAGAATGTTGGATGGATCCAAGTAATTTCTTGTATAAATATTTTGTTAATTGGGTTGGATTCACGTATAATTGTTTGAATGATTTATAATCTGGCTTTCTTACCAAATTAGCTACTTCATCCATGACTTGTTTTTTTGAAAGAGTAATAGTAGTAGTAGTTATACTAGATGATGGAGATGATTTACTAGGTGTTTTATATACCTTATCCCATACTTTAACTGGAGAACCAACAGGTCCTCCTGATAATTTCTTATTAAATTCTTTCTTAGGTTCATTAATGACTGGAGCAATCAATGTTTCTTTATTTACTAGAAATGGTTTTCTAATAATCACTATATCCTTTCCATTTTCAAAATAGTATTTTCTTTGAGCATCATTGAAATTAATCTTTGATACAGCATCAATAATTCTCAATGGATCAACGAATGGGACTAAGGCATTTCCATGCTTGGATCCTTCCATATCTATAATAAATTTATCTGGGAATAAATCTCTTACCGGACTAAACGTATCCTGAACATATACTCTCAATTGAGCGGGGATCAACTTAATCGATTTGGGGGGTAAAACACTCAATAATTGATGAGGGATGAAAAATTTTATCGGATCATTCTTATTAGGTAAATAATCTCCTTTAACAGATTCATCATCTAATTGTTTTGCCAAATCAGCTAATTCCCTCAATAAAGGTGCATGGAAATAGGGGTAATAATAGGACTCGCTTACATGCGAGGGACCTCTAGTATAATATCTCAATACCCAAGCCATACCTCCCAAATAACTATTAACTAAATCATTGAAATTTTCTTCATTCAACCCAAATGGAGTATCCGTATTCATTAAATGAGAGAATACTTCAATTTCTTTATTGGGAGGAGGGGAAAGAATATAGTTATACCATCTCTGAGATAATTCTTTCATATTTATTTGATGACTTTGAGGATCCATTGTTTCCTTCAAAATAGTTAAAGGATAATCTTGTTGTTTATAACTCAATGAAACGAATAAATCATTTTCCATATTCGCTATATAACTCAAAAATGATCCTAAATTTCTCCAATCAATTTTTAAATCGCTTGTAGTTAACGATTTATTAATTCGCTTATATACTTTCAACATTTCATTTAATGCATGTGTCATATCACTTAAACTCACAACCCCGGGAAGGAAATCATTCCCAACCAATGTCATTAATACACAAAAATCCACTAAATAGGAACTTTTACGATTCATATAATGGTATAACCCATTTTTAATCGCTTCAATATTCACTACATCTCCTGTATCTTCTCTTACAAGATAAACATTATATACAGGAGAAAGCATGGATAATACAATAAGATCCGCATCCAATCCATACATAGCATGGGCTTTTTCGGGACGTTGAAATTCAGGTCTACTCCTATATATATCCATAATTTTATGCTCTCCTTCTCCCCTCACTAAATGATTGCTATAAATCACTAAAGGGGGAAGACTTAATTGATTATCTTTAATCCATTTTGTTAGATAAATATCCAATCGAGCCATAAAATCAGTCCCACTGGTAATTGAATTGGAATCAAATACCATATTGGGAGGACGTTCTTGAGCGGAGCGATATCTTCGTTGGCGTTGTTGTTTAATCTTAGCTAATGGAGCAGTTCCATCAACCGCTAAAATAAGAGCTTCTCTTGGTTGAACATAATTCAATACTTGAAGAATCATATTAGAAACAATTTTATGATAATCTTTTTCCAATTCTTGCGGGCTAGCAGTTTGAATATACGCTTTTCTCGCTTGATAAGCTCTCTTTTTTTCTTCTGGGAAATTTTCTACATCTTTTTCAGACATATAACAATAACAAAATTGTGCCGAACTATGTAATAATCCATTCATATCAATTGATAATGTATGAATAAATTCTGGTACATAAGTAAGGACAACATTGGGGTAAGGTAATCTCTTAACCCAAGTTTTATAGAATCTCGGTATCCCCATGTTTTTTTAATAAAATAGATTATTAATTAATTCATTTATGGACAGTAAAATTTTTTTGCGTAGAAAATTTTTTTGCGTAGAAGAAACCATCAATTTTCACTCCACTGAGGGTATATACACATCGCATTTTACTAGTAAAGGTAAATTTTTTGCGAACAATTTGTTCTAGGGTGAATTTTTGAATGAATTTTTTTCCATTTTTACTAGTAAAAATATCAAAAATAAACCATATTTTTTGATATTTTTTAATTTTTGAAATGAACTTTTTTTAAATTTTTTAGAATCACTTTTACAAACAAAACCTTTTTTTTCCAAAAAAAAATGTCGGTCGATAACATGAAACATAGTTTTGAGGCTTGTACTAATATGTATACACATGTGAATTATTCGCAAAATCCTGGAAGGATGAAGTTGAAGGATGATCGTGTATTGAAATTTTGGACTGACTATTGCACTGCTTTGGAACAATCAAAAACGAATAAATCCGTTAAATTATATATTGGAGAACGAGTTAAATTTCAAAGTCCAATTGTAGTAAACATCAATTTATCGTTCAATGAAGAATTGGAACATTTTGATGAAGAATTATGGTCATTTTTGGTAGAGATTGTTTATGAATACCAAATTGCTCTTTTTGAATTATTGAAACAGCCCGAGGATGGAACAAATATCTTATTTTCTTGTCTATTAGCTCCACAAAAATTAATAATGAATAAAGAAAGTCAAATTACATATACTTATCGCTTACAATTTCCATATTGTCGAGTGGATCTTCAATATCATCAAAATGTTATTCTACCCAAAGTAATCCAATCTTGTCGAAGCGATAATTTATTTACAAAAATTAACGGACAACAGCCTTTATACGATTGGAAGGATATTTTAACAATCCCAAAAGAGACTGTTCCCTTGTATGGAAGTATCGAAAGTTTAAAATATTCCCCCTTGTATTTAAGGGCTATTTTTAACGATATAACTAATATTGATATTGATACGGATGCATTGAATGATAAATTAATTACGAATGTAGAAGATATTTTTGATCCATCAATCCATGATCATGTTGCAAAGGGCATGATTGATTTGAATGAAGTAAATTTTTCTGAACCAAATCGTTGGTTTTGGCTTCCTATGTTTTTTAGTATGTCATACTGGAATAAGGTTGTTCTTCCAAAAGAGTCTGGCAGACAAGTTTCTTTAACACCTAGTCTAGATATGACCATGCAATCAACCGAAGAACAAGGAATTGTTGAATCATTAATTCCTTTCCTTAGTAAGAAAAGATTTTCCACCGAATCAGTATGGATGGATATAGGTCAAGCTTTGCATTATGTTTATAAAGGTGGAAGTAGAGGAAAATCTACCTGGCAAGAAATCACTGAAAAATACACAACATTTAAAGCATCGGAATGCGAAGCTAAATATGATCGATTCAATAATTTCCCAATGATTACTCATCGAACGATCGCATGGTATGTGTATATGGATAATCCAGAAGCATATGAACAATGGCATCAACGATGGATTCAACCCGCATTGGACGATCTCTTTAGAGATCCAAATAATATTACTCATGCGGATGTAGCAAAAGTTGTATATAGAAAATATTGGTTAGATTATGTCTATGAAAATGAAAATTGGTATGAATTTAATAATCATGGATGGACATTCCAAGGAAAAAAACCTGTTTGTATTAGAAAAAAAATTGTATTTGATTTTATTCCCTATCTAATGAAATTATCTGGTCAATATAGATTGAAACAATCCGAACAAACGGATGAAAATGAAAGGAATTCTTTTGAACCAAAGATTGATTGTTTGAATTCAGTGATAAAGAAAATGAAAGTTAAATCGTTTATTTCACAAATGGTGGATTATAGCGATGTATACTTTGAAATTCCCAATTTTAGTGCTCAATTAGATAGAAATCCAAAATTGATGCGACTATTAAATGGTGTTATAGAATGCACTGATACTCAAGCTATTTTTCGTGCGGGAAAACCAGAGGATTATTTGAGTCATCAAGCGGGTGTTAAATATAATGTTAATCTAAAATGGACAGATAAAATTGTTCAAAATTTCGAAAAATGGATGAAACAAATTTTTATCGATAAAGATGTCATTCGTTATGTATTGAAACTATTTTCATCCTTTTTACACGGAGGAAATATTAATAAGGAATTTATTGTTTTCAGTGGAGAATTTGGAAATAATTGTAAAACAACTATAGTCACATGTCTCAGAAAGGCTTTCGGGAATTATCACGTTGAAATTCCTACATCCGCTTTAACGGGTAAACGAGGTCAATCGGAAAATGCTACACCCGCTCTTGCCCGTTTAGCAAATGCACGAATTGCCAGTGCGAAAGAATCGGATGAAGGAGATAAAATGCAAGTGGGTGTGATTAAAGAATTAACTGGAAATGAAAATATCTTCGCAAGAAAGCTACACGATAACGGTGGAGACATTGAACCTCAAGTTAAACTAATTTTCCAATGCAATACATTGAATGAATTCAATCATCCAGATCAAGCGATGAAGAATCGTTTAATTAATATCCCATTCAATAGTATTTGGACTAAAAATGCTCCTGATACAGAGGAGGAACAATTCAAATTGAGAAAATTCCCATTGGATCCCTATTTCAAGGATAGGATCCCAGAATATGCGGAAGCAATGATGTGGGTCTTAGTTCAATATTACAAACATTATTGTTCAGAAAAATTAGATATTCCATTAGAAATTAAACGAAATACAGAAAATTATTGGAGAGAACATGATCTCCATCAACAATTCATTGATTCCGAATTAATCCAAGTGAAGGATGAAGAAAGAAAAGCGAATGTTTTCGTTACAATGAAAGATGCATGGAATATGTATACAAATTGGATGCAGGAAATGCATCCTCAACATAAGGTGGGAGATTCAACAAAATTCTATAAAGAAATGGATAAACGATTGGGACTGAGAAAGGATCGCCGATGGTATGGATACATGATCAATGAACAAGAAGTTTACAAAAATTCTTGAAAAAAAAACACTATTTTTACTAGTAAAATGTCAATTTTTTTCATAGTTAAAAAATCAATTTTTTATTTCATACATATTTTGTGTATGAAATAATTTAGTGCATTAGTAAAATGCGATGTGTGTATACCCTCAGTGAGTCAAAAATTGAATCATTCTTCTACGCAAAAAAATTTTCTACGCAGACTTTTTTAATAATCTTCCATTATAAGCCATTTTATCCACTTCCTCATTCCAATAAACACCTTGATGGCTATATACATGAATAAATGAAACTTTTATATTAGATGATAATAAATCAAGGATAGGTTTAATTAAATCTTGATTTTCCACAGAATAACCATTCGCTGTTTTCCAATTATTTTTTTGCCAATTTTTATACCAAACAGTTAATGATTGAATACAATAATTACTATCTGAAATAAGTTCAATATCCGTCAAATTTTCTTGGACGGCTTTTTGTAAACCAAAATAAATCCCTGATAATTCCGCTCTCTGATTTGTTTGCTTCCCTTTTACAGGGCCGTATCCATATGAGATAGGTTCATTATTTTCCAAAACAATATACCCATATCCCGCCAAACCTTTTTCATAGGATCCATCGGTCCATACTTGATATTTTTTGGATGGAGGATGAGGAGTAAATAAATTTTTCATTTTTAATTACTTGATTATATAATTAATAATTATATAATTAATTAAAATATTCAAATTAAGAATTGAATATTTTAAAACGTGAATCCCCCCTCACAAAAACCAATGGCTTCCTCCTCTCGTACCTCCTCCCAAAAAATGGGTCAAGCAATGGTGGCAGACGATTACGATAATCTCACTATGAGAGAACAAGTTCGTCTCCGCCCTGGAATGTATATCGGATCCATCCGAAAAGAGGAAGTAGAAGAATGGGTTTATGATTTTGAAACGAATGTACCAATTAAGAAAGTAAATACTATCCCAGAAGCAGTTAAAAGATGTTTCTTTGAAATTATTAGTAATGCAGGTGATGCAGTTATTCGTTCAAGAGAACGAGGATTCGACCCCAAAATGATTGAAGTGGATATGGATAAAAAAACAATTACTATCACTAATTATGGATGTCCCATCCCTGTAGAAATTCACGAAAAGACTCAAAAACTTGTCCCAGAAATGATTTTTAGTGATTTTTTGAGTTCATCAAATTATAAGAAAGATCAAGTTCGTAAAACAGCTGGATTGAACGGTGTTGGATCAAAAGCAGTCTTTGTTTTTTGCACAGAAGCAAAAGTACTTGTTAAGGATCATATTAATAAGAAAGAATTCTTTCAAATTCATCGAAATGCTCTTCAAGAATCTACTCCAGCGAAAGTAATCCCTTATAAGGGGGCGGAATCAATGGTTCAAGTAAGTTATACATTGGATTTCCCATTCTTTGATATGACTGAATATACCATGGATGCAATTCAATTATTCGCTCGATATACCATGGATTATTCTTTGAGTTGCCATATTCCCACTCGATTCAATCAAACACATTTCAATGTTGATACAACAAAGAGTATGGCAAGTTATTATATGGATGAATCAGTCATTCAAACATGTATTACATACGAATGCAATGCAGAAATTGGAGGAGTTAAAAAGGAAGTACAACCAATACCTACTCCCAGTTCATCAAAGAAATCTACTCAGAAAAAGAAAGCTGTTTTTGAAGAGAATAATATGGAAATTTGTATTTTGGATACACCTTTTGAAGGACGAGTGATCGGTTTCGTTAATGGATTGATGATTAATGCAGGTGTTCATGTTGATTCTGTTTATAAAGAAATTGCGGATGTTATTCTTCCGGATATTAATGAAGCAATTAATGGAAAATCTATCCTTTCAATCAAGGATATCAAACAACATGTTTCATTAGTGATTAATTCTCAATTACCTGACCCAGAATTTAAGAGTCAGACAAAAACGGATTTAGCCGCTCCAACCCCCAAAATGAATATTCCATTAACTATTCTCAACCCAATGAAGAAATGGCAGTTAGTAGAACGTTTAAAGAATATTCTAGAACAAAAGGAACAAAGTAAACTATCTAAGACTGACGGGAAAAAGACCCGTCACGTCAATGTGAAGGGTTTAACGGATGCAAATTTTGCAGGAACTAGTAAATCCACTCAAACTATTCTCTATTTGACTGAAGGAAAATCCGCCGCCAATTATGCATCAAAGACTCGTTCGGATAATGATTTGGAAGGTGTTTTCCCTCTTCGTGGAAAATTAATTAATGTCACAAATGCTTCAGTAAAACAAATCTTGGAAAATGCTGAAATTGAAGCTCTCAAAGTCATTATCGGTCTTCAAGAAAAGACGGATTATTCAGATGAAAATAACTTTAAACGACTTCGTTATGGAAAAGTTCGAATTATGACGGATGCAGACGTGGATGGAAAACATATCGCTATGTTGATTTATAATTTCTTCCATAAATATTATCCATCATTGACTAATAGAGGATTTGTTGAAATTCGTATTACACCCATCGTTCGAGCTTGGAAAGGGAATAAGGACCGAGAAAAGGCAAAAAATGTTCTCAAATTTTATACGAACGCTCAAATGGAGGAATGGAAGAATAGTACACCCGATTGGAAAAATTACCATTTCAAGTATTACAAAGGTCTCGCCACATCCACGGATGAAGATATCGACGATGATGCGAAAGATATCGTTTGCCCCATCATTAAAAATGATGAAGAAGCGGGAGAAAATCTCAAACTAGCATTCGATAAGTTGTATGCAGATAAAAGAAAGGAATGGTTAAAGACATGGCAATCTTCTCTAGAAGTTTCCATTGGAAAGGAAATTAATGTGAGTGATTATATTAATCGAGAATTGATTCATTTCAGTATGATTGCTGTATTAAGAAGTATCCCTTCTTTCGCAGATGGACTCAAAGAATCCCAGAGGAAAATTCTCTTGGGTGTATTCAATAAATGGTCCAGTTATAATTCATCCGGGGATGAAGTTCGTGTTTCCCAATTGGGTAGTTATGTCTCAGAACATGTCGTATACCATTATGGTGATGCAGCACTAGCTCAAACTATCATTGCAATGACACAAGATTTCGTTGGATCAAATAATCTAAGATACTTTGAAAAGCGTGGTCAATTTGGTAGTCGTAAATTAGGTGGACAAGATGCAGGAGCTCCTCGATACGTATTTGTTCGCCCAGAAAAATGGCTTTATGAAGTATTCAAATCCGAGGATATGCCTCTTCTAGAGTATATTCCCGATGAAGATGGTAAATTAACCGAACCTAAATTTTTCCTACCTATTATTCCTATGTGGGCCATCAATGGTTCTACAGGAATTGGTACGGGTTATTCATCATTTATCCCCAATTATAATCCCGAACATATTGTTTCATGGATTATTGCAAAAATTGACGGAACAAAACTTCCAACAATTAAACCATGGTATCGAGGATTCAAAGGAAAACTATTCATTGAATATAATGATAAGTCTCGAACTATTTATCAAGAAAGTAAAGAAATTGTTCCTGTCATTCCGGATAAGAAAAGGAAGGGAAAGACTATTAAATCTCCAACCAAATCAGTAGTAGAAGAACCTAAGGAAGATCTTAAAGAGGAAGAAGAAGAGAAAAAGGAAGAAACGATCGTATTTGAATCATCATTCTCAGAAGAGAATGATTCAAGTAAAGATGCTGTTTCACTTGTTTCAGAAGGAACATATAACGCCGTCCTTCATAAGGGTGTTTCAATTACTGAATTACCTCTTGGAAAATGGACATCTAATTATATGAGTTGGCTTCAAGATCTTCGCACAGAAAAACAAATTACAGATATCATTGATAAATGTAATGATAAGACAGGAGAAATTAATATTTTCGTAAGTGGATTCTCCAATCCAAGCTCTCAACGTCTCCGTCTAAGAACAAGCAGTGGATTGGGAAATATGGTCCTATTAAATCCAGAATCACATCCCATGAAATGTAAGACTATTGATGGATGGTTAGAAGCATTCTATGATTTCAGACTTCCATATTATATCAAGCGAAAGGAATTACTACTAAAACAAATTAATGATAAAATTCAACAAGCAGAAGAAAAGAAATCCTTTCTCATGGCTGTAGTAAGCAAGAAATTAATCCTAACAGATCAAACAAAGCAATCCATTTTGGATCAATGTAAGAAGATTAATCTCAATCCAAAGTATCTGAATCTTCCCATGCAAAATCTTACAAAGGAAGATTTGGTTGAATTGGATGATGTCATTAATAAACTCAAGTTAGAGTATGAAATTATTGATAAGCAAAAGCCCACAGATATCTGGAAGACTGATCTAACCAATTTCTTGATTGTATACCGTAAAACAATTAAAAACAAATAAATATAAAAAGATATTTTATAAAAATTATAAAATGTCATCATCACCATTCCTTAGCACATTTCAACCTGGTAATCCTTTAGCTACACCATTATTTAATACTAATACTAGTAATACACCTATTTTTACACAAACTATTTCTGGTAGATCTTATTTATCAAATATATTCAGTCATTGGCCGCCAAAAGGTCCTACCTATTTTGATGTAATTCATAGTGATATAGATACTAATGTATATCCAATTAATAGAACACCTCAACAACAAGTAATAAATACTTCTCAACCAATTCCTTCTTCTCCTATCTCCTCTAGTAGTTATCCTTCCTCTTTCGGAGTTTCTCCATTCAGCAATTCTTACCCATCTAGTATTCCATCCTCTTCACCTACTATTCCTTCATTATTTAGTACTTCTCCTAATAAACCTCCAGAATTAAACCCTGAAGAACTTAAAGAATTAGGTAGAAAAGAAAGAGAAAAAGAAGAGGAACAAAAGAAGAAAGAAGAAGAGGAAAAGAAAAAGAAAGAAGAAGAAGAGGAAAAGAAAAAGAATGAACCTGATGAAAAGGAAAAAGAGAAAATTAAAACTATTAATAAAAATAAAGTATCCAATCAATATTTAAGAGTCTATTATGCTAATAAATTTATTGTAAGAGGCAAAGACCTTTATCTATATAAACCATTAATGAAAAAAATAGAAGATTTTAATACTAATTTTAATTTTTTTTCATTAAATGAAATTAAACAAAAAACACAAGAGATAATTAATGATACTAATACATATATAGATAGTATAGCATCTAATTCACAAAATCCATATAATTCTTCATCAAATCCTTATGGATTTATTAATATAAATAATGATACTAATATTTACCCAGATACATTAGTGTATATTAAAAAGGGTAATGATTATTATCAAGCTACAGTAAAAAAACCATCATTAAAAGGTTCACAAAAAGTTTCAGCTCAACTAGTTTCAGAAAAAGATATAAAAGATTATGATAGATCTGATGTATTGAAATATAATGGAAATATTAAATTTGATTTTAGTATTACATCCTCTTCATTCATCGATGATGAAGAGGATGATGATGAGGATGACGATATTGAGTATTATATTAATCGTCTTAAAAGATTTTAAATATTAAAAAATACTTATTTTTTAATAAAAAATGACTACAATACCTGTATTTCAAAATAAATCAAATAGTTATTTATCGAATATTTTTTCACATTGGCCAAGTAATAAAATTACTATTACAAGTAGTCAACCTTTTGATATAGAAAATCAAACAGGATTACCTACTACTCAACCAATACAACCATCTTATACATATACTACTCAACCAATTGTTAGTCAACCTTTCGGTACCTCGGCTCAACCTTTCGTCGGTGCATCCCCATTTGGGCAACCCTCTCAACCTTTTGGTGCATCTCCATTTGGGCAACCCTCTCAACCTTTTGGTGCATCTCCATTTGGGCAACCCTCTCAACCTTTTGGTGGATCCCAATTCACTCAGCCTTCACAAACATTTGGTGCATCCCCATTTACTCAAACTAATATACCAGGGACTACACAACCTAATAGGTTCACATCTCAGCCTTTTGTAAATGTAAATACAACACCTTCTACAACAATACCCCCTCCAATTCCATCCCAATCTCTTTCTAATCCTCCTAATGTAACACAATTAGAAGATCCTATAGTTCCAGAACAATATGATACTATTACTGCTATAGGAAATTATCTTAATCCTCCTGATGATGTAAGTTTTTTCCCGTTCAAATTAGGAGATACATTCAAATTCTATCAATTTGCTGAAATTGGACCTGATAGTGATTTTTGGTGGGTTATCAATGATAAATCAGAGATTAAGGCAGTTCCTGCTAATCTTTTCATGTATATTAATAATAAATATAAATTATATGAAAATTATATATCATTATTAAATAATGCAATTAGTTCTATTAATTCAATAGGTAAATCTAAAATAATATATGATGCAGATATAAAAATTGAATTATATCGACAATTATTGGATACATTATATATTAAGAATTATGAATATTTACAGTATAGTTTATTATATCCAAATAAAGATAGAGAATCAAAATCTATTAAAGAAAAATTCGATAATAATAACAAATTACTAAAAATAATATACGATGATTTAATGGATATACCTATATATATTAATCCTAATGATATAACAAAAAATATTCCTAATGATCCCTTATTAGAACCAGTAATGAATAAATTTTTTAATAAAATGGTAACTGATAATGTTATTAAAGTACGTATATCAAATTTAGGAACAAAAAATTCAATATCAAATATGTATTATATAGATTATAGTAAATTTCCTTCTATATATCAAGAATATCCTGTTTCTAAATTCAAATCATTGAATGATAAAAAAATTATTAATAATAATAATATAGTATTTAATGCATATAAACAAGTAATATATACTATACAACAATCAGATACATTTATTTCAACACTAAATAAGTTTAGAAAAATTATTGAGATTGATGATAAATATGAAAAAAATATAGATAGAGATTATTATAAAGATTTTATAACATTACTTTTTTTCCGTTCAAGTTATTATGTAGATAATTATAATGAGTATGAAGAAATTAAGAGAAAAAAAGAAGAAAAACCTGAAGAAGAGAGTAAGAAGACAGAAGAAGAAGAGCGCAAGAAGACAGAAGAAGAAGAGCGCAAGAAGACAGAAGAAGAAGAGCGCAAGAAGACAGAAGAACAAGAGCGCAAGAAGAAAGAAGAAGAAGAGAGTAAGAAGACAGAAGAAGAAGAGCGCAAGAAGACAGAAGAAGAAGAGCGCAAGAAGACAGAAGAAGAAGAACGCAAGAAGAAGAAAGCGGAAGCAGAAGCACCCTTATTATCAGGATATTGTAGTTTTACAAATGAAGGAAATACATGTTATATGAATTCTTCAATACAATATTTATTTTCTAATAGATCATTTATAGAAATAATTGATAATGATGATTATGTTAATAACTTAGCATGTCCACTCTCGATAAATAAAACTTTTCTAGAGGAAGAAAGAAATAAAGATTGTAATCAAGGTATACAAATTTTAAAAATATTTAATTATATATATAATTTATATAAAAATAATCTATATAAAAATAATCTATTTAAAGTATTAAATTTAAGTGAAACAAATTACAATAGTTCTAATAATGATGTTGATTTATATAAACTATTATATGGACTAACATTTAACCAACAATATGTTAAGCAACAAGAAGATGCTTCTGAATTTTTAGGTCAAATTCTTATAAAAATTAGTTATATAAATGATAATATTAAAAGTAAATTTTTAACTTCATATAAAGTTGTAAGAACATGTGCTGATAATTCATTAAGAGAAGGATCAAATCAAAATATATATATCATCCAATTACCTTTAAAACAGGATATTAATGATATTCAAACTGCAATTAATGATTCTACATTAGAAGTTTTTAATGAAGGTGATGATGGAAGCTATGATATTGAATGTGAAGATAATCCTAGTGAACTTGAGAGAAGACAAACCGAATTTAAGAGAGCTAATAATATTACATCAGAAACTGATCCACGTTTAGTACAATGGAAAAGAGCTGAATATAAAAATACTGCAAAAAATAGAAAAGAGAATTATATTATCCCCAAAACTATAAAATATATTAATATTATGCTAAAAAGATTTAATCCTGATTTAACAAAAAATAATAAAAATATTATTCCTACTAAACAAATTACTATTGATAATCAACAATTTAAATTAAAATCTATTTTAGTTCATATAGGTGCCTCTTCTGGCGGTCATTATGTAACTATGATTTATGACGAAAATTCAAATTTTAAATATGAATTAAATGATTCTAATATATATAACGAACTTGATTCTCCAAATAAGAACGATATTAATACTGGTGGATTTATTTTTCTATATGAAAGAATAGGCGAAACTGATGATGGTGGAAATTTCATAGGTGGAGTATCTATAACTTCTTCATCTATTCTTAATATAGAATTGTTATTACCTCTTTATAATCTATCAATGAAGAAAAAATATATAGAATTTATCAATAAAGTATTATATAATTTCTATGATACATTAGTTCAGTATACATTAAAATACCCTATAAATAAATTAAAATTTGTTACATATAATAGTAATAAACCTTATCCATTCCCTTCCGAATTTTCAAAAGATGAATTATTATTTGAAGATGATACTATTAATGTATCCAATAATCCTATTGAAAATAAATATATTAATTATATACTTTCAATAGTGATTATATTTATCATGGAAGATTTAGCTTCTGAAAAGAAACTTACTACAAAAAAGATTGTTAATATATTAGATTACGATTTACCTATTATTAATACTTAAATTAAATACATAAAAAATAAATTATTATTTTTTATAAAAATGTCATTTGATCTTTTACTTAATACTATAGGGCAATTACAAAAATTACAAGCCCAATATATTACTAGTCCTTATGAATCAAGAAATAATAATTTATCAGAACAAAATAAATTAATACCCATATTAGAAACTGAAATAAATAAATTAACAGGGCAAAATTTAACGGTATGGAAAACGTATATTGAAAATGAAAAGAAAATGTTAGCTCGTACTAAGATATTATTAGATAAAAAAATATCTATACAAAATGCTATATTAATTTTAAAAAATTTAACTCCTATTAAAGTGGAAGCACCAGAGGAAGAGGAAGAAATAAAGGTGAAGAAAAGTTTGGATGAAAATATTAATGAATATTTCAACAATTTTTCATCTTCTTCTTCTTCTGAAAAAATACCAGATAAATTTGAGGATAATTCTACTATTTATGTAGTAGGAGATTTAGAAGGATCTCTTGAATTATTAATGGGATTTTTACTAAAAGAAAATTTAATAGATGAAGACCTTAATTGGATAGGAAAAAATGCCTATGTTATTCAAACAGGGGATCAAATAGATTCAGGGACAAGTGACATAGATAAGCCTAGATTAACTCATAAATATATAGATATAGATATTATATTATTTATGGATTATCTTAATAAGATATCTAATAATCGTGTATTTAGTATTGTGGGAAATCATGAGATAATGAATGTTCAAGGAAATTTTAGATTTGTATCCAACCCAGATATTTTATTCTTAAAGGATGCCCTAGATGTTCCTTATCTTCCAAACAGAGCATCTCTTTTCTCGTATGATAATGGAGTAATAGGTAATATACTAAAAAGAAGACATTTTATTGCTAAAATAGATGATAAATTTCTCTTTGTTCATGGAGGAATAACTAATATAGAAATTAAAGCTTATAAAAAAAGTCCATTTAATCTTGATGAATTTGTTAATGATATAAATAAAACACTTACTAATAAGTATATAAAATATGGAGATCCTAATGGACATGTTAAAGCCTTAAACGCTGCTACTATTGATACTAATATAAAAGATTTTCCTATTATAAATAATTTTTATAATCTAGTATCTATAGATGAAACAACTGGTATAATATGGGAAAGATATAAAGGTAATACAAGTTTAACTGGTCCAAACTATAATACTCTAGATAATCTTCCTAAATTTCCGGAAGAATTCAAAGATATTAAAAGCACTATATTATTCCCTCAAGAATTAGAAAAGTATACAATTATTGCAGGTCATAATACTGCTGATACAGTCTATTATTGTTCTGATAATTCAGGTTCTGTTACATGTCAAAAAACACCTCCAACAGATGCATCTACTAAAATACGAATCATTGATGAAGATTCTAAAATTAGACAAGATAAAACTGGAAATGATAAATTAGAAGTATTAAAAATAAGTAAGATAGGAAAAGATCAGTATAATTATGAAACAATAAGTAGCGATAAAATAAAAGATGATAATAAAGCATTTAACACATTTGGTCAAAGAGGATTAGATGAATTATTAAAATTAAGTCCTGCGAGTGGTGGAGCTAGTAGTGGAGCTGGAGCTAGTAGTGGAGCTGGAGCTAGTAGTGGAGCTGGAGCTAGTAGTGGAGCTGGAGCTAGTAGTGGAAGTGGAGCTAGTAGTGGAAGTGGAGCTAGTAGTGGAGGTGGAGCTAGTTGAGGTAAACAAAAATATAATATACCATTACCATCAATTCAAAAATTAAAAGAAAGGATTAAAACCAAAATATTAACAAATGATTGTAATCTTGCAGATCCTACTATTCCAAATATTGATCCAACAGTATTAAATGCTACCAAAGATAATGTAATAAGATATATAAGGAATGATTTAAATTTAAAAGCTAAATACGAAGAAAATGGTTCTATTAAAGAAGAAGTAATAAAAAATATTATATTCACACAAGATCAATTAAAAAAATTAGATGGATTAATATCTGTTTTGAATGATCTAGAAACAAATTCTACAAATAAATATATAGACTATTATAATAGATTAATTAAACCATTTTGTGAATTAGTATCATCAATAACTACTTGATAAAATTATTTTTTATTTAAAAAAAATAATTATAGACTATCAAATAAGATGACAGTAATGTTATTACCAAAAACTCCCTATATTTCTTCTCCATCCTCGATGGTATTAGAAGAGGTCATCCGTTCCAAATATGAATTAATTGATAAGATTGGAGAGGGGACATATGGGACTGTCTATAAAGCAATCAATCTCAATACAGATAAACCTGTAGCGATTAAAAAGATTAATCATCAGCAAGATTATGGGTTGAGATGTTTAATTGAACCATTAGTCATGTCCTCCATTAAACATAAGAATATTGTCCATGCGAATGAAATTATCACTCATTCATCCTTCACATGTATGGTCATGGATTTAGCTAAAGATGACTTATATAACTATATCAAGCTTCATCCTTCCACGCTTGATTTGCTACAGAGAATTCAATGGGTTTGGGAGTTATGTCAAGCGCTTGCTTGCTTACACCAAAATGATATAATTCATGGGGATATAAAAGCGGCGAATTGTTTAATTATGGAGGATAAATCTATGAAATTATGCGATTTTACTCTTTCTATCTTTTCCCCAAAGAATAAATTGAATACTCATACTGTTTGCACATTCACTCATCGACCCCCGGAAATACTAATGGATTATTCGTGGGATAAATCCGTGGATATATGGGCATTGGGATGCACTATCTATGAAATTATTTATGGAAAGACTCTCTTTCAATACCAAGGGGATCCTTCAAAACAAACCGAGGATTCCACATTAAATTCAAAAATGATTCTTTGTTTAAAAGATTGGGGAAAATTAAATAACCAATCGATAGATTATTTATCCATTCCCATCAAAAAAAATATTAAATATATCTCCCCCAATTTAAGATTCAAAGATGAACCAGAATATTACGCAATTAATGATTTAATTTTATCCATGCTTCAATTGGATCCAGCAAATAGACCCTCTATCTTCCATATTTTAAGCCATCCTGTTTTTCGATATACATTTCAATTGTTTCCATATAAAACAGTTGAATTTTTAACTTCCACTACAAATGAATTATTGAATTATGATTCATTTATTCAATCCTGTTTAATCCCCAAAGATATCATAGATTTAGTTTATAAATTAATATACTATATCATTCAAGAAAAATGTGTATATATTTCAGAAAGTAAAAATTCTCTATTCATATGGACGTGTATTTTTATTATCGCAAAAATAACTCATCAACCCATGCATCAATCCCCTCCCTATCCATGGAGTGAGATAGTATCCATGGAAAATTATTTAATTACACAACTCCATTACGAAATTCCATTTTGCTCGTTGCAATATAATACATATGACTACAATTAAAGCATACTAAAACTAGTATCGCTACTAGTATAAGTATCCCAGGAATTCCAAAGTATTGCCATGGGAATTGAATCGAATCAAATACTATTCCACCCTCAGTCGAACAAAGGAAAGTATCCCCTATAATACATTCATTCGTTTGATTGTATGAAAATCCTATTGAAGTAATACATTCATAGACTGTCTGATTAACGCATTGTTGAGTGCATAAATTATTAAGGACAATATCGCAACAAAAACAATTGCATGGATAATCATTACATTTTAATCCAACACATGATTGGCAAGTCTCGCAACAACTGGTACAACATTTATATCCATTATCACATAATACTCCGTCCGTAAAAGTATTAAAGCATGATGGATAAGAACTATTATAAGGCAATTGAGTGCATCCGCAATCTGGATTACATAATGGTTCTTGATAGGTGGAAACATTTGTTATAGAGCATTCATTCAAACTTTTCCAATAAACCGTTTGAGGAATACTCCAAGAAAATATTACGATAAAAGAAGTAAATAGTATCATCCCAGAACAAATATAACAATGACCTTTCCCAATTAATAAATGATTACAGTCATAGATTAACATCTTTATTTATTTATTTATTTATTTATTTAATATAAATAAATAATACTTTCAATTAGAGTTCCTTTTTCGCTAAACGGTCTTTATTCTCCTCCATGAATGCTTGAATTTCATCCTTCTTTTCAAAAATTTTCTCCCATTGTTCCTTGTAGAGAGTTACAGGGAAACGTTGGAGCCCATAAATAGAGATAGCTCCTTTCTCAGAAACCTTACAATGGAATTTTACTTCCTTCTCCTTCTTGAGACGGAGAATTTCTTGCTTAAGCATTTCCAATTCAATTTCCATTTTTTGAATTATTATTTTATAGAGTCAGATATTGACCATGTCACTATCCTCTTCCATCCTCGTTAAAAAAAATAAATTTTTTATTTTTTTATTATATAGAATATCTTTTCAATGCTTCTATATCGGAATTATTTATTTCCATAATGTATGCTTCTACATCATTATGTCCTACACCCAAATAAATACTTTCTGGGGATGCAACACAAGCGGAGATAACAAATTCAATACTATGAGGATCCAATAAATACCAACTTTCAGTAATGAAAAGAGGTTTATAATGTTGATCAAGCATAATAAATCGATGGAAATATTTCCTTCTAATATCTGTCTTATCAAATGCAAAATGGACCGAACAAATAAACGCAACATTCGTCCCTTTAATGGAGAAAGGAATGGGTGAGGATCCTCCACGGGCTTGCTGGAAGCTTAAATACGTATCATACGATTTATCCACAAAACATTTTCCAGTGAATTCATCAATTCCATAAATAATCATTTTAGGTCCAAATGAATAAATGAATCGTAATTGATTCGATGATTTATCCATAAATGGTAACCAATTTTTTTGGACAATTTCCGTTAATTGGGGGTCATGGGCTATAAGTCTCAATCCATAATTAATTTGCTTTTGAGGCCATTTAATTTCAGAAAGGATTATTTGGGGAGTTGTAGAGGGAAGATATTCCCTACTAGTCGCTGAACACCATATCTCATTTGTGTTTCTTACTACCAATCGAATATCTTCTAAATCTTGGACTGGACTGGGGTATTTAATAAATTCAGTATTATCAGTCAAAAGAATAGTTTTTTTTGGTTCATCAAATTTATCTTTATCACAAATATAAATTATATTCTTAGTATGGACGATTGTTTCTTTTGAATTATTGCAATGATACTGATTCTTTTCATCACAATGATAATTTACATGTCGAACATTTAAAATATATTCGTCTGAATTATCCGGATTCACGATAATACTTGGATTCGTCGCATTATAATCTTTAATTTTTTGTGAGGGAATTTTCCATTCTTGTTTAATGGGTAACTTATTAATAAGTGGAATTAATTTTTCCACTTTAGAATTACAATTTTGATGATTGATATCTTTATGGATAGTTAATCGTTCCAATGAATCTTTATCAGGGATAAATGAGGAATATTTATTATCCAATAAAATGAATGATGTATCATAGGAAGAAAATGATTTGAATGAAGGATTGATTACTTCAGAAAAATACTTTTTAGCTTCATCCGTTTTATTCTCATTAATCAATGCTGATAATTGAGCCAACATTTTTTATTACTTAAAAAGTAATTGATTTAAAGGGTGAATTAAAACAATATATCATTTTTATAAATGATATAAAAAATGGTCAGAATGGGGTTCGAACCCATGATATCTTACGATAGTAGATCTTAAGTCTACCGCCTTAAACCAACTCGGCCATCTGACCTCATTATATAATAAGTTATCTATTTAAAACATTTTTAATTCATAGAGCAAAAAACCTTAAACATTTTGTATAGAGAATCTCCATACTCATTTTCAATGAGATAGCGAATATTAGATGAAAACTTTCTCTTATACTCGATTTGTTCCAATCCTTGATTTTGAAGTCTCTTTGTTGAAACTTCAATCATATTCTTGATTCGTCGGGCAGTATGTTCTCCATCTGGACCTTGTCCTTCCATACGAGAATAAATTGCTTGTGGATTTGGATCATTCCAAAGAGTATAAATCCATTGAACACAATCATTCAAAAACATCATATATGTATTAAAGTAATAAATCACTTCTTCTTGTTGCGAAGGATTGGTTGCAAAAATGAGAGAGTTAATTGCTGTCTCTCGTTGGAAATTCTTTACGTCTAAATAGGGAAGAATGATCGGATCAAGATAAGGTGTATTTCCATAAGCAATGGGTAGATATCGATTTGCATATTCACGGTATCCAATACGTGTATTCATATCTCGTGTCTTAATGGATGCAACACAAAATAATAGATGATGTAGATCTGGATCATTGTTACGCATACGAACACGCCAATCATAGGCATCAGACATAACCTTGATGCATCGCTTAATACGGGACTTTGAAGAATCATCAAATTCAAAAAGCATCACAAATTCTCCATTAGTGATACGAGGATCAAATGTATCCTGTTTATTTGAAATGGGATAATAACCATTCTTGAGGAAATCATTGACTTGCTCTAGATTGAATTCATCTGGTCGGTCAAACTTTGAAAGAATATCTTCGGGGATGATTGACTGACTTGATCCTCCCTCCATTGTATGAACACCAAGATACATTAGTTTCGCATGGGTCAGAGGGATACGAGATCCAACTTGAAGACGAGGATGAACAATCATGAATGAATAAACATTAAATTCTGCATTAGGATCCGAGCTTGGGAATAATTCATCCATTGGTCCATTAAGAAGTTGATACATTTCATAGAATGATTCTTTGCATCCACCCCAAGTCGTTTTATCCGTCATAATTCGCTTATGTGAGGAAATAAAAATCTTATTCGAACGGGTATGCTTCCATACTCGAACAAGCGTTCCATCATGGCCTTTAACCCATGTCACTCGATCTTCTGGAATAGTTAGATCCTGTCCATCCAATGACTTGAATCGGAAAGATGAAAATGGTTTAATCTTATCAAATGAAACAACGGGAACAATATCCTTACTCATAGAAAGACTGACATTTACGGATGCTCCATAAGATTGACAAACGATACGCTTCTCAACCAAATCCACAATCACTCCCTTTAACCATCCATACTTGGATAGATCGCAATAGAGACTATGATGGATTAGAGCAAGACCTAGATCCGGGTTATAATCAAATACACCCCAGGATTGGTCCGAATAATCAAGCTTGGATCGATCAAAATCCAAATGAAGGATTTCAGCTACATCCTCATAGATTGGAAGCATATTGGTATTGATTGAAGACATTTTTGTGTGATAGTATTATTATTTGTAGTTAAATAATAATTTTATTAAAAAAATCAATTGAGGGGTTATATATCCATTTTCTTTAAATGGTTATAAATATAAAGTAAAAATGAATGAATTAATTGAAAAAATCAATTTTCATGAACAAGTATTATTTGATACCAAAAATCATTCTCTTATAGGGATTCGCAATGAATTATCTGGGTCTAGTATTATACTATCTATTGTATCAAATCATTTAGCGGAATATCTATGTGATTCATGCAACAAAGAATATGATATCCCCGGGTATAAATTTTTTATTTATCCAATGAATCGATGGTTTGGTTCAATTGAATCATCCTCATTTTCTTTTTCCTCCTCCTCCTCCGAAACCATCCCCACTATTTGGACGGCCTATAAAAATTACCAAAATGATCTAGAACAATCTATACAAGATTGTTTTAGTAAATTACAAAAATTATACGAATCAAATCCAGTGATTGATCCAACTTGGCCTTTGGAATGTAGACAATATTTTGCAAGTTTGAGTCAAAATTCCTCTGCAGAAATTTCCATTGATTTAGTTATGGATGAATATGAACCAGTGAATAACAACAACATACAAAAAGAAACGATACAAAAACCCATCGATAAGTTTGATGAGAAAGAACTAAATGATATGAGTAATGATACTCAGGATCATCATCATCCACTAAATCATCAAACAATTGACGAATATCAATCTCATTGTAATACCGAAATTCACGAGGTTGTTGATGAATTACATTCACAAGAATTGAATAAGGAGGAGATGAAGGAAGAGATTGTTCAGGGGTTGGAAGACGTAAAGGTGTCTGAACCAATGACTGATTCTCAGACGAAGGAAATGAATAGGTCGGAGACTGTTGAGGTGAAGGAGGAGCAGTCTTCACCTCCTCAAAAAAAGTCCAATCGGAAAAATCAGTCATCTTCTTTAAATAAAAAAAAGAAAAAAGACAAAAATATTTCAATTGGATTAATTCCTCCTGAATCTATTTAAAGTATAATTTAAATATTCCTTATGAACCTCTTTCAATCCCGATTTAATTATTGATAAATCTTTTTCATTCACATATTCTAAATGATGAATTCTTGCGATATGTAATTTATATAATGATGGATAATATTTTGGATTAATATAATTAGTATTATATCTATAATTAATTTGTTGGTATCTATTAAGCCATTCATTCGGCATAACTTTAAGTATATCCGGTTCAATGAAAAGGAAAGGTGCAACATCATGAATCATTTTACAAAATAATGTTAATGATTTCATTTTTTATTTATTTATTTATAAGATTAATTGTAATTAAATATTTCAATTAATAAAAAAATGCCCACTTTAGAACAAAGAACGGTCGATGGAGTAAAACAAGTATTAAATCCAATTACTAATAAATGGGTAAAAGCTTCTGGAGAATCTGGAAAGAAATTATTGGGAAATGATATCTGTCAATTGTATCCAGAAAAGCAAGGATTTGAAGAATTGGAACATCAAAAGAGAGTATCAAAATACTTCCTAAAAAGTCCATACAGAGGAATATGTCTCAATTGGGGATTAGGATCGGGGAAATCATGTGGGTATGCCACTCTTATTGATGCGTATTTATCCAACCCAAAAAATCCAAAGAAAGTATTCATGATTACTTCTGGAAGTTTGAGAGAGAATTTTGTAAGTCAATATTGTTCATTCTGTGGAAAAAATACCAAAGATTTATTGAGATATATGACATTTATTTCGTATAATTATTCGGGGGTATTGGAGGGATTGCCCTCTTTAAACAATTCATTAATTGTGATTGATGAAATTCATAACATTTTGAATGCAAGAGTGAATGGGTCGGATACTATTGGAAAATTATACGAAAAAATTGAACAATCAAAAAATTCAAGGATTGTGGTTGGGTCTGGGACTATTTTAGTGTCTCATTTAGAGGAATTATATTATTTAATGAAATTATTAAAACCAGAATCATTTTATTCCTTGGATAATTTTTTGAAACAATTTGAAATTGTTAATGGTGTTTATTACCCTATTAATGAATATAATTTATCAGGGAGAATGAAAGGAGTAATTGATTATTTAAGAGCTATAGAAGATTCAGATGAACAAGAAAGTAATTATCCCAAAGTAAAATCATTGAATATATTCGTTCCAGTGAATAAAGAAAACCCTGAACGTGTTGAACGATTAATTCATTGGAGAATTAATGAAATGAATGTTCCACCCCCGGGGGATATTAAAGGACGAACATTGAAAGCCTACCAAGCGGCAAAAACAAGATTTTTCTTAGCGAATAGTATGCTTAAATCAAGACAAATGTCGAACTTTATTTACCCCAGTCTGATTCATGCGGATATGTTGGTTGGATCGAACCTAAAAAAGACTATTCCGGAAGAACCAAAAAATAGACGATTTGAAGATGATTTAGTATCAAGGGGAGGATGGATTACTCCTGATATCCTTAAATTAATTGAATTACAAGGAGAGAAAATAAATGCTATTGTCAAGGATGTCATTCAAACGCCTGGAAAACATGTCATTTATAGTTCATTCAAAACATACTATGGAGAGTATCTTTTTTGTAGTATATTCGATATTTTAAAAATTCGCTATGTGACTTTTGACGGAGAAATGGATGACCAAGATAGAGAAGAAACTTTAACTAAATTTAATTCGGATGAAAATGTGGATGGATCAAAATTCAAGGTATTAATTATGACGGATTCTGGGGCGGAAGGAATTACTTTATTGGCGGTTAAAACTCAACATATATTAGAACAATCTGTCAGTGAATATTTAATTGAACAAGTCATGGGGAGATGCAATAGATACAAGTCTCATAATCAACTCCCAAAAAAGGAAAGGACACTCACAATCAAAAGATACTTCTTAGATGTGGAAAAATCATTCCCTAATTATAAGAATAAAGAATTCTCTCCAGATATCATCGCTTACAAACGAGGTCAGCTCAAGAAAAAATCAATCTCTTATATGACATCCACATTTATTCCTTCATTAAAATTGATTTAATTAAAATTATTTTTAATACAAAAATAATTTCACGATGGAAGGAAACGATCGTATGATTCGTGATTTTTTTACTCCCGAAAAATGGGAAGAAAAAGTAAAGGATCTTAATGGGAGTTACGAGACATGGGAACGCTCTCCATTCACTGGAGAGCATTATTGGCGTGAGTCTAAATTTCCACGTTTGTGGAAAAATGTTTCTGAAAAATTATTCCCCACTCAAGACTTTCAAAATCAGAAAGATTTTATGAGGGAAGTTTATCTCCATTGCTCGATGGAGCAATTCGGTTATGCTTTATTCCAAAATCGAATGGATGATGAAATTATTCAGATATTAGAAAAATAAAATTATATATTATATTACAAATATATAATTAATTACTTAAATTACAAAAACAAATGCTCGAATAATTTTCCATAAGCTAGGACCATAATACATCTGCTTTTCCTTCACATGATGTTTGAGCTTGAGTTGTTTGTAAATACTATTTCGATTGATACTAATAATTTTATTTGTTTCTTTCATACAATCGGGAGTATCAGGGGGTAAATTATTTTTTCTTTCATCAAATTCTTTAATAATTCCTTGAACGGAGATATCCTTTAATTCAATGAAGACATATAAATTATCATTAAATCCATGAACATTTGATTCTAGAAATAATTCATCTGAAATATACGTATTAAATACACCTAAACTTTCTTCGTCAAATTCTCGAAGAGCTGCATGGATGGGATGCTCTCCCGGTTCAATGTGACCTCCAAAATCTCGAATGAAAGGTGTTTTTGATGATGAACCAGTTTGGACAGAAAAAAGATAGTATTTATCCTTATTATTTTTTATAGAGATAAATACACCTGCTCGCTTAAAATGATTTAAAGCGTCTATAGGTAATTGTGATACTTCCTTTACCTTTCCTAGGTAAGATTTTAATGGCATATAAGATTGTTGACCCATCGAATAATTTTCTTTAAAAAAATAAAGAAAATAATAATTCAATTATATCCATTTAAAAAAGGATGCAATCTTGGTGTGTATTATTGTATTATGGATTGCTTATTGTATTAACTATCTTTTTAAGATTTGTCGCATTTATACGATGGTGGTCTTCATTTATTCTATCTCTCATGCTTACCTATATAGTGATTATATTTACTGCGCCAGAAGTTACAACAGAAAATGAGGAAACATCCGATCTCATTTTCATGTTCCTTCTTTTACTATTAGCGATCTTATCCCCGATACTCATATTTATCTATGTTGCATCTCAATCAATTATAGATCAAGTGGAACGAGTATGCTATTAAATATTTATAAATAATAATTTTATAAATAAAAAATGACTACTAAAGTTATTACTAATCCTTGGAAATATGAGAAAGAATTAAAAGAATTAGGTGAATCATTATCTATCCCTATTCAACGAGATCGTGTTTTTGAAATGACTTATCATTCTAAATCTTCCTCTTTAATAGACTCGATTCAATATAAACCATGCATGGTAAAAGTAAAGAATTACACTAAAGATAATATAGTTGGAATTCTTCCAATCGTGCATGAACAAATGCAGTATACATTATCTATGGATTTAAGTGATTATATTCCTTCATTTGATGAGGGAAAAATTACATGGTCTAATAGAGACAATGGAGATCCTTTATTGTTATCTCCTAAAAAATTATCCAATCTAGTATGGGATGTAAAAGCGATAGATAAATATTTCCCAATCGGGACTGAGGAATGGATACCTTGGATGGTGGATTCACGACCTAGAAAAATCCAATTAACAAAATGGAATAATGTATGGTTGGTTGATTCGGAAAAGGATCAAATGAATTTACTACTTTCAAAAAAATCATTGGAACAAAATTATATTATGACTATCCCTCAAAAAAATTGGAAAAAAATAAAAGGAACATGGACCTCCATCAAGGATATAGCTGTGATAGATGATGTAAGTTTATTGGAAGGAACGAATACTTTCAATAAAGATTGGATTTATACCAATGTAATGATGAATCCTTCGGTCCCTTTCATGTATTGGGCTATTCCAGATAAATCTATCCCTTTTTCCATCCTCCTTTGGAGGGTTTATTTTTCTGCTAAAAAATGTTCTAAGAAATTATTACCTATCTATAATGATTCATTGAACATATTCATGCTTCATACGCTCCACGAAGAATGTATAGAAGAATTTAAAAAGAATTATTATTCCATCGCACCAAGGGATTTTTCAATAAAAATGAATCCAGAGTCCCATGAATCAGGGTATAGAATTATGTTACCTAATAATCAAATTGCATTACTTTCAACAAATTCAAAAGAAAAGATAACTAATACTAGTGCTACATATATCGAACCAAAAAATCAATGGTCTCAATTAGATAAATTTTTCTCTTGGATAGGGTTATAATTTAATATTTATTATATTAAAATAAAATGACAACATCCATTACTGGAAAGAAAATTTTTATTATAAATTCTTCATCATCAAGTTATTGTCCAGAAATAAATAATGAAACTCCTTCTCCTAAACAAGTCAGGCCCTCCAATTATAATAATTATGAAGTATATTCTTGTACTTATAGTGATTCAATATTGAATGAATTATCAAAAAATGATATAACTACATGGAAAAATGAATTTATCTTTGAATATGGAAATGATCCTATCGAAGCATTAGATATATTAAATAACCAATTATTACCTGCATACTGCTTTGAAACTATCGCTCAAGGATGCCCTAAAAATCCATTAGATATCAATACATCATTAACTACATGCTCTCGATTTTTAGATACAACAGATAATACATGCAGAATTTGGGCTTCACAAAATAAAGATAAAGCGGATGAATTATATAGGAGTTATTGTAACGATAATTACAATGAAATTACGGGTGAATTTCCTATAGAATGTAAATGTATCTTAAAGGAAAAAGATCCTTCTTATATCACATTATTGGGGAATGATACTGAAAATCAATTAGGTCCGCCCGCTTGTTGGTATGTTCCATGTTCTAATGGAACATTTTATCTATTGACTCAAGATGATATACAAAAGGAACCATGTAAAGATACATGTGGTGTTATTTTCAATAATTATCAAGAAAGCGACTATAAACCTCCACAAGAATTTGTTAATTGTAATTTTAATAATCCCCCCAAAAAGGATATATCATTTTATAATACAGATAATAATAACAATAATAATAATTTATATACATATGGATTACCTATTATGTTGGCATTATTATCTATAGCTGCTTTAACAGGTATAATTATACTAATTGTAATTGGAGCTAAGAAGGGGGGTACGCACCTGTAAAGGATGAACCACATCCACCATTTTTATCTCCTGGAGGGATAGTATTTTCATTGGTGTATCTTGCAGGGTTTAATCTCCACCATAAAAGCAATGCAAGTATTCCAGCAGTGACAACAATAATTAATATGAATATAAACATTTTTTGTTTCCCATTTATTTTCCACTTAATTGCATTATTAGCTGATGATTTTTCTTCTGGTTTTTTTTCTTTAAAAATATTAGGATCATTTGTTGGTGTTTGTAGATAATTAGTTTGTATAAATTTTTTGTATAAATCAAAAAAATTAGAAGTAGCTTTTTCAGAAGGATTATCTGCATTAATTGACGGACTAGTAAGTGTTGTACTCATTTTATTTTTAATATAATGTTTATTATATTAATAATCTTTTATTTTTCATCTTCTGACAAAAGTTGATAAACTTTCAAAGGACAAGTACGTCCAGCTCTCTGAGCTCGACCAATGACTTGGATGGTCATATTTTCCGGCATTTTATGATAAATAATCATGTGAGTCGTTTGAGGGATATTTAATCCCACGCCAAATGCACGAGAATTCAATAGGAGAATTTTTGTCTCTCCTTCACCAAATCTTTTAATCATTGCTTGTATATGAGCACTTGATCCTTGGATTTGTTCATACTTGATTTCCATGGTGGAAAGTTTTTCCGATACTTTCTTGAATGTTCCATCAAATTCTGAAAAAATCAATAGTTTAGCCTCTTTATTTTCTTCAAAAATAGATTGAATTTGATGGATACATTCATCCAATCGAGGACGGATATGATCTACATCCTTTTGCTTATTCTTTTTCTTACTTTCTTTTTCCGTCAGTAGAGTAATCTTACTCATATCAAGAGGTGCATTGCAATACACGCAGTTCTTGATACCTGCCTTAATAGAGTCAAAAATACATTGACCGCAAAAGACATGTCCACAGCAGGGGAAGAGGACAGGCTTTGAAATTTTGTCGTAACAAATTGCGCATGAATTTTCATTGTCAATAGAGGTAATATTTTCCACCAAAGATTCCAAACGAATCTTCAAACTTTTTAATTCATTCGAAACTTTTTCAATAGCTGAATCTTTTACTTTTTGAGTGGAATACGTCTTGGAAGAGACATACGTAAATTCCTTTTCCTTATTGCTAATTTGATCTCCCAAATTTTTCTTGTATGCTTCCATCACCTCTAGAGGTGTCTTAACGAAGCATTGGAAATGTTCTGAAATTCCATCGTAATCATCCGCCATAAGCATAGTAATGATTCCATTCATTGAATTATCATTCCCCAATGCTTTGATGGCTACAGCCATTGATTTGCATGGGATATTCAAGTATGTAATTGGGGGTAGATTAATACCTGCCTTAACATACTCATCATCATTCTTAATAAATAATTCCTTAGAATGAGGAAGAGAATTAATGTCTTGCATAAATTTGGAATAGGGAGAAGTGGAATATTGGAATCCACTAAAAATTTTTGATCCATTTACAGATTTTGGGAATAACAAATTACCGATACTAGAACTAATCATCCAATTGAATAATCCTCCAAAAATAGCACTATTTTTGGTGAGTTTAATTGTATCTACTTCATCAATAATAATTCGACTGAAATAGATATATTTCGAAAATGAAAATATCCAAAATAGATTATAATCATTCTTAATTTCTGGTTTCTTAATCTTTTCAGCTATATAATCTACAAAGAAATTATTTTCATCTCCTAGAGTAAAATCTTCTTCATTATAGACTTTCAACCTTTCTGGAACAAAAGGGACGGATTGAGGAGGGTCAATAGGATTAGAACTAATTGCATCCCTCAATTCATCAGGAATTTTACTTGAAAACCTATGATGCATTACATCAGATTTTGTGCGATATTTTAAAAATCGGTTAAAGAACTTATCGTAAAAAGTGGATGAAATTAATAGACAATGGATAGTTCCATCCACTAAATCCATCCAAAATTTCTTGCGTAATTCATTATTTCCAACCAATGCTTCAATTGCTTTGGATGTATCAATGAAGACTGCCTTAATAGTGGGGAATTTTTTGATATACGATTTCCACTGTCCAACAGTCCCATGAGTTACAATCAATAGATTCGTCTTGAAATGGATATGATTATTCTCAAAAACTTCTTCCTTATTGTAAAATAAATGTTGTATTTTAGATCCGGATGAGAAATTGTATGGTTCAATAAAAGGCTTCAATGCAATCAAAGAAAGAGCTACATAACTCTTTCCTGATCCAACACCATCACAAATAACACCAAAATTCGTTTTGAGTTTACTTGGCGTATCTTCGGATTCATTAAGGGTGATTTTCTTCAATTGTTCATCAATCGTCATCGTGACTTTCTTTGAATCAATTCCTTTCATCATATTTTCTTCCAATTCCAAACATCTATAAATCAATGTCTTTTGATGCTCATACAATTGGAAATTAGTAGTCACAGGAACTTGAATAATCTTACGATCATTCTCATTAAGAACCGTCACCGCTTTATTGAAATTAACAATTGTTTCTTCCAAAATAGGAATACCGCAATTCGTAATTACTTCAAAGTTCAATTCTTGAGCCATCGTTGAAACTTATCAGTATTTAAAATAATTATTATATATAAATAATTATTCAATTTTTATTACCATTTTGATTTGGATGGAGCACCTAATTTGGGTAAAGCTTTAGGAGGGGAACGAGGGCCTGGACGAGCACTCATTTTTCTTGATGTTGACTTAGGCATGGATACTTCCTCTACTTCCTCCTCCTCTTCAATTATAACGGGTTTAGATGGGGTAGAACTAATACTAGTACTAATAAGTTCAACCTTTAATGGTTTACCCATATTTTCCATGACAAAATCATAGATAACTTTCATATCCTGTTCCATTACATTAAGATCGTATTTCCAGTCAGGATTTGTATATACTTTTTGTTGATTGATTATAGCATGATATAATTGATCGATACTTTTGACGTATTCAATAACTTTTCCTTTTCTTCCTCTTTGTAAAGCTAGAACCATCCATCCCAATTTTTCAACTTCAGATGAATACCAATGTTGTAATCCATAAAATGAATGTTTGTATTCAGACATTTATTTTTATTTAATAATTTTATTATTATTTATATAATTTATTTCAGCTTGAGTTAAATCTGAAGGTAAAGGTGAATTAGGATCAAATAAAGTTTCATTCTGATTAGATTTATTATTAATATTTTCTATATATTGTTGTATTTCTTCTTTTTTCAATAAAGGAACTATTGTAGTATTGAAAAGAATTAGATTAAGTATAATATTTACTAAAGTTATTATTCCTAGAGTTGTAAAGATAATAACACATATAAATTCATTATTGTTTATATTTGATTTTTTGTATACAAAGGCATTAATTGACATGAGGATAATGGATGCAATTAATAATATTAATGTTAAACTATATAATACATTTGTAGATATTATAAGAGATTTACTTTTTTTAGTAAATCCAATTACAAAAAATAATATAATAATCATAATCCATGATATACCACCAAGAATGATAGATATTAACCATATGTAATAATTAGATTTATCAGATGAAAAATAATAAATGAGTCCAGCAGTGATAATAGTTGCAGTTAATAAAATAAATATAAAAATAGGATAAGTAATTAAATTTGCTAATCCTGCTATTAATGCTCCTCCTATATAATAATAATTGACCATTTTTATTTATTCAAGAATATTAATAAATTTAATATTCTTCCTCGACCTATGCCGGGCTCGAACCGGCGACCTCTTGATTAGAAGTCAAGCGCTCTAATCCAACTGAGCTAATAGGCCTCATTAATTAATTTTTGATTTTTTTAAAGTATATAAAAATCAAAATGTATGCTATTGCCACTTATACAATTTTAGCTGTTGGATTATCTTCTATTGTCGGATCATATATTTATACAACTTTCCTCTATAAAGGATTAATGAAAGAATTTACCGAAAAAATGGATAAAATTGATCCGGAAAATAAAGATGCACAAGAAATTAATTTTAATTAAAATAAAATAATGGCATTTGTTATCCCTCTAGCGATCGTTGGACTATCCACATTAGGTGGAGCATACGGTCTATACAATTATATGTATAATTCACAAAGCAATAAACAGCAAGTAGTGGTTATTGAAACCCCAAAGATTCTTCCTATAAAAAAGGAACCTGAATTAGTATCCACTCCTCCTCTCTTACCAAAAACTCTTCAAGAGGAAATTTCTGAATTTAATAAATTAAAACTAAAAAAAGTATCGACCACTACATCAAAAAATCCCATAATAGTTGAATTGCAAACATTTAAAAAGACTAAATTAAGACATGTTGTTCCCATTAAACTTGCTTCAAAATCATCCGCCTTTCAAAAGGAACTTAGTCTACATAGAAATGCTCTAAAAAAATCATTTAAGACCTACAATATCGTTGAATGATTTATCCATATGAATGGAAACCATTAAATGGGTGGTTGGAGAGATATCTTTTGAATACTCCTTTATATCCCAATTGGGGACAGCCAATACATGCCCACTTTCTAAAGTTTTTATTATTGAAAGTTTAAATTTATTCGCATGATTTCTAGAACAAATAATATACCCTTCTTGATACATTTCAATTATTTCATTTTGGATAAGATCCACCAATTCTTGATATTGACTATCAAAAATTGAAATAAATTCCCCATTCACATCTTTTGATCGTAAATCGGCGTATATCCCCACTTGATTGGTCCAAGGATTTCTCTCAAATCGTAATTTATAATCTTGAGGGACGTCAATCATTTCCAATACCCATTCTTGATACCATTTTGGTACTTCCACTAATTTATCTGTTGGTTCAAAAATTAAACATTCCCATGGATTTTTTTCTATAATTTGATTAATAATACTTTGGTAATAATTATAAGTCTCTTCATCCAATTCCACTGGGGTGGTAGCATTCGTTACTAATAAAGCAGTTTGCATTTTATTATTAATATACATAGTAATATACATTAGATAATAGTTAGGAACGATCGCTTGAAATCGAGTCATAAGACAAAATAACAGATATGGATTTTGTGTAGTATCCGGTTCTTCAGAACATTGATTATCATAATTATTATTTTCTTCTACTACCCCTCGATAATAGGGGGTTAAAAAATAGGATCGTGGTGGATAAGGTTCCATTTTTAATTTTCAAATTAATAATGTTTAATAATTAAAAAATGGAAAGCCAACCTGCATCTGCTCAAGAAAAAACATCTGTTATAGGATGGTTAGTTTATTTATTGGTATCTCTAGCCATTATATTTGGTGTTTTAGGTGCTATCATTTCAATTATAGCTTTAGTTAGATATAAGTCATTTGAAGGTGTACAAAAATTCACTATCCCCGAAGGAACGGTTATTGGTGCTTCTAATGTTAGTCCTACTGGAGCGTATATTTACAATCCAGAGATAACGGAGTATTTATACTATAAAATTCCAATTTCACAATTACCAGAAAATATACTATCAAAAAATATTCTTTCTGTTAGAATAAGATATAATATTAATACTGTTAATGAAGTGGATGTTTATAGTGGAAATCCAACCCAAGATGTAAATGGATTACCTAGATCATTTTTTTACTATAATACATTTGATTCATTATATATTGGTTTCCCATTACGTAACGGGAATCAAAATGCTTTACTATCTTACAATCAATCTAACAATACATATAAATTATTAGGAGAAATAAATCTTTTCTTTTATTAATTAATTGAATACTTTATTTAAAAAAAAACTTTAAATAAAATGAAAGGATGATGATATTGGATAGGTCTCTATGGATACCTTTTCATCTATTACGATCGGGGATTGTCCCCATTTGTGTTTTGGAAGAATGGATACAAACTCTTGGATGTCCCTCTCTCAATAAACTCCAAGGATCTATTTACCAATTTATTATTGAAAATAATGAAAAATTAGCTAGTAAGACGGATCAAGATTTTTCCTATCTCGCCCAATTTATTAATCCATCAATTAAATGGAAAAAAAGTACCTTATTAATGATTTGGAAACAATTAAAACCATCCCTTGAATCAAAACACTCACTTATAGAGTTGGTCGAACAATCTCTCCCTTCACTTGACTATGGATTGCCTACCTTAGAAAATAAGTCTAAATTACCCCTCTGTCTCTTATTTAGTTATTGTATAGAAAAGAATATTTTTATCCCCACACAATCCTCTCCAGAAAAATTGGTGAATTATATATTAATGGCGAATTGGACTAAAACCATTGAACCGGGAATGTCAAAAGCTTTAACCACTCTCATCAATTTTTCTCCCATCAATTGGATGAATGCATGGAATTTTTTATACGATCGAATTAAAGAGGAACCTTTCCATCCAATTAATTTACAACAGGATATCCAAGAATGTTATTCAAAAAAATGGGAATCAAAATTATTCACCATTGAGCGATACGAACCTTCATCTGCTATAGACGCCATTCTTTGTTCAGCGATTCATTATGGAGTGGATATTTCTATGTCTGAATTTCCCATTAAAGAATATACCTCTCTAGTATTATCCATCAAAGAAAATGCTTCTAGACCCAGACTAGAATTATGGGGTAATATAACGTATACCCATCCATTGGATCCAAAATTATTGAAATGGGTTCAAAGTAATCAAAATGCTTTATCTCTTTCTTCCTATTTCAACCCAATTTTTCCTTTAGATATTTACCCACAGGAAAAGAGACAATACCTCGCTATAATTGAAGGGAAAAATGCTACATTAGAAACAAGCCATATGTTAGTGGATGAATTTCTATTCATTCAATCCACCTCCAATACATTTAGATTGGGTATGCCTTGGAATCCTTTAAATGAATTGACTCCCATTCAACGAGATTCAATCTATGAAGTGGATCCCAAATCAATTATTTGTTATGGGAATAATAGTAATGGTTGGACCATCTATACTTGGGATGAACTCTTTGAATATTTTTCTGCTATAAGGGATTTTAAAAATCCATCCGATTCAACAAAAATGATTGATGAAATTTCTTTGTATAAGCTCAAATTACTTTCGCAAGTTCATTGCATGGAATTATATCATTTGATTGAGTTAATTAAAGAGGAAAAAAAACAAGCGACCACTCAAGGGAATCAATTTATTATCCAATTTTTCAAAAAGGATAAAAAAGAGAAAGAATCCATCATCAAACAATTTTGGGTATTGGTTTATTTATGCATGGTTATGAGGGGTGAATGGGATGCTTTACCCCCTGATTCATTGGATGAATTAGATACAAAGAAATATTTCTCTCTTAAGGAATACCCCGTCAAAGATCAAGACCGTATCGACTATTTAGTATCTCATTGGATGACGTATTTCTATACCCAATTAACGGAAAAATCCATCCTAGATTTACCTCTTCAAAATTTCTTGGATGGCCAATTTATCCATTCAAAAGATTTGGAGCAAGGATTGACTATTGGACAGAGATTAGATATCATTCGAGAGAATAAATCAATCTATGCTTGTTTGAGAGTGAGTAGTAATTGGTTACTTTCAAGTGTCTATTTTTACCTAACAAAATTGGGTCAGACCATGCCTTTTGATATCCATCAAATGGAAAGAATATCGTAAAAATTGAATTTAAATATTTATTTTGTTTAAAATAAATAACTATTTCAAGAAAAGAATGATGGTCAATGATCGTTATCCTCTTCGAATGACGCCTGCTCGAACACTTTCCGTGATGGGATTGCCTCCTAAAGACATTCTCAGAATTAGGCAAGAAAAAGCGAATGAATTGAGAAACAGTAGTAGAGTGAGGTCGGTATCTGACCCTATTGATATTCCAAAGAATAATACAGTCATTGCTACTCCTCAATCTACGCCTCAATCTTCTCCTCCCTCTTATACTAAAGACGTATGTGTCTATACTAAAGATACAGCGTATATTGATATAGTAGGGGATGGAAATTGTCTTTTTCGATGTATTTCATGGAAAGTAAAAAAGGATCAAGATGACTATCAAGTGATCCGAGATGAAATGGCAGAATATGTATTGGATCATTTTAATGAAAAGATATATGATGAAACGATTGAATCATGGGCTAAATTGAGCGAAGAAAATCACGAATCAATTACAGACTATATCGAATGGTTAGTTACACCAGGAAAATATGGCGGGTATTTTGAAATTCTTTTAATGAGTTTGATCTATCAATTGAGAATTCAAATTTTTGAAAGAGGAGTATTGAAATACGATGTATCCATGACTCCAGATTATGATATTCTTAAATTGGAATACATTAATGAAAACCATTATATGGTTATTGTTGGATAAATTATTTATTTAATAAATAAATAAATTATAAAGGATTGGAAATAGTCCAAAGAATCATGACTGATAAATACCAAACACTAGTTAAAATTCTAAATTCTTGCGTGAAATCATTCTCTAAATAATCACCCGTAATATAGTTATATAATTTTTCTATAACGATCGATCGATTAAAGAATGTATCATATTCGGAAGTAGTTTCTTTGTAAAAATTTATAAAGTCATTTTTTGATTTATCAGAGGATAAAACTGTATTAATGACTTCATTCGCTATCAATGAAGGGATAGTAAATTCTATAACATCGTCTGATGTACCAAAATTAAATATACTATTTTGTAAAAATTCATTTAATTCATCGTATTCTTCTTCAGAAAAATTTTTCATATTAAATGCTTGTATTAATTTAGATTCATTCTCAATAAGTGGATCATTAAAAACAACCCCTTGAGCTATAGCAAATGATTCCGCAAATTTATGGAAAATATTTCGATAGATAGGTCCGACAGTAAGAATAGTATTTTCTATAAATTCATCCAAAGAAGAATAGTTTATATTAATCATTCTGGAAAAATTATTCAAACTAGATGAATAAAATTCTTCAAAAGATTTATTTTCAATAACTGAATAGACTATCAATAATTCTTTTTCTGAAAAAGAAAGAATGGCATTTTGAATTGCACAAACGGATACAAATAATTCCTTTACAAAATTATTTAAATAAATAATGAAAAATTGTTGAATCATTTGTAATGATTTTGTCAATCCTTGAGAAGAAATGATTTGTTCACTATTTCTAAAATCAGTACCAATATATATTTTCAAAATAAAGCAAAAAATCCTAAAGGATAAATCGCTTAGATAGGATGCTAAATCTCCCAATACTTCCTGTTTTTTGAAATAGCAAATTCCCACACAAATTTTCAGTAATTCATGTTCCCATGTTCCATCCATTTCTGCGATGGAAGTTAATTCAAAAATGAATATACCAATAATGGTTATTTGTATACCATATTTGGATAGAAAACTATTCGCTTTATAAGAAGATCGTTTTAATTGGAGATAACTATTACTAGTATTACTAGTGGATTTTTCTAACTCTTGATATTCCGCTGATAAATCATTTATAAAATTATTGAATCGTTTAATTTCTCTCTTTAAGTAATCCAATGTTCGTTGAATCTTAAATTTATATACACGATCTTCCTCTAAATCAGCTAATCCTTTTTGCCCAAATTCACGTATAACAGAACAGATTAAATTAATATATTCAATCACTTCTTCTGGAGGATCAAATGTATGTAATTTTTCATTGATATGTTCCATCAAAAAAGAAAAACTTATTACACTATCCCTCAAATTTGAGTATGTATAATAGGCATACTTTTTATCCTTATTATTTAATAAGAGAAAAAATTTCGCTATAGATACATCATCCAATTCACAATCTGTTAATCCAGAAAAAGTTATAGTACGAAAAAAATCCCAATTTTGTATTACTATATCATCATATAAATCTTGAAAATTTTCTTCATCTAATTGTTCTACGTCTTGTACTATTTCATCTATAATGGATGTCATTTTATTTTAGCAATTGATTTTTTAAAAATGAATTATTAGTTAATGAAAAAAATTGATGGATTCTAGATATTATCCAAGAATGGATCGTGAAACAGATTCAATGAATGAAGTGCAATCCCTATTAAATCAAAAAAATATTAAGCATATTTTCACAAAGGAAAAATACTCAAAGAATTCAGATTTTTTAAAAGCATCTTCTTTTGGATTAATTCCGGATATGAAAATTGCTTTGGATAATGGAGCGGATGTTTCCTCTGCAGATAATTATGCACTCGTTACTTGCTGTTCAAAGGGGTATACTCAAGCTGTAAAATTCCTTCTTGAAAATGGGGCAGATGTGAATGCTCGTAATAGTGCTCCATTATTTTATTCCATTAAATATGGTTATAGAGATATTATTGAATTGCTGATGAATAATAATGCAACTATTTTAGAGTATTTTTTTACTCTGGCCATTCGATACAATAATCATGAAATTGTAAGTCTATTCCTTCAAAAAAATTTTAAACCTTCTAAGGATGATATTATGTTTACCATCGTTAATAATAATGATGAAATACAAAAAGTTTTTGTCAATCATGGTATTAACCCCAATGAAACGGGTATGACTGAATGGGCTATGTATCGCATGAATCAAAAATTGCTAACGTATTTCATTAGCAAGGATTATAAGCTACCTAACTATTTACTTATTGAAGCGATTGGACTATTCATTGAATGTAATAATACTGGAATGGTTGAATATCTTATTGAGACACATGATATTACACCAGATATAATTCAATACTATCATATTTGTAGTTCAGTAAATAATAATTATGTATTCATGCTTGCATTACTTAATAATAAAGGATTAATTAGAAAATTCTCTCAAGCAGAAAAAAATGAATTACTATTTAACGCCGTCCAAGATGGATATAATGATATAATTAAAATTCTAATTTCTGCAGGAGCGGATGTACACAAAAATAATGGAGAACTAATCAATGAATGTATCTATAATGGGTATTGGAAAACTGCAAAAATTTTACTAGAATATTGGTAATTAAATAATTATTTTATTTAAAAAAATAAAATAAAAACAATGGAAGAAGAATCAAAAATTGTTATGCCCTCATCAACCATGATGTCTGCTACTAGACGATCTAAATCAAAAAAATCAATAAGAAGAAAAAGAAGATATTCTACTAGTTCATCCAGCTCATCATCCAGTTCATCCGGATCTTCCACTCGAAGCAGTCCCAGAAAGTCTGTTAAAAAATCCCCAAGAAAATCCCCCAAAAAATCACTTAAAAAATCACCAAGGAAGTCACCAAGAAGATCCTTTAAGAGAAAGCTTGGTCCTATGAGTTATCGTAAATCAAGAGCGTCCTATAAAAAGAAACGAATCCCAAGAATTAAGACACCCAATCTTTTAACTCGAGCTATGCGTGCAGTCAATGAAATGACTTTATAAAATAAATAAAAAAAATATTTATTTTATTACTTTTATCCATCGTTTTATTTATTTATAAAAGTTTTAAAAGAATTTTGATATATTTGTATGGTTGTTCCATATCTTATTATTTATTTATCTAAATAATAAATAAATAAATTTCAATTTTATTCTCTATCTTGGATTCCAATAATTCCAATATTTGCTTTCAATAAAGAAATTTTTTGGTCTTGGATAATATTTTCTGATACTTGAGTCAAACAATCAAAACTGCAATAACATCCAGACCATCCTCCATGAACAAGAGGAAGTCTCAATGCATACCATCTCTTCTCAATAACATTTCCACAATAGTTACATGAACCAGTAAACCAATCCACATCATCTTCTGCTACATCTTGATTATCTTCATCTTCATCATAATGTTCAAAACAATTACATAGGAACATTCGATCGCCTCCATAGAAACAACAAGGATGATCCTCATTCAAATTCGCATCATAAATAATATTACTTGGACCTAAATAACTAAATAGTTTCTTATCCTCATTTAAATAATACTTGTCCTTTGCATGCTCTCCATTCGCTAGTAAAGCAATTTTTTGAGCATTCGTCAATCCAGTATAAAATGATTTAATGACATCTTTACTATACTCCATTTCTTCGATCGTTAATCCCTCTCGTGGGAGACCGGCCGTGAGTAATTCAACCGCATCATCTGTAGCAAGAATTTGCACAGGTTTTGATTCCAATTCATTAGCAATTTCATCCGCTTCCTCCATTAAATCTTCCTCTGAAGGGAGGGTTTCAAATGAATGGACATTTCTAACCCAATCTGGTTTCTTACTTGGTTCGGCAATTTTCGCTTTTAATTCTAAAAAGAATCGCTCCATGTATCCGTTTGTATTCATTCGAGATAATTCAATTAATTGTTCCACTCGATCGACCGTAAAAGAAGTTAATCCATACGTATCAATGACTCGTTGAGCAGCACGAGATACTGTAATTGATTGGTCTTCATAATTCGTCAAAATATCTAAATGCAATTCTGCCGAAGATACTTCTGATATTAATTTCATCAACCATTGAAGGATAGGTAAATCCAATTCATTCAAGAAAAATAGATAGGTATCATAAGGTAATTGATCATCATCATTCACCTTCTCCCATGTATCCAATAAATACAATGCAATATCGTTACATTGATATTGGTAGGCTGTATTAATAAATCTCACGAATAATCCATCGAATACTTTCTTGGGGACTTCCGATAAAGGTAAAATATCAATACTTGATTGGACATTCTCCAAATCTTTCTTTGAAATAAAAATTTCAATGGAACGAATGATTTGTTGAGCGGATTGAGTCATATCTTCTGTTATTTTTTATTGATTATAATAAATTTTATAATCAATTATTCTCATTCATTAATATAAGCAATTGTTTCTGGATTAACTGTATTAGGATATGATTCTAAATTGGGATTTGGATCTTTATATGTTATACCCGGAGTTTCATTTTCTTTAGCTCCATCAACCAATTCTCCCGGAGGAGTAAATGGACCACATTTGGCCACATAACACCATAAAAAGTAAAATCCAATAAATACAATTGCTAAAGCAAATATAATAACTACTAATTTAACTATTCCAATAGTACTAAAGAATATAATCGCTGCTATAATAGCTATAGCTATCAATAATAATGCTGCAGCACCTATAGCTGATTTAGTTGTTGCACTTGCCATTTGATCGATTTGTTCAGTAATAGAAGATTCTATTTGAGTAAAATTAGATCCCGTCAATGCACAATTAATGACATTATCTGCTACTTGATTAATATTGGCGACTAAAACACATTTTTTTGATGTAGATTCTTTACATGTTGCATCAATAGTTGCTTTATTATATGAACTAGCATAACAATCTTGTTGGATATTATTATATACATTTTGATTTAATTCATTGAATAAATAAACTAAATTATTTGATCTAACATCTGTATTATTTAAAAAATTTCCCGCAAATAAACTCCCATTTAATAAACCCGATGCTGCATCCGCTGTTTGTTTGGATGTTATACCTAATTGGGTCTGTAAACAATTTTGTGTTTCTTGATATAATATACAATTTACATCAATAGAACAAGCTTGAGAATAATAAGTTGGATTATTAGGGTCTGGATTACCCAAAAAACATTCTTCCGCAGAACAATCAAATTCAATAGTTAAATCATTATAACAAGCTACAGAGCAATTTTGATTAGTTGAATTTATAACACTTGTTAATACTTTATTATGTGAATCTAAAATATTTGTCGCTATCACGGATGAAGTATTACCCATTTTTAATATTTATAAATAATTTTTTCTATTACAATTATCCCATGAGGATGATCGATAAATTCGTATATTTTATTTGCTTTCTCCTCTTCTTGATTAGGTATTGGAATTGCCATTTTTAATAGTGGAAAAATAAAGTAATCGTTTCTCTTGGATGGATAATGATGAGGATGATGGTTTCTCGGATAATAATTTCTGTCCTTGAATATTAGCTAATTGATACCATTGCTCTAAAGAGATATTTTGGAAAGATTTTAGACTATAAATAATATTAATTTACATTTATTATAAAATAATAAATGTCATCATCATTACTATGGTTTGAAGTAATTCCAAAGGAAATACTTTATACTATAGCTCGATATATGACTAGTGAGGATGTAAAAACTTTAGCTAAAATGAGCGAATACTTGGATGAGGTCTTATATGATGAATATTTCATTGATTATATCTGTCCATATATATCTGTGATTCAAAAAGATAATAAGGTTATTACAAAGAATTATTTTTTGGATAAGCTCCATGGAAAATACAATGAAGTATCCACTCTCACTAATCAAATTATTACAGAGGGATATTACGTAAATAATAAAAGGGATGGTTTTTGGAAATTTAGATATATAGATACAGAAACTAGTTCAGTGATTCTTGAGCAGAAATTATTCTTTGAATATGGTGTTCTTGAAGGGAGAAATATGATTAAAACTCCCTCTCATTTAATTATTAATTATTATAAGAATAATAAATTGGAAGGAAAATTTAGAAAATATGTTACTATTCATAATGATAATACTCCCATGATTGAATTGGAGGGAGAATATTCAAATGATCTCCCCAATGGAATATGGAGATTGTATGATATAGATTTAGATTTATTAGAACAAACAGTTATATCTGAGGGACCATTCATTAATGGGAAAAGATCAGGACGATGGTTCTATCGAGTGAATATTTTTACTGTCTTGGATCAACATGTACTATGTATCCGATCCGTTCATGGGAATTATGAGAATGATTCAATGGTTGGAGATTGGGTATGGTCCATAGAAATAATGGAGCAATTAGAGAATGATTATTATACAGAAATTCACCCTGCATTAGAAACATTAAAATTGATTTATGCGAATAGACCTTCATTAATATTCAAACCATTTTCATACCAATTGATTAAAAATATGTTACTTGTATAAATAATAAAAAATTAATGGGTATTCAATCTCTTACAACATTTCTCAAAACAAAAGCTCCAGAATATATTAAACCGATCGATATTTCATTTTGTAAGAAAATTGCTTTGGATGGAAATCAATGGATGACCTCCATGCTTAAACTCAAATTCAAGGATTACTTGGAATCCCTAGAAAATCCAATGCAAGAATTGACGGATAAAGATGATTCATATATTAGGAAGGAATGGTTGAAGGAAGGAATTCGTTTCTCCCTTAAATGGATTGAATTGGGAATCACTCCAGTATGGGTCATTGATGGGAAAGCTCCTGAATCAAAACAAGCCCAAAAACAAAAGAGACAAGCTTCAAGAGATAGTGCTCTAGCTCGATACAATGATTTAAAGACTAAATTGGAAATCACCCCTCAAGTAACGGATCAAGAGGGGGTATGGGTTGCAGATGATTTAAAAAAAATGACTCAAGAAGATAAGAAAAAAATTATTTCCTATCGCCAGCAAGAAAAATCTCTCACTCCCTTATGGATTCATGAATTAAAAAAATTATTCTCTGATATAGGTATTCCATGGATTCAAGCTCTCGATGAAGGAGAACGATGCTGTTGTATGTTATATCACGATGGATTGGTTGATGCAGTTTTTTCTACAGACACGGATAACCTCGCTTATGGATGTTTTAAAACGATCCAATCATTCAATGTTGAAACGAGAATGATTCAAGGATCCATGGTTCGATTCATGCCTTACTATGACTTGAACTATATATTAAATTCATTGAATTTATCGCTCGATGAATTTGTGGATTTTGCGATAGTATCAGGGACGGATTTCAATGAGGGAATTCCTAAGGTTGGATGTGTCAGAGCATTGGAACTCATCCATCAATATAAGGCAATCAAATCATTCCCTGAATCCCACAAGAAAATTAAACTTGATGTTAGTCTATTAAATGAGGATGAATGTAAGCGATTATTCACTAAATGCCCCTCTCGATCCATCATTAAAGATTCATCCAATAATCCTGATTTATTAATTAATTTAGATTTATTGAAAAATTCAGAGGAAAAATTAAAGTCCTATTTTGGTCCTTCATCGGCTAGATGGATGATAAGGGACATTGAACGGGTCATTGTATAAAATTATTTATTTATAAAAAAAATAAATAATTTATTGGACTAATAATTGAATGGCTTGATCAATTTCTCGATCTTTTGCCTGTTCATCTGTTTCTTGCATCATATATGCATTTCCTTCAGGGGAAGATAGAGATATAGCTTTATGAGGACCACCGTGTATCTTATACATTAAAATGTCATAATGATTAGTCATATGAGTTACATATGGAATACCAACGCATGTCAAAATGAATGCGAATAATCCGATAAATACAACAATCGCATTAAATGCAAGTAATGTATTATTTTCATTTGAAGGAATATAGTTTGATGTATTATATAAATTTAATGCGAAAAAAACTAAATTTCCAATACATGTACCAACAGCTATAATTTCAAATATGAGTGCGATAGCTAATACACCCAATAATAATTCTCGGGTAGATCTACCATTCATTTTTATTATTTTAAAATAATAAAAATTAAACTTTTTGTATCCAAACTCTAATATAGGGTACATCCACTCTCCTTCTTAATTTACGAGTATTAATTTCAAATAGAGGTACATAGCTATGCTTTCCAATAAATGCATTGTATTCCTTGGGGATGATGGATTTCACATCCCAATATTCATCCTTAAGGTATTCCTCAATTTTGATCGTTGCTCCATGTATAGCATCGTCTAGTCTAGTATAGGGAGTATGCATTTCCAACATTTCCTTATACGAATGGACCGGTGGATCTCCATAAGTGAAATGGACCAAAAAAATTGATGGTGAATTACTTTCAGACATTTTTATTTAATTAAATATTTATTTTATTAAAGTTAAAGTTAGTTATTATCTTGGATTAATTTGACTTTTTTTTTACCTTCTTTGGTAGTTGAATTAATTTTTGATTTTTCTTCATTTGTTGAATCTTCATCAATAATTTGAGGTTTGATACTATCAATGAGAGACCTAAACTTATAAAAGGCATCTTTCATTCCATTCAACATTTTACTGGACTGCATGACATGCCCTGACTCATATACAATAAATGTATGAGCTACAACATTCTTTTTCTCACTAATAACCATATTTGGATCTTGAACTTCATCCTCTGAACAAAGCAATTCGACATTGACGTAATGATCCGATGCATTATTAAAATGAGCGATGAATTCCGTTTGAGTAGTATTGATGATATTTCTTAGCTCAGTTTTGAGAATACAAAAACCAAGGGTATAGGAACAATTAATCATGACATGTCGTGGAGAGAGAGTTAATTTAAGATCATTTCCATTGGATCCAATGATCGTCCTCAATTGAGGATTTGATTCAAAATAGGTTAAATCTCGAATCATATCTTTGTATGCTTCACATTCTTTAAATCTTTGGGAAAAGAATAGAATGACTTTTTCATTCAAAAGGGGGAATTTTGAGCAAGCTTGATCCACAGAGAATGGGAGATACTTTTCCACTGTTTCTTCTCCAGTAATTTTCTTTCTCAGCTTATGCTTATCCTTAATCTTTGTTCGTTCTGTTACATAAGTCTGCCTAGTAATCGATTCGTCCGATTTAGTGGATTCTTTAATCCAAGTATAAAATTCTTGGATGGATGATTGCATGGGGAGTAATTGTAAAATTTGATCCGCTTCCTTAATATGATTGGCCAATAAAGTGGCGATATAATCTCCATGCTTTTGTTCTTCCTTAATTCCGCAAATGTGGATGGTCCTCTTACTAATCTTAATATTGACACTTTTATTCCCCAAAGAAAGATCTACCATTAATGAATTCTTGAAATAGGGACCGTAAACACCTCGACAAATACTTAATAATCGAATCGAATAAATAGTTCCTAGAGCGGGGAAATTCTTGAGTTTAGGCTTAGTACTCCTCTTCCATGGCTTATCAAATACTATCGTGGTTAAAGGGAGAGTTTGAGCTATAGCAGTGAGATTAATTTCATTATTAAATTCGTATAGGACTGTTCTCGTTGTGAGTAAATCCTCAGAAAATTCTGGAGTGGGAATTAATCCATTTTTTTTTGTTAAAGCCATTTTTTCATATAAAAATGTATATTTATTTAAAATTCATTTAGATTTAAAAAAAGGGATGCCTGTAAATTATTTTCAAACAATCACTGGATATGAAATTATCGAAAATAATAATAGCAATAATATAGATCCTGTTGGGGAATGTTTAAATTACTATAGAGATTTAATTCCTTATAGAGCAGGGGTAGGGAAACCTATACAAGAAGGTCTGTATAATTTAGAATGTATATATAAGGCAGAATCATTTAATCAATTCAATAATCTTAAATTATTTACTAGTTTTATTGACATTAATAACATCCAAAAAACAAGTAATATAATGTCATATAATTTGGTAGCAGAGCAATACTGCTCTCAATTATCCACCAATTGTTTGAATAATGAAAGTCATTGTTCATCATTCTTTTCTTCTGAACCCGATTTAGGTGGATATTGTAGAGCTTCCCAAGAAGGAAAATCCTATAATGGAATATATGTCCCTGAAATTTCTTCTATGGATAATGCAAAGATAAATATTTGCTCTAAATATGATTTGCCTGAATGCGCATGTATTAGAAAAGTTATTGATAATGATTATATAGCTATAAATAATTATGAATCAGTTAATACTGATCCTTTAATGAATGGAAATTGTTGGTATCTCCCTTGTTTAACTGGATCGAATATATTAACTCTTTCCTCTGATTCAGGATTAAGTACTATCTGCCATGATCCAACAGTTACATGTGCTATATTGAATGAAGTAGTTTTAGATTTGCAAAAAAAATCCAATAAATTATCTAATCAAGTATATGATAAAATTTTTTGTTTGACCGGTCCATCCTTTCAAATAAAGGATACTATAAATGATACTAGTAGCTTTAGTGTATCATCCTCTTCATCATCATCTTCATCCTCATTGAATCAATTATCTATTGCATTAATGGTTATCGTGGGAATATTACTTATTGGTATAATTGTCTTTTTCAGTTTGAGTGTATCATCTAAGAAAAATCATCATCATTCTATAACTGAAACTAAAATAAATTATTTTTAATATAAAAAAGCGTATATGATGGCTCACGGACATAAGATTATGACTCATGCACCGTTGTGCTATACCTGTGGTACACCTATTACAGATCAAATGAAAGAGGATTATATTGAAGGTGTCTATCTTAATAGAGAGCACCCGAAAAATGTACTAGACCGTATAGCTCGATCATACTCGAAAACAGGGAAGATGAATCTCTGTTGTAAAGGGAATTTAATGACTAGAATCATTACTCCTTCGGATATAATGAATGTGGAAAAGAAAGTTCAAGAAAGAGAAGAAACTCAAGAAAGAACTCGTTTAGGATTACCTCCCAAGGAGAAATCCAAAGAAATTCCAGAGGAACAAATATTAAAAGTTCCATTGAGTAGTCTTAATATTGGAGTTTTTTCCAAAAAAAGAACTCTTGATCCAGAGAAAGCCATTCAAGTTATTGTGAATACTCCTGAAGGATGGAATTATAAAGCGAGGGAATATAAAACACGATAATTATTTATTTATTATTCGATAAATAAATAAAAATGAAAGGGTGGGAAATAGCCGTTATTTCAGTGATTACCATTTTAGTTGTAATAGCTATATCTATACAGATTGGATTCCTTGTAGAGCAAATGCCTCCTCCTCTACCCACTCAAACATCCAATTTCACGCTTAAATTTGTTCCAGGACCTGCTCCTGCTTCAGTGGTTCAAAATCATTCAATAAATCCATATATAAATACTAGAAAAGTTTTTATTCCTTCATGTACAGATACATTATCTTATCCATATAATGAACAAATTACAATTAATACTAGTAATAATAATACAGTATATTTGTATCCATTTTCTATGAGAAATTTAATTGGTTTAACTAATAAATTACCATACTATTTAACTAATGTTTATTATCCATTGGATACAACCTATGAAAATTGGGTATTCTATGATCCAACTATTTATACAGAATCCGACCAGCAACCTTATGGACCCATCCTCGAATGGACCCTATCCAATGATGGTGTATTATCCACCAATAATGGCTATTATTATTTACCAACGAAAATAGATAAAATTAATAATATTGTATTAGACGAATATGTTTTATATCCATATACAGCTTCTGAATTCGCTCAAATAGTTACAGAAAATATTGCAAATTCTCAATCTATTGTATGTATTTATGATACACGTAATATTTATTTCCTAACTAAAGATCTCTCTGGAAATGCTGTTTTACTAAAATTATCTATCGAAATTAATATAAATACAGAGATGAAAACATATTTACGTGAATTTCCAAATTCATGTTATATCCCTATCCTACATGAAACAACAGATTATAGTTCGATAGGAAATTGTACTGATCCTTTAACTATTATAACGAATACTAGTAATGTAAAAAAAGTAACTATTCAGTATAACCCTCTTTGTTCAACTGAACCTGAATGTAATTTAGATTTATCATTCACTATTTATTCATCCAATGGAGTGGAACTTTCCACCCAAGAAAGTGGGAATTACACTATCACAGATAGATCAATCACGTATGAATTCATTGATTATGTCATAGCAAGTTATATCATGGTCACAAGTAATAATACTGGTACTTCAAATGAAGCTACATTATTAGTATTCAATAATTACAATGAAGTGATACAAAAGTCAACCTTAAATAATACCGAAGAACAGAGAATTAATCTTTCATTTTACCAAATTTATTCACAATAAAGAAACTGTTACTTCGGGATTAAATTGAACTGTTTTTGGAGGAGACTTCTTTTTAGGGGATCTCTTTTTTTTGAGGATAGATTTTATCTTAATTACAGTCTTTTTGGGTGTAGTAGTAATAGTTTTTTTTTCTTTTTTTACAGGGGATCTTTTTTTGCGAGGAGGAGAGGATTTCTTCAATGGAGATTTTCGAACCATTTTATTTAATATTTATTTAATATAATAAATAAATAAATATTATTATTATTCATAGGGGTTAGTAGTTGATTCATCTACAAGAGGTTGCTCAATAGTACAATCTGTAATTTTTGGTTTGGTATTTTTGATAGAATAAAAAACGATAATAATAGTACTGATACTACTTCCGAGCATGGCTTCAAAGGAACTGATAAATACACTCCAAGAAGAGTTCACCCCTGCATAAATAACCCAAATGAGAGATATAATAATTGAATAGATATAAGATATAAGTCGAACATTCGCTCCATTTTCTTCCCAAGAAAGATGGGCTCGTTGTTGGAAGAGAGAAAATGCTTGGAAATAAAGGAAAAGATTTCCAATAAGAGCAATAAAAATCATAAAATTATCAAATGCATCCATTTTTGGATATTTAAAATTATTTATATATTAAAAATCAATTGGATGGCAGATTTATGTTTATCTAAAAAAGATGCAAAAACCCTCCAAAAATGGATGTATGATTTACCCCATGAAATGGTAGTGGAAGTGGATATAAAACAATTATCTCCTGATAAGGTATTACTTGAATTTAAGGAAGTTATATCTTATACTGATTCAAATAATGGGTGTACTCCTACCCATGTAGATATTCGACCTCTTATGCTTCATACCCATCCAAAACATTGCTATAAACATCAAGGGATAAAATTTGCTTGGCCTTCTGGAGTGGATTTAATATCTATCTTAGATAATAAATTGAGATATCATTTTGTTGCTTCCTTGGAAGGGATATACATCATCGATTGTAAACCATCAAGCCATAAAAAATGGCAAGAATTATCGGACAAAGAAAGGAAAAGTTTAATTAGAAAACATGATATTCCAGGGGATTTATATAATGTGAATTATTTCATTGATAAGATTAATTCTCTTGGATGGTTGAATGTCCATTTAGTCCCCAATCATAAAGTGATTTAAAAAGAAAAAAAAATAAAATAAAATGGATTGGATTATTAATTACTCTATTAGTGAATACAAAAAATTGAGCAAAGAAACTGTAGAGCTTTTTCATCATTTTATTAATTCATTCACGGATAAGATTGAACTTTCATTCCCTATTGATGTTGTAGCGGATGAATTTTTACCCAAGAGGGCATATTCAACCGATGCAGGATTAGATCTCTTTTCTCTCCAAGATATAGTTATCCACGCCCAATCAAGCCAGTTAATTTCTACGGGAGTTAAAATAGCTATCCCTAAGGGATATTTTGGAAAAGTTTCTTCTCGATCCAGTCTCGCTATTAAGAATATAGAAGTTGGCGCTGGAATTATTGATAGTGCTTATAGGGGTGAAATTAAAGTCCTTCTAAGAAATTTTGGATATACTGATTTCAATGTTTGTAAAGGAAATAAAATTGCTCAATTAATCATCCAACCTTGCTGGATCGGTCCAATTAATGTGGTCGATTCTCTCAATGAAACTGTTCGTGGCGATGGAGGGTTCGGTAGTACGGGTATATAAAAATTGATTTTTATTTATAAAATTATTTATAAATAAACTATTAAGATGGAACAAGCTATCCAATCGGGTGATTTGGACACTGTTAAAGCCTTAGTTGAACAAGGTTTTGATATTCATGCTGAAGATAATTATGCACTTCGTCGGGCATCTAGATATGGTCATCTCGAAGTGGTCAAATACCTTGTAGAGCATGGAGCTGATATTCATGCTCAAGACGATGAGGCATTTCGTCGGGCATCGAAATTCGGTCAGTTGGACGTGGTCAAATATTTAGTGGAGCATGGAGCTGATATTCATGTTCGAGAAGACTATGCGCTTTGTTGGGCATCTGCTAATGGTTATTTGGACGTGGTCAAATATCTAGTGGAGCATGGAGCTGATATTTATACTTGGGAGGATGAGCCACTTTATGAAGCATCTTCGTATGGTCATCTAGAAGTGGTCAAATACCTTGTGGAACAGGGAGCTGATATTCATGCTCAGGAGCCACTTTATGAAGCATCTTCGAATGGTCATCTAGAAGTGGTCAAATACCTTGTGGAACAGGGAGCTGATATTCATGCTCAGGATGACTATGCACTTCGTGGTGCAACTGCTAATGGTCGTTTAGACGTGGTCGATTATCTAAAGAATCTATAATATTGATTTTTTTATTTATAAAATTTTTTATAAATAAACTATTAAGATGGAGCAATACAAGTACATCAAACTCCTTACCAAGAATTTACATCATCGCAATTTCCAATGGAAATTTGGACGGAATGATATAGAAAATTTTAATTACAGTAATGAATGTACATCGAACGCTCTCTATGTATGCGAACCAAAAGACTTCTTCGAATGGATGTTTTTATATGAGGATATCTGTTGGGTTGCGTATGCAACTATTCCAGAAGATGCGGAACATGTTATTATGAATAGCAAAGTGAAAGCTTCCTCTGTCATTCTTCATGAGCCACTGATTCCTATAGCGGAATTTATACCTATTGCAGTTAATGCAGGGGCTGATATTAATGCTCGAGATGGGTATGTACTTCGTCAAGCATGTGAATTTGGTCGTTTAGATATAATTAAATCTCTTTTTGAAAATGGAGCAAATATTCATGCCTGTGATAATTATCCTGTTTGTGGAGCATCTATAACACTTCTTATGGCATCTGCTAATGGCCATTTAGAAGTGGTCAAATTACTTATGGAGCATGGAATGAATGTTCATGCTCAAGATGACTATGCACTTCGTAGAGCATCTTCGAATGGTTATTTTGAAATCGTCAAATATCTAGTGGAGCATGGAGCTAATATTCATGCGTATGATGATGAGGCACTTCGTTATGCAGCTTATAATGATCATTTAGACGTGGTCAAGTACCTTGTTGAAAAGGGAGCTGATATCTATACTCAAAATGATTATGCACTTCGTTGGGCATCTGCTAATGGTCGTTTAGACATGGTCGAGTATCTTAAGGAGCAGAGATCTAAAAAATGATCTAATAAAAATTGATTTTTTTAAACTAAAAAATCATACATGAAAAAAAAGATGCAACCACCCCCATTGGATGATAGTGTATATAATTATACTCCTCTTAGACCTGTAGGAGAAGAAGAAATTGAAATGATTGATTCACCTATCATGACTAATTCAAGTGTTTTCCTTTCAAGTTCGGGGACGATCCCAATCAAAGAAAAAAAAATTTATAGAAAGCGATGGACATGGTTTAAGTATCTATGTTGGATGACTCCAATCGTTTGGAGTGGTATGATTTATTTCATACAATTCTTTTATGGAATTGGAACTTTATCTATCCCCAATCTATATCAATTATCTGTATACAATATTGTCTCAGGATTTTTTGGTATGATTGCTATTTCAATCCAAGTATATGAGAATTGGTTTTATGTAAAACCGATCCAATGGATTCAAGAATCCGAATATGAAGATAAGCCAGAATCCACTCTCAAAATTTGGACATTATTTATCTGTTCCTCTCTAGTTGATACATTCTTATTTGTATGGACATTTGTAGGAAGTTTATGGGCTCTTCAATTATACGGATCCGATTTATCTTATGAACCTGCCATGTTCATTTTTTCTATCATTAATCTAATCTATCAATGGTCAAAGTATGGATTCATCCGATTATCCATTAAATTATTTCTCAGTTATAAAGCATTAAATCTATTACGAATTATCTAATTAAAATTATACTAAAATTGAATTTTTTATATAATTTAAATAAATTATTATAATAATACTGTCAAGAATGTCTTACCGATCCATCTATGAGATTATGCGTGAGGTTTATGTAGAACAAGCACTGTCAATTAATAAGGATGATGCGGCTGAAAAAATCCGTGTCCCATTGTGTAATTTCGGTGAAGCGTTTGAAATTATCCAAGTTAAATTGGACCAAAATATCGAACCCACTCAAGAGGATTTCGATCGGGTTGAAAATGCCTCTAAAAATGTATTTTCAACGGATCTAATTCCATACTATTATGCTCTTATGAGTGAAAATGATGAATTCACGGATCTTTTCTCATCAAAGATTATCAATACAATTAATAAGATTTGCAGTAACCGTTCTTGGTGTATTGAATTCAACTCTTATTTCTAATTAATTAGAATCTAATTAATTATAATGTTGGGATATATTTAATTCCCATTTCCTTTCCATACTCTCCGGTTGCCTCACACATTAAACGCCAATTTTCTTGATCCGTCTCAATGATATCTCGTGTTTTTGGAACTCTAAATTCACTTATATGGACTGGCTCTCCCAACATTTCCAATTGCTTGAATAATCTAAATTGTGTATTAATAGGATCAATCCCATTTTCTTGCGCAGATTTATGCGTTAAATCAAAATGCAACATTAGTAAATTTTCCAAATGGCTTATATCGGGTAATTTTGTTCCTAAATATTTATGCATGATTAAATTGACATGTTCATAGTATGGATAGCCGATATAACTCAATGCGATAAACATTCTCTCTCTTGAAATTTGGGGAGCATTTCCATTCTTTATTTCTTCCCCAATAGGTAAATTATTTGATAAAAAATAATGATCCAATTTTGAAAATAAATCTGTCGGAAATTTATCTTTTTGTCTCCCTTCATGTCGAATGATGGCTTTGATAAAATTTTCTTTTTCTTCATTATCATTTCTATTAGATTTAACAGAAATGGTCTCCATTGTCGCATTCGTGGATGAGCAATACCCTCTACTGGGAAGTGATCGTTCAAAGAAACATTTTGGGCATCTCTGAATTCCATTCTCATCCGAAAAAACATTATGCAAGTCATAATCACATCCGGGACATTTTATATTGGGAGGGACCATTTCAATGATATTAATAGACATGTATTTTTTCGCTATAGATAAATAATTCCTAATTATCTCCAATCGGTAAGGCTTCAATTCCTCTTCTTCTTTAGTATACATCACTGATAATTGACCAAATTTAACCTTCCTAGTTCCACCGCCCGCCATTCTATACAATTCTAGTAAGCGTTCTACATTCGATTTATAGTCATTAATTTTCTTGTGATTTTTTATCTCCTCTAATTCTTGGAGATTTATTTGAAGTTTTTTCATATAATATTTTTGCTGTAATTCAGTTAATTTTTCGTAATTTTTTAATTGATTTTCATACTCTTTATTTTGCTGGTCTATTTCCCCTGACCGTTTTATTTCGTGATATTCTAAATACTCTAAAACAATTTGATCTAAATGAATAATATCATAATCATCCGAATACGTCCCTGATACATTTTCTATTATAGAACCTTGTTGCAATGATTGATTGTATTTATAGGATTTTTTTGTCATTTTAATAGTATATATCGCCAATTATTTAGGATTTTTTTTAAAAAAATAAATATAAAATGGGGAAAGATTTTAAAGCGACTTGTAAGTATACTAAATTCAAAAAAATTGGAAGTGGAAGTTTTGGGAATGTATATAGGGCAAGATCCCCTTCAAAAAATGAGATTGTAGCGATTAAAAAATTGAAATCGGTTCATCAAAATGATTTAATGGAAATTATTGCTTTAAGACATTTACATCATCCTAATATTATTAGTATTCTGGATATACTAAATAATGATTCTTGTTTAGATAAGAAAAAATTAGCTTTCGTGATGCCATTTGCTATGGTTATAGATGATTATTTTAATACAGATTTTGTATGGGATGAATTAACACTCAAAAGTATCATTTATCAATTGATAGATGGGTTGAAATTCATGCATGATAATCATTTACTTCATTTAGATATTAAACCGGATAATTTATTAATTATGGGATCATGGGAAAATCCACTTATTAAGTATACCGATTTGGGTCTCGCAATGTTTGTTTCTGATCCAGATGAGTATACATATAGTCCATTTTTAAGAGGGACATCCACTTATCGCCCTGTTGAAGTTGCTCCAGCTAAGAAAAAAAATTCCCTTTATAAATACAGTGGGAAAGCGGATGTATATGCAGTGGGAATATCTATATTAGCAATTAAATATAAATCACATGCTCCTTTTGAAATTATCGAAGAATTTGAAGATGCGAATGATTATGAATTTATTAAATATAAATATACCAAGGAATGGAAGAAAGAGTTCCAAGATAAAGAATTAGTGGAAGTCATCGAAAAAATGATTTCTGTTAATCCAAAAAATAGATATACCGTGAATCAATTAATTGATTTAACCTATTTCAAATCATTTATTCCTTCAAAAAATGCTACAGTCCTTGAACCTCCACTTGGTATAAAAACTTCCGATATAAACTTTAATAAAATTTATGATTCATATTATGATAGAAAAATTCCAATAATTACTTACATTAGAATGATGGATTTATTCTATTTATTAGCTCCTTATATGAGTATATATAATAAAAATGTTATAGTTAAATCTTCTGAAGGAAAAATAAAATTACCTCTCGATAAGGTATTAAATAATATAAATAGATTAGCATCTATCTTATCCAATAATATATATTATGACTATTATAGTAATGCTTCTGCATTGGATTTAATTATCCTAAAAACCTTTAAAGGAATAGTTTTCAGAGAAACTATCACGGATATTTCAGATAATTTGGATGATGCTTTATTCGTGATAAAACATTCTACAAATTTACAAGAATATAATAATTATAGATTGAAAAAATCTTCTTCTTCTTCATCAACTAAAGGAGAAAAAATAAATCAAAAAACATTATATTAAATTATTTAATGATATTTAAATAATTTTTTTTTCTTTAAACATCTTAAAAAAACAAACTCAAAATGTCATGCTGTGGAGGAAATACATCCTGTGCTCCTAGAACTGAGGTTCTAGCTGAGCTTGATTTCACAACCTCTGGATGGTGCGAAAAGTACTTCCGTTTTGCCCTTGGCACAGACGGTGTTGCTGTAGCTACCCCCGAAGGTTTAGTAATCAACTCAAAGGAGTTCACAGTTACACCAACGGATCCCTCAAAGGGCCTTTTCGATAATTTCAAGTTCAACGTTTACTACCATCTCCCTATCTATACTAAGCGTCACCATGAAATTATCCTAACAACCACTGCTGCTGCCAAGCAGTATTTCAAGACATCCGCTCCCTTCCCAGATGTCTTCGCTAAGCGAATCCGCAACATCTTCGCTGATCCCCGTCTTGCTCACGCTCAAGTTTCATTCATTGATCCTGACCATGGTATCATTGCTGGTTGGGCGATCACTGATCAGCAACTCTATGGTCTCTATGGTCGTCTCCCCCTTGCGGAAGATAACTCATGGTGCCAATGGTCAGAACCCGGTGCCCGTGAATGCCGTCCATGCGCTGATGCTTGCCCTGTTGCTTATAACTGCAATAACTTCCAAGAAGATTGCAGATATATCCAGTTCAAGCAACACGCTTCATTCTGGGAATATTGCCGCTTCGTCCACTTCATCAAGTGGGCTGACTATTGCGACAATGCTTCATATGATCTCTTCAATTGGGATCTATTCATTGGCTACAGAAATCAGTACCCTGTAGGTGATGGTCTCTTTGAAGCTTCATGGGCTACATGGAAGGCGTGGAATGACTGGGTTGAATACCAGTATTTCATGCGTTTCTACCAGTGGGAACAGCAAGAAAAGGTATGGTCAGCTGGCTGTGGTCCAGATGGCTGCACCGTCATTGCCCCATGCGGTGGAAACTGCGCCAAGAAGGCTCTTGAAAATGCCAAGTGCCACCACGTTTATAATGGTGGTGATAACTGCTATGCTGCTGCAGTTAATGCTGTCGCTGCTGCTGCGGGCAACCTTGAACTTTACCCCTACCAATTTGGTACCAAGCGTTGCTGCACATGCTATGACTATGCCACATTCATTGATCTCATCCCTCTCCAAACCCGTGGTGCTTGCGATCCACTTTGCGATTTTGCCAAGCTCGGTGTTGGTATTGATGCTTGCGCTTCACAGATCAATTGGTACATCAATCAACGCCTAGTATTCACCCACGTTGGTATCGGTCTCCGCCTAGGTGAACAATACCGTGTCCGTGAAAATGGTGGCTACTCTGAACAAGTCTATGTTCGCCGTGTCCTTGTTGATTTCGGTACTGGCTCTCTTCTTGATGCTTCACTCCCCAATAACTACGATCGTTATCGTGCTAAGGATGACTATGTTGATATGACTGCTCTTGTCCCCCTTCAAGATGATCTAACCAATTCAAGCTCAAAGACCAATTACTTCCAGCTTTACAATAATAAGCTCGGTGGTCTTCTCCCAGTCAATCGTTCAGAAACATTCGCTGTTGTCTCATCCGACCCCGCTTACCGTGTCTTTGGACAAGGTGATATTCTCAAGATCAAGAACATCATCGTCACTCAACGCCGCACATTCAATGCTTACAAGATCCCCACAACTATCTGTCTTCCATTCTGTGCCACATGCAACAACAAGCCCGGATATTGTGGCTATGATTATGAGGAAGATTGCGAAAATGACCCATGGTGTGCCGATTGCGTTGATCCTCGTGACTTCACTATTGAACAACTCCCTGGTGTTGCACAGGATTACTTTGGTGGTTCATACGCACCAATTAATCAACTCCAGTATGCTCTTGGAAATAACGCCAATAGCGCTGGTTTCGGTGGTGCTTCAGGAACCCGTGATGTTACTGGATCCAATAACCAAGGCGGTACCGTGTCATATGTCCTCACTCGCCGCCCTGAATCAAAGAGATACTATGAACAGAAATTCCCAGTCTCAACTGGTGTCTCACCTTACCTCTAAAAAATTAATAAAAAAATTATTTATTTATATAATAAATAATTACTTTGATTGTTTAATCAACCATTCAATGCATGCCATTGGACTAGTCCATTCCTTTTTATGTTTATTGAATTTTGAAGGGAAATGACCAGCCAAACATAGAGAGAAAATAATCATCCATTCATTCCATTTTCTTCTATCCATTTTTGTATTATTTTCTTCGCCCAATTTATTTTGCATATAGTAGCCACTCCAAGTGGATGGATCAATCGTAGATTGATAATCATTGTAAATCCATGGGATGGATTTCGTCTTATCACTAATCATTGTTCCAATCCATCGGATATTTTTTGATTTTTCCCATGTCCAACATAAACATTCTAAATTGTATAAATTATTAAATTTATCCAATAAATTCTCATTTGGAGCCATAAGGAATCCATCCACTTGATCGAATACATCCAAATAGTATTCTATATCAAGAGTTTTCTTTGTATGTGATTTTTGCTCAATTAATACACCCGTTGAATTACATATATAAGCATAAACAATCGATTTGACATAATCGTTTAAAGCGGATCGAGTAATTACATTATGTATCCATGGATTCGCTGTTATACATATTTTATTTGTATTAATATTGGTATTCATTATCCCAAATGATTTAGTTAGGGGTGTAGTGAATACTAATAATTCATCTATGGGTTGGATAAATACTTTATTCATTGTAGAGCATGAACTACATTGAGTACTTTTCCTATGGAATGGATGATGTTGGTCGTAAAGGGTGGAATTATCTTCTTCCTCATCCGAAAAAAATGGCATCCAGCAAATATTTTGGTCATAAGGAATCATGGATGAAATATATTCATTGATAGAAGAAGGAATTTTTGATTTATTTAATTGTTTTTGGATACATTCAGGGAACCAATAATTTTCTTCTGTAGTAAATTTATTATATAAATCTATACTATCATACCAAGCCATTTTTATATATTTATTTAAACTTTTTAATGGATTATTAATAATCATCATATCATATCATATCATATCATATCATATAATTATTTTTATCCAATAAGGACAAATAGTAATTAATTCCTCTCCTAATACCCATGAAGGAATTAGTCGGGGAGGTAAATGAGTGGATAAAATATAACTTGAGGGGTAAGTCATCCATTCTCGTTTTTTTGATGTTAATAAATCAATTATATCTCTACTAAATTTTGATCCATTCGCTGAAGTAACAGGTGTTTCTTGAGTGGAACATAGACAATATATTTTATTAGGATTAAATATCGTATTCACTGTATTACTGGATAAATTTTTTGTCAAAGTGGAAAATGAATATCTCCAATGAGACAATTGAAATGCTTCGCAACAATCCAATAGAATAAATAATTCTTGAGTGGGGTCTAATTTTTGAGTAATTTTATAAGATAACCAATGGATGGATACAAATTCATTCGAAGGTAAAACAATCGACCCTTGATGGCCATGTCCAGAAAAATAAAAGAAAATATTATTATTTTTATCTATTTTCGATAAAATGGTTGGAATGAAGGAGGATTCATTATCAACAAAAAAATATTTATTGGATTTTTTTATTTGGTCCAACCATTGATCCACCCCGGAATCCACATGTCCCTTAATCATGGATGGGAGTAATTCATCAATTTTTGGGTTTGATATATAATCCGTGAATACATAGTAATCCATATTTATTATTGTGCAATATCTTGCTACACGATATAAATCAACTAATATCCCTGGAATAGTATCATTTACTGGATAATGGAATCCACATAGGATTGCAATGGGGGGTCTTTCTCTCATTTTAAACATTATAATATGTAATGTTTAATGATGAATCACTGGAGTGGGTAAAGCAGCAGAACTAGATAATTTTTCGTATATACTATCTTGTAAAGTTTTATTCGTTTTAGATATATTATTGATGAATTTTGACCAATGCTTTATAAAAAAATTTTCTTCTGGTAAATGGATATTGTATTCTAGGGATGGTTCAACTTTAATCTTTTTCACTTTAAGCTTGGACTTTTCGAAAAAGAATACTCTCATTTCCTCATTGAAAATTAATCCTTCAATCTCATCTATTTTACCTGTAGGGGAAAGTTTTATATTGGAGAGAGATTGTAAAGTTAATCCTACATTCATGATATGTTCCAATTGTTTTTGTTCCTTCTTAGAAAGATTATATTTCTCAATAAGAGAAATAATAAATAAATCGAGTAAAGCTCTCTTTTGAGAGATATTTTTAATTTGAGTCCATTTGATTGGGATTGTTACTTCATTTTTTGATTCCCATTGAATTGTTTTCTCCTTTTCAGACATGAGTCCACCTGTCTTTCGAAAAAATGAATCGCAAACTTCATAAAAGAGTTGAGGGTCTTCATTAGGGAGGATAACTTTATCCGGTCTCTTTTTATGTCGAAACATCAGACATCCATCTTTTATATTATAACAGGGAGGGAATTTTCCTTTACTAGCATTTAAATAGATACTTTTCCAATAATCATCTTCTGTAAAATCTATACATCGTTCAAATAGTTGAGGTAGTGAATATGTTGACATTTTTTAATTAAAAAGGGAATCTTATTTCAAAAAAATCAATTGATTTTTTTTGGATTTATTTTACTTCGATTGAAAAAAATGGAGGTGATGGGATTTATTACTCAAGTTAAATTAATAAATAATTCCCAAAATCATAAAAAAATTATTATTGATAATAATACAGAAAATGAGTATATATTAGAAGGATTTTTCCCTCTTAGAGAGGGAGATATAATACACGGGTTTGTTGATAAGGAAAGTTTACAATTTATTAGACCTCCATTAATCCAAATTTCAACGAATAAATCATCCATATTAACTATGATGTCTTCATTCAGGATTAAGGGAGTTCAACCAAAGACATGGGAGAATATATATAATAGAATTAATAATTTATCGAATGATAATCCAGTAGAAGTAGTAAATACATTAAGTAAATGGGCTCATCAATATTCTCAATACCAAAATTTAGATATGGCCATCCCCGCATCTCTTAAACCAATTTTATCGGATAAGCAATGGAAAATTTTTTTAGACAGATTTAATTCGCAATATGCCATGCGAAGTTTATACCTATTGGGATTATCCAAACAGGATATAATGAAATCAAAAAATGATTATGTTGGATTATACAATAGATGTTTAAAGAATCCTTGGAGTTCTCCTTGTATTCCATTGGATAAATGTGAATTAATCGATCAACGATTAAATAGAAATACCACAGAAGAGCAGAGAATTTGTGGGAAAATTCTTAGAAGCATTTATCAGAGGACTTGGGAGGGAATGAATACCTATCAAGTTTATTCCGACTACAAGAAAATGTTTCCAGAAATAATCAAGTTTAAAGATATCCTAATTAGGGACTATCAAATAGAGATTGAAGATAATGAAAGACTATATTATGCACCTATATACTATATGGAAGTATATGTGGCAGATTTTATTACTAATTTAATTTTAGAGAATAGCCCTCCATTAATTGAACCTGTTTATGAATTGGAAACATTGACCGAGGAACAAAAGGAAGCAATTAATATTGCATTAAATACTAATTTCTCATTTTATACGGGCGGACCAGGCGTTGGAAAATCCACCATTATAAAGGAAATTGTTCGAAATAATGATTTAATCGGTGTCCATTATGTATTGTGTTCTTTCACTGGGAAAGCTGTAGCTCGAATGAAAGAGATTACTGGAAAACCTGCTTATACAATGGATATGTTAATGGCTAAAGATATAATGGATGAAGTGGATCATATTATTATTGATGAAATTAGTATGACTTCCTTAGAATTACTTTATAGATTTTTTAATCGATTAAGTAAGAGAAAAGATAATCTCCCAAAAATTACATTGGTTGGAGACCAAAATCAATTATCCCCGATTGGATTTGGTTACCCTTTCCGAGAGATAATGAAATTGAATGAAATACCTAGAGTTTTTCTTACCAAAAATTATCGATTAGATACAGACGATCCAGAAGAGCATGGGGTCATGCTCGCTTGTCAATCTATAATGGATGCTCCACCTTGCCGATTGAAATCCTGCGAGGGATTTTCAATCGCTTATGGGGATGAAAAAACAGTGATAGATATTTTCAAACACTTTAAAGAGAATGGATTCAATCAAAATGATATAGTATGTATTACCCCATATAATAAATGTGTTAATTCAATTAATCCAATTGTATCGGAATTATTCCATCCAGAGTCGGAAAAGACGGATCCAAAAGAAACCCTTAAAGGGGTTTGTTGGAGAGTAGGAGATAAAATTATTGTAAATACAAATATATACAGTATAGGAATTTACAATGGAGAGGAAGGGGAAATTATTCGTATAGATGAATTAAATGTGTACATCTCTTTCCTTAAAGGAAAAAAAAGAGCTGGATTTAGATATAAAAAAATTAACGAATATGGAGAAGAAGTAGAAGATGAGGATGAGATACAGGATAAAAATTTTGATGGAGAAGAACAAGAATTAACTACGACCATGATTAGTCATGGGTATGCATTCTCAATTCATCGATCGCAAGGATCTCAATTTCCTTATGTCATTTGTTACTACCCCATGATTCAAGGGAAGGGAAATTTCATATGTAAGGAATTGATCTTCACGCAATTTTCTAGATGCGAATCAGGGGCTTACTTAGTCATACCAAAAGGGGGACTTAGAGGCCTTGAAATAGCAGCAGGGAAATCTACTAAAGATGCAAGATTGGATTTCTTAGCTGAAAGGATTAAAAAAAACATGATTTAAACTAGAACTAATCATTATTTAAAAAATTAAATAATGCATAAATTTTATTTTATTAAGACGAACCATACCATTGATTGGTTGGAGCAATTACTTTATATTCAAGGGTATGGAAGCTCACAAAATATACTCAAAGTGATTAGGGATAATAGGGGACGTGAAACGGATCGAACTATTGGATTTTTGGATGAGAATGTGTATACTGTTTTAATCCAACAAAATAGACCCGATCTAAAGATTGAACCATTTATTGTCCCAAAGAATTTCTACCCAGATGAATTGACATATACCTATAATTTTTGTATTCCTTTCCCGGAAGAAGCTATCATTTCATCTAAACAATCTATTCCTATTAATACTACAACTCAAAGAGATCAATTTTATATTAATCAAATTGAATTAAAACTTGCTCCCTTTAAGACTCAACAAATTATTTCTACGGATTCCTACAAGATTCATATCCCTGTTATTAGTAGAGAAAAGAATAAGACAAAGAATATCGCTTTCCTAATCTTTCATCCCAGTGTTTCCAAAGAAACTTTATCCATTATTAGATATATTTTGGATGGATCATCATGGAATGATAGAGTTACTCCCTTCAGATGTTATTGGGCTAGACTTTCATCCAAACAAGCAAATCGTTTAAATTTAAATAAAAAATAATTTAAAATAAGACTATGGTTCAAATAGATTCAGATGATTCTAGATTAGAAGAAATAAAAAAAAATTTTATTTTTACTGAAGAAGCAGAAATAGAAGCTGAAATTGATTCCAATACTAATAAATTGAATGGATTAATAACAATTACTGAGGGTGTATCAGAAATTGACGGACAAATGAATGAGGGGGTATTAGTAGGAAATTGGAATTATTTTACTAATAGACAATTATCTTCTGTAACTATGTTCAATGAAAATGGGAAAAAAGTTCAATATAATGAGATAATGGATGATTTTAATGAAAAAATTTTTTATTATAATCCTGATACAGGAAAAAAATTATCTAATTATACAAAATTACAACGTTTTTCAGATGGATCTATAAGTTATATAGACTATAATAATAAAGACCAAAAATTATCGTATAAGCAATATGATACAAATGAAAGAATTATCTCAGAGGGACAATACGAAAATGATATCCCTATTGGAAGATGGACATTTATTGCACCTAATGGGGAAATTAAAGAAACTACTTATCCTCCACTAAAAATAATTATGCCTTATCAACCTCCTACAGAATTAAACCCTGATATATTTAATTTATCGGATAAAGATGAAAATGAGGAAGAATCACTTATTCCCTCCGATTTAGAGGATGAAGAGGAAGTAATGGTAGGATACGATTCAAATTAATATAAAATAATAGTTATATTAATTAACGAGTTTGATTAGGGCGAGCAACATTTCTAGGCATTGAAGGACGATTGACTAGATTGAATTGTTGTCCTGCATGAGCGAGAGCGGGATTGGGGGATGGATTTCCCCCTCCGGAACAATTTTGGCACATTTTTAAATAAATAAAAAAATAATAAAAATGGAAATCAACCATTCATTCCATGAAAAAAAGAATGGAATGAAATTTGATGAGATAACTAATCAAACAAAAAAATACTATTGGATATGTAATAAAAATAAAAAACATATATATCAATGCTCATTACCAGAAAGAATAAGAAGAAATAATTTCCAAGATAATAATGGTTGTCCTAGATGTATTTATTATGGAGAGGAAGTTATTTGTGAATGGTTGAGGGAGAATAATATTTTGTATAAGAGGGAATATTCATTCCCCAATACCAAATTAAGATATGATATTATTTTACTGGAAAAGAATATCATTATAGAAGTGGATGGAAATCAACACTTTAAAGGGAATAAAAAATGGGGTTCATCAAATGATATTAGAGCTAGGGATATCCAAAAAATGACTATAGCATTAACGAATGGGTATAATATCATTAGAATAAAACAAAATGATATAATAGATAAATCCAAATTTGAATGGAGAATTATTCTAGAAGAAACATTGGATCTATTAATGGATAAAAAAAATACTTTAGCATTTATTGCAGAAGATATTCATTCATATGATAAATTTTATAAAAGTTCATAAATGGATCGTTCAAGGGCTTGTTGATTTGCTCCCTTCAATTGTTTAACTAAAACTTTATTTTTTATGAAAAGAAATGTGGGGAGAGAAGTTATCCCAAATTGGGAAACTATAGTTTCCATTGATTCATCATCAATATTTACTTTGATAAAAGTAATACTTGGAAATCTTTCAGATAAACTTTCAAATAAAGGAGAAATCCCCTTACATGGACCGCACCATGGTGCCCAAAAATCTACAATAAGAAGAGGGCTTTGATTATAGATCGAATAAAATTCTTCTGGGGATTGAACTGATTGAACCATTTTAAAATTGAATTTATAAAAAATTATTTATTCAGTTAGATAACATTACAATCTTTCCAATTTTACGAAAAATGTCTTTTTCTATTGCTACTCAACAATTTCAAAAGGAAATTTTCAAGGATCCATTCCTTTTCATGGATAAAAAGATCCTTCCTTTTCCTTCGCAAAAGGAAACTGTTCCTGTTGAATGTTTCAATCAAACGATCGTTCGTTTGTTGGAACAATTCGAGCAGGGCAAGATGTATCATTTCAACATTCCTTTCACGCATGAATTTGTCAAGCTCAAAACCCATCAAACCCGTGATGGATTGATGGTGACATTTTCCATTTGGAACATCAACTCGGTTTAAATAAAAAAACTTTTTTTATTTAAAGAATGACTAATAAAGATTATTATAAGATTTTAAATGTATCTAAAGATTCTTCTCAAGAAGAGATAAAAAAATCCTATAGAAAATTATCATTAGAAACACATCCTGATAAAGGAGGAAATGAAGACCATTTTAAAGAAATATCAGAAGCATACCAAATCTTATCAGATCCAGAAAAGAGAAAGAATTATGATATGTTTGGTTCAGAGAATGCTAATAGAGGATTTAATGGTCCAGAAGGGTTCAATCCAATGGACATTCTTAATAATATATTTGGAGGAGGAATGAATAATCCATTCCAAAGACAACAGCAGCAACAACAGCAAAAACCGACTAAAATTATTAGATTATCTGCACCTTTATCTATCTTCATTAAAGGTGGAACAATGCATATAGAATTTATACGCAAAATAAAATGCGAACCATGCAATGGAACAGGTAATAAAAATAAACAATCTTCTATTTGCGAAACATGTAAAGGAAATAAATTAGTATTTGGCACGAAACAAGTGGGTCCGGGGATAATGATTCAAACACAAGTTCCCTGTCAATCATGTAATGGATTAGGTAAAAAATTATCTATAGATAATATTTGTTCCAATTGTAATGGAACTAGTACTGTAGATAATAATGTAAAGAAAGAATTAATTATTAATCCAACCCTTCCAGCCATGTTTCCTAAAGAACAAAAAATTATTGAATTACCCAATGAAGGAGACTATATTCCCGAAATAAATACTGTAGGAGATTGTGTCGTTGTATTGGATATAGATGAATCTTCATTAACTAATACAAAAATATCAATCCCTGAAGGGGATATTCATATAGAATTTAATCTAACATTAGATCAAGTATTAATTGGATTTAAAAAAATCCCATTCACTTTACCAAGTGGTGAAATTATTTATCTCCATTCAGAAAAAGTATTGGATCCTAATACCCCATTCCAAATTACGAATGAAGGATTGAAATTAGATACTAATCCTCGTGGATCCGTTTATATTCATTGGAAAGTTATTTATCCAAAGAAATTCAGTAATAATCAAATTTATAAACTTAAAAAGTTCTTTATGATTGCAGATGATTCTTCCGATGAAGAAGAAGATAATGAAATAGATAGTTCAGTTTCACAAGTGAAAAGAAGAACAATCAATATTAATTAAATTATTTATTTATTTATATAAATAAATTTTATAGAAAGAGAAGATCTGTCATATAAGCTACGATATCATTTTTCTTCCAACCAGCTCTACAAGGAATTCCATTCATTCGAAGGAAACGTTTCATTTCATCCACAGTCCATTGATCTAAATGGATAGTAAAGTCGATAAAATTATTTCTCATATAAGGCATGATTCTATATTCTATATTTTTCTTACTACGAATCTTTTCCTCATTAAGATATACCACTAAATCATTCACTACCGTAAAATTTTCTTTCGGTGGAGAAGGAGTTGGAGCAGTAATCAAACCTAAATTTTTAATAGGAGTATATTCCGTATTGGTTTGTTTGCAAAATTCTTGAAGAAGTTTATGCATGAATACAGGTCGAATAAATGTTTGACCCATTTTTTGGCGGGTATTAGGACTGACATTTGATATTTTGAACCATGATTTTATTTCCTCATATTCATAGATAAATCCATCCTCTGCAATAACAGGATCTTTCATCACATTGAAAGAAATGGGGCAAGATAGATCTTCTTCTTGAACTAGAACAAAAGCCATTGTATTATAATAGTTATTTTTTGTTTATCAAAAAAATTGAAAATTCAATTCTATTTTTATTTAAAAAAATAGATAGATAGATGATTTTTGTTCCATCACACACACTATTACTAATGGATCAAAATTTACGTTTGACAAAAAAAGCGTATGAAAAAATGGATACATTATTGACTCAATTATTGAAGCTCATTTTAGATAAACCGGACTCGATCCATGATATATTTAGATTCAGCCCTTGTTATTTGGATGAGGAACCATCCACTTTATCGTATGTTAATCCATTGCTTGTTTCTATGAATTTAACCAATTCTTTGATAGATAAAGCGATGAATAATATTACATATGATTTATTAAATTCTCTTCCGATGAATCGTATTGTCAAAAAAAAGGACATTATTCAAACCATCCAACAAAATGAGAATTTATATCATGTTTTCTATTTTACTATCTTATAAATTAATTATTTATTTATATAAATAATTATTGAGTTATTATTTCTTCTTTTATTATTGTATTAGTGGTAATAGGTTGAGGGATATACCACATTCTCATACCCATTTGTTTATTTGATTGTTCCATGATAGTGAATATATCTTCTGGGGTAAATTTAGTAATGGCTAAATGAGATTTATTTAATGGATATAATTCCAACATACTTCGGTAATAGCCTGTTCTATTTTTTTGCACTTGTAAAAATTCATCAAATGAGATGATACGGTCCTCAAATAAGACATCTTTTTCATTCCCATTTTTTGTAACTAAATTAATCGCATACATACGATCTTGCAAGGCAACACTTTTAAGTAATTCCGCTACAGCAGAACGACCTTGTGAATACATGGTCCCACCGATATTTTTTGCTCCTTCATAATTCGCACTAATACATTGGATATCTGATATATCACACATTTCTGTGCTAGGATTTTGGATATTATAAGGAGACATATACGTTAAATGAAATGAATTATCGCCCAATGCAACTTGTATAGATTCTTTCATGGGGGTTAAAGGTGAAGTAAAACTATCTCCTCCATCAATATGTAATTCATCGTCTATAGGGATGGGTGGGAATACAGCGGGGACTGCAGCACTAGCAAAACATACTTTTGATAATTTATCTACATCCCCATTGATATAAGTGAATGGTTGATAATTTAATAATTCTCTATTATAAACAGACGTATCTTGAATTAAGGATTCCTGTCTAGATAGATTAGAAAAAAGATGTGTTGTCCCACGAGTTTTATTAAATGTTCCACTCCATAATTCAGTTGCTTTAATATTTTTTCCTTCAAAAATAGTTTTAAAAAAATCAAAAAATTTAGGATTTGCATCATATAAACTTCCAGAAAAATATCCCTTGACAACACTAGGAAGATATTCCAAATAATCTGGCCACCAAGATTTGATGAAAACTTTGCTATACAAATACTGTATAACATCATTCATTGATTTATTCTCCCAATTTCCCGCCAACCCAAGATAGGCAGCAACATTTCCCCCGGAAGAAGCTAATACTAAATTAGGTCGTGATCCAGCTTGATTCATCCATTGAATCATAGCTATTTGATGTGGGAAATATCCTCCTGATACGGGTAAAACATATATCTGCATTTTATTATAAAATATAATAAAAAAAGTATATTTTTTACTAGTAAAATCAACCAAAAAAATAATCAAAAATTTCACCCTTTGTGAAATTCAGAAAGAAATTTTTACCCCTATTAGTAAAATGCGATGTGTATATACCCTCAGTGGACCAAAAATTGAATCATTCTTCTACGCAAAAAAGATTTTATACGCAAAAAAAAACAAATCACTAGTAAACTATTACAATTTATTTATAAAATTTATAAATAAAATTACATTCATTCATATTCGACGTAATTTTTGATGGCATTTTCCATAGCATCATTTCTATTCGCTCCTTGACCGATAGATAATCGTTCTTGAGTTCCATCCGGCAATACACCGATTAATGTAGAAATTTGACCTTTATAAGTTGTTTGAGCGGAACTAGTATCGAAGATTATATCTACATACCCTGAATTTTTCGCCATTTCTAATGCTTTCAAATAATAGGGTTTAATATTAGGTCGTTGGAAGACTAACATTTGGGCTGTTTTTTCAACCCATTCTTCAGTCATTCCAAGTGAGGTAAGATACTTGAATGCTTCATCAAATGCAGCTTGTTCAGATTCTTTTTTATCTATATCGGATGCTTTACCCAAAATTTTCTTGGGAATAGTAATACCCAATTTTGATACACCTCGAATGACTTCCTCTGGAAGGGAAATAATTGTTTGTGTCATAATAGGATTGGAAGGATCAGGTTGTTGGGTAGAAATAACTACACTTTCTTTTGGTGTACCAAACCCGATTCGATTGAAATATTGTCGTACACCAGTAATACTTGGGACTATAGGAAGATATTTTTGGTCTTCCGGGAATAATGCTTTATTATTCGTTTCATCACTATACGTATACACAACAAAATTGTAACAATTTTTATAGGAAGAACCATCTAATATATTATCCGAAATAATGGAAAGAGCACCCATAAATGATTCATAGATATCCTCCTTGGTATGCTTAGTAATTCTTACTGCTCTTACATAATCTGTTAGATGGTATTTCCTTGAAAGTTTAGCCATTACACCTGTTTTTTTAACAAGTTTACTCTTTAATTCATTGAGTTGTCCCTTCTTAATACTGGGGTATAATTTCAATAGGAATTTTGTCATACAATATTCCAAAACTCTATCCCCAATTAATTCTAATAATTCATAATTATTTTCTGGATCCAATGTTTCGGATGTAAATGCATTCTCCCAAATTTCCATAGCTTCATCCGTCAAAAATTTATCCACTGATTTGGGATTGATAAAATTGGGAAGAAATTCTTTGAGGAAATTTTTCAATGATTGAACCCATTTCTTTTTTGATTTTTCATCCCAATTGATATATTCCAAATAGTAAATATTTGATCTATCAATTGACTGTTTTTCCCAATTGAATCCCTCAAATTGAGAAGTATCTATATCTATATTTGATCGAATAACTATCATAGATGCTTTCTTCAATCTAAGAAGCATTTGTTCTTTATCATGCTCTTGTAATAGATCAATAACAACGATACTTTTTGGAAGGATATACCCTAAAAGGGTATAATCTAATCGTTCATTGATATTCACGGCATCTTCTAATCCCCATGCTTCAATATTATTTTCCAATACAGAAGCATTTTTTCCTTTCGCAAACGTATAAACACCTTCAAATCGATCCGACTGCATTAGTGCGTAAATAAACGTACCTAGCCCTGGAGCGATTTGGACAATAAAATTTACTTCATTCGAAGCTTTCTTAATAATTTCATTCGCTAATTTAGTCGAATCTTTTATATTCATTGATTGTTCTAGTAAGGAAGGGGTATAATTCACTCCTTCCTTCGGTTTTTTTATCATAGGTAAATAGGAACTAATCATTTAGTATTGATTGAGAGTTATTTTGTAATCATAAAAAAATTAAATTTTCAATTGTTTATAATTTTTTTGTGAAAAAAACAAAAACAAAATTATTTTTAAATCTAATAATAAAAATCCACATTAAACATGGAAGATACCATGAAGCATTATCGCCGTAACGCTGGTCTATATTCTCTTGTTTTTACTCTAAGCACTGTATCAGTATTCGTTGGTATTGGTGCTGCAGCAAAGGTAAGCTATGAATCAAACATCTCAGATACCGTAAGATATTATACCAATATTGGTCTTATTCTTAACGCTATTGGATGGTTATTCATTGTCCTAGCCCTAATTATGTTCACCATCCCACGCAAGGGTGGTCGTCGCCAGACTACTGGTGGTGCTTTCTGGCTCTTTGTAGCTATGGCACTCACTATTGCAGGCAGCGCACTCTTCCTTACAGCTGCTGTTGATCTTAACGACCAGAGCATTATTTACCAACTCCAGCTCTCAGCCGGTATTATCGGTATCATTGCTGGTGCTTCACTCCTCCTCCATGGTTGGTACGCATGGAGAGTTGCCCGCCACGCAATGGCTGGTCTTATCCGTATGTCACCCCGCAAGAGCTCCACTCGCCGTCGATCCACTCGCCGCCGATCCACTCGCAGATATTAAATAATTAAAATATTTATATAATATTTTAATCCTTAATTAAAAAAATGTCTCAAAAAAGACGATTATCACCTTATAGTTCTCGTTTACCTCTTCAAGAAGAAATGGAAGAATTTATGGAAGAAGAAAAACCTTCTTTTAAATCAGTTAAAAAACCATTACTGATTCAAGATTTATTATCTATGACAGTATTACAAGGTGTATTTTACGCCGTAGCATTTGTATTGAATACTATGTCAGTATTTTACGCTTTAACTATTCTAGTTAAAGGTGTGAACATATCAAATTTCTATAATAGTATAAATTATATGTATACAATTGCTTCATTAATTATTAACTTTATTGCTTGGATATTAATTGTCGCCTTCATGATTCGATTCTCAATTAGATCAGCATATAATATGAACCCAAACGAAACTGTTGTAAGTATTGTTTTTTTATGGATTGCATTTGCTTTATCTGCAGCAGGAAGTTCATTATTAATTGTTGTAGGAGATAATGTTACAAGAAATATGGATTTATCTATTTACGGATTAAACGGAGGTATAGTAGGATTGATTGCAACCATTATTTTATTCCTTCAAGCTATTTTTGCGGTCGTTATTTTCAAACAATAATAAATTAAAAAAAATAATTTTTATATCTATTTTATATAAAAATACCCAAAATGGCTCCTCGTGGTGGCGAACTTATTTTCGAGAATGTTTACAACTTTGTCATGTATTTCGTCATTCTTTTCGTTAATACTATTACAGTAGCATTAGCTATTATCGCTCTTCAAAAGGCGTTAGTCGCTAATATCAATGCTGAACAATCATTCATTTATATTGCTATTGGTCTAGCATTCAACCTTGCTGCATGGGTTATCATCCTCGGCGCTCTTGGTCGATTTGTTATGCCCGCTCGTGGTAGCATCATCGGCCTTGTTCTCCGTCCTCTACAACGATGGGGTGGTGCATTCGGCCTATGGCTCGCATTCGCCCTTGCTGCAGCAGGAAGCTCACTCCTAACAGTTGCGGCTGTCCAACTACAAAATCCAGTAGCTAACAATGATGTATACCAATACTCACTCCTTTCAGGAGCCATAGGTATTGTTACTTCATTCTTCCTTCTTTTCCACGCTGTCTATGCTAGCCGTCTATCTACTAGCAAGAAGTATGAATATTAAATTTTTTTAACCATGTAAAATTGATTTTTTTATTAAAAAAAATCAATAAATATAATATACAACTTTTTAGAAGGGAAAAATGTCTTCGATTCTCAATCACACTGCGACTGAACTCCTTACGAACGTTCTCATTCCTCTAGTTTTCAATCCATTGATTGTTTGGTTGAAGGAGGTAAAGAATGTAGACGTTTCGATGGATGAGATTAAGGAATTCCTTGATCTCCCCGCTCCGATTGGTAATACTGCTACTCCAGCCATTAAGAGTAATTCTAGTGCTGGAGTTAGTATCCGTTCCCTCCCTAAAGTTTCTGTTCAGAAAGAACATGAAATTTGCGAAGGATTTAATTATAAGGGTACTACCCGCCAGACCAAGTGTGAAATTCCTTGCATGCAAGGAACGAAGTTTTGCCGCAAGCATCAAGCGCAAGCGAATGATGATGCAAGTGCTAATGCTACTACTGGTGGTGGATCTTCCACGGAAAAGAAGAAGCGTTCTTCTGGTTCAAAGAAAGCGAAAGCTGATGAACCAATCGAAGAACCCAAGAAATTTGACATCAAGTCATTGAAGGTGGTTGATAAGGAAAAGCATATCTATAAAGATGTTCAAACCAATTTTTGTATCTACTATAATCAAGAGGAGAATGAATCTCCTCTCTTGGTAGGTATTTATGAAGGTTCTAAAATCCGCAAAGCTACCTCGGATGAAAAGACTCATGCGACCCAACAGGGTTACAGCTTGGATGAAGAGTATGCCAAATTGAAGGAAATTCAACCTGAAAAGAATCAGGAGACTACTACTGCTTCTTCTTCTGAAGTTATTGAAGAAGATAAACAAGCAGAAGAACCTGCTCCGAAAGCGAAGAGAACTCGCAAAGTTCCCCCGCTTGCTCCCTCCCCTCCCCAAACTTCTACTGAAAAGTTAGAGAAGGCACCTGCTGCTAAGCGTCAGTCAAAGAAGGCTGAAAAGGCACCTGTTGCACCCACTCCTCCTCCTCAAGTTGAGGAAGAAGAAGAAGGTACCGAGGAACAAGAAGAAGAGGTTCCTAAGGAACAAGAGGAAACTAATAACGATAATGCATTGACTCTTGAGATTAATGATGATGAAGAAGAAAAGACAAACGATAATGATGAGTATCGAGTCCAAGTGACTCCTGCTCAAGAACGTCGTGGTCTTCCTCGTCTTTCAGCGACTAAATCTCGCAATCGCACTACGCCTCTTTCAGTGACTGCTAAAGCTCACTAGATAATAATAAAAATATTTATTTATAAATAAATATTACATTGATAATGGACAAGGTTCATTCATCCCCTTTTTGAAATCATTGACTAATGATCGATCATATTCTAATTGTTGTTGGAAAATAATAGTGTTTATTTTCTTATATTGTTTTTCCAATCGAATATGTTCTTCCGGTTGAAGGAAGAAAGGTTCTTCATCCTCCTCGTCCAAATAGATAGGTTCGTTCCTTTTCAAGTATAAATCTCGTATATCAAAGAGATAATCCCCGATATATCTTGCAGGGGTTAATTCATCCATGATGGATTTATAAATGATTCTATTCACATTAATATCCTCATCGTATAATAAATTATCTGGTTCTTCCGAATATTCATACCTATGATAGGTCGTCAATACAACCCTGAATCGATAGATTCCAGGGATTGAATTCGAATTCATAAGAGGAATATCCCACCGGAATTTATTAATTAAGAAACGATTAATGATATTCGCAGATTTCTTATACAGATTAGATTCGAAATAGTGGGAATATTTCTTTCCCCAAGCTTGAATCTTTTCCTCACGAATGAGATCTAAAGCAGGCTTACGGCTTGCTTCATATCTCTGCCGACGAATCGCAATAATTTCATCCATGATTAGGTTATCAATTATTTATTATAATAGATAAATAATTCAGTTTTATTTCCCCGCTGCCAGAATCGAACTAGCGACCCTCAGATGCCCTTTATTTTCTTACTACAGTCTGATGCTCTACCAATTGAGCTAAGCGGGGGATGCCATGAACGGGGATCGAACCCGTGTCGACGCCTTGGAAGGGCGCCATTCTACCACTAAACTATCATGGCCTCATAAATAAAAAGTTTTTCTCTTTAAAATAAAAATGGATACCTATTTATCGTGTTACAATGAATTAAATAAATATGAGAATACTATCCCAGAGAATATGATAGATAGTCTCTATAAGAAATATGAATCAATAATTAATATTACTATAGGGTATTATAATCGTATAACTTTTGCGGATAAATTAGAAGCTTTAAAACAATTATATATTTATTGTAGTTCTAAAATTTAATATTCATTACAATATATCTTGTATAATAATGCTTTATGTTTATTATATTTAGTTTCATCCAATGAAATAGTATATAAATTATATTTTTCATAAAATGGTTTATTTATTAAATAATGAAGAAGAGGCATCCAATCAATGGTATCATTCAATATATCCGGTTGATATAATCGAATGATTGTATATCCTCTATTCATTGCATAATACATTTTACATGCATCTATATGCATGGTTTTTTCTGGAGATTCATAATTCATTATTTGTTCGAAATGTTGATCTCCATCTAATTCAATGATAATTTTTTTATTAATTAAAACAAAGTCATATCTATAATTCTTTTTAATCCAAGGAAATTTATATTCAGAATAAAATGAAATATCTAATGAAGATAAAAAATGGAATATTTTTTTAGCGGTTTTATGGAAAGGTCTTTTCATACACCAAGAACATTTTTGGGGACATTTTGATGGGATGATATCAAATACATGATTATTAAAACATTTTACAGTGACGGGAGATCTAGGATAACTATAGGGAGTAAGTAATTCCCACTCCAATCCTCGTAATTTAGCTCTAAAATTCCATTCATACTCTCTCAATTCCTTTTCTTCGCAAATTGGACATTCAAAATCAAAGTCGTGATCACAAATAGTATCCATATTTATTTAATATAAATAAATAATCTTTATACGGTTCTAGTTGGATTTGAACCAACAACCCCACGGTTAACAGCCGTATGCGCTAGCCGATTGCGCCATAGAACCTTATATAAAGGTGTTTATTCTTTTATGAGGTTTTTATTTAGTTTCCACAAGTTTTTGCGCAATCAGTTTTATTTTCTCTTGTTTGTCATGGATTTGTTTAACATCGTCAAGCATGTCCTGTTCTGTTTGGTAGCGTGCAGTAATAACATGCGTAGTTTGGGTGTAAATAAATTCGGTCTGTGGATAATAATATTCGAGGGTGAGTTCATACTTCTTGTCTCGATCAAAGATGCGGATCTTTCTTGTATAGGTCCACATGCCCGTGATGCGTTGCACATCAAGGACGGTTCGTGCAGGCCATGAACTCCATCCATTGAAGCCCTTCAAGCGGTGAAACAAAACATTATACATCTTTTTTTAATTAAGTATAAATCACCATTTAAAATTCAAATGAAATTAATCCATACCTAAATATGGATTAACGCTATTTATAATCGTAACTAAATAATAAAAAATATTTAACGGTAACTGATACCGGGGAGTTTAACAAATTCATCTATAGCCTTCTTTAATTCACCTGTTAGAATTCGTGGGGAAACGGCTGGAGGTTCATTGTCTGGGAACATATCCCATAGAAGTCGAATATCATCTTGCGAATAATTTGTCTTATCCTTAATCATGATATTTATAATAGTACGAATATTATCGAAATATTCCTCTGGCATGGGGATTTCAGCATCCATAATGACCTCCATACATGCCATGATATCTGTTTCGGAAATTTCTCCCTTGGCTCGCTTAAAAGCGAATTCATCTCCATCTTCAATCTCTTCCTTATCTTGATGTTCCTTAGTAGTAATACGAACAATTAGTTCTACATACTTTTCATCGCTAAAAAGATCAAACTTTACATAGGCATAATCGAAATGGATTGAATTACTTCCTTCATCATCCGACATTTTTTTATCATAACAGATTTGATTTTTTAAAACCATATTTTTTGTAATAATAAATACAATGCCTCGCCCTCCAAATAAGAGAAATCTTGAAGCGACAAGAAAACAAGCGATAGCTTTATTTTCAGATAAAAAAGAAGGAGCACCATTACCTCCCCTTTCAAGCAATCCAAATTCTTCCCAAAATTCAAAAGGACCGAAATGGGATGAATTAATGGGTAGTGGATCCTATGGATTTGTCCATAAAATTATTGATCCAGAAACGAATGAAGCCAGTGCTATCAAAGTAAACTTTGTTGAAAAGAGTATGGATTTCATTGGAAGTTTTCGAGAGATTGATATGCTTAAGCGATTGAAACATCCATTCATTATTGAATTGAAGGATATAGTCTATGAATTACCGGTAAAAATTCCCAATAAGAAGCATTTCAAGCCAGAAGATCATAAGATGAGACAAGATCAAGTATACATGATTTTTGAAGCGGGGGATTTTGATTTAGATGGAGAATCACTTTCTTCGATTGAAGAAGTAGATCAATGTATTGTCCATTGTTTACTTGCTTTGGAATATATGCATTTACATCATCATATCCATAGAGATATCAAACCTGGAAATTTAGTCTATTTCACAAAAACAAAAACATGTAAATTAATTGACTTTGGATTCACTAAACCAATTTACCCCAATTGTGAATCCCATCCCAAGGCGGTTACAGCGGCGTATAGAGCTCCAGAATTATTTAATAATAATCATAGGAAATACAGCTATGAAGCGGATATATGGGCTTTAGCCATGTCTTGGTTGTGGATGTTTATTAAGAAGGAAGCGGATATAGATGATAATACATCTAAACAGACGGCATTAGAAGAGATTTTTTCTCTCATTCCAGTGGAACATTTATCAAACCATGAATTCAGAAAGCATTATCCCTATGTAAAACATCGTCCGACATGGGAGGATTTATTGGAAGATTTTTATTCCGTGAAAGGATTGAAAGAAGTTCTATCTATGATGCTTCACATTGATCCATCCAAACGAGCTACATGCACTCAATTATTGAATCATTATTATTTTGATCCATATAGAGAAGTGATCGATGAAACTCGAAAGAAAACCCTTAATAATGTTCCAGAAATTCTCAAGCCTTATATCATCAAAGGTGAATTATCTCCCGAACGAATTATTATGCTCAAAGAATGCGTTGAATCTGAATTCATTGATAAGAGATGTATTTTCCATGCGATCGATATTATCGATCGATACATTGAATGGAGACGAGTCAATAATCATCCTCGTCCTCAAAATCCAGATATTATTATTCAACGAGCGAGAGTCATTCTTTATCTCATGTATAAGTATTTCAATATCATGACGACCTCTGCAAGCTTTTCGGAGGTATGGCCAAAAATGCGTTTGACTGATGCACTCAAAAAGGAATTGGGTGAATGGGAGAAAACTCTCGTCAGAGATATACTAAAGTATGAAATTTATCGAATGACGCCTTTTGAAATGGCGAAAGATGATAAAGCATTACTTAATAAGTATTTGGAGAAGTATAAGGATCCAGAAAAGATTAATGGAGTTCTTGTAGAATTATAAAAATTGAAAATTTAAATAATACTTTTATTTTTTTTAAAAAAATATAAGATGGAATCTTACACCTATGTTATTCGTCGTTGTGATGAATGCCGTCGTCCTGAATCGGAAGATAATGTTCTAGTGAGAAAGTCTGCCTGTGCAGACTATCATTCATCGGGAATCTTTTGTTGCAAAAAATACGTCTGTGAAAATGGATGTTTATATAGATGCATTTTTTGCAATGAAATAAATCGAGTAATTATTCCCACTAATGGATATATCGATGAATACAAATGTTATCTTTGCGATCAACCTAATACTGAATTTGGTCGATATTGGTTTGGTATAAGCATTCATGAAAATTGTCGTAGATATTGTGGTCAACAATGTCTGCCTGATAAAATTTCAGTTTATGGTCGACCTAATAATGACTAAAAAAAATTAATAATAAAAATTTATTTATTATTAATTATCGAATGGGACGAATAACCCTACGATAACAAATTGAATTTTCTGGAACAAAACTAATCAATGAATGTCGTTCAATGAAAATAATATCTCCAATATGATAATTGTAATATTTACTAATTGGATCCGTTACATACATGGTTGGAAGTTGCTCAGGAAGAATTTTGTTATCTTTAAAGAATTGTTTCGATTCATCGGTTGATAATTTAGTATGTTTTGAAGCTAGGAAATGATCCGTTGGATCGTAACTTAGTTCGTCATAAGTAAAATGTTCAATTTCAAAGAGAGGCATAGCCTCCAATGTTTGCGAAGGTTTTGAACCTAATTTTTGGTTACTGATGAGGATAGAATGCTTATAAATAGTATTTCCATCTTTCCCAGTAATATAATCCAAGAAAATGCGTACATCTTCAATGGGAACATCTTTCCCTTGAGTGTGGATATACCAAACAAATACTTTATTCGGTTCTTCCACTTCCATATTTAAGACTGAGCAAATATCTTCCTCTGTCTTTTGCTGTTCTTTGAGAAGATTCATATAATGATTTTTGAATTCATCAAATGACATATCTAGTATAGCAGAGTCAGGGACATTATATCCCCTTCGAATAAGCATTTTCGTTTGATTCTTTTTCACTGTATAAAGAGTTTCCCAAAGAGTCTTCATTCTTTATATAGATTTAATTTTTTATTATAAAATACAAAAATATTCAATTCTAATATAAAAATAGTTTTTTATATTATTAAAAATGGAAAAAACAACCATAGCATTAATTGTATCTGGAATAATAATATTCATATTAGTAATAATAACTATAGTAATTTTATCTATTTATTTGAGCCAAGGATCTACTAAATCAAGGGAATTGCCTAAACCGAGAAAAGTAGCTACACCCCCGCTCAATTCTTATAAAGAAGAAGAGGAGCAAGAACAACAACCTTCATTTAGGAAAATTATTAAATCTCCCTCCACTAAGAGAAAGGTTAAACTCACTCCTAGAAATCCTTCTGGAAAATCAGATAAATTATTTGTTATAGATGAAGATGGGTCTAAGCATAGATTAATTCCATCAATAACAGAACCTGTCATTGATATAGCTCCATACAATGATGGATTATTAATTATATTGAATTATGGAAATATGATTTTCCTTAATAAGGAAGATACTAATTTTGTTGAATATCAACTCCCTGGAACAATTGATATAATTTCTATTGAACCATTAAATGGAGAAATTATTGGGTTAGGCCAAGATGGGCGATTATATTCATTCGTTTTCTTTAATGAAGATAATTATGAATGGAAGCAAATACTCCCCACAATAAAGAATGCAATCCATATTAGCAGTCCTGATTCCCAAAGTATTTTATATGTCCAAACATCCGATCAATGTTTGGTGTATGATGAAACATTGGATCTAATACATAAGGAATCTTGTTCGCCGGGAATGGTTCGTATCTATGGAAAGGATGAAAATCAATTTATTACAATAAATAAGGGAGAATTAACTGGACATTATTCTGATTCATCTAAATCCAGCAAAAAGAATGTATATGATGGAGCATGGCATAAAAATAAGTTTATTCCTGTTTCATACGACCAATATAATCAAGGAATTCAAAAGGTAAAATCTATAGATAATAGATTGTATTATATCATTTATTGCTGATTAATTTTGCCCAGCAGATTTGTATATAAATTTTTTTTATATCATAGTAATACGATACATCAATCAATAATTCTTTACCCATTTCTTGTTTCAAATGATACCTCAATAATTCATCTGTGATTAAGATATGATCCTCAATCTCGTATATGATTGAATATTGATGACAATTCGCCGCCATACGACATTTCTCCATAATGGAGGGTAAATGGTTATGTATTAAATTTTGCACATATCTTGTTGATATTTCATTGAGATTTTCTTCATCCAATAAAAATGTATTATAATTAACACGATGGATTAATTCTTGTATAAATTTCATTGCTTAATTTATTATAAAAATATAATAAATTATTCATATCATATTATATCATGATATCATTAATAATAACTGAGGGAGTTATTTCCCAATGATTTAATAGCATTTCATCTGAGATAGTTTTTCTTCTTCCAAAGGAAGCATCTTTGACGGATTTGACTGTGATATATTCAAATAGCCAATATAATAAATTATTAATTGAATTTCCTTCAGTAAAATCATCCCATTTATGAGATTTGAAATAATGAGTTAATTGTTTGATTAATTCTTGGTCATTTCGTTGATTTTTACTCATAGATGAAATAGCTTCTTTGAATAATGGTTTAGGCCATCCAATATGTTTGAGTATAGTTTCTATACAGGGATTTTTTAACTGATTATAATCGCAAGTGGTTGAAGCTAGTCTCATTAATCTTCTTAGGAATACCATCATCATTTGCTGGATCAGAATATACGCATCATCTTTTAAATCCATTGTGGATTCTTTGAGTTCGGAATACCATAATTCTAAAAGAGACATTGGAAATAATTTCTCAGCTTGATCTTTAAATGACATATCCACATAATCTATTATTTCCAATCCAACGGATTCATTGGATGAATATTTCTGTTTAATTTTTTTTAAAGACTGTCTTATCGGAGATGAAGAAGAAGCCATCATCATATTTTTTTTAATATCTCAAATAAAAAAATGACAGAAGAAATAGAATTATTATTTCCAATTATAGATGAACCTAAAAATGGATCTGGAGAAATAGTATTTATTTTAACAAGTGATGCAGTGGATATCATTAGAAATTTATTGATACATATGATTAAGAAAAAAATGATCCCATATCTAAGAAATTCATGCGGGAACACTATAGAAGAAGAATGTGTCTATACAGCTATGGTAGAATTGCCTTGGGCTGATCAAGCAAAACAAGCTATTGAAATTGAACTATCCACAAGTGGGAAATTAATCTTTGACCCTAATCTTTTAAGACTATTCCTTCTTGACCAAGGATTCACACAAGTAGATCATGGAGGAGCAAGAATTATTATGAGGGTCGTCCAATGGGTTGCATTTATTATTTATCAAAGTATCCAATATTATTTACAACATATCATTGGAAAGAAAAAATTAGTGAATAGTATCTTAGTATTGGAAGCTATCAGAGAAAATGAAATTTTAGCGGATATTTTACGAGGATGCGTCTTAAATTAATCGGGTTTTCCCTATTAAATCGATAATTTTTTACTAGTAAAAAATTATGTAAAATAATTCATACACAAATTATACGCAAAAATTTTACCCCTATTAGTAAAATGCGATGTGTATATACCCTCAGTGGAGCAAAAATTGAATCAATTCTCTACGCAAAAAAATTTTCTACGCAGAATTTTTTTAATATCCATACTTGGAATTTAATCTAGCTGCTTCAGTTTTCATATCAATGAAACTCAACATATCATTTCCATGAACTTTAACTTTCATTAAATAACTTGGATCTAATCCATCTCCTCCATAACCGAATTGGAAGATGGTTCCAAACATATTTCTCACTGATCCATCAGACCAAACAGTAATATCTTCTGTCGCCTTAATAATCTTGTGATGAATTGCGCCTGTATCTGCGGTATTAATCGCAGTATCAATTAGACCTTCTCTACCAGCTGCTTGAACGAAGAATAATTCTGCAGGCGTCATACCTGACATGAATGAATTCTTTACGAAGCCACGAGCTTCCAAGGAATACTCGGGATCATTCGGATCGAAATAGGCCAAGCCTAAATCCATTCGTTTGCCTCCCAAGAATTGCTGTCCAATAAGAGCTTTCATTTGTGCGATATTTCTCGCTTCACCTTTCGCCTTGTATTTCATCATAGATGCAAGAGCATTATCTGTAGTTAGATTATCATTCAAAATTTTCTTTCCAACTTTTTCTACACGATCAATTTCTGTAATAAGTTGTTTTTCCAATCGTTCTTGTTCGATTGGATCGTCGATATGTGTCGCATCCATTGTTTCAGCGAACAATTTCGCTTTCTCAATTTCCTTATTTACTTCATCTCTCAATCCTGTATCTTCTGGATTACAATCTTTCACACCAACACTAAATCCTCTCAATCTCAACCAATGATTCAATACGAATGCTGCATCCGTGAAAAATTCGACTGTACGATCCGTTCCATATTGATGCCAAATAGATTGAATGATACTATTTGCGCTGGGACCGATATGATCCTTTGTAATCGGACCTTTTAATAGGATTCCTTCCTTAATTACCACTTGATCTCTTGTATAGAAAAAATCCTCTGGAAGTAATGCACTGAATAAAGCCTTCCCGCTTAATCGAGGAACTTTATACTTATCCAAACGATTATACCATGATGGCATTTGGAGTTTTCCAGTTAATTGAGCTAGACATTCATACATTGTTTCCATAGACATATACGTTGAATCTTCAGTCATTAATCCAGCGGAAATAACACCATTATAGACAATACCCATCGCATTCTTATTCGTTTGACCAGACATAATGCATGTTTTAACATTCATTGTTGTTGCAACCTCCGCTTCCGATAAAAGTGATTGAGGTACATGAATATTCATTTCATCGCCATCGAAATCAGCATTGTATGGAGTGGTATACGATAGATGTAAACCAATAGTATTCGGTCCATCATTCATAATAATTTTTCCATCTTCAATCTTATAATCACCTCCCACGACCACTTCCATTCCCATGAATGAATTCTTTGATAAAGTGGGTTGGCGATTGACAATGACGTAATCTCCATTTTGGAGCCATCGATGAAGTGTATCTCCCAATTGAGGTATATAAGTCTTCATAATATCATCTGTGACAGCGATATTCAATCCAATCTGTCTCTTTGGAAGAGTAGTATTCTTTCCTGGGATGACATGATTGACTCGACCACTACGAAGCAATTGAGTCATCGCTTCTTTATTGAAAGCATTAATGATCACAGGCTTAGTGATGGTTTTGGCAATCCTTAATGGGATACGAACTTGACCGAATTTGAGAGATGCATCTGGACTGATGACTGTTCGTCCGGAATAATTAACTCTTTTTCCCATGAGATTAGCTCGAGGGAGGGCATTCTTTCCTTGAATTCTGCTACGGATAGATTTTTCATCTTTCTTTGAATTTTTCTTTCCTCTATACATTGAAGCGATACGATCAATGAGAGAATAAATCTTTCTCTGTTTTTCCTCTTCATTGACTGCATTCAAAATATCATTGTTTAGTTTAACAATATCTTGGTAAGCCATAGTAATTTCATCCTGCCAAATTTCTCCATTTTGGTCGGTTGGGAGTCGATCGCATGGAGGAATCACAGGAAGGACAGTCATGATATAATTGAGAGGGGTTGATCCATCTTCGAAGCCAATAATTCGTAATGTTTCTGGAGAAATTCCTTCTAGAATCATACGAACATTTTCAATGCTATAAGGGATTAAAGGTTCGAATTGTTTTTTATTAGATTTCTTCCCTTTTGTTCGATAATAAATCTCATATTTTTCTTCTGAAATTTCTATATCAAATTGAGGGTTTGGTTTGCATCCCTTTTCAGAGGAACAGCTATATTCCTTTTCAGCAAGAGCTTCAATTTCTTTCAGTCTGTTAATTCCTGTAAGAGCGAGAATTCCCTTTTTACGGAGAGTTTCAACTGGAACAAGTAATCTTCCATCGCAATTACAAACAACTTTTAATACTGAAATAATATTTCTGATTGCTAATGGATGGAGTATTGGAGCATTCAATTTGATGTATCCAAAATGTCCAGTACAATTCAATGAATCCTTAAAACATGTGGGGCAATTTTGGATGAAATCTGTCGCCCCCATTCGAGGATCATTGACGGATTGTTCTCCTGAAAGAGTTGGTTTATCAATAGATGCAACTCCCTGTTTTATGATATCTTCCGCAGACATAAAACTAACCGTAATATTTTTTATTGCCACACTAGGTAAGGTAGTAATTCCCTTTTTATTGATAGATACTTCCCTTTCTAGATCAGCCATTGAATTACCGATAGTTGTTTTTGTTGTTTCCTGTTTTCTGGGAAGACAAACAGGGGGTCTAATAGGTCCTAATTGGCCTGGTCGTTGAAGACCAAGTGGAGGAACACGATTCGGTCCATTTGGACGATTCTTAATGAATACAATGTTTCCTTGTCCTTCTTCTTCTTCGATAGTAGCCATAGTTTTTAGTTAATCTGTATATTTTTATTTAAAAAAATGAATTATAATTTCATTTCCGAAATGAAATTTTTAAATCTCAGCATTTAATTATTTATAATCAAAGTATGAAGGCATCCTCTTCATCGAGTGCTAGTATTCGTTGGTATCCTTCTCTAGTAAAGGATAATAAATATAGCTTGTATAATGCATACCAAGAAGATGTATTATTGAGGAAATTCGTGGTATGCCAAACTGTTTTTTCAAAAGAAAGGAATAAGATAGAACATAGATATTCTGCGTTTGATTCATTCGTGAGTTTTTATCGATGGTATAATGAATTGTCGAATGATACAAGGAAATCATTTTATGAAGTAATTATGGGGAAAAATCCTCAAAAACCGCATTTTGATTTGGATATTCCTTTGGATGAAGGGGAGGATGAATCAAAAGGGTATATAATCCTTGATAAAGTGATTGAAATTATTCTTTCTACAATGAAAGAGAAAAAAATTATTTTATCTGTGGAAAAGGATATATGTGTTTATGTATCGCATGGACCTAATAAATTTTCTTCTCATATAGTAGTGAATCATTGGGTCCATAAAGATTATTTGGAAGCGAAAGCATTCGGGCATTATGTCATTTCTCAATTGCCCGAGGAATGGAATAAGGAATGGGTGGATCAAAAAGTATACAATCCCCATCAACAATTTCGTTTATTATTTAGTACTAAATATGGATCAATGAGACATAAGACTTTATTAAAGGAATTCACCTACCATGAAAGGAAAGTAATACATAAATATGATGTTATTCCAGAAAATGAAGAAGATGAGAAATTGATTCAATTTGAAGAATCCATCGTTGGATTTTCCTCTACAAGTAAATTCTTACCTTCATGGGTTGAAGAAGATAGTAATAATAATAAAATAATAATAGATTATAAAGGAGGATCCTACGAATTGGAAGAAGAAGATATTAAATTAGCAATGGATTTACTTCCAAAGAAGTGTTTTTCCTTTAAAAGTAATGAAGGTGGATTAATTTATCTAATTAGACATAAACCTAGTTATTGTGAAGTATGCCAACGGCCTCATGAACATGAAAATCCATTTTTGAGAGTGGATAAATCGGATGGAATAGCTTCAGTCTATTTTTACTGTAGGAGAGATATGTATGATCGATCTTCATGTATTGGAACATTTATATATAATGTACCCTTTGAACTACCCTCTTCATCTCCCTCTCCCTCTCCCTCTCATTCTTCTTCTTCGAGTGAGGAAGAAGATCCATTTATTCCCCCTCCCAAATCCACTATAGATAAAATGAATGAATTGAGGAATAAAAAACCACCCCCAATTATTAAAAGATCTAAAAGGAAACAAAAATGGTAAATAAAATATAAATATAATTTATATTTTTTTTATTCAAAGTAATTAATCCATTCTTGGATAATTTCGGATGAATAATTGCGTTCTTTAGCTTCCTTTACAAAAAGGTCTCGATGAAGATTGATATCATATGGAAAAATTAATTGTTTTGTTAAAATGACTAAATTACTGAGTTGTTCTCTCTCTGAAATTTCAATAACAACATCGGGATGGTAACCATTTAATGTATTCAATAGTCTCGTCATTCTTCCAGTGAAACACACGCATAGAGAATCACTCATTTCATTATTTAGTATCGACAATAAATCATTCTTATTTTCATTTATACGAATGACATCCCATACTGAGACTAGTAATTCTCCGAAGGAAAGATTCAAATCTCCATGAATATCATTCATCGATGAATATTCCACTAAAGATTTCTTTGTGGATTCATCCAATTCACTTGATAAAATTTCATTGATAGTTTGTTCTAAATTTAACGCAGGTTTAATTTTGGTTAACTTAGTAACACTTTTTCTGAAAGATTGTTGGATAGTTGTATTATGGACAGATTGTCTATCGTTGTAAATATTCTGTCCATTTTTAAGTCTATTCTCCAAACGTAATATCTGTGGAGGAATATATTCCAAAGGATTTCCTGAAAATGAGAAATAATTTATAGTATAAATATTTCCAATTTCTGGAGGGAGAGTAACAAGATTATTATTGCATACTACTAATTCTCTCAATCGTGTCAATTGACCAATTTCATTTGGAATTTCAGTAATTTGATTGTTTGAAAAAGAGAGTGTAGATAATTGGGTACAATTAAATAATTCAATGGGAATACTTGTAAGTGAATTTGAACTAAGATATAATGTCTTAAGATTAGTTAATTGACCAATTTCTGGAGGAATAAATGTTATGTAATTATAACAGAGATTTAACGAGGTGAGATTGGAAAGATTCCCAATTTCTTTAGGAATTTTTGTAATACAATTTGTTGATAAAAATAGATAATATAAATTTTTTAATTTTCCAATATTAGCAGGAATTCTCTTTATATAATTATCATAAATCGTTAATGATTCCAGTGAGTGTAAATCCCCAATTTTATTTGGGATAGTTCTAATTTCACCAATCATAAATCTGATTGATTTTATTTCATCTTTGTGTTTAAAGATTTTTAAAGGAAACTTACTTAAACTATCTAAAAAAATTGAACCATCGGAATCAATCTTCATTTTCCTTTACCAAAAAAGTTATAAATAATTAAATAAAAATTTATTAAAATCAATTTTATA